>VFSW01003252.1_pt1 | contig 24404 bp, 21 predicted proteins | sample 5358111 | NCBI WGS metagenome assembly VFSW01 (sample SAMN11554181, study PRJNA540505) | mine drainage metagenome | isolation source: sediment from site ElyBrook_90M | place: USA: Ely Copper Mine, Vershire, VT | collected 2017
CCAGAAAGCCTCATCTACGAAGGAGGCCGTTGCATACCTGACAACGATGCGTGGACCTTGGGTCACACAATAAGAACCGGCCCCTCACGATGATTCCATCGGCAGGTAACTTGCCCAGGATTCGGGATTAGCAACGACGCTTGCGGACCGAGATCGAACCCGCCGATGTTTTGGGATTCAATTCAGCTGAGCAGGGTCATCCTCAATGCGCCACGGCGCTGCTATTGATTGCAGTATCCAAGGACAAGTCGAATGTGCTGACGAATGTCGCGAAAATACGATATCCGAACCTGAAGTAGCAAATGTCGTGTTATTACTACATTTATGGCAAAATGTAGTAATGTCGGATTATGGTGACAATTAATTCGAGGGAAACACCGATTCGTTCGTCCGAGGCTCTCGGGCGAACCGTAAGGCGAGCGCGAGAACAGACCCAACTCACGCAAGCTCAATTGGCAGTACGGGTAAGAGCAACGCGCCAGGCGATCGTCGCGCTGGAAGGCGGTAACGAAACTCGGGCACTCGAATTGATCTTTGACGCTCTGGCGGTGCTCGGCCTTGAGTTGGTAATCCGTCAGAAAGGGCGATGATGGAGCTAGACATCTGGCTAGAGGACCAACTCATAGCCCGTAGCCGAGAGCGAGATCGCGGCCGAAAGTTTTCGATCGTCTATGACGAGAGTGTCGTCGCGGCCGTTGGTGATGAAGTTCCATTACTTTCCTGCTCGCTGCCTACCCCCGGACCGTCGACGCCATCTCATGCTCGCTCCTTCCTCGAGGGACTACTTCCCGAGGGACGGGCACTCGAAACTATGGCGGCAAACATGCGCAACGTGCGCCTGCAAGAAGGTGCTCCCGCAACACCAGCCGATGCAGTGTCACTGTTGGCGCAGTACGGCAGGGAGTGCGCCGGAGCGGTGGTAATCGTGCCGTCCGGTACCGATTACCAACCGCGTCAAGGCGACTACCGACCGCTCGACGAGGAAGACCTTTGCGAGATTCTTCGTGATCTACCCGAACACCCTCTCGGAGCCAATCTCGATCGCGGGATTCGAATGTCGCTAGCCGGCGCCCAGCCCAAATTTCTCTTGGCACGATTCGACAACAAGTGGTTCGAACCGTTGGGCGGAGCCGCGTCCACACATATCTTAAAACCGACGACACGCCGGCCCTACAGTGCCGAAAATGAAGCACTCGTCATGCATTTCGCCCGTGCGGCAGGCTTAACCGCTTGGTCGACATGGGTGGAGAGAATCAACGGAATTTCAGTCTTGGCCGTCGAGCGCTACGACCGACGCGTCGAAGGCGAGCGAGTAGTACGCACTCACCAGGAGGATCTTTGTCAAGCACTGGGAATCCGTCCGCTCAACAAGTACCAAATAGGCCGTCCGTCCACATTGATGGCCCGTCTGTTGAGGAGATTCGCAGAAGTCCCGGCCGAGGCGGTCACAAACCTGTTTAGGCAGGTGGCATTTCGTGCCTTGGTGGGCGACGAGGATGGGCATGGAAAGAACTATTCCTTGCTTCTCAACAATGGCAAGGTCGAGTTCGCACCTCTCTACGACTCAATCTGTACGCTTGCCTACCCGGAGCTGAGCGGAAGGATGGCTGCACCGATTGGGAATCAATCGAGTCTCGCCAAAGTCGATCGGACAGCGTTGATCGAAGAGGCTGTCGCTATGGGGATTCTCAAATCAGAAGCCAATTCGATCCTGGAAAAACTCGCCGCTGACATCAGAGCATCCATCTCGAGCCTCGATGTCTCCTTTTCCTCAGGCTGGCCAAGCGAACCGGTGACTGACATCATTACCTCGCGGCTGGATCGGCTGGAGTCCGGCGAGCCGATGGATGGCTCTGCTGTGAAAGGATCACCGACGAGCCGGCCTGGGAGAGCGATTGACATGACAACTCAAACGGCCAATCCTGAGGGTCAAACAGCCCTGTAGGTGAAAGCCTCCGATGACCATGCCCGAAATTTGCCCGGTGAAAGAACTCGGTATCCACGGACTACCAACCGTTAAAACTCGGTGGGCGCTGAGGGACTCGAACCCCCGACCTGCTGAGTGTAAATCAGCTGCTCTAACCAACTGAGCTAAGCGCCCGCGAAGTTACCAGTCTAGGTGAACGCGCCTGGAGCACTCATTGTCAAATGGCCCCTAATGACACCATGCGATCAAGCAATTCCGGCGTGGCGCAAAATACGGGCCGTCGTACCACGGCGCTCGAGGTGTCGAGCACCTCACCAAGGTAGTCAGTGGCCACACCACCAGCCTCTCGAAGTATGAGTAGTCCGGCGAGGTAGTCCCAGGGATTGAGCGTGGAGTGTTGGGCAACACCGTAGACGTCGAGCGAACCATCGGCGACCAGACATATCTCCAGGCTGGCCGCTCCCAGAGCACGGTACTGCGCCCAACCCAGATGCCGCGGTGGCAAGCCTGAAAATGCCATGATCGACTTCCCTACTTCAGTCTGTCCACTCGGCACAATCGACTGCCCGTCGCGGGTCGCGCCGGCGCCCTTCTCCGCCTCGAAGGAGGATCCCGTGGCCTGATTCATCACCAAGCCCGCCACGAGTTCGTCACCTCTCATCACCGCCAGTGACGTCGCGAAGAACGGCACGCCGCGGTCACAGTTCGTCGACCCATCGATAGGGTCCACGACCACTGTGTACTCGCCCGCGCCGCTGACCCCGGACTCTTCGCTGACGACACGAAACCCCGCCCCGCCCAGGACCCGCAGCGCCACCTCATCAGCAGCCAGGTCCAGGTGGTATTGGGTGTCGCGCACCCCGGAATAACCTCGACCTCGATGTTCGACGACCGCCTGGCCGATCTCGAGAGCGCACTGGCGTAACGGGTCGAGCAGGTTGATTGGCACGTGTCCACGGTAGCGGCCACGAAGACTAACCTGAGTATTAATGGCCGCCATTGACGTAGCTGGTTTCGTAGCAGACCTCAAAGATCACGCAGTGACCCACGGCTTTCACGTGCACGATGAACGCCATTTCGTCGAGACGTACTCCTTGCGCCAGGCGTGGGAGGTGGATCTGCACCCCGAAGACGGTTGCGGAGGACCGGTGGATCTGCACATCGAGCTCGACGTCGATCCACGCACCTTGCTCGCGTTCGAAGATGCGGTGCTGGGTCTGCCCGACGACGTGGACCCGCCCGACGAATTCCATTTCCCGCTGGTGCTGACCTGGAGCCTGCCCCCGATGCCCCACGGTCCTGATCTATTGCGCTTGGCCATCGATTTGGCGCCGGTGGGTGGAATGGAGATGCCGCTCGAGGTCACCGCCACCGACTCCTTCGCTTCACCCACCGAGACCAGCGAACGGCGTATCTCGATCGTGGCACGACGCGCTATTTCTCTCGCTCAAGTCTCCAAGGGCGAAGACCCCCTCTGCGAAGTCTTCGAGCGCGGACGGGGCGTGAGCGACTACCTCCTGCAAGCCGCCGACTCGTGGCTCGGCTAAAGCGCCTCGGGATTCTCGCCCCACTCCTCGCGGCGGGAGTGCTCTTGAGCGCGTGCGGCACCGGCTCGGCGGTGGCTCAAGCGCGTACTGCGTGCGAGTTCGTGCACCGAGCACTCGTGCTCCAGGCCCGCAGCGACGTCAAGGGGATCTCCGCCGCGCAGAGCAACGCACTCCAGGGTCAGGCGATGAGCGAACTCTTGAAGGGCAGTTCCTCGGCCGCCGCGGCGACCTCCAGCGACGGAAGTTGGAACCCACTGATGACGACCATCAGTGAAGCCGAGCGAGTTCCGCTACACGACCTGGTCCCGGCTCTCACGCGCCTTTGTCAGGTGGCCAACTCGTCGTCTCCCTACCTGTAGGGCGCGACGGGCTACTTCTGGGCGGGAAAACGCTGGTAGAGCCATTCGAGCGAGTTAGGTTGCTCGATGGCCTCATCCCAACCGTCGAGCAGTGTCTCCAAGTGGTCGTGATTAGGCACCTGGGCAATGATCACCACGGTCATTTCGCTCACGGGCTCTGACATTGGGTAGTAGTCGCCAAAGGCGTCCTCGGTGACGGACGCGTCGGGTTCAATCATCAAATAGAGCTCGCCGGTCGCCTCCACCCACGACAACTCGTAGTGATTGCCAAGGGCATCAGTCCAGTCGTCACCATATTCGAACTCCGCGCTCTCGCGGCGGGCTTCATTGCTCTCGTAGAAAGTTTCGAGGTCCATGTCGCTAGCCTACGCCACGGGTCCGTGGGTAGCCCCCACAAATGTTGGACTGTGCGCGCTGATGTGTGCAAGAAGTGTCGTCGTCGGAGGCGTAGCACTCTGACCTGGCGGCGCTGGACTCGCCGACATGACACTTACCCACGACTACCTCGGCCAACTTCGCAACGACTGGCGCTTTGCCGGTCGCAGTTGCGACTCGCGGCGTAGCTGCTCACGCCTGCGTGAACGTCACTCCGGTCTGGCGTTGCGCGACGCACACGACCTCTTCGACGTGGTCGCCGCCCTCGACACCGGGTCGGGGCGGACCGTACTCGAGCGTTCACGCATCGTCCAGGCCCTTCTCGTCGAGTCGGTCGACCCGACGACGGCGCGCGCGCTACTACAGACCCTCTTGCCCGGCGTGGTGAGCGTGTGCCGCCAATTGCGCTTCGGCCAAGGTATCGTCGATGAACCCCACGAGACGGTGGCGGTAGCGGTGTCGCTACTCCATGAGCTCATTGGCGACTGGGCGGGCCAGTCGCGCCCCTACGCCGCCCCCGACCTGCTGTCGGCCCTGCGCGGTCGGCTGCGGCGCTGGCTCATCAAGGAGAAGAACACCCGTCTGCTCAGCGTTCCGGTCGATGATCTCGAGCCCCTCGCCGGCGCACCCTCCACACTTCTCACTCGCTTGGAGACGTTGCGTCAAGGTCCCCACGAGCGGCTCGCTCGCCTGACCTACGAATGCGTGTTCGCCGGTGTCGCACTCAGTGATCTCGCCCAGGCGGACCACTCGTCGGTGCCCACCTTAAAGCGCGAGTTGCAGGTCTTCGCTCTCGCTCACCTCCTCGGATGAGCGAATCGTTCGCCGAAAGCCACGAACTACCTCTAATCTTCGATAACTATGGCTCCCCGACGGTTCCACCTGCGAACTTCCCACCTGTTGATGTGGTCGAGTCCCCTGCTGCTGCTCGTCTTGGTCTTCACGCTGAACTCACGTCCCCTTCACACCGCCACGACCACGGTGCCGAACGCGACGACGACCAGTGGTCCACCCCGCGTGTCAGCGCCGCCGGTGGTCGCCCCGCCCACGACGACATCGGGGCCACCCACCCATCCCGTGTCATCGACGACCACTCCCTCCACGACCACTCCGACGACGACGATCACCACCAGAATCTCGAGTTCGGTCGCCACGACGACGATTGGCGCGCCGCACGTGAACTCCTCCAACGCGACCGTGACGAACGACGCCGCGAGCGTCACGTATCGCGCCGGAAGCCTGACTCTCGGCTCGCCCGAGGCCGTCGTGCCCCTTCACGGACCCGGTCAGTGGTCACTCGCGACCAGTCACTCCGTGACCTCCCACTTGATATGCGGCGCACACTCACTCGTGGTGACCGACACCGTACAGGTGCCGACGCATCAACTCTGTCAATTAGCGATCACGATCGCCACCGGAGCACCGACCTCGTGGACGCTGCAGACTCTTCGCTAAGGCGCGCCGCGACCGGACCACTTCAAGGGGTCGCCCTCGCGCTCTACTTCGTGCTCCTGCCCTATATCGTCGAGACCAAGTGGCGCTTTTCCTACGGTGTCACCAACGGTGCGATCCTGCGCGATTTGCTAGTCGGCCTGACCATCTTCTGGGGGGTCTTCCTCGCCCTGCTCGTGATCTACGTCGTTCAATTGCGTCACTCGCGTACGTTGCCACGAAACGGCTGCGCGTGGCTGGCGGGTTTGATCATGATGGCCCTCCCCTTCCTCGTCGCCACGAGCGCCCAGGCCAGCGTCGCGACGCGGCGCGTGAGCGTCGCCGCCGCGGTGACGTCACCCCAGCGCGCGGTGGCGACTGCGGATCTCACCAGTGGTCGCCACCACGTAACTCGTGCACCCTCGCACTACGAACTCTTCACCCTGGCCCTCGTCGCTCGAGGACGTCGCAATCGTCTGCGCACGACGGGCGCGCTCGACGGCGAGGACTTCGACACTTTGGCCCAGCGCCTGCACGAGGGCGACGAGCACTTAGTCGCCCAGCTCCGTGAGGTGATCGGCTCAGACATCGATGGCGAGGTCGTGGTGAACGATGACGCCTTCGACGCACCAGCTCGAAGCGACTTCGAGCCGGTGGTGGTCTCGCTACTGGGCCCCCGTCGCGGAGGACTGTTTCTCGGCTACGCCCGCGAAGGTGGTGCCCTACCGGTCGATCTCTCGCGCACGAGCGAGGAGCTCGCCTTCAGCATCGTGGGACTGCATGACGGAACAGTGCGCTTCGCCCAGAGTGACAACGAGCTCGTGCGCGCCCTGGCGCGCCGTCGCGATGCTTCTACCGTGGTGGTATTCCTCGGCGACCCCGCCGAGATCGATGAGGAGTTGCGCGAACTCTGTGTCACCCTGCGCCCCGCCAGCGGTACCGCTCACTTCTCGAGTGCACCCGCACGTCGCGTCCGCGTGGAGCTCCTGCGCGCCTACCCCCAGGTGCAGGGTCTGGCCGAAGACTTTACCCCCACCCTGCGGCGACGCTGCGTCGAGATGGTCGCCTATCTCGCCATGCATTCCGGTGAGCCCGTGACCGGTGATCGACTCCGCACACGGGTGCTCGTGCACGCCAACGTCGACGCCTCCAAGACCACCCTCACCAACACCGCGTCCTCCGTGCGGCGCTCACTAGGACGCGACGCGAACGGGTACCTCCTCGAACCAGTGTCCTCGGGTCTCTACCACCAACGCGGGGTCGAGTTCGACGTGGCCGACTTCCATCGACTCGTCGCACGAAGTCGTCGCTCGACCAGCGATGAGGCCTTCGACCTCTACGTGAGCGCGCTACGACTCGTGCACGGTGAGCCACTCGCCAGTGTCTTGAAGGGATTCGAATGGTTCACCTTCGAGGGGCACCGCGCCCAGCTCCAGCGCGACGGTGAGTGGGTGGCGCTGGCCCTGCACGACGCCGCCCTCGAACGCAACGACGTCGAAACCGCCTTCTGGGCGCTTCGCCAAGGACTTCTGCTGGACCCGGAATCCGACGAGATAGCGCACGCGCTCCAGCGCGTCCCGCGCCTACGCCAATTTCGAGGAGATGGAACTAGCGCTGCGCAGGACGAGACCATCCGCCCCGGCCGCGCTGTAGCGATGAGCTGGGCGTTCGAGCGCTTCGGTCGCTAGGTCGTCCAATAACTGAGAGAACGCCAGCGGCGGCGTCACGAAGAGGTGCTTGGAGAGCGATCCCGGGATGGTGTTGACCTCGTTGACGTAGAGTTCGGACTCGTTGGCGAGGAAATCAATACGCGCCACCCCGCGCACCAGGGCGATATCGACGATCCGGCGCGCGGCCGCCTCCAGGGCGTCGCTCTGGCCCGCGGGCAGTTGTGCGGGCAGTTCACGCGGAGCCGACACCATGCCTTCACCGCCCACGTACTTGTCGCGGTAGTCCAGGATCTCGGCGTCGGGGGCGCGTCGAAGAGGTTTCTCAATCGCGGAGAGTTCGACGCGCGGGAACGTGCGCACGGCGATCTGCACGTCGGTGAGGTCGGCGCGGAAGGGTTCGACCACGCAGCCGCGCGCGAGGTGCACGTTGGTGACGAGGCGGGCCTTCGCGGTGGTCAGGTCCGCCACGACGTCGATGCCAATGGAGGAGCCTCCAAAACGCGGCTTCAAGATGTAGGGACCATCAAAACCCACTTCGGTGGTGTCGTGGGTCAGGAGCGCGCGCGGCAACGAGGTGAGCCCCGCCTGGGCCACCAGGGAGGAGAACGCCCACTTGTCCATTCCGATCGCCGCTCCGGCCACACTGGGGCCGCTGTAGGCGATGCCCGCGAGGTCGAGGGCCGCCTGGATGGTCCCGTCCTCACCCGGACCGCCGTGAGTCGCCATGATCAGAACGTGAAGGTCGAGACGACGCTCCTTGGAGAGCCGGCCTCCCGCGGCGAAGAATCCACCCTCGGCCCCCAGTCGCAGTGAGAGTTCGCTCGAACCCTTGGGCACGCCCTCGAGGAACGCCTCGGCCTCGCTGGCGGAGGCGACCTGGAAGAAATCGCCCGCCTTGGTCCAATAGATACCCACGGCCTCGCCGCGCCCGCGATGGAGTTCGCGCAGGGCCAACAGGCCGGTCAGAATCGAAATATCGTGCTCGGGGCTCGGGCCACCGAACAACACACCTACAGTCACTGATTTACCTCACGACTCGTCCGAAACATCAAGGGTAGTGGTCAGGCAGGTCATTGAGGTATAACACCGCGTCACCGGCGCGCAGGGACTCGCGAACCCACGCCACCGCCTCGTCACGAACCTTGAAATGATGGGCCTGGGGACCGTATCCCGCGCGAAGAGCGGCACGATTGGTGCGCCCCACGATCACGAGTTCGATGTCGCGGCGTTTGATCTCGCGAGCCAATTTCTCATTCTCGGGGCCCTGTCGCTCGCCCAGCTCAATCAGACCCGGGGTGACGACAACCCGTCGAGCACCCTGAGCGACACCGTCGAGCACGTCGAGCGACGCTCGCGCGCTCGCCGGATTCGCATTGAAGGTGTCGTCGACGACCACGACGCCCGACGGCGCCGTCGCCACCGTCGCTCGATTGGCCACCGCGCGCACCCCGCGCAGACGCCGCTCGAGTTCCACCGTGAGCGCCCCCACTTCGAGGGCCGCCGCGATGGCGCAGGCCACGTTGGTCGGCTGCACGCCCACGACCGGTTCCATGGTGGCGACCTCTTCGGCGTCGACCACCACGCGCCAGCGCGCGCCCGCGGGAATCACTCGCACGTCGGCGGATTCGGCGCTCGATCCCGCGGTGCGCACCCGGCGATCGCCCAGGCGCGCAGGCCAGAGCGCGAGTCGCGGATCGTCGATATTGACGATGACGACGCGGGCGCGTTCGGTGATCTCGAACTTTGCCCCCTCGATCACGTCAAGACTCTTCATGCGCTCGAGGTGTACCGGACCAATCGCGGTGACGACCGCGATGTCGGGCGTGCACCACTCGCACAAATTTCGAATCTCGCCGGGTCCGTAAGTGCCCATTTCGGCGACGAAGACCCTCGTCGCATCGTCCAGATTCTCATTGATGGCGCGTGAGAGTCCCGCACGGTTGTTGAAGCTCTTGGGCGTCGCCACCACCCCGCCATCGCCACTCAACAGGTCGGCCAGATGATTCTTCGTGGACGTCTTGCCGTAGGAACCGGTGATCCCCACCACCAGGGGATGCACCCGAGTCAAGCGATCACGAGCCTGGTCGACGAACGTCGCGGCTCGACGCGCCTCGTAGGGGGTCAAGACGCGCGCGGCCAGAGCGAGGGCGAAGGGCACCAACCACACCACTAGCGACCCCACGAGGATTTCGTCGTGCCCCAATGCCCCGAGGGACACCACCAGTGCTGACGCCACGATCGCGACCACGGCCACCGTGACCAGTCGACGCGTCCACTGCAACTTTCCGGTGCGTCCCCGTGGGGTGAGTCCCCAGGGACAGAGCGCACCGTAGAGGACCGTGTCGACCACGAGAATGACGGGGAGGTGGGCCAGAAGAGCCACGAGCAACACGACGGGCAAGGTGCTCCACAGTAGGAACGACAGTGAAAAGGGTTGCCACCACGTGGAGACCGCCGTCGAGCGACCCAGGGGCCACGACCAGCGGCGCCAGAATCGGACCATGGACGTGGCCTGGTAGTGCTCGCGTTGCAGGACCCGCAGCCAACGCACCAACTGGGCAACGTAGGCCAACGCCAGCGTCAGGGCCGCCACGACCCACCAGAGCGCGCTCACGAACCCGTCACCAGCTGCTGCACGTGACTGGCCAGGGCGAAGGGCCGCTCCGTGGGTACGAGGTGACCAGTTTCGGCCAGAACCTCGAGTTCGACGTGGACCGAGTGCACCAGGCAGTCCCTGATCCGCTCGGCCACCTCGAGGGGAACGTCGCGGTCGTTGACCCCCCACACCAGTGAGACCGGGGCGACAATCTGATCGAGTTGCGTCTCGAAGCTCTCGTTCACGCTGGCCACCAGGATGTCGCGCAAAAGTCCCGAAGCGTTGCGATAGTCCCTCGACCCGTACTTCTGTCGCGCCGCCTCCATCCGCGATTCGCCGATGAGACCACGGCCGTGCAGCGCGCGCACCCACCGATACGCCAGGGGCGAACGGCGCGCGTTCGCGAGGCGGATGAGTGGCGCACCACTCAACACCAAGGCCTTCACGCGCTCGGGGTGCGACAGGGCCAGGGCCGTGGCCACCCGACCTCCGTTGGAGTGACCCACCAGTACCAGGGGCGCCGCACCGAGTTGCGCGAGGACCGGTTCGAGGAGTCGTGCGTACAGCGCGCTGCCACCGGCGACGTCGGGCAAGGGCGACGCACCAAAGCCCGGCAGATCGAGAGCCACCGACGCAATTCCCTCGCGCGCCAATTCGTTCGCCGCGGCACCGAAGTCAGCGCCCGTGCGAGCCCAGCCGTGCAGCCAGACCACCTGAACAGGCCCGTCGCCGTACGCCTCTCCGAAGATGTTTCCCTCACCGTAGGCACGCAACACGTCACTCAGGTTAGTGAAGCCGTCGCTCGCGACCCGTGCGCCGTGGCGAATTACACTCACCGGTGCGGCGCGCACCCTACGTCACGGCCAAACGGTAGCGTCATGGACACCATGAGCGACGAGATCGGTTTCTCCGAGGACCAGTTGGTCGGACTCACCCCCGAGCAACGAGAGGCGGTCACCTCCCCCGCCCGGCGCCTCCTCGTGCGGGCCACCGCCGGCTCGGGCAAGACCCACGTGTTGACCCTGCGCATCCAGCGTCGTATCGCCCTCGCGGAAGTCGACGCGGACCAGGTCCTCGCCATGACTTTCACGCGCAAGGCCGGTGACGTGCTGCGCCGGCGTCTCTTTCGATCGGGTATCCGTGACGTGCGCGCGGGCACCTTTCACCGGGCGGCCATGAACATCGTCAACGACTACCGACTCGACCATCACCTCAAGCCCTTAACCATCGAGGCCAATCGCCGGCGCGTGGTCACCGTGCTCGCCCAGCAATTGCGCGACGACGGCGTGGTCAAACTTGACGAGTGGCAACTGCCACGACTCGAGCAGGAGATCGGTTGGGCCCTCAGTCAAGGTTTCCACGGGGCCACCTACGCGCGCGTGGCGAAGAAGGCCCGACGCGACGCCCCCCTGGCGCCCGCCCTCTTCGCCGAGGTGCTCGATCGCTACGTGGGACTCTGTCGAAGTCGTGGCGTCCTCGACTTCGATCTCCTCTTGAGCGAGGCGATATCGCTGTTGCGCGACGACGTCAATGTGCGCGCGGCGTTCCGTCACCGCACCCGCGCACTCTTCGTCGACGAGACCCAGGACATGAACCCCCTGCAATTCATGTTGCTGGCCCAAATGGCGGGTGACGATCCCGACTTGTTCTGCGTCGGCGACCCGAATCAGTCCATCTACGGCTTCAACGGGGCGAACCCCCAGTTGCTGGGCGACATCATGCGAACGTGGCCCGACACGGTCGTGCTGGACCTGACCCGCAACCACCGCTCGACCGCGAACATCATCGCGGTCGCCAACACGCTGCTCGAACCCGGTGCACGCGGCATCGTCCCCGCGCACGATGAGGGGGACGTGCCCCTCGTACGCGGATACGCCACCGACCTCGAGGAGGCCCAGCACGTCGCGACGTGGCTCTCCGTGCATCACCAGCCGGGCAGTCCGTGGAGCGCCATGGCGGTACTGGCGCGCACGAACGCTCAACTCGACGTCGTCCAGGGGGCGCTCGAGGCCGCCGGCATCCCCGCCGAGCGCCGCGGAGGCGAACACTCACCGGCCTCTGACCTCGTGGCGCCCGAGTCATTCTCTCGACGCGTGGAACACGAGAGCACCGACGCGGTGGCCCTCTCCACCATCCATCGCTCCAAGGGACTCGAGTTCCAGCACGTGGTCACCGTGGGGTGGGCCGAGGGCCAACTCCCCCACTACAACGCGACCACCCCCGAGGAACTCGCCGAGGAGCAGCGCCTGGCGTACGTCGCGCTGAGTCGCGCCGAGTCGAGCCTGCTGATCACCTGGAGCAAGGGTCGAAATGATCCGCGTTTTGCCGATCGCGTCCCCTCGCGATTCCTCGGTCCCATCGACGAGGTGTTGCGCGAGATCGCTCAGCGCAACGAACCCGTCACCGGGGAACGTCGTCGCCAACGACTCGACGCGATTCGTCGTGAACTCCAAACGGCCGCCCCGGAGTCCGAGGAGTCCCCCAACGTATTGGGTCGTTCCCGCACGACTACGTGAGTTCCGCGACCACCGGTGCGTGGTCCGAGGGCTTCTCGCCCTTACGCGCGTCGCGGTCGACGTAGACGGCACTCACGCGCGAGGCCGTGGCCCGGTCACTCAAGAGGTAGTCAATGCGTAGTCCCCACCCGCGGTGAAACGATCCGTTTCGATAGTCCCACCACGTATAACAAGGCTCGTCAGCGTGCAGAGATCTGCCCAGGTCCACCAAGTCGGTCGCCAGCAGTGCTTCGAGAGCCTGGCGTTCAGGTGACGACACGTGGGTCGCGCCCACGAAGGCGGCGGGATCGTAGACGTCAAGATCGCTGCGGGCGACATTGAAGTCGCCCCCGACAATGACGTACTGGTCGCGATCGCGACTGGCCAGTAGGGTCCGCAACGACTCGAACCATCGCAATTTGTAGGCGTAGTGCGGATCATCGAGTGCTCGACCGTTGGGGACGTAACACGAATAGACCCGCAGCCCCTCACACGTGGCACCAATGAACCTCGCCTCGTCGTCACCGTCGAGCCCACGTTGCACGTCACTCACACCAACGCGAGAGAGGATCGCTACTCCGTTCCACTGCCCCTGGCCGTAGTGTGCGGCCTCGTAACCCATGGTGCGCAACGCGGCGAAGGGGAATTTGTCGTCGTTCTGCTTGGTCTCTTGGATCAAGACAATGTCGGGGTCGTGTCGCTCGATCCACTCGCGCACGCGCGGCCACCTCGCCGTCAACGAATTGACGTTCCAGGTGGCAACCTTCACGGCGCGTCGGCGAGGATGAAGAGCAGGTCAGCCTCGAGCGCCACGTGGCCCTCCACTGAGGCGCGTCCGTGCCCCTTGCCGCCACGCGCCGAGAGCCGCGTCATCTCACACTCGAGCAACAGGGTGTCGCCCGGCAGCACTTGTCGGCGAAAGCGGGCGTTCTCGACGCCGCCAAAGAGTGGCAGGCGCCCCGCGAAACGCTCGTCGCTCAACACCGCCACGGCACCCACCTGGGCCACCGCCTCGAGCATCAGCACTCCCGGCGTCGTGGGACGACCCGGGAAGTGACCAGCGAAGAACCACTCCTCGCCGGTCAGGGTCCAGTTCCCACTAGCGCGTACCCCCGGCTCGATACTCACCAACCGGTTGATCAACAGGAACGGTGACCGGTGCGGAATCCAATCCTCGGGATTCAGGGAGTACTCGTTCACGTCAGCGCCAGTTCCGCGATGCGGCGTTCACTGTCCACCGTCACCAAACGAAAAGTCCGTTGGTCGCCTCGCTTCAAGACATCGCGAGCTCGCGCGGGTGCTGGATCGCCGAGCGACGTCGTGGGGGCGTAGCACTCGATGGGGGTGGCATTCTTCATCGTCACCTGAATGACGGCGCCGTGCGAAGTGAAGGCGACGACCTCGCCGGTCAACGTCGCTCCAATCTTGAAGTGCTTGACGAAGGCCGCGAATCCGCCTTCGGGGTTGACTGGTTGGCGGCCGCGACGAAGTGCAACCGCCGGTGCGAGCTCCGGCGTCGACGCGGCGGGCGCGGGGGTTGAGGCGACGGGCGCGGGGGTTGAGGCGACGGGCGCCTTCTTGACCAAGGCCTTCTTGACCGTCGTCGCCTTCTTCGCGACGCGCGTGGTCTTGACCGGCGTCAGTGTGTCGCCCGGCGTCAGGTCGCCCCTGGACCCCTTGGTGGCCCGAGGTTCCTTGGGCGCTTTGGCCTCCTTGACGTCGGGCCCCGCCATCTTCCTCGCTGCCCTGGCGGGAGCGGCCGGAGCCTTGGTGAGCTCCTCGGTCTTGACGACCGTTCGCTTAGCGGCACGAGGCGCCTTGACCGGCGTGAGCGTGTCACCAATCGCCGGCACCACTCCCTCGGGCAACTCGACCGCCAATTTCTTGACCGCGCGCGTGGCGCGAGCGGACTTGACTCCGCGCACCGGAAGTCGTTCGGTGAACACCCAGCCCACCCCCTTGACCGGCTTGCCGCCGATCAGGCGACCCGTGTCAAAGAGCCACGGGTACTGCTCGTGGAATTCTTGGAAGGAGTCGTTCGACAGCACCACGGCACCGATACGTTGAGCGATCTTCAAGATAAAGGCATCGCCGCGACCCACCGCCCCCGCGGGAGGGGTGACGATCTCACCCGCGATTTCGGCCTCCTTGAAGCGGGCACGCTCCGCGGCGGCCACGCGGTGTTCGAAACTGGCGTCGACCACCACGATCACGTCCGCGTGGTCGTACTCGTCGAGGAAGGCGCGTACCGCGTCATCGAGTTGCACGAGGCTCGGAATAGTGCGCCCCTCGGTGGCCAGATTGGAGCCGTCCACGACCACTCGAATAGTGGGGCGCTTCATTGCAGCGCTCGCACGAGCAAGTCGGCCTGTTCGGCCTCATGGACCAGGTGCGAACCCGTCGCCGGACTCGCCGACTCGGCACGCGCCACGTGGCGCACGGTGGTGTCACGCAAGGACTTGTGCATTTGAAGGTGCACGAACGGCCACGGTCCCATGTTCTCGGGCTCCTCCTGGAGCCAGAACACCTCGTCGGCGTTCGGGTACGAGGCGAGAATCGCCTCAATATCCTCCACCGGCCACGGGTAGATCTGTTCGACACGCACCACTGCGACGTTGCGCAGGGCAAGTTCGTTGCGACGAGCCAGAGCCTCGTGCGACACCTTGCCACTGGCCAGCACGACGCGCGTCACCGCCGAACGATCCTCGACGACGTCGTCGAGGACGCGCAGGAAGGAACCGCGCTCGAAGGACTCGAGAGGTGAACGAGTTTGCACCGCTCGTAACATCGACTTCGGCGTGAAGACGATCAGAGGCGTCACGTGCTCACGGCGAACTTGGCTGCGCAGGAGATGGAAGTACTGGGCGCCGGTGGTGGGCTGGGCGACTCGAATATTATTGCGCGCACACAACGACAAGAATCGTTCGATGCGCCCACTGGAGTGCTCGGGACCCTGACCCTCGTAGCCGTGGGGCAACAGCATCACCAGTCCGGCGGTCTGTCCCCACTTGTCCTCGGCGGCGACCAAGAAATTGTCGATGATGATCTCGGCGCCATTGACGAAGTCACCGAACTGCGCCTCCCACATCACGAGGGAGTCATTGGACTCCACCGAATATCCGTACTCGAAGGCCAGCGCCGCGTACTCACTCAAGAACGAGTCGCGCACCGTAAAGAAACCCGGCGAGTTGAGGTTCGCCAGGGGTACGTACTGCGAACCATTGTCGTAGTCGATGAGGGCCGCGTGACGATGCGAGAAGGTACCGCGACGCGAGTCCTGTCCCATCAAACGAACGTTGGTTCCCTCCAAGGTGAGCGACCCGAACGCCAGAGCTTCGGCGAGGGCCCAGTCGACCTCGCCCGTGTCGAGTAGGGCGCGACGTTGGGCGAACTGGCGCTCGAGCTTGGGGTGGATGGTGAAATCCTCGGGCGCCGACATCGTCACGCGAGCGATCTCGAGCAGTCGGTCCTTCGCGACACCGGTCTCGGGCGCGGGCACGTCGACTGGAATATCCGCGACGGGGACTTGTTCGAGCTCCGGCACCGGGACGGTGCGAACTTCGTCGAGCACACTCTGGAGGCGCTCATTGAACTGATCGAGCGCCAGTTCCGCGTCCTGCATGGTCATGTCACCGCGACGGATCAGCGTCTCGGTGTAGGCCTTGCGCACCGATCGCATCTGGTCGATGATCTTGTACATCTGCGGTTGGGTGTAACTGGGATCGTCGCCCTCGTTATGCCCGTGGCGGCGGTAGCACACGATGTCGATCACGACGTCGCGGTGAAACTCCTGGCGATAGTCGAAGGCCAGTCGCGCCACTCGCGCGCAGGCCTCGGGGTCGTCGCCGTTGACGTGCAGCACCGGCGCCTGGATCATCTTGGCGATGTCGGTCGGGTAGAAGCTCGAACGCGCCGACTCCGGTGCCGTGGTGAAGCCCACTTGGTTGTTGATCACGATATGCACCGCGCCGCCCACCCGGTACCCCGAGAGTTGCGAGAGATTGAGGGTCTCGGCCACGACACCCTGGCCGGCGAAGGCGGCGTCGCCGTGCACGAGGATGGGCAGGTACGGGAAGTGATCGGGGCCGACGATCCAGTTCGTACCGTCACTCGGGCGCACGACCTGATCCTGCTTGGCGCGCACGATGCCCTCGACCACGGGGCTGACCGCTTCGAGGTGCGAGGGATTCGACGCCATCGACACCACGATGCTGGCACCGTTGGCGTTCTGGTAGACGCCGCGAGCACCCTTGTGGTACTTGACGTCACCGCTGCCCTGGACGCTCTCGGGATCGAGATTGCCTTCGAATTCCGAGAAGATGTCGCTATAGGACTTACCCACCACGTTGGCGAGCACGTTGAGTCGTCCGCGGTGCGCCATGGCGATGACCGATTCACGCACTCCGACGTCAGCGGCAGCGTCGAGGATCGTCTGTAGGGCCACGATGGTGGACTCGCCACCCTCGAGGCCGAAGCGCTTCTGTCCGACGTAGCGCGAGTGCAGGAATCGCTCGAAGACCTCGGACTCGTTGAGGGCGTTGAGGATGTGACGCTGCTGCTCCACCGGGGTGACGTTCTTCACCCCTTCCACGCGTTCTTGGATCCAGCGCTTCTGCTCGGGGTCCATGATGTGGCCGTACTCGATGCCCGTCGTGCGACAGTAGGCGTCACGCAGGATCGAGAGAATCTCTTCGAGAGTCGCCTCGGTGCGTCCGGCCAGGCCGTCCACGACGAAAGTGCGCTGCAGGTCCCAGATCGAGAGCCCGTAACTGGCGAGGTCCAACTCGGGGTGCAGGGCCGGGGGCTCGGTGTTGAGCGGGTCGAGGTGCGCGTTGAGGTGACCGCGCACGCGAAACATATTGATGAGTTCCTGCACGCGAATCTGCTTCAGGACGTTGTCGTGGTCGTTGACTCCACTGGCACTGCGCAGATCCTTGGACCAGCGTGCGGGCTCGTAGGGGATACCCAGCGATTCGAAGACGTCGTCGTAGAAACGGTGCGAACCAGTGAGGCATTCGGCCACGTACTTCAAGAAGAGGCCCGACTCCGCGCCTTGAATGATGCGGTGGTCGTAGGTGGAGGTGAGGGTCATGATCTTGCCCACCCCGAGTTCGGCGAGCGCGTGAGGGTCAGCCGCCTCGAATCCGGCGGGCCAGGCGAGCGCGCCCACTCCAAAAATGGCGCCCTGGCCCGGCATGAGTCGTGGCACCGACTGAACGGTACCCAGCGTGCCCGGATTGGTGAGTGAACAGGTGGCCCCGACGAAGTCGTCCGCCCCGAAGGTGGCGTTATGCACCTTGCGCACGAGTTCCTCGTAGGCGAGCAGGAACTCTCGGAAATCTTTGGTGTCGGCGTCGCGAATGACGGGCACGAGGAGGTTGCGCGTCCCGTCGGGCCGCTCGACGTCCACCGCCAACCCGAGCCCGACGTGCTCGTGGCGAATGACTCCGGGTGTGCCCTTGGCGTCGACGGCGTCGACGAAGGTCGCGTTCATCGACGGGATCTTCTTCAGTCCTTGGATGATGGCGAAGGCGATGAGGTGAGTGAAGGAGACCTTGGCCCCGGTGGTGCGGGCGAGCGATTCGTTGAGCGACGCGCGATTGATCTCGAGCAGACGAGCCGCCACGGTGCGCACGCTGGTCGCGGTGGGTACGGCGAGGGAGGCCTCCATGTTCGAGACGATGCGCGCGGCCGCGCCGCGCAGGGGTGTCGCTTCAGGGTTCACCTCGAGCACCTTGGGCGCCGGTGTCGCCACCACCGCGTGGGTGGTGGTCACGGTGGGGACCGCGGATCGCTGGTAGTCGGCGAAGAATTCGCGCCAACTGGGAGACACCGTCGTCGGGTCCTGCAAGAACCGGTCGTACATGTCATCGACTAACCACGCGTTGGGCCCAAATGAACCCTTGTGGGGTGAGGAAACGGGGGAATCGGGAGGAGTCGTCACGTGGTCCAGCCTAATTGGAAACACTCGGTGACCTGATTGAGAAGCCCTCGTCGGAGTTACCCGTTCGCGGTGCCAATTTTGTTGCGATGAACGGGTAACTTGGCACCGTGCACGGAGCCCCCACCCCCTCGGGACTGCACTACCTCGACCCGTCACCGCTCGGAGCCCTCGCGCTCGCCCAACGTCGCGTCGACAATCCTCGCGCGACCGTGGTGGCGATCCACGGCGGACTCGACCGGGCCGCATCTTTCACTCGACTCAGCCGACGTCTCGAGGGCTTTGACGTGGTCGCCTACGACCGGCGCGGCTACCAGAGGTCACGCTCCCTGGGTCCGGGGAACCTCGAGGATCACGTGAGCGATCTCGAGCGCGTCATTAATTGGGCGAGCGTCAAGGGCCCGGTCATTCTCTTTGGCCACAGCTTCGGCGGACTGGTGGCCATGACGCTGGTCGCTCGCCACCACCACGTGGCCGACGTCGTGGTGGCCTACGAATCACCCCTGCCCTGGATCCTCGCACGGCCCTCGCCCACCCCGGCGCCCGGCGAGAACCCTGCTCTCGATGCCGAACGCTTCTTTCGCCGCGTGGTCTCCGACGCTTCGTGGGAACGACTCAGCCCCGCCGAGCGCGAGTCGCGACGCCTCGATGGTCCCGCGCTCCACGCGGATCTCACGGCCATGACCGGACCCCTGGCACCGTTTGAACTCGACGACGTACACGTGCCCGTGCGCTATCTCTTCGGTGATCAGCGTGCGGGTGCGTACTATCAGGCGCTGGCCCGGCGCCTGGACTCGATAAGCGCCTCCTTCTCGAGTCGTGAACTCGTCGGCGCCCAGCACGGCGCGCACCTCTCGCACCCGGACCTTCTGGCATTCGAGGTGCGCAGTGCCTTTGAGCACTTACACGTCACCTAACCCCCTCTTCATTCGTCGCCGCGGGGCCGCTACGTTGCGGTAGTTTCCACGACACGCGGTGCAAGTCACTCGGGCCGAGTCGTCGCAGGGCCGCCAGGTGCGCCGGCGTGGCGTAGCCCTTGTTGCTCTCGATGTCGTAACCGGGTGCACCACGCGCCAGTTCAGTGACCAACTGGTCACGATGCACCTTGGCGAACACGCTGGCCGCGGCCACGGACGCGCACGTCACGTCGGCCTTGATCCGCGTGCGCACGCTGGCCACCTCGACCTCGGGGTAGGGCGGCGCGAGGAGGGAGTCCTCCGCCCGACTCAGCCAGTCGTGGGCACCGTCGAGGATGATCACCTCGGGCGACAACGTCAACGCCGCCAGCGCTCGTCGCCCCGCTAATCGCAACGCCGCGGTGAGTCCGAATTCGTCAATCTCGCGCGCGCTCGCTTGCGCGACCGCCACATCGCTCACCCACTCACGTAGTGGTTCGATCAGCGCGTCGCGAGACTGCGACCGTAGAAGCTTGGAGTCGCGAAGCCCCGCGGGGAACGTTGTCACCGACGAGTCGATCACCACCACGCCCACGCAGCACGGTCCGAACACGCTGCCGCGACCGACTTCATCGATGGCCCCCACCCACCGAAAGCCCTCAGTACAGAGTGCCCTCTCCAGTTCGAGGTGGGGCGACGCAGTGCTCATTGTGGTCGAGCGAAGCGTAGGGGTCGATCGTTCATCGAACTCAAGTCTCGCCCACGATCGCCCGCCGACACGGCACCGACGGAGCGGGCCTTGGGCTTCGTGAAGGGAGGACGAAAGGGTCACCTCATCGTTAGGGTCCGCACGAACACTCGTTTGACCCCTAACGAGTCCTTACTTTGTTAGTTGGGCTCCGACGTGCACCTACGAGGTCAGTTCCCACGTCATCCCTTATTTCTTAAGGAAAGACATCGTTGTCGATCAGAAAATCGAGTGACAATATGACGATTTCTTCTTGGTTAATTCTTACGATCTTCACATACTTGCCTTGTGAAACGTACCTCTCACCGATACAGTGGCATCCAGCCCGTCTTACTGATGGGTAGGTTCAATTAACCACTTCGGTGGTCTAGGGAGGCAATAACACTATGCAAATTAAACACAGGCTGCGGCTTGCGACGACCATCGGCCTCGCGGCGGGTGCGTTGACGCTTGGACTCGTAGCTCCCAGCGTGAGTGGTGCAGCCACCCCAACCGGCACGATTACTTTCGCCGAGGGTGCGGGCGCATCGCCTAACTACAACTTCCCGTATATGGCGTGTACGTACTTCTCGGTGAGCAACATCAACCAGTTCCAGAACATGATGTATCGTCCGCTCTACTGGTTCGGTCTGGGCGCTTCGGCGGCCTACGTGCCGAGCCTCTCCTTGGCTAACTCGCCGGTTTTCTCCAACGGCAATAAGACGGTGACCATCACCACCAAGGGTTGGAAGTTCATGAACGGACAGGTCATCAACGCCCAGTCGGTGATGTTCTTCATGAACATGTACCACGCGGAGCCGACGCAGTACTGCGGCTACAACAAGGGATTCGGTATTCCAGACCAGGTCGCGAGCGTCACGTCGTCGGCGAACACCGTCGTACTGCACATGACGCAATCGATGAACCCCAACTGGTTCCTGTACAACTACCTGTCGGAGATCACTCCCATGGTGGACGCGTGGGACATGACCGCGGCGGCCACCCCGGGTACCTGTGCGACCGGCGTCTACGGCGCGAAGTCGACTGACGCGGCGTGCAAGGCCGTGTTCAACTACCTCACGGCCCAAGCCGCCAAGCAGTCCACCTACACCGACGCGATGTGGTTGGCCGGCACGGACGGACCCTGGAAGTTGTCGCACTACGACTCGCTGGGCAACGTGACGTTCGTTCCGAACACCACGTACTCCGGCCCCCAGAAGGCTCAGACGGCGCAGGTTCAGTTGCTCCCGTTCTCCACGACCGCAGCCGAGCAGATCGCTCTGCGCGCGGGCAAGGTGGACCTCGGGTACGTTGACCCCACCAGCCTGTCCGGCCTCGGAACGCCATCGCGCCCGGGTCCGAACTGGTCGCCGATCGCCAGCAGGTTCAACATGGTGGTGGGCGCTCCGTGGTCAGTTGACTACGCGGCGTACAACTTCAACTCGAAGAGCCCCGAAGCCAAGTTCTTGAACCAGCTCTACATCCGCCAGGTACTGCAGATGACGGTGGACCAGCCCCTCATGATCAAGCAGATCAACAAGGGCTACGGCTACAACCAGATCAACCCCATGCCACCGACCGCTTCGGTCGCGGTGACGGGTGCGGGAGTCTCCAAGACGAACCTCTACCCGTACAACCCGAAGAAGGCCGCGGCCATCTTGAAGGCTCACGGTTGGGCGACGTCGGGAAGTTTCCTGGCCTGTGCCAAGCCCGGCAACGCGGCCACCGAGTGTGGACCTGGCATCAAGAAGGGTGACGTCTTGACGATCACCATCTTGTACGGCAGTGGCATCCCGTCGCTGCAGACCCAGGTCTCGACTGAGGTCTCGGAGTGGAGCGCGTTGGGCATCGATGCTCAAGAGAGTGGCGCCCCCTTCAACTCGGTCGTCGCTGACTGTTCAGCCAACGCCTCCTCGTGGAGCGTTTGCCTGTGGGGAGCCGGCTGGATCTACGCGCCGGACTACTACCCCTCGGGTGAGTCGCTCTTCGCCCAGGGCGCGAGCTTCAACATCGGTAACTACAACAACCCCGCGATGACCAAGGCCATCAACGCCACCACCTTCGGCACCGCGACTCTCGCGGCGTACTCCAACCTGGCCGCTCAGCAGCTGCCGGTGCTGTACCAGCCGAACGCCGTGTCGCCTGTTGAAGTCATCAAGTCACTGAAGAGCACCATCGGATTCGCTCCGAACCCGCTTCAGAACTTCATGCCGGAGTACTACCACTTCTAAGCCAGTGGTAGCGCGCGAGCGCGAAGAAAAGAGAAGGACCCCTCCCTCGCGAGGGGTCCTTCTCTTTGGGCCCCGCGAACGCGTGAACTCAGGCTCTACCACGAGAAACGTGGTGTCCGACTGATAAACTCACCAAGTGCTTGCATACCTGATTCGGCGCCTCCTGCAGTCCTTCGTGGTCTTCTTGATCGTGATGCTGATCACCTTCGCTCTGCCGTATTTCGAGCCCGGAGGAATCCTCGCGCCCGCGTACATCGCCCTCGGCACTCACGCCAACGCCCAGACCGTCCACCAGTGGGGAATGCAGAACGGAATCTTCCATCCCTTCTTCATCAGGTTCTGGAACTACTTGCTCCAGGTCTGCGTGCACTTCAACTTGGGCTTCTCCTGGAAGAACAACATGTCGGTGTGGTCCATCATCTCGCTCTACGTTCCTCGTACGATCTGGCTCGCGTTGCTGGCATTCATCTTGACCCTCGTCATCGCCCTGCCCATTGGCGTCCTGCAGGCGAGCAAGCGCAATAGCGTGTTCGACTACTCCATGACGAACTTCCTCTTCGTCCTCTACGGCATCCCGGCGTTCTTGTTGTCGTTGCTCATGATCGACTGGTTCATCTTCGGCACCTTGCATCTACAGTTGCCGCCCTCGGACGGCTCCGCACTGCAGGTCTTCACCAATCCGGTGCCTTTCATCGTGCCCATTGTCACCCTGGCGATCTTGAATCTCGCGTTCTTCAGTCGCTTCATGCGCAGTGCCGTGTTGGACGTCCTCGTGCAGGACTACGTGCGCACCGCTAAGGCCAAGGGTGCCTCACAGCGACGCATCCTCTTCAAGCACGCCTTTCGCAACGCGCTCGGGCCGATCATCACCATCATCGGTCTCTCGATTCCGGGGCTCTTCGGTGGGGCCCTCATCATCGAGGAGGTCTTCAACTACCAGGGCGTGGGGTACGAGACGGTCTACGCGGCGCAGTACAAGGACATCCCGACGGTCCTGGGCATCACGCTGCTCATCACCGTCTTCACCCTGCTGGGTAACCTGCTCGCCGACATCGGTCTGGGCGTCGTCAATCCCCGCATCCGCGTCGAGGGGAAATAAATGAGCCAGTTGAACGAAATGCCCAACCCCTTTGCCGCCGAAGGGCCCAGCGACCAGCGCGCGAAGGACACTTCGGTCGTCGAGTCCGTCATCGTGCCCCTGTGGCGCCAGCGACTACGTATCTTCCTGCAGAACAAGCTGGCCATCGGTTCGGTAATTTATCTCGTCATCGTCGTACTCTTCTGCTACCTCGGCCCCATCATCTGGCACTTCAATGAGACCAACCAGGCGGCCGCCCTCTTCAGTACGACGAATGCTCCGCCGTCACTGCACCACATTTTGGGTACCGACGGATCGGGTTTCGATGAGTTCGGTCGCATCATGTACGGCGGCGAGTACTCGCTCTCGCTCGGGATGCTCGCGGGCGTCATCACCATCGTGGTGGGGACCATCTACGGGATGATCTCAGGTTTCATTGGCGGCGTGGTCGACTCGACACTGATGAGGATCCTCGACGCTTTCTTGTCGATTCCGATCATCTTCTTGCTGTTAACCCTCATCACCATCTTCCCGCGCACCTCCACCAGTCTGATCATCATCATCGGCATCATCGGCTGGTTCGGTAACGCCCGCATCATCCGAGGCGACGCCCTCGTCATCAAGGAACTCGAATACTCCCAGGCCTCGCGCGCGATGGGCGCAGGGTGGTGGCACATCATCCGGCGCCACGTGTTCCCCAACTCGGTGAGCAACATCGTCACGGTGGCCACCTTCGCGGTGGCCGACGCGATCTTGTTCCTAACCACCTTAGGGTACCTCGGCCTGGGGATCCCAGCCCCCGCTACCGACTGGGGCACCATGTTGAACAACGCCGCGGGAGTCCAGCCCTTCTACTGGTGGCAGGTGTACCCACTGGCCGCATTCTTCATCCTCGTCATCGTGGCCATCACCTATATCGGTGAAGCGCTACGCGACGCTTTCGAGGTTCGACTCCTCGAGCGTTAAGCGACGCCGGGGGCGAAGCAAAGTCGTGGGAACCCGGAACCCTTCAAGCCTGCCCCGCACCCACCCGTCAGCGAACGTCTCAAAGTAGGTCGAGGGCGCGGTCCTACTCCAGACATAAGTCGAACACGCCACCCCCCAGGATGTTATCGAAATCACCCGCTCGGA
>VFSW01003253.1_pt1 | contig 24403 bp, 22 predicted proteins | sample 5358111 | NCBI WGS metagenome assembly VFSW01 (sample SAMN11554181, study PRJNA540505) | mine drainage metagenome | isolation source: sediment from site ElyBrook_90M | place: USA: Ely Copper Mine, Vershire, VT | collected 2017
ACAAAAGCCGGACGCTGCCGGCCTGTTCAGCCGCTAACCCGTTACACCAAAGATTTCCAAAAGGGGGCGTAAGGCCTGGCTGGCCGGGAATAGCGTCTTTATTGGGGTTTCCATATTTGATGACAGTGACGCATCTTTCGGGATGCGGTAAGGAGAAATAAAAAAGCCGGCACGTCGTTTCCGTCCTTCGATGGACTCGGGATAAACTGCCCTTCGGACAAGCGGGAATCCAAAATGCCCTGTCATTGCGAGGAGGCGTAGCCGACGTGGCAATCCAGGTGGTTTAAACAAAATGCATCTTTGACTCGCTGGATTGCTTCACTTCGTTCGCAATGACGGTATTTTGAATACCCACACTTCAATTCGCAATGACGGCAAGAGTGTCATGAATTATGGAAGTATCAATAGTATGCGATTTTCCGCTTTTCTATTTCTCCAGATGCCCCGCTTTGTGCTTAAATCGCGCCCTGGCTAAAAATACCCGAAAATACTCCATGGAAAAAATCCGCCTCTCCAAACGCATGTCCGAACTCGGCCTTTGTTCACGTCGCGAGGCGGACAGCTATATTGAAAAAGGCTGGGTGGAAGTCGACGGGAAAATCGTCGACGAACTGGGCAGCAAGGTCTATCCCGACCAGCAGGTAAAATTGCGCAGCCCCGCGCAAAACACCCAGCTGCAGCGCGTGACGATTCTGCTCAACAAACCGGTTGGATATGTTTCCGGCCAGGCCGAACACAATTACAAACCGGCGATCACCTTGCTGGATAGCGCGACACGCTGGGCGGAGGACTCCTCACCGTTGCATTTTCACCGCAGCCAGTTGCTGGGGCTTGCTCCGGCGGGCCGCCTGGATATTGATTCACAGGGACTGCTGGTGCTCACCCAGGACGGGCGCATCGCGAAACAACTGATAGGCGAAGAATCCAAGGTGGACAAGGAATACCTGGTGCGGGTACAGGGCAAACTGGAAGACAGCGGGCTGGCTTTGCTCAACCGGGGACTTAAACTGGACGGGGAATATCTCAAGCCTGCCAAGGTAAGCTGGCAAAATGAAGACCAGTTGCGTTTCGTGCTGCAGGAAGGAAAAAAGCGCCAGATCCGGCGCATGTGCGAACTGGTCGGGCTGAACGTAACCGGACTGAAACGCATACGTATCGGCAGGGTAAAACTCGGCAATCTGCCGGTGGGGCAATGGCGTTACCTGGGTCCGGAAGAAACATTCTGAGGCCGGACAGCCCTAGCTGCTGTCGGGCTTTGCATGACGAAGTGCCAATTCCTGCAACGTGGCGGGCCTGCCAAAATACCATCCCTGGCCGAAGTCGCACTTCATTTCCAGGAGCTTTTCCCTCAACCCCTCGGTTTCGACACTTTCAGCAATCACCGTCATGCCCAGCGAATGTGCCAGGGCGATAGATGACCGGACGATTTCCCGGCTCTGGGCTGACTGCAGCATGGGTTCGACGAACGTGCCATCGAGCTTCAGCGTGGTGAGCGGGTATTGCTGGAGATGCTTGAGTCCGGAATGACCCGCGCCGTAATCATCGAGTACCAGGCCGCAACCCAGCTTGATAAGCCTGCGCATGATCTTCAACGCAGCCTCCGGGTGCTCAACCATGGCTGTTTCTGTCAATTCCAGCTTCAATTCGGCGGCATTCAGATTCTGGCCCGTGATGATAGCCTCGATATCTTGCACAAACATTTCGTTGTTTAACTGGGAGGCCGATATATTCACATTGATAAACGGGGATGGGTAATCGGTGAATTTCCTCAGTGTTGCCCAGTCCCTGCCGGTGCGCTTGAGCGCCCAAAGGCCGATTTCCTGTATCAAGCCGGTCTGCTCGGCAATCCACAGGAAATCCTTGGGCTGCATCACGCCGTCAGACGGATGATGCCAGCGGATCAGCTCCTCGAATCCGGCGATACGCCCGTCGGCAAGATTGCAAATCGGCTGGTAATAAAGCCTGAACTCTTCGTGGGTCAGGGCGCGTTTCAGCCCGTGCGCGAGGGAAAGCTTCTGTGTCGCCTCGCTCTTCACGATGCTTTGGCGTTTGGACTGCTCGGGGGGGATTATCGTGCCGGTTTCCGGCAACATCGAATTATTGTTTCTATGCCTGAAACGCTCGAGTATGACCAGCAACAAGTGGCGCAGGACCGGGTCACATTTCTCCAGCAGCCCCTCCATCATCTTGCGCGGAATGGGCACCAGGATTGTTTTTTCGAGCGCTTTTACGGTTGCAGTGCGCGGCCGATAGTCAATCAGGGACACTTCGCCGAACAACTCGCCCTTGCCGATCGATCTTATCCGCTGTTCGATGCCATCCTTCATGACAAGGACTTCCACGGCGCCTTCCTCGATAAGATAGGCGCAATCACCCATGTCGCCATATTTGAAAATCAGCTGACCGCCGGTAAAAATCTCCCGATCAAATTCATCAAACATGGTCTCCCCCAGTGATGTACATATGCCAGGACGCGTTCTTGCCGCGCAAGATATACCAAATCCGGTGATTCAGCCACTTGAAATATGGCAATTGACTATACTGCGGAAGGAGCGGCCCGGCGAAAGCAGGGGCGGAATCGGGGTCAGAAAATTTCCGCAGGGGCTTTTTTGCGTTCGACCAGCAATGAATATAGCCTGCGACTGTCCGCCCTGAGCACGGTAAACATCAGTTCACCCAGCTGTATCCGGTCTCCGCGTTTGGGCAGCTGTCCCGCAACCTTCAGCACCAGCCCCCCCACAGTGTCGTACTCTTCATCGCTGAATTCCGTGCCGAGTACGGCATTGAAATCGGCGATCTCGGTATCGGCCTTGACACGATACTGGCCGGAGCTGTCCGCGATTATGTTGTCCTCGTCGTCGTCAAAATCGTATTCATCCTCGATATCGCCGACTATTTGCTCGAGCACATCCTCGATGGTCACCATCCCCGATATTCCCCCGTATTCGTCCGCCACCATCGCGATATGGTTGCGGTTGCTGCGAAAATCGCGCAGCAGGACATTGAGACGTTTTGCCTCGGGAACGAATACGGCGGGGCGCAGCATATCGCGCACATTGAATTCTTCCCCGGCGTAGTAGCGCAACAGATCCTTCGCCAGCAGCACGCCGATGATGTTGTCCTTGTCGCCATCGATCACCGGGAAGCGCGAGTGCGCGGTTTCGATCACGAACGGGATGAATTTTTCGGGCGGCTCGCTGATGTCGATGACATCCATTTGCGCGCGGGGAATCATGATTTCACGCACCTGCCGTTCGGAAACCTGCATTACCCCTTCCATCATCGACAGCGCATCGGCGTCCAGCAGGTTGCGTTCGAAAGCCGAATGCAAAAGGGTGACCAGTTGCTCGCGGTCTTCCGGTTCACGCAGCAACAGCGTGGAAAGCCGCTCCAACAAACTGGGCTTGCTACTCTCTGAGTCGTCCATTTTAGTTCTGGCTTGCCTGATAAGGATCGGGGTAGTTCAATTTTAGCATTAGTGCGGTTTCCAGTGTTTCCATGGCTGCAGCCTCGCCATCGCTTTCATGCAGGTAACCCTGCAGGTGCAAAATCGCATGTATGGTCAGATGCGCATAATGCGCCAATATATTCTTTTTCTGCGCGCAAGCTTCCTTCATCACAACCGGCGCGCAAATCACCACATCCCCCGACAGCGGGCCGGAATCGCCGGACCCGGCCCCATCGTAAAAAAAAGTCAGCACGTTGGTGGCGTAATCCTTGCCGCGATAATTCTTGTTCAGCTCGCGCCCCTCTGCCTCGTCGACGACGCGCAAAGTAACAACCAGGTCGCGTTGCAGCGCGATTTTTACCCAGCGCCGGAATTGCGCGCGGGTCGGCAACTCCGCGACCGCGCTCGCATATTGCACCGCCAGTGAAAGCCTGTTGCTCATCCCGCGTCTGCAACCAGTTCGCCGCGCAAGGTATGGCGCACCACCTGCGTGATCTTCACTTCGACGAACCTGCCTATCATGCCTGGGGGGCCGCTGAAATTCACGACACGATTGTTGTCGGTGCGCGCCGCCAGCTCTGACGCGTCCTTTTTTGACATGCCCTCGACCAGCGCGCGCTGGGTCGTGTTCAGCATCGAGCGGGCCACCGCATCCTCCTGTTCGGCGATGAGATCCTGCAGGCGTTTCAGACGCCCGGCCTTCACTTCGTGGGGAGTGTCATCGCGCAGTTCGGCGGCGGGTGTGCCGGGGCGCGGGCTGTACAAATAGCTGAAGCTGTTATCGAAGCCTATCTCGTCGATCAGCTTCATGGTCGCCTCGAAATCCTGCTCCGTCTCGCCGGGAAAACCGACGATGAAATCCGAGGTGATGCAGATACCGGGGCGTGCCGCGCGCACCCGGCGGATGATGGATTTGTATTCCAGCACCGTGTGGCCGCGTTTCATCGCGGCCAGGATGCGGTCCGAACCGGACTGCACCGGCAGATGCAAATGGCTGACCAGCTTGGGCGTGGTCGCATACACATCGATCAGCCGCTGCGCCATGTCCCGGGGATGCGAAGTGGTGTAGCGGATGCGCGCAATTCCGTCCAGTGCGGCGATGGCCTGCAATAAAAATGCGAAATCCACCGTGTCGCCGTCTTCGCTGACGCCCCGATAGGCATTCACATTCTGCCCGAGCAGGGTCACTTCTTTCACCCCTTGCCCGACCAGCTCCCGCACATCACGCATCACGTCAGCGTGGGGCCGCGAAACTTCTTCGCCGCGCGTGTAGGGCACGACGCAGAACGTGCAGTATTTGCTGCAGCCTTCCATGATGGACACGTAGGCAGAACTGGAGACTGTGGTGGGCGCGGGCAGGTGATCGAACTTTTCGATTTCGGGAAAACTGATATCCACTTGCGCGCGTCCGGTGGCGCGGCGCGCCTCCAGCAACTGCGGCAACCGGTGCAGCGTCTGCGGGCCGAACACCACATCGACATAGGGCGCGCGCTTCAGGATTGCCGCGCCTTCCTGGCTGGCCACGCAACCGCCCACGGCGATCAGCAGATCCGGGTTGGCCAGTTTCAGGGGGCGCACCCGCCCCAGGTCGGAAAAAACTTTTTCTTCGGCTTTCTCGCGAATTGAGCAGGTGTTGAACAGGATGACATCGGCTTCCGCCGGATCGCCGGTCTGTTCCATCCCTCCCCAGGCGCGCAGCAAGTCCGCCATTTTCTCCGAGTCATACTCGTTCATTTGGCAACCGAAGGTTTTTATGTGGAATTTTCCTGGCACGGCACTCTGGATCGCAATGTAACCACATTGGAGCGAATTGTTTGGTGGTGATAGGTGGATTTGAACCACCGACCTCAGCGTTATGAGTGCTGCGCTCTAACCACCTGAGCTATATCACCGCGAAGAGCGCGGCATTCTCCAGATTTAGGCCTATCTTGTCAATGCGCAGGGAACTTCCTTCAGCTCGCTGCCGGGAAAATCTTTTTGCATGGCGGTCAATTTTGCCGCTGCCACGGCATCCGCCATATCCAATTTGAATATGGTCTCTTTAACCTTGCTGACGCGTGCGCCAACTTTCGCGGTGCGAACACCCCTGGTGCGCAGGTAATTGAGATAGTTTTGCGCGGCATCCCGTGTTTTGAACACACCCAGGGAAATGGCGTTGTGCCAGGGTCCCGCGGCCTGGACTATAAAATATTCACTGACACCCAGCGCCTTGAGTTCAGCGACTTTCCTGTTGGCCGAAGCCCTGCTTTTGAGCGGGGAAATATATACCCAGTAACCAATGTCCCGTTCAACCTGGCGCCTGCTTAATTTGGCGCCAGGTTGCATGCCCGAGAGTGCGGCGGCGGCACGTGCCAGATCCGGACCCGAAAACTCGCCCCACTCCATGCAAACCTGCGCATTGCGGGATTGGACAGACTTGCCCAATGCCCCTGCCTGACCGGGAGAAAGTGCGGGGGCGGGTGCATGCGCTGCCTTGACCTGGACAGGTGCCGATGCCGGCATATTAAGTTGGGCGGGCACGGGCGGACTCTTTGCCGGAACGTTTTGCGTAGACTCCAGCAAGCGGATCTTTTCCCGGTTCAGCGCGGGTTGCGCCTGCGGCTCCTGATCCCCCCACCCCATCCATCCGCGCTGCATTGCAGCAAACAGGACCACATTGCCCAGCAGCAATATCCAGAACAGCTTTCTCATTTGTTATCCGCCTCACCGGCGATCAGCAACAGTCCCTGCAGGACAAGATTATCAACCACCCTCAGCGGCAGCTTGATATTTTTCCGCAACACCCCCGCCGCTCCGCCGCCCAGAACCACCGGCGCACTATCATCGCCAAGCAATGCATATTGCCGTTCAATCGCGCCGCAACAGGCCTGAACCGCCCCGCTGAACAGCGCATCCGCGGTGCTCAAGGGGAATGAGGCGTACTTGCCCTGTTCCTTTCTCAATTGATTTGTCGCGCCGACCAGGCTGCGTTGCATCAAATCCGGGCCGGGCAAAATCAGTCCGCCGAGAAACTCCCCCTGCCCGGACAAAGTATCAACCGTGATTGCTGTGCCGCAATCCACCACCAGGCAGTTCCGCTGCGCCAGATTCCATGCCGCGATCAATGCCGCCCACCTGTCGCTGCCAAGCTGGCCGGTATCGGAGTAGTTGTTGTGCACACCACACTGCCGCTCCCGAGCGACGATGAAATGGGGCAAGTCCGGCTGGCCGGCCTTGATCTCCCGAATGCGCCGCGCGACCTCTTCGCCGGCAACATTGCTCACCCAGACTTGCCGTATATCGCGCGGCGCGGCCCCGGCCTTGTCCAGCCATCCGGCAAAAATGCGCGGCAATTCATCTGCGCGGCCGACCGGCAGCGCGCCTTTGCCCACCCAGTCGCCGTCATTCACCAGGGCCCACTTGATGAGCGTATTGCCGGCATCGATCAGAAGTCGCATCGCTGCACCTGTAATTCCCCTGAATTAATATGCCTCAGTCCCTGCGCGGTTTCCAGGCACAACTCGCCGCTGTCGCTGACTCCGCGGACTATTCCGCTGACCAATGAACCATCCGGCAGGTGCAATTGCACCGCCTTGTGCTGGTGCATGTTGCATTGTTCCCATTCGGCGCGCAAAGCCGGGAAACCGCTTTGCCCAAACCCCTGCAGCACCAGTCCCAGCTCCCGCAACAACACGGCCAGCAACCGGTTGCGTGCGGGCATCACCGCGCACACTTCATCAAGCGCGCATGCCGGCTGGCCGATCTGTGGCGCCAGGCTGGCCGGCAAGCTGCAATTCAGGCCGATGCCGATCACCACCGTGCTGGGGCCGAGCATATCGCCCTGCGCCTCGATCAGCACCCCGCCCAATTTTCCCTGCGCGGTCAAAATATCATTGGGCCACTTCAGCCGGACTCCCGCGGCACCCAATTTGTTCAATGCCCTCACTATCGCGACTCCTGCCGCCAGGCTCAATCCCGTCAAGGCATTCAACCCGCAATCAAACCGCCACAGCAGAGAAAAGGTCAGCGAGCCGCCCAGGCTCGAATGCCAGGTGCGGCCCATCCTGCCCCGCCCCGCGGTTTGCAACTCCGCCGCCAGCACTTTGCCATTGGGTGTCCCACCGCTGGCAACGCGGGACGCGGCGCGCTGCAACAACAGGGTGTTGGTGGAAGTGACTTGCGGCAATATCTCAATATCGAAATGTTCGGCATCCGCGCCCAGCCAGCGCAAAATTTCCCCGCGCTCCAATCTTTGCCAGGGATGCGCAAGCCGATAGCCGCGGCCGCGAATTCGCTGCACATCAACGCCAAGGTCGGCGGTGCCGGTCAATGCATTGAACACACTGGCACGGGTCACGCCCAGCTGGGCGGCCAGCACTTCACCGGAATGAAATTCACCGTCCGCCAACAGATTCAGCACCCGCCAGGTTCGCTCGCTGGATGAACCGGCTTTCATTCAGGCATCTCTGCGCCGGCCCGCACCGGGACTTCGAGAAAACGCAGGATTTCGTCGCGCCTGTTCAACATGTCCTGATAGCCCAGATCGATCAGTGCGCGGGTATATTTGCTTTCGGAAAGCAGATAACTCAGCAATATCCCGCCGCTCTGTCTTGCACCGACCAGGCGCAGCAGCAACCGGATCGTCCAGGGCATTTCCGAGGCATAACGCTCGGCGACCTTTTCCAGCGGCTGACTGGGCGAAACAACCAGCACATCGACATGCCTGAGATTGGCGCGCTCGCGCATTTCTTCCGGCATGATCGCAACCAGGTCATTGATCTTTTTAACCCTCTCCAGGTCGACCTCCATGCTGTCGAGAAAAATACTGTTGAGGGCATGCCCCGCGATCCTGGCCAGGGTGGGGTAGTCGCCTATATTGCTGCGCCCGGGCTGCTCAGCGTAGCCGTTGAGCGTCACGCCGATCACCAGCACCCGCGTCGCTCCCAGATGCAGCGCGGGGCTGAGCGGCGCGATCTGGCGCATCGAGCCGTCGCCGAAATATTCACGATTGATCAGCTTCGCCGGAAAAATGAACGGCAGCGCGGCCGAAGCCAGCAGGTGCTTGATCTCGATCTGTGCCGGCGTACCCACCCGCCCGGTGCGCCGCCACGGCACCAGCTGCTTGACGCCCTGATAAAAAGTCACCGATTGCCCGGAACCGTAGCCGGATGCGGTGATGCTCAGGGCGCGCAGCAAGCCCGCATCGATATTCTTTTGTATGTTTTCGTAGGGCACCATGTTCTCGAGGAATTCAACCAGCGGCGAATTGTCGAGCAGCGAAACACGGTTAAGCCGGTTGATGCCGAATGCGCTGAACACCATGCCGGCAAGCCATAACATGGAGTTTTTCAGCACGCCGATAGTGTCGGTGCGGTATATATGGCCGGCATGAAAGCCCTTCCATGTATTGGCCAGATACTGGGTGGCCTTGCGGAAATTTTGCGCATTCGCCGCGAGCGCGGCCGCATTCAGCGCACCGGCCGAAGTGCCGCAAATGATGGGAAAAGGGCTGCGCGCGCCGCGCGGCATCGAGTCAGCGATGGCCTTGAGGACGCCGACCTGATAGGCGGCCCGCGCCCCACCACCGGTAAGTATCAAACCCAGCTGATTTTCCATCGGTGTTTTACCCGGCTTCGGCCTGCACCGCCTCCAGCGCGTCCTTGAGCGTCTCTTCGGGCAGGGCATTCAGCGTTTCCGAAAGCATCTCGGCGGCATCCATCGTCTCGTCGCGCAAGGATTCCGGGTCGGTATTCGCAACCAGCACCGCCGCCGCGCCCACCACCTTGAGCAACCTGGTGCGCTCCTGCATCAGCATCTCTATCTCTTCGCGCAGCATCGCGGCTTCCTGTTTGTTCATTGGCATGCTCTCCCCCTAGTGTTTTTTCACGCCGGCCACCGCCAGCGCGCTCATGTTCACGATACGCCGCACCGTCGCTGTAGAAGTCAGGATATGCACCGACTTGTTCGCCCCCAACAAAATCGAGCCTATCGTGACGCCGTCTCCGGCCGCCATCTTCAGCAGATTATAGGCAATATTGGCCGCGTCCAGATTGGGCATGATGAGCAGGTTCGCGGCGCCCTTAAACCGCGCGAAAGGAAACGTCTCCGTACGCAGGGTTTCCGACAGCGCGGCATCGCCGTGCATCTCGCCTTCCACTTCCAGCCCCGGTGCAAGCTGTTCAAGCAACTCGCGCGCGCGGCCCATCTTGCGCGCCGAGGCGTCAGAATGGCTGCCGAAATTGGAATGCGACAACAACGCGACTTTCGGCGACAAGCCGAAACGGCGGACTTCCTCGGCAGCCAGCATGGTCATCTCGGCGATCTGCTCGGCACTCGGGTCAAGGTTGACGTGGGTGTCGCAAATGAACAGCGTGTGCCTGGGCAGCATCAGGATATTCATTGCCGCATAAACGTTCATGCCGGGACCGTGCCCGATCACCTCGTCGATATAACGCAGATGCCTGAGCGGTTGCGACACCGTCCCGCACAGCATCGCATCCGCCGCGCCCTTGTGCACCAGCATCGCCGCGATCAGGGTATTGCGCCTGCGCAGTTCGCGTTTTGCCAAATCCGGCGTGACCCCGTGGCGCTGCATCAGGCGGTGATACTCGCTCCAGTATTCGCGGTAGCGCGAGTCGCTCTCGGGATTGACCAGTTCGAAATCCTCCCCGGCGCGGATGCGCAAACCGAGCTTCGCGATGCGCTGCGCTATCACCTCGGGACGGCCCACCAGGATCGGATAGGCGATGCCCTCGTCCACCACGGTCTGCACGGCGTGCAGCACGCGGAACTCCTCTCCCTCGGCGTACACCAGGCGCTGCGGGGCACGCTTGGCGGCCTCGAACACCGGCTTCATCAGCATGTTGGAGTGGTATACAAAGGTGTCGAGTTGCTCGCGATAGGCCGCCATATCGGCAATCGGCCGCTCCGCCACGCCGCTGTCCATCGCGGCCTGCGCCACGGCGGGCGCGATACGCGTGATCAGGCGCGTGTCGAACGGTTTCGGGATCAGGTGATCCGCGCCAAAAGTCAGATTTTCCTCGCCATAGACTTCCTCCATCGCATCCGACTGTTCGGCCTGGGCCAGCTCCGCGATCGCATGCACGGCGGCGTGCTTCATCGCTTCATTGATCGTGGAAGCGCCGACATCCAGCGCGCCCCTGAAAATATAAGGGAAGCACAGCGCATTGTTGACCTGATTCGGATAATCGGAGCGCCCGGTCGCCAGGATCGCGTCGGGGCGCGCCGCTTTTGCGATATCCGGCAGTATCTCCGGCGTGGGATTGGCCAGCGCAAAGATCAACGGCCTGTCGCCCATTTGCCTGATCATTTCCGGTTTCAAGACTCCGCCCGCGGACAAGCCGAGGAACACGTCTGCCCCGCCGAGCACTTCGGCCAGGCTGCGCGCCGATGTCTGCACCGCATAGCGCGCCTTGTTGTCATCCATCTCTTCGGTGCGCCCCGTGTAGACCACGCCCTTGATGTCGGTGACGATGATGTTCTCCATGCGCACACCGAGGCTGACCAGCATATCCAGGCAGGCCAGCGCAGCGGCGCCGGCGCCGGACACCACCAGTTTAATTTTTGCGATGTCCTTGCCGACCACCTTCAGTCCGTTCAGCAAAGCCGCGCCGACGATGATCGCCGTGCCGTGCTGGTCATCGTGGAATACAGGGATCTTCATGCGCTCGCGCAGCTTGCGCTCGATATAAAAACATTCAGGCGCCTTGATATCTTCCAGGTTGATACCGCCGAAAGTCGGTTCCAGCGCGGCGATAATGTCCACCAGCTTGTCCGGATCGCGCTCGTTTATCTCCAGGTCGAACACATCGATGCCGGCAAATTTCTTGAACAGCACCGCCTTGCCTTCCATCACCGGCTTGGCGGCCAGCGGGCCGATCGCGCCCAGGCCCAGCACCGCCGTGCCGTTGGTGACCACAGCCACCAGATTGCCGCGCGCGGTCAAGTTGCGCGCTTCCGCCGGATTTGCCACGATGGCTTCGCAAGCCGCCGCCACTCCCGGCGTATACGCCAGGGCGAGATCGCGCTGGGTGATCATCGGCTTGCTCGGGGTAACGGTAATCTTGCCCGCCGGGGATTGGCGGTGATACTGCAGCGCAGCCTCGCGCAGTTGCTCGTCCATGATTTCTTTCAAATGTGCACTTTGAAGTACCCGCGGGATTATACCGCAGCGCAAGGCAATACCGGTGTTGCTCGACACAGCGCGGATTTTGCCGGCGCTGATGCCGTCTTCCTTTCCGCGCCGGCATGCTTAAATGGCAGGGACAACGTAGAATGGCGCGTACCCGGACTGATTTAATTGGCCGCGGTGTACGCGACGCGATTGTTTCGCTCAAGCCGGGCGCAACAGTATCGAAACCAAAACCTGACCAACGGAGATTTATCTTGGCCGACAATTCCGATGAAGACCTTTTTGCCCAGTACAAAAAAAGGTCTGAGCAAAAAATGAAATTTGTGGTTATATTCCTGGCCGGAGCACTTCTGCTGGTGCTGTACTTTCTTGTTTACGGCTGAACCCGCCTCCGGCCAGCATGGCGCAGAGCCCGGCCCGAATTCGGAACATGCAGGAAGTATCGCTCCCGGGTCGGCTGTTTCCGTCCGGGCTGTCTACCATTCACAACTTCGCAAAAATACATAAATGAAATTTTACCGCTTGTTGGCTACCGGCATTTGCATAGTCATGACTTCCTTTTCCCCCGCATCCGGCGCGGAAATCTTTTCAATCATCGAGAACAAGCCGATCAGTGAACTCTGGCTGAACCCGGGGTTTTATTCTTACCACTTTCAGCGCGAAAAGGGCCTTAACAACAGGGATTTCGGGCTGGGCGGCGAATACCGCTATTCGACTGTAAGCTCAATCACGCTGGGCTTGTTTGATAACAGCGACAGACAAACATCGCACTATGCGGGCTGGTACTGGCAGCCGGTGGGATTGGGGCCGGTTCGTTTCGGGGCGGTTTTTGGCGCCATCGACGGCTATCCCAAAATGTTAAATGGCGGCTGGTTTCCCGCCGTCATCCCCACGGCCAGTATCGAATACAGGAATCTCGGGGTGAACCTGCTGATTGTGCCCAGTTACCAGAACAGGTTGTATGGGGCGCTTTCCCTGCAGTTCAAACTCAGGGTGTTCTGACCGGGGCAAATGCTTCCGTTCAATTTGGATCACGGCAGGATGCAAATATCATCACTCCGCAATGTGCATCATCAAATCCGCCACCGGCAAACCTGCTTATTTTCTCGCCCATCCCTTGCGGATCAAAGCGGAAAATATCTTCAGATAAGCAGGCAGCAACAAATTCATCAGCACCGCAACCAGCCTGCGTTCTACCCGGGAGACCAGCCAGACGCTGCCCAGTGCCACCAGCGCGGCGCCCAGGAAATCCAGCGGGAAATGCACACCCAGATAAATACGTGCCCAGGCAACCGGTATTCCCAGCAGGGCCAGCACCCATCCCGCAAACCGGGTTTGTGCATGCATCAGCAGACAGAATGCAACGGCCCAGATCAAGGTCAGATGGTCGCTCGGAAACGAGCTGTCACGGGCATGGAGAATCAGCGTCTGGCCGATTCCGGCCTCGAAAGGCCGGGGGTGATACCAGACCAAACCGATCAACTGGTTGACAAGCAAACCCGCCAATCCTGAAACCGTTGCGGCGATCAGAGCCTGCCGGATAGCCGTGCTGCCCCGCAACCAGCCGACGGTCAGCCCTGCAGGCACCAGCCAGATCAAACCTTCCGCCAAAAACCTGGCAATGTCGACCGCGACAGCCGGGGCGCCGGGCGCGGCGTTGAGCAGCATGAATAATGTGTAATTCAGATGTTCCATCTTCGCTCCAGGTCAAGTCAGCCATCTGCATCGCCGCGCGGATGGACGGGCATATTCTTTCGGCAGTCGGCCGGATATCGGCCCGACTGTCAGGATACCGCCGGTGAAAATGATGGCTGCCAAAGTATTCATCTCCAACCGTTTCCGGCAATCAAATTTGGCATGGCAAAGATACTTCGCTAATTCCTGATCCCCGCCAGCATTTTCTCCAGCCGTTTCACAGAAACGATCACCGGCGTTTTGAGTTCCTGCGAGAACAGCGACACGCGCAGTTCCTGCAACATCCAGGCGAATTCTTCCGCGCGCGGATCGCTGCCGCCCTGCTGAACCTGGCGCAGCTGCTGCCAGGCCTGGGTCAGCGGCTGCATTTGCGCGATACACTGCGCATCTCGCGCCGGATTGGCGCGCAACTTTTCAATGCGCAAATTGATCGCCTTGAGATAGCGCGGCACATGCTGCAGGCGCTCATACGGTGTGTCGGCGATGAAGCGCTTGTGCAGCAGCCATTCGAGTTGCGCACGCACATCTTGCGATGCCTGCGCGTGCGCCTTGAGCTGAGGCAGGTTTTTTTGCACCGCCTGATATTCGGTCAGCACGTTGCCGACCAGCCGCGCGAGTTCCTGCGCGATCAGCAGCAAACGGTTCTTGGCTTCCTTGCCGCGCGCAGTGAATTCCGCTTCGTTCGCCGGCAGGGGATCGCCCAGGCAACAACGCTCGAAGGTCATCGCCAGTATCTGTTGCTGCAATTCCTGCCGGGTGCCGGCAAACGGGGAATTGGGCGCCATGAACAGCATGCCCAGCCGCTGCGCGTCGGGCAGATTCTTTTCCAGATACTTCACCTGGTCTTTCAGCAGCAGCATGAACAGGCGGCGCAAGCCGCCGCGATGCGCGGCCTGCGCGGCATCGCGGGTATCGAAGGCGCGCAGCACCACCGCATCGCCATCGTCCACCAGCGCGTTGAACAGTGTGACGTTCTGACCGGCGCGCTTCACCTCGCAAGTTTCAGTAAAGTCGCCAAAGCTCCATGAGGTGTAACGTTGCTCTGAAACGGCTACACCTTTTTCCTGCGTCGCGGCAACAATTGCTGGCGCGACGCGCGGCGCCAGCTCGGCATGAAGCTGGGTAAAGTTGCGCGACATGCCGAGCTGCCGGCCATGCTCGTCCACGACGCGAAAATTCATCAGCAAGTGCGGCGGCAACTGCTCCGGGCGGAACGCATCCGGGGGCACGTCGATCTGTTTCTGCTCGCGGACGTAGCGCGCCAGCGCCTGGAGCAGCGGCGCGCCGGATGGCTGCACTTCGCGGCAGAACGCCGCCGCGAATTCCGGCACCGGCACCAGATTGCGGCGCAGTTTTTGCGGCAGTGTCTTGACCAGTTGCGCCACCTTCTCCGCCAGGAGACCCGGGATCAGCCATTCACAGCGCGCCGCGACCACCTGGTTGATCAGTGCCAGCGGCACGGTCAGCGTGATGCCGTCGTCGTTCCTGCCCGGCGAGAAGTTGTAGCCCAGCGCGAAGCTGACGTTGTCTATCTTCAGCTGCGGCGGGAACTGGTCGGTGGTGATGCCCGCCGCCTCGTGGCGCATCAGATCGTCTTTTTTCAGGTAGAGCAGTTTCGCGTCGGTGCGCTCCGCCTCCTTGCGCCACGCCTCGAAGGTTGCACCGTTGTGGATGTCATGCCCGGAGAATTGACGGGGGATGCGGCTGTCGTAGAACGCGAAGATCAGTTCATCGTCCACCAGCACATCGGGGCGGCGCGATTTATGTTCCAGCGCTTCGATGTCGGCGATCAGTTTCCGGTTATGCGCGAAAAACGGCGCGCGCGTCTCGAACTCGCCACCGACCAGAGCCTGGCGGATGAACACCTCGCGCGACTCCGCCACATTCATCGGCCCGTAATGCACGCGCTTCTTCGGGTTGATGATGAGCCCATGCAGCGTGCTGCGCTCCCAGGCCACCACCTGCGCGGCCTTCTTTTCCCAGTGCGGCTCGTAATAATGCCGCTTGATCAGATGACCGCCGGTCTCCTCCAGCCACTCCGGCTCGATGCGCGCCACGCCGCGCGCGTACAGACGGTGCGTCTCGATCAGCTCGCCCGCCATCACCCACTTCGCGCCTTTTTTTGCCAGCACCGAATTCGGTGCAATAAAAAATTTGATGCCGCGCGCCCCCAGATACTCGTTGCTTTCCATGCTCTTCATGCCGATATTGCCGAGCAGCCCGCACAACAGGGCCTTGTGGATCTGTTCGTAGGTGGCGGGCTGCCCGTCCGACCGGCCGGACAAAAATTTACCGCCTTCGTGCATACCCATTTCCGCAACCTGCCCGTGCAGCTGCTGGTGCAGCTCGCGCCATTCGCGCAGGCGCAGCGGCGACAGGAAATTCCTGCGGCACTCCTCCGCCAGCAGGCGGTTGGACTTTTTATCCGCCAGCGCCTGCTCGAACCATGCCCATATCTTCGGGTAGGCGAGAAAATCCGAACGCTCGTCGGCAAAGCGCTTGTGCGCCGCGTCCGCGGCTTCCTGCCGGTCCAGCGGGCGTTCGCGCGGGTCCTGCACCGACAGCGCGCTGGCGATGATCAATATTTCCGTCAGGCAATGGTATTGCCGCCCGGCCAGCAGCAGGCGCGCGATCTTCGGGTCGAGCGGCAGTTTGGCCAGCTCGTGACCCAGTTTGGTGAGCTGACGCGCTTCGTCAATCGCGCCGAGTTCGGCGAGCAACTGGTAGCCGTCCGCGATCATGCGCGGGGTGGGCGGCTCGATGAACGGGAATTCTGATATTTCTCCGAGTTCAAGCGCGCTCATGCGCAGGATCACGGTCGCCAGGGACACGCGAAAAATTTCCGGGTCGGTGAATTCCATGCGCTGCAAAAAATCCGCCTCGTCGTACAGGCGCACGCACACGCCGCTCATCACCCGTCCGCAACGCCCGGCGCGCTGGTTCGCGGCGGCGCGCGAGATCTTCTCGATGTGCAGCTGTTCAACCTTCTGCCGGATGCTGTAGCGGTTCACCCGCGCCAGGCCGCAGTCGATCACGTAACCGATGTTGGGCACGGTCAGCGAGGTTTCCGCGACGTTGGTCGCCAGCACCACGCGCCGCCCTGCGCCGGTCTTGAACACCCTGTCCTGTTCCGCCGCCGACAGCCGCGCGAACAGCGGCAGCACCTCGATTCCTTTCGGGTGGTGCTTGCGCAGGGTTTCCGCGGTGTCGCGTATCTCGCGCTCTCCGGGCAGGAATACCAGCACGTCGCCGCGCAAGCCGCCCGCCGCGAGTTCATCCAGCGCGCTGCTCACCGCCTGCGGCACATCCTGCGCCTCGCCTTCCTCGCTGACCTGCAGCGGTCGATAGCGAGTCTCGACCGGATAACTGCGCCCCGACACCTCGATCACCAGCGCATTGAAATGTTTCGCAAAGCGGTCCGCATCCAGCGTCGCGGAGGTTATGATCAGCTTGAGGTCCGGCCGGCGCGGTAACAGCTGCTTGAGATAGCCGAGCAGAAAGTCGATGTTCAGGCTGCGCTCGTGCGCCTCATCGATGATCAGAGTGTCGTAATTCCTCAGCAGCGGGTCGCGGTGGATCTCCGCCAGCAGGATTCCGTCGGTCATCAACTTCACGCTGGTATCCGCAGAGACCTTGTCGTTAAAGCGCACCTTGTAGCCGACCGCGCCGCCCAGCTCGGTCTTCAATTCGAACGCAATGCGCGATGCGACGGTGCGCGCCGCCACACGGCGCGGCTGGGTGTGGCCAATGACGCCCAGCACTCCGCGACCCAGCATCAGGCAGATCTTGGGCAACTGCGTGGTCTTGCCCGAGCCGGTTTCGCCGCACACGATCACCACCTGGTTATCGGCAATGGCGCGCGCCAGGTCCCCGCGCTTCTGCACCACCGGCAGGTCGGCCGGAAATTCTATTGCGGCAAGGGAATCAAGGCGCGCCTTGCGGCGCAGGGCAGCCGGAGATAAAACAGCATTCACGTTGTGTACCAGAAAAACGGCAGGAATCGGCGCGGGGCCAATTTCTGCAGGAAGGATAGCGGTAAATTCAAAACACCGGGGATTCATTCTCCGTGCCGCTTGAACCGGCACACCCTATCTTACCGAAAGCGCGGGTATAGGAAAAGCGGACTGCGTCTGGCTATTGATTCAACCCGCCCGTGTCCCCCAATCCGCCGACAGCTGCCTGACAATAATCAGGATTGCGGTATGATGCGCCGAAATCAGAATTAACTTGTCCCTCAGGGTTGATTAACCCGCGAAAGCTGAACCACTGTCCCATTGTTTTGTCACAGGCCGGCTGAAATATATTTCAACATTTTTATTCCATCGTAAGGAGACCGCTTTGAAGACCCAATTGCAAAAACTGCTTGCCTATACCGCCGCTATGCTGGTGGCCGCGACGGCCCTCACCGTGATGACAGGCTGCTCACAAAAACCAAGCGCCGAAGAAAGCGCCGCACAAACCCAGGCAATAGTCGACAAGGCCGTCGCGGAAGCCAAGCAGCAGATCCTTGCCGATCAGGCCGCGGAAAAAGCCAGGCAGGATGCTGCCGCAGCAGCCCAGGCAGAGGAAAATGCCAAGGCAAAAGCCGAACATGAAGCCGCCATTGCCGCTGCGAAGAAGGAACGCCTCGCCGAACAGCGTGCCGCCGCGAAAAAACAGCGCAGCGCCGAACAGCAGGCGGCCGCGAATGGTGCTTATCCGCCACCACCACCGCCCCCCGGCTATAGAACCGTGTGCGCCAATTGCGGGGTGGTCACTTCCATCAACGCGGTAGAAGCGGAAGGCCAGGGATCGGGATTGGGCGCCATTGCAGGCGGACTGGTGGGCGGTTTGCTGGGTAACCAGGTCGGCAATGGAACCGGGCGTGACTTGTCGACCATCGCCGGCGCAGTGGGCGGCGCATTTGCCGGCAACAAGATCGAGAAAACCGCGAAGAAGACCACGGGCTACGACATTGTCGTCAGAATGGATACGGGCACGCAGCGTACCGTTCATCAGGATACCGTCCCCGGTCTTGCGATCGGACAGAGGGTCAAAATTGAAAATGGCGTGGCCGTCGCAAATTGACGGCCAGGATATTGGGGTGCGTTACATAGTGCCGGCTTTGCAAGGGACTTGATGTTTCGCGGATAGGCGGCGCGCCGGTTGATAGCCGGCGCGGCGTCTTTTCAGGCTGCTGCCGGCCCCGATCGGCCCTGCTTATTCCGTCACCAGAGTAACCCTGGTTTCCGCGGTCGCCTTGTCGATATCCAGGCGGATTTCGCAGTATTCGGTGTTTTCGCTGACCGGAGTGGGGTCGTCCGCGCAACTGCATCCGCCTATCACGCCGCTGTACAGGATTCCCGCCCTGACACGGATCACGCCTTCCGACTCTGCAATGTTATTGATCATCACCGTGATGGGTTCGGCTGTCACATGGCTGCTGATCGACAAGCCCTGCTGCAAAGGCAGCCGGTCGGCGCCCAGCAGCTCGATTTCCCGTTTCAGGATATCCCCGAATCCGGGCGTGCCCCAGGCGCTCAATGCCTTATGAAATTGGATCATGGAATCGTCACCTGCATGCTTGCCGCTGACAGACATCGCGGCAGCGATGGAGCAATTTTACCGGTATCCCGTTGGTTCTGGATATAACAGAATCACCGGGTTTTTGTCTCCCGGGCTACAGCCCGCTTGATCAAGAAGCGCCGGTGCCGGGCGATGAATCGATTCTGCTGCCTTCCCCTTAACAAGTCACGTGTATCATCACCCCATGAAAATCCCCAAAAGAATCGAACCGCTTGTCGAGGACGGCGTGGTTGACAGCGTCCTGCGCCAGCTGATGAGCGGAAAGGAAGCCATGGTCTATGTCGTCCAGTGCGGCGATGAGATACGTTGCGCAAAGGTGTACAAGGAAGCCAACCAGCGCGGCTTCCACCAGGCCGTCCACTACACCGAAGGCCGCAAGGTCAAGAACAGCCGCCAGGCGCGCGCGATGGAAAAAGGTTCCCGCTATGGCCGCAAGGAACAGGAATCGGCCTGGCAGCGATCCGAGGTTGACGCCCTGTACAAACTCGCCGCGGCCGGAGTGCGCGTGCCGCACCCCTACGGATTTTACGAGGGCGTGCTGCTGATGGAGCTGGTGTCGGACGAAAATGGCGCGCCTGCTCCCAGGCTCAACGACCTGGAGCTCTCTGAACAGCAGGCCCGGGAATTTCATGCCACGCTGATCCGGCAGGTGGTGCTGATGCTGTGCGCAGGCATCGTTCACGGCGACCTGTCCGAATTCAACATACTCGTCGACAGCCATGGCCCGGTCATCATCGACCTGCCCCAGGCGGTGGATGCCTCCGCGAACAACAATGCCAGCCGCATGCTGGAGCGGGACGTCGACAACCTGGCAAATTACTTCGGCCAATTTGTCCCGGAACTGAAAGCCGCGCAGTACGGCAAGGAAATATGGGCGCTCTACCAGCGCGGCGAACTGTTTCCCGACACACCGTTGACCGGCAGTTTCAAACCGGACGAAAAAACGGCTGACGTGCGTGCCGTGATGCGCGAGATAGATTCCGCGCGCGACGACCATGCAGCCAAACTGCGCTACCAGCAGCTCAAGAGAGAAGAAGGCCGTTAAGCCGGGTGCTTGCCGGTCACCCTGATCTTTTTCCGCTGATTCACAAGCCCATCAGCAGCAGCCACAGCGGCAACGTCAGCGCGGACAGCAGCGTACTCAGCATCACCTGCGCGGCGATCGTGTCGCCGTCGCCGCCCATGCGTTTCGCCAGCACATAAGCCACCGTCGACACCGGCAGCGCCGCCAGCAATACGACGATGTGAAAATACACGCCGCTCAGCCCGAATGCCCTGGCCAGCCCCCATGCAATCGCGGGCAACACCAGCAGCTTCACTGTCACGCCATACCACAGCGTGCCGGCATGCCTGTTCAGCCCCTGCATGCGCAGTCCCGCACCGACGACGACCAGGCCCAGCGGCAGCGAGGCTTGCGACAACAATCCCAGCATCGTGTCCAGCATGCCCGGCAAATGCCAGCCGCAGAGACTGAACGTGATGCCGCCCGCGGTCGCGACGATCAGCGGGTTGAGCAGTATCTCCCTGAGCCAGTGGTTCTCGCTGTGGCGCGCCAGCATCAGCACCGCGGCAACGTTGGCGAGGGGCACCATGAAGCCGATCAATATCCCGATCGCGGCGAGCCCGGCGTGCCCGTGCAACCCACCCGCGATCGCAAGGCCCACATAGCTGTTGAAACGGAATGAAGTCTGGAAAGTCGCCGAGTAAACTTTCGGCGGCGCATGAACCAGGTATTTCGCGGCGTAGCCGAGCACGATGCCCGAACACATGAACAGCGCGGCGACGGACAGCATCGGCGTCGCCGCACCCAGATCGACCTCGAAATGCGAAAGCGTGCTGAACAGCAGCGCGGGGAAAAACACGTGGTAGACCAACCGGTCCATCTGCGGCCAGAAATCCTCGCGCAAACCAAACCAGCGGCGCATGGACACGCCCAACAGGATAAGCAGGAAGATCGGAACAATGATACGCGCGACAAACATGGTTATTCAGCACCCCGTATATTCATTTGATATTTGCCGCCCGCCCCGTCAGCACATTCAGCGCCGCCCCGTCGAAAGGCCAATCAAGCTCCGCCCCGCTGTCGGCGCGCCGCACCACGGGAATGCGCATCCCGTATTTTTCAAGCAGCGCCTCGTCTTCCGCGATGTCGATATATTCGGCCGTCACCCCTGCAGCATGAAGCACCGCACCGGCCTGTTCGCACAAATGGCAGTATCGGGTTCCGTATATCAACAGTTTCATTTCCGCCCCTGCATGCACGGGAGTTGTTCCAGCCGGCCGATATTCCCGGCCCCGCATACAGCTTGCCTGCCAGGGCGCCGGCCCCGCGCAACATTAGCATGATCAGCCATGCCGCGGACTGCGTGGGAGTGTGCCTGTCATGGCGGCATGGAAAGTTGTGGGAGTTTTGCCCGGTGCACCGGCTTTCATCGTAGCGCTGTCGGCCATTGCTATTCCTTGGCCCAGTGGGCGGTGGCGATCCCTTCGCCAAGATCGGCCTCGACCAGGCGGCGGCGCACCTCAAGCAGGTGCGCGATCAATGCGGGTTCGTGCCTGGCGTAGGCACCGGCGTCCGGGACGCGGTTCACCACGACACCGAGCAGCTCGGTGATCGCATTGCCGATGGAATTCTGGCTGATGGTCACGATCAGCTTGCCGGCATCATTGCGGTAGATAAGCTGCTTGAATGCGGGCTGCCAGCGTATTGCATTCGCATACTTTGCATCCACGATGCACAGCTCGCGCACCTTCTTCGCAGTCTTCATGAAATCATTGTTGAACAGCAGCACGCTTTCCACCTGTTCCGGAAAATAGACATCAGGCAGCATCGGTGCGTTGTGCGTGGAAACCTGCGAGAAGAACGTGCGATAGAAGTCGATGAAGCCTTTCAGCACCTCGTCGTATTCCCTCCAGAAATGCACGTCCCTGAGTGCGCCCGCTCCGCCCTGTATCTCCCAGCTGGGCAAACCCTGCGGGTATCCGGTCAGCGCGATGCGGGCATCCGCCCCGCTGGCAGGCTTGAGGATGCGCAGATTCAGCGCCCGGTCGAAGAACTCGCGGTACACGTCGCGCATGTATGCCTGAAACAGGCTGTGCTGGCCGCCGTCGGTAAGGTTGGGATTGCCGGCATCGGCCGGCCTGGCGTTGCGCAATGCCTCCATCGGAAAAACGACAAAGTGGTTGTGCAGCATGCGGATGCTGGGCACACCCGCGGAAGTCAGCGGCCAGGTCGCATCCAGGCTCGCTTCACCGGCCAGGATCAGCGCCTCCCCCGGATCGGGATACTGTTCCAGCATGTAATCGATGATGATCTGGTTCATCCGGTTCCACACATGCTTGACATTGTCCGCCACCTGCGTGCGCCGCACCGGCCGCCCCAGCGGATTGAGTATGGTCTTGGACGTGTTGTAGATGATGGAGCAATCGAACTCGGTGCTGTGTCCCAGCGCCTTGCGATACAACAACAGGTTTTCCTGATTCACCAGCAAACCGTTGTTGTGCACCAGGTCATCAAGGTTTTCCGCGCTGTTGAAAAACTCGTTGTGTTTCATCCCCTCGGGGACTTCCAGCGGAATAGCCCTGAAAGGTGTGACTATTTCGCGCGGGCCGGTTTGCATCATGCCACTCCTGTCTTGTATTGTTGTCACGGTTTACGCAGTGATTTCCGCCCCGGATTTTGCCGGGACCTAAGCCGTCGCCATTGTCTTCAGCACTGCCTTGAGCAGTTGCCAGCAGCGCGCGACGGATTCAATTTCCACGCTTTCGCCGGGCGCGTGCGCGCCTCGAATGTCGGGGCCGAACGAGATCATGTCCAGGTGCGGGTGGCTGGCGGCGAGCAGGCCGCATTCCAGCCCGGCATGGATCACCTGCAGCGATGCGGGCCGGCCGAATTGTTCCCGGTATACCTGCCGGCACAGCCCGAGCAGGGATGATGACGGGTCCGGCGTCCAGCCCGGATACGCGCCGTCCTTGCAGGCCTGCAAGCCGTGGGCGGTGGCATAGGAAACCAGCTTGTCGGCCAGCGCATCCGCGCGCGCGTCCTGCAGCGAACGCACCTTGAAGGTCGCGCGGAACGCGCCGTGTTCCAGCGCAACCACGCCGAGATTGGATGAGGTATCCGTCACGCCGGGAAAGTCACCGCTGACAAGCGCGACGCCGTTGACGGCGCTGTCAAGGAACGCGAGCAGGCTATCCTGCTCGGTGCGCGGGATGGAGTTGCCCGGTGGCGTGTCGTAGTGCTCGCATGCAAACGACACGTTCGCATCCGTCTCCGCGAACCGCGCCCGCCATGCCTGGTGCCGATGCCGTACCCACTCGTCGATATTCGATGCGAAGACGATGGGCAGCGCGCACACGGCGCGGGCCTCGCGCGGGATCGCGTTGCGCGCGGTGCCGCCTTTCAATGCGATCAGGCGCACGCCGGTGTGCGCGGACAGGTCGCGCAGCGCCTCGGCGAGCAGCTTGATCGCGTTGCCGCGCCCGAGATGGATGTCGATGCCGGAATGGCCGCCGCGCAACCCGGACACTTCAAACTGCAGCAATGCATAATCCGCCGGCAGGTATTGCTGTGTGCATTCGTGGCGCACCTCCACATCCACACCGCCTGCGCAGCCCAGATAGAAATGTCCCCACTCCTCGGTGTCGAGGTTGATCAGCGTTCTGCCCTGCAAAGCGCCGGGAGCCAGCCCGCGCGCGCCATCCATGCCGGATTCCTCGTTGACGGTAAGCAGCACCTCCAGCGGCGGATGGATCAGGCCGGTCTCTTCCAGCGCGGCCAGCGCGAGCGCGACGCCGATGCCGTTGTCCGCGCCCAGCGTGGTGTGCTCCGCGACGACCCAGCCATCGCGCACCACGGTGTTTATCGGGTCGCGCCCGAAGTCATGCCGCGTCCCGGCATTGGCCTGGCACACCATGTCGAGATGGCCCTGCAGGATCACTCCGGGCACGGATTCGCGGCCGGGACTCGCGGGCTTCTTCAGGATCAGGTTGCCCGCGCCGTCAACGATGGCTTCGATGCCGCGCCCCCGCGCCCATGCGACCAGATGCTCGCGCAGCGCAGCCTCGCAATACGAGGCACGCGGTATCGCGCACAGCGTGGCGAAGTGCGCCCAGACGGAAGCCGGTTGCAGGTTTGCAAGGTTGCTGGTCGTTGCCATGGGGGAGTTAGCCGTGTATTGCCTGAACAGGGTTGTGTGGATTCAGCACGCATTCTAGCTCAGCATCGCTGCCCGGAATGATCCTTGAAACGGCTATGAGTGCCGGCAGGAATCCCGCAAATCTTCCCCATAAGCTCAAAAGTCATATCGGGTGATTTCTGCAAACCACACGGTTCCATGCCTGCCGGCAAACAGTTGTTTGGCGATAAACGGCGTAGTTGTTGGCTTTGTTGCGTTAACGTGCTATTTTTTCCGTATCCCGGATGGATTCCCAAACTGTGCACTCATGCAAAACATTCACAAAAAAATCGTCAGGCGCCTGCTGCTGGGATGGTTATTGCTGTCCCTGATAATCAGCGGAGCGGTGTTCTACCTGAAAATGAACGGGGTGGACGAGCAGGTGCT
>VFSW01003254.1_pt1 | contig 24403 bp, 21 predicted proteins | sample 5358111 | NCBI WGS metagenome assembly VFSW01 (sample SAMN11554181, study PRJNA540505) | mine drainage metagenome | isolation source: sediment from site ElyBrook_90M | place: USA: Ely Copper Mine, Vershire, VT | collected 2017
CCCTGCCCCCACCGCCTCGCCCAGCGCCGGTGGCGATGGAGGGTGAGTGCCCCGTCGCCTAAAGGCGCGGCTTCGATCACGAAGCCGGTGCGACCGGTGCGAGCCGCCTTCGCGGCCTGGAATCCTCACCCGCGCAGGCGCGGCTTCCAGCCGCCGGCCTGGCGCCGGCTGTGCTCATCGCCTGCCTGTGTTGCGACGCCAGCGCTCGACCTCGCGATTGGCGACGGCGAGCTGCTCGCGCTTTTGCTTGAGCTTGAATTCCAGCGTGAAGACAAACGACTCGATCTCTTGCATAGCCTCGCGGCGCAAATCGCGCGCCGGGTTTTGACGCCGCGACTGGTTGCGCGGCCTGGCGTTGCCTATCCGCAAATCCTTTTGGCGCTCTTTGGCGCCGGCCAGTTTGTACTCGATGTCCGTGACTTCCTCGGCGAGCCGCCGCTGGCTCAGCTCGGCCTCGAGCTGGCTTTGCGCCCCAACTTCTCCCAGATTGTGCATGCGCCACCTCATTGATTGTTCTCACTGGTCATCATCGGCAAAGAGGAGGTCAATCTTGAGTGGTAGATCGTGGCCCTCGCGCGCGCGCTTTCGTGGCTCGCTGGGGCTTCGCGTGATTGGTGGTGGGTGACTCCGCGCGCGGCAGCGGCGCCAGGCGCTCGAGAATCCTGGCATAGGTCTGTTGCAAGAATTCGGGAATGACTTTGACCTCGCCGATGACGGGCATGAAATTCGTATCGCCGCTCCAACGCGGAACGACGTGCAGATGCACATGCCCCGCGAAGCCCGCACCGGCAATGCTCCCCTCGTTGATGCCCAGGTTGAAGCCGTCCGGGTTGAGCGCGACGCGCAGCGCCGTCTGGCAGCGCTGCGCCAGCAACATCAGCTCAGCCGTCACTGGCGCTGAGAGCAATTCCAGGCTCGCCAGGTGCTCGTAGGGAGCGATCAAGAGATGCCCCGTGTTATACGGGTACAGATTCATCATGGCGAAACACAGCTTGCCCCGAGAGAGAATCAATTGCTCGGCGTCGCGCGCCGGGTCGGCCCGCGGCTTGACGCAAAAGATGCACTCTTGCTGATCGTCCGCCTGATTATTGTCGCTCGCTTGTGCGATATAGGTCATGCGCCAGGGCGCCCACAGTTGCTTCATGCCCGATCCTTTCAACGCGCGCAACAGCGTGCTGCCTGAAACTATAGCACGAAAAGGCGACACCGTCAGGCGCTTGTGATACTTTTCACACTGTGAAAAGTCATACATTATGCAACGGTCGAATGCCCCACGATTCATTCGTGGTGTATGCTGTACAAGGAATGCCAGCCATTCCTCGCGGCCTCATTGGAAGAGCGCAACGACCGAGAAGCAAGGAGCCGTCAACGCCCGTGAGCCAGATTGTCGCCAAAGCGTTACGCCCCACGGATCGCATCGATCTGCACCTGCACACCACCTATAGCGACGGCCACTGGCAGCCAGCTGATCTTTTCGATCATCTGGCCGCCGAGCATTTCGCGCTGGTGGCCGTCACCGATCACGACCAGCTGCGCCATCTTGATGAGATGCGCGTCCTCGGCGCGGCGCGGGGCATCGCCGTGCTCGCCGGGGTCGAGGTGACGACCGACTGGCGCGGCCAGGTGGCGCACTTGTTGTGCTACGGCTTCGACCCCGCCGGCGGCGCACTGGCCGAGGTGACGAGCGACATTCACGATGAGCAGCTGGCCAACACGCGCGCCGTGCGCAGCGAGCTGCTGCATCGCGGCTATCATTTTGGGCGCGAGGCTGAGGCGCTGGCGGAGGTCGGCGGGCAGGTCACGCGGCCCGATCACAACATTCGCCTGTTGATCGAGCACGGCTACGTGCCTGATTTCGCCGCCGGTCTGGCGCTCATCACCGACGCGGGCTATCGCAGCATCAGCGCGCCGCTGGCGACGGCGATCGACGCGGCGCGCGCCGACGGCGGTGTGGCGATCATCGCGCACCCAGGCCGGCGCGCGACGGGCTTCACGCTCTACACCCCCGCGCTGCTCGATCGTGCCCGCGAGTCGGGACTGGCAATCGACGGCATTGAGGTGTATTATCCTACGTACAGTGCTGAACAGGTGCGCGAATATGAAGCCTATGTCGCGGCGCATGGGTGGCTCGCGGGGGCAGGGTCCGATTCGCACGGCCCGCGCCAGCGGCTGCCGGTTGCCTATGAGGCGCGCCAGGCGGCGGATCTCCTGGCGCGTTGTGGCGTGCCCGTCACCGCCAGCCCAGCCCAATGATCCAGGGAAACACTCGCTGAAGGACGATCGACGAAATGGCCCATCGCCCCCTCGCCACCGGAACCTTGCTGGCGAATCGCTATCATATCGAGCGGCTGATCAAAGCCGGTGGCTTCGCCGCCGTCTATGTCGCGATTGACATACGCCAGCGCAAGCGCTGCGCGGTCAAAGAGACATTCGATCAGTCCACCGATGGGGCCGAGCAATTCCGTCTCGAGGCCGACATTCTCGCGGGTGTGCGCCACCCCAACCTGCCGGCGGTGTGGGACTATTTTCAATTTGGTGGCGGCCTCTATCTGGTGATGGAGTTCGTCGAGGGTGACGATCTCGAAGGCCAGCTCGAAATCCAGGGTCGTTTGCCCGAAGAGATCGTGCGCGGCTATATGATCCAGCTGTGCGAGGCGATGACGGCGCTGCACACGCACCAGCCGCCGATCATCCACCGCGACATCAAGCCGGCGAATATCAAGATCACCCCCGACGGGCGCGCCGTGCTGGTCGATTTCGGCATCGCCAAGCTCTATCGCGCGGGCAATAACACGCAGGTGGCTGCTCGCGCCGTGACGGACGGCTTTTCGCCGCTGGAGCAATACGGCCAGGGCAGCACCGACGGGCGCTCGGATATCTATGCCGCCGGCGCGACGATGTATAATCTGCTGACCGGCGTTATTCCGCCCGACGCGCCCAGCCGCGTGGCCGACGAGGGGCTGACGCCGCCCACGCGCTTTCAGCCGGCGATCGCGCCGATGGTCGAGCAGATCGTGCTCAAAGCGCTCAACGTGCGCCCCAGCGACCGCTTTCAGTCCGCCGAAGAGATGCGTCGCGCGCTGCTCTTGTCCGCACAGCGCATGACCAGCGCGCCTTTCGCCGTCCCCGTGCCTGCTTCCGCCGCTCCGGCACCCACGCCGCCATTCCCCGGCGGCTACGTGGCCACCGGCGAGTTGAGCGATCATCCGACCGGCCAGTGGTGGTGCCCGGTGTGCCAGGGACGCAACTATCCCGGCGTCGGCTATTGCGTGCACTGTGGCACCCCCGCGCCGACGATCGAGATCGACCTGCCGACGCGCATCATTCCCCCTGCTGTCGAGCGCGCGCGGTCAAGCTCGCACCACACGCCGTCGCCGGGACCTCATTCCGAGCGCGGCTGGGAAGTCGTCACACATCCGCTAGGGGGCGTGGTGCTCGCCGTCACCGGACGCGCGGGGCAGGGGCTGATGGCGTGTGGGGAACGCGGATTGATGCTGGTGCACAACGGCGAAGGCTGGGTGGCGCTGCCGGCGGTCACCGGCTATGCGCTCAACGCCATCGCCGCCGCGCCCGGACACCTGTGGGCGGTGGGCGATTTTGGCACGGTCGTGCATTTCACCGGCGGTCGATCGGTGGTGGTGCCTAGCATGCTCGACGAGTCGCTGACGGGCATCGCGCTCGACTCGCCAAATTCCGGTTGGCTGATCGGCGCGACGGGCGCGCTTTTCGAGCTGCGCGACAATCTGATCGAGCCGGTGCCGCTACGGCGCACGTTGCAGGTGCACGCGGTCGCGGTGGACGATCTGGGTGATGGCTGGGCGGTCGGCGGCCAGTCGCTGCTCTGGCGGCTGACCGGCGGCGCGTGGAAGCCGCGCGCCACGAGCGGCGACTGGGGCGATCTTTTGGGCGTGGCGCATCCCTCGCCGGGTGTCGCCTGGGTCGTCGGCGCGAATGGCATTCTGGTGCAGGTCGATGAGATGGGCTGGAAGATCGCGCCTGATCTCGCCCTGCCCACCTTGCGCGCGCTGGCTTTCAGCCGGCGCGGCGAAGGATGGGCGGTCGGAGACGGCGGCGCGCTGGCGTGGTTCGACGGCGAGCGCTGGGTCAAGCCCGCTCTGTCCTGCCCTCTGCCCGTCACGCTGCGATCCGTCGGCTGGCTGCACGACGACGAGGCGTGGGCGGTCTGCGAGCACGGCGTCGTGCTGCGCTGGCTGCGTCACTGAGCGGCTGAGGCCTCGGGGGTCACGTCGCGCTCGCGGGCGAGCACGTCAGCTTGCTCTTTCGCCTGAGCCAGCTCCGGGTGCGTCTCAGGCGGATTATAGACGGGCAGGCCGAGCGCCAGCCGCACGTTGCGAATGCCCCGATAGACCTTGATCGGGGACATGTCGATCTCTTGGGCAATCAGCTTATGTACGCCGAGCGGGGGCACAGGCAGATATTTCTCATAGGCCGCCTTGATCTGCTCTTGCTCCTCTGGGGTGCCGTCAAAACGTTGCATCTCCCACCAGCTTGGCAGGTGTTCGCGGCTGAGCAGCGTGGCGATGACCTTTTTGACAATAGTCTTGGGAAGAGACAGATCGTGCGCGATCCGCGTGCGGATTCCGTCGAATTCCGGCTGTGCCAGATCGCGATAGCGCTGCTCGATCTGCTCGATCTGCTCCGGCGTGGGGGCATACGGCAGGAGTGGCTCTTTGTGCTCGCGCGGCGGCCTGGGCGCCTTGGCGGCGGCTTGCCTGGCCTCCTTGGGGAGCTTGTCATGCCTATCTTGTGGCTTGCCCGGTCTGGCTGGCGTCGCCACGTGGCCGACGGCGCGCGGAGCGGGATGATCGTGATCGTGCCCAGCGGGCTGCGGGCGTGGGCGCTGATTCAGCGCGGGCACCGGATCAGTGTCGGGAGCGCGGACGACCGCCCCGGCGAGCCAGGCTGGCTTGCCGCCGGCATCGGCGCTCGTCTCCGGCTTGGCTGCGGGCTTGGCCGCTTCTTGCGCGGCGCGCTCCTGGCGCCGCTTGCGCTCGCAATTATCACAGAGCAACTGCGTCGGCTTGCTCGATTTGAAGGTGGCATGGCACACCGCACACTTCATCTTGACTTTGTTGGCCATCGCCTCTGTTCCTTCCATCTGGGCGCTGCGGCTGGTTCCCCCTCATGCGCCGGCGCCATTGGTCCGATAGAGAAAACAAGTGCTTAAGTATAGCGCCAATCGCGCGACAGCGTCAACCTCACCGCTCATGAGGGGCAGGTCTTTTGCGCCGTCGCAAAGAACGGGACACCGGCGACAAGATTGAGAGAGAGCTTGCGCGCCTCGGGGCCCGCAGACCGCGAAGTTGACCTGCGCCGACTTGGGTTCGTCCTAGTCCGCGCAGGCGGACTTGGCGGTGGTCCGCAGACCACCCTCAGGCGCGCAAGATCTCTTTCAATCTTGCCGCCGGCTTACCGATGGCTGTGACGCCGATCACACAAAGATCCGAACAAAATGACCGAACTTTCCGTCTTGTTACCTGTAAGGGATCATTGTCAGAATATCAGGTGAAAACCTGATGCAATCCAATACTTCATATTGTATACTAACTCTTGAAGAGAACAGAGCATGGGGTGTACAGACTCTCTACCAGCGCCGCCAACCTTGAGACTTGTGGCGGGAACTGGATCTCAGGTACACTGCGAGACCTGAAGAAAAGGAGCACTGACCATGGAACAGCGCGAAACCGAGACGCTGCTTACGCAGCATGACGTGACGATTCCGATGCGGGCGCCGATGCTTGACGCCCCTTTGCTGACTCTGGGTATGGTGAATTTGACCAAAACAATCGATGCCGAGGCGGATCTGGCCAACGACGAAGAGGCGTATGCCGAGGCGAGTCACATAGAAGAAGAGCCGCTCGAAGATCTCACCGCGGAAGAGATCGAGGCGCTCTATGGGAAGGGCGCCGGCTCGTATGGCGGCGCGGATGGCAGCGAAGACGCCTTTCAAAGCTACCTGCACGACATTCGCGGGCTGTCGCTCTTGACCCCCACGGAGGAATTGAAGCTCGCCAAGCGTGCCGCCGCCGGCGATCTGCGCGCGCGTCGCCGCCTGGTCGAGGCGAATCTGCGCCTGGTGATCTCCATCGCCCGCCGCTATACCAACAGCGGCGTGCCGCTCATCGATCTCATCCAAGAGGGCAACCTGGGCCTGATGCGCGCCGCCGAAAAGTTTGACTGGCGTCGCGGCTGCCATTTCGGCACGTATGCCACCTGGTGGATTCGCCAGGCGATCTCGCGTGCCGCCGGCGAGCAGTCGCGACTGATTCACCTGCCTGAGCACGTCGCCACGCGCCTGCGCAAGGTGCGCCGCGTCGCCGCCCAGCTCAGCCAGGAAGGCGGGGGCGATCCGCTGCCTGAGGATATTGCCCGCGCGGCGAACATGCCCGTCGAGGAAGTCGATGATCTGATGCACGTGACCGAGCAGCCGGTCTCACTCGACGCGCCGTCTGATGTCGATAACCGCCTGTCGCTGGCCGACACCCTCGAGGATCCGACGACGATGGCCCCCGCCGACATCGCCTCGCAGCACTTGCTCGGCGAAGAGCTGCACCGCGCGCTTTCCAGCCTGACCTCACGCGAGCGCGCCGTCATTCACCTGCGCTATGGCATCGGCGACGGACGCAGCCGCACGCTGCTCGAGGTCGGCAAAGAGCTGGGCATCTCGCGCGAGCGCGTGCGCCAGCTCGAGATGGTCGCCCTGGCCAAGCTGCGCCACGTCAGCAAATCGCAACAGCTGCGCGAGTGCGTCAGTTAAGCGACCGGCTCGTGCGGCTCTTGCATCGAAGCGCACATTGTGGGCCGGCGGCTGGAAGCCGCGCCTATGATCACAAAGGCCGCCGTCGCGGCCTAGAATCCTGGCCTGCGCAGGCAGGCTTGGTGATCGAAGCCGCGGCTTAAGCCGCCGGGGAAGCTCACAGGATGGCGAGTATGTTACGAAGCATTCAGCGAGTAACGATCGCGGTAGCGGCCTTTTTCGCTCTCGTCGCCTATCTCGATCTGGTGGTATGGCACATCAGCCTGCCCCATCTGAGCGCCGCCAGCAATGTGCCGTGGGACATGATGCCCAATATGACAGGCCTGTCGGTGGTGGCGCTGGCAACGGTGCTGGCGCTCATGCCGCTGCTCGCCACGCTGACCGTCGTGCGCAGCTGCGCCGCCGCGCGCGACGGCGATTATGCCCGGCTGGAATACTGGCGGCGGCTCACCTGGAGCACCAGCATCGTCGAGACGGCCGGCTGCATCGTTTTCGTCGGCTATGGCAGCCTGCTCTTTTTGCCCACCGCGTTCGCGCTGCTGATCGTGGGGATCGCCGAGCTGGCGACGATTTTGCGCGACATCGAGCGCGGCGTGTATCCAGCCCATCATGCACCCAACGTCCGCGCGCGGCACAATGATTCCCCCACGCTGCCACTGTGAGATGCGCCGCTTATTGCGACGTAAGAATCTGCCACGTCTGGCCGCCGTCCAGGCTCGTGATCACCGCTGGCGGCGCATAAAACCCCACATACAAGTGCTGGTCGTCGTTAGGCGCCACCAAGAGTGCCATGGGATTCGACGCGCTCAGCGAGGCGCGCTGGTTCCACGTCACGCCACCGTTGGTCGAGGCCCACACTTGCTGCCCCACCAGCCCATAGAGCACGTTGGGGTGCTGGTTGCTGACGGCCAGCCGCGAGAATGACGCGGTGCTGACCGGGCTGCTCACCTCGGTAAACGTCTGGCCAGCGTCAGACGAGCGATAGATGCCTGATTCCGCCGAAAGATAGATCTGACTGGAGTTCGCTGGCGACGCGGCGATGGCGCTCACGCCGCCGCTGATGCCGCTGATGTGCCGCCAGGTCGCCCCGTCGTCGTGTGTCACGACCAGACCCAAGACCGAGCCGACGAAGATCGTTTTGGGGTCAGCCGGCGACACCCACACAGTCCACTCTCCGTCGTTGGGCTGCTGGGGGCGGAGCAAGCGCCAGGACTGGCCGTCATTCGCCGTCTCGTAGAGGCCATAGCCGGAATAGACGACCAGCCAATCAGTGGGGCTGGCCAGCCCCGGCGCGATGAGATAGCGATAGACGCTGGACGGAATGCCGGGCGGGTCGTGCGCCAGCTGCCAGTGCTGCCCGTAATCGCGCGAGAAATAGACGCCGTTCTGCCCAAAATCGATTCCTGACGGCGAGATGCCGATCAGCCCTAAGTCGCCGCTTTGCAGCGGGCTGGTGGCCAGGGACGTGATCATCACCGTGTTGAGATAGCCGCGTGGCTGCGGCCAGGTGTGGCCGTCGTCGCGACTCACGAAGAGCCCGTAATGCGAGCCGATATAGATGATCCCTGGGTGCAGCGGATCGACCGCGAGCGAGTGGACGTGCTGGCTCTGGTTCGACAGCGGATGGCCGGGGATCGTCGGATCGGTGCCAATCGGCTGTGAAGGATTGATCGCTTGCGCGACGAGCACGACAGCGACGATGACCGCCAGCGCGCCGGGAATCCACACATAGGGGCGAGATCGCACGAAGGCGACGGCGTGATCGAGCCAGTCACTGTCGTCATAGGCGTCGTCGCTGGTCGCGGCAGTGGGAGCATCAGGATGGGGGTCGCTGGCGGGCGCGCCGGTCGCCGCGCGCTCGTCGTCGTGGGGCACGATCGTCATGGCACAAAAATCTCTCTTGAGGCGTGGCCCTCCGGCGCATCAGGCCGGATGGGAAGATGCTGACTCTTTCGCCCAAGAGTGTAGCACGATCGAACGAGCATGATGGTGAAAACTTGGTGAAAGATTTTTACGGGCGCTGGCCATAGAGGCGGCCCACGCGCGCGCTGTGCAGGTGGCAGATGGCGATAGCGGCGGCGTCGGCGGCGTCGTCAGGCTTGGGCACGGCGTCGAGCTTGAGCAGCATGCGCACCATCTCGCCGACCTGGTGCTTGGTGGCCGAGCCATAGCCCTGCACTGCCTGTTTTACCTGCATCGGCGTATATTCGCTCACGGGCAGCCCGGCTTCGGCGGCGGCCAAAATCGCCACGCCGCGCCCATGACCGACGGCGATCGCCGTGCGAGCGTTGCGCGCGAAAAACAATTCCTCGATCGCGACATCTTCAGGGTGATATTCCTGAATGATCTCGCCCAGGCCGTGAAAGATGAGCTTGAGCCGCTCAGCAAAGGGCAGCGACGCGGAGGTCGTGATGACATCGCAGACGTGCAGCTTGAGCGCGCCGTGCTCTTCGCTCACGACGGCATAGCCGACGATGGCCGTGCCGGGATCGATCCCCAGGGTCACATGCATCGCCGGCCGCTCCGTTCAGGCACGCTATTCAGCTCGATCCTCATGCACCCATCGCCGCTTCGCTGAATTCGGCGTTGGTGTACACGTCTTGCACGTCTTCCAGCTCTTCGAGCTTTTCGATGAGGCGGATGGCCTGCGTGCTGATCTTATCATCCAGCTCGACGGTCGTTTTGGGGATGAGCGAGACTTCGGCGCGGGCGACGGTCAGCTTTTTGGCTTCGAGCGCCTCGCGCACGGCCTCAAGCTCTGAGGACATCGTATAAATAGTCAGCACCTCGTCGCCGTCGTGATACGGCTCGACATCTTCGGCGCCAGCGTCGATAACGTCGAGCGACAGCTCGTCAGGGTCGCGGCCCGCGATCGCCACTTCGATGACGCCGCGCTGCTCGAAGATCCAATCCACACAGCCGTTCTCGCCCAGGTTGCCACCGTTGCGGCTAAAACAGTTGCGGATCTCGGCGGCGGTGCGGTTGCGATTGTCGGTCATGACGTGCACCATGACGGCGGCGCCGCCGGGGGCATAGCCCTCATAGGTAATCTCTTCGAGTTGGGAGCCTTCGCCGCCGCCCGCCGCGCGCTTGATCGAGCGATCGATGTTCTCCATCGGCATATTCGCGGCGCGCGCGGCCTCAATCGCTTTGCGCAGGCGAAAGTTCGCCGTTGGGTCAGGACCGCCCCCCTCGCGCACCGCCACGATGATCTCGCGGCCCAGCCGGGTAAAGAGCTGGCCGCGACGCGCGTCGTTGACGCCCTTTTGTCGCTTGATCTGCGCCCACTTAGAATGTCCTGACATGCTTGGCCCTCTTCTCATCCTGGCGGCGCGCCACGCCACCAGTGCCGATAGCGGGGAGGCGCCGCGATCACGCCCTGATCGGGGGCGTTGGCCCATTCACGAACAAGTGGAGAAATTGTATCACGCGGTCGTGTTGCGCGGCAAGGCGAGAGTTTGCTGGGGCGCGCGTCATCTTTTGGGCCAGGGGGTGCCACCGGCAGGGCGGTTCGGTGAAAATTTGGTGAAAGCCGCCTCGAACGCCCCGTTCCCGCTTGAAAGCCCACCTATAAGGCCATATAATGGTGAATGCGGCGGGCTTTGCCGATTCACACAGCGGCGTGGGCACAGCCGGATTCCCTCGATTCTGTCGCGAAGGGCGCACAAAGAACGATGGCTTCTTCCTCACTCTCACGGTCCATCCAGCGCAAGCGGCCGGTGACGCGCGAGCGCCGCCCCGGCATCGGCTTCAATTTCCGCCGGCCCTTCGATTCGCTGTGGGGCATCTTCAGCAACGTGCGCACCGCCATCGTGCTCATCAGCTGTCTCGCGGGCATCAGCGTCATCGGCATGATCATCGCTCAGGCCCCCGAGGAAGTCGTCTCGTCGCCGCAGGATTACGCCGCATGGGTGGCCGGCAACGCCCAGCTGCAATACAACAACTTTACTGATCTCTTCAATTGGCTGCAATTCTTCACCATCTTCCAGAGTTGGTACTTCAAGATTCTCATCGTGCTGCTGGCGATCAACATCCTCGTCGGCGGCATGCTCAACCGCGCGCCCGCCATCTGGCGCAAATTTCGCCATCCGCAGCTGCGGCGCGCCGACGGCTTTTACGCCAACTCGCCGGTCAAGACCGGCCTGACGCTGACCGCATCGGACGGCACCACGCGCGACACGGCCACGCGGCTCACCGCTTTTTTCCGCCAGCGGCGCTATCGCGTCGATGTCGCCCCCGGCTCGGACGAGCAGGCAACGTATCTTTACGTGCACAAAAACGGCTGGGCGACGCTCTCGACCTTCGTCTTTCACACCGCGCTCATCGGCATTATGCTCTCAGCCGTCCTCACCGGCTGGAGCGGCTTCGGCCAAAACTCGATGGCACAGCGCATCTTGCCGGCGGGGGTGTACAACTACTTTCAAGGCCTCGCCGGCTTCAGCTACGATCAGCCCTTGCCCGACGGCTCGCAGGGGGTCGTCTATCCGCAGGGCACGCCGCACAACATCTTCTATCGCGCGCAGAACTTCGTCGCCACCTTCGACCCGGTGCGCCAGGTGCCCACCGATTTTTACACCGACCTCCAGCTCTTTCAAGACGGCAAGATGGTCGCCTCTAAGCGCATTCGCGTGAACGATCCGTTGACGTATCAGGGCGTGACCTTTCACCAGGCGTCCTTCATGATGTATACGACGTTGCAGATTCGCGACAGCACCGGCCAGGTCATCTTCAGCGGGCCGATTCCGCTGCTCGATCAGCGCACGACGCCGCCCGACCCCAACACCGGCAACGTCCTGCAATCCAACAACGCCGAAAATGTGCCGCTCGCCGATTATGGCGAATATATGAATGTCGCGGCGATAGCCACAGGTGGCGGCCAGTGGCTGGTGGGTGCTAAAGGCTTCACTCTCAGCAATCAGCCGCAGTTTCAAGGCGCGGCCATCTTCGGCGTGAGCTGTGTCAACGCGGATGGCACGGCGGCACCGATCGAGCAATATGGCTGCAAGATGACCAACGGCTGGTGGCTCGCGGTCAACGAGGTGCGCAGTGGCACGGTGTTGCTCATCACCAAGGATTCCGGCTCGCCGCTGCTGTGGCCGATCTTATTCATGCTGGTGATCAGCTTGTGGGTGACGTTCTCGTTCCCACACCGGCGCTTGTGGGTGCGCGTGGCCGGCGACCAGGTGCGGATGGCCGCGCTCAAAGAGCATTTCGTCAACTTGCAGCGCGATCTCGACACGTTCGCCAAGGCGCTGGGCAATCGCCCCTTACGCCTGACGCCAGCCGCTGAGCCGGCGACGACACCCCCCGCGCGCGAGGGCAAGCCCCGGCGCGAGAAAGCCGGCGCGGGTGTGTAGGGCCACCCTCTCATCCTTTGACCCTCGCCGCGCCGCGGAGGGAGAGCGCATGCTCACCAGGAAAGCGATCTTTGATGAGTCATCCCCCGACTGACGCCGACACACGCGCTGTCGATGCCGCGCGGCGCCTGGCCGCCGACGTGCTGCGCCCGCGCGCCGAAGAGACCGATCGCGCGGCGTCGTTTCCCACGGAGCAGATCGCGGCGATCGCTGCTGGGGGTCTGATGGGCATTGCCATTTTGCCTGAGTATGGCGGCCTGGATCTTTCCTATCTGGCGCAGGCGCGCGTCTTTGCGGCGCTGGCCGAGGGCGATCTGGCGACGGCCTTCGTCGTGTCGCAGCACCACGCCTGCACGACGCTGGTCGCGGCGACGCCGCGCGCCGGGCTGCGCGAGCGCTGGCTGGGCGCGCTCGCCACGGGCCAGGCTCACGCCGCGAATGGCTTCAACTTCCTCAACTTTCCGCCCGATCGCGCGCCCATGCGGGCTGTGGCCGTCACCGGAGGCTATCGCCTGACCGGCTCGCTGCCGTGGGTGACGGCTGCCCATGTGGCCAACTTTCTGGCGGCGGGCGCGGTGCTGCCCGACGGCGCGCAGGTGATGGCGGCGATCGCGCTCGCTGAGGGCGTGGCGAGCGGCGCGCCTATTCGCGTCGAGCCGGCGATGGATCTCATGGCGCTGGCCGGCTCGGATACGACGGTCGTTCACTTCGACGATCTCTTCGTCGCGGAATCCGACGTGCTGCTTGGTCCGGGGCCAAACCTGCTCAAGACGACGTTTCGCGGCGCGACCGTGTACGTGCCGACGGCGATGGCGCTGGGCCACGCGCGGGCGTCGCTGGCTGTGATCAGCGACGTGGCGGCGTCCAAAGGCGGCACGGCCAGTGCGATGGCAGCCTGGCTCAGCCCCGCGCTCGACCGGCTCGACGCGGATCTCACCGCCGCGCTCGAAGGTGGCGATTTCGAGCGCGCTCCGGCGCTGCGCGGGCGGGCAAACGCGCTGGTGGCGCGAGCGGCGCACCTGGCGCTGATCGCTGGCGGAGGCACCGGTTATCGTCGCGATCGCACGCCCCAGCGGCTCTATCGCGAGGCCGCTTTTTTCTCGGTGTGGAGCGTCAGCGGCGCGATCATTCCTGAGACCTTGAGCCACCTGCTCGCTTGAGGCCGCGACTAGATTGATTGAGATCTCGCACACCTCTGGTGCTGAGATGCTCCGATGATTCAATCCCCAATGACATCCACGTCGCCCCACGTGACGGGGCGTAGCGTGCCATCCGCCTCGCGCACCAGCAGCGCGCCGTCGTTGGCGACATCTTCGGCCACGCCAGTGATGGCCGCGTCGCCCTGGCGCACGGTGACCGGCTGGCCCAGCGTCACCAGCCGCGACCGCCAGCGCTCGCGCACCACATCGCCATATGCCGGATCGCCGCAGAGCCGGCCAGAGATCGCGCCGAGCGATCGCAGCAGGGCGACGATGATCGGCTCGCGCGCGACCGCGTGACCCACCTCCATCGCGACGGTCGTGGCCTGGGCGGCGATGGCCGGGTCGTCGACGGCGCCGTTGACGTTCAAGCCAATGCCCATCACGCCCATCAGTCCGGCGTGCGGCGTGACCGTCGTCTCGATGAGAATCCCCGCGACCTTGCGGCCACCGATCCGCACGTCATTGGGCCACTTGATGCCGGCCCGCGCGCCGGCAAGCTCGAGCGCGTCACAGGCGGCCAGCGACGCCGCCATCACCAGCCAGTGCGGCGCGAAGGGCAGCGCCAGCGCCACCGAGAGCAAGATCTGCCGGCGGGGCATCGACACCCAGCGCCGCTCCTGGCGCCCACGGCCGGCGGGCTGCGCGTCGGTCAGCACGACCAGGCCGGTCGTCGCCCCCGCCGCGACCAATTCGAGCGCGCGGGTGTTGGTCGAGGGAATGACCGGCTCATAGATCAGCGGAAAGCCCAGGCCGCTCACCGGCAGAGCCGCGTCAAGCGCACCCAGGTCGAGCGGCGCGTCATAAAGATCGCTCACGGCACGACCCTCACCCTGGCGCGCCAGTCGCGCAGCGCCCGTGCGCCCGCGACGAGCGCGAAAGCGACCGTATAGCCGACGAAATCGAAGAAGAGATCGCGTCCGTCGCCCAGATTGGGCCATTGCAGCTTGAAGAGGCTTTGCAGGCTTTCCTCGCCGATCGAGCCGAGGATCAGCAGGGCGAAGTAGAGCGGCGGGCGCGTGGCGAGGCGTGGCACAGCGGTGAGCACGAGCAGCGCGGCGATGAAAAAGAGCGTGGCGTGGCCGATGGCGTGATCGCGCGCCGTCACGAAGACCCGATCGAAGATCTGCCCATACGCCGGCCACACATTGGCCAGCCAATCGAAGGGAAAGAGGACGAATCCCGCCGCCAGCGCCACCGGCACGATGACGCGCGGCCTGGCGATCGCCCGCAGCGCGCGGCGTGGCGCGCTCGTGACGCGCGCGGTGTCGCGGGGCGCTTCCATCACGTTCGCTCCACGCTGGCGGGCTGGGCGCTGGGGCGCGCGGTGATCCCACGGGCGAGCGCGCCGCAAGCGACAATGAGCGCGACGGCCATCAGCGCGATGACGACGGTCATGATGAGACCGCCGACATCCTGAATGTCGTAGAGCTGGCGGGCGCGGGAGATGATGAGCGCGTGCAGCGCGACGGTGGCGACGGTTCCCGCAAACATCGCCAGCGTCGCGATCGCCGCCGGCCAGAGCGCGAAGCGCACCGTGCGCCCGCTGGCACCGCCGCGCGCCACCGCCAGGGATGCGCACGCCGTCCCCGCGACGAGGCCGATGCCTGACGTCGCCAGCCACACGAGCTGCAAGACGACATTCAGCGTCAGATGATCTTGAGCCGGCGGCCCGATGTTGGGGAAGACGAGCGCCAGGATCACGGTAACAATCCCCCACACGAGCGCCGACAGCACGGCGACGCCAAAAAGGGTCAGCACGTCACGGCGCTTCTCTTTGAGCGCGGCCTTGATGGTGGAAAGCGCCAGCGGCACGCCAAAGGCGACCATCGCCAGAAAGGCGAGGTAACCGGCCAGCGTGGCGACGCGGAAGACAGTGGCGATCTCAGGGTGCGTCGCGACGACGGGATTCCACGTCGCCAGCGGATCGGGCAGCCGCTGCAACGCAATCCAGCCGACGCCAAAGAGCGCGAACGCGCAAAAGATTGCGATCTCGCTGGTGCGGATGCGGTGGGCCATGGTCATTATCCTCTCAGGTTGCCAGTTTTGGCGCGTGCGTGCGTCGAGAGTATAGCAGAGAGAAGGTGTCAACAGTCACAAAAAAAACAGGGCCAGGAGGCAAACATTGCCAAATCCCCTGACCCTGAGTATTCACTGCGCAGACAAGTGTCGAGCACTCGCTTGTACAGTTAATCGCTAACGACTGGCGTTAGAGACGCTCACCAACCATCGGATACCTGGTGTGGCGAGGTTGACAACTGCCTGCGCAGCTAGAACGTTCACTCACTACACACCACCTCCTTTCTCATGCTGTGTATGATACCAGACATGCCGGTCAAAGTCAAGGCACCTGAGGCTGATTGGCCGAAACAGCGAGGCGGAAATGATGGGCTGCGGCCCGCCACCCCCGCCAGACGGATCGTGGCCGCCATGCGCTAGCCGCAGAGCGTGGCTACGATGGTTCCCGTCCCGGTGCCAAGCGGATTGCTCGAGTATCCGGGGTTGGTCTTGACGATGACGATCGTGACGATGTTGCCAGAGATGGTGCCATTCGGCTCGGTGATGTCGCTCGTCACGACGATCGCCACATACGAGGGCACCGTGCTGGGCGGGCCGGTGTGGGTGGCCGGCTGCGTCAGCCACGTGCCGCCGCAAACCGGGTCAGTCACCACTGACGCAACCGAACTGCGGCCGCCAATAGATGGCATAGAGGTGCGTCGTGTGCAGCACGGGGCCGCCGTGGTAGATGAGGTTGTTCGAAGGACCGGCTTTGGCGGTTTTGACGTGAGTCACGCCGATGGCCGCCACGAACGTCATCAACACCACCTGAGAAACGCATCCTCGCGCAATCCCACGATAATTGCCTTTAGCATCGATGCGCTGGCTATCATAGCCGATCAACCCGAGCCGGTGCCAAAAGGAGGAGTGTTGGATACGCTCGTGATGAGCCGGGGCGACAGCGATCAATAGCTTCAAAGATAGAGAACGGAGCACGCCTGCGTATGTAACACGGCACCTTAAGGTTATGATCCTGCTTGCTCTTGAGCGCCCTTGCTGAAATCAGGCGGGAGACACAAGAGGACGCTGTAGTGGCGCCAGCGAAATGGCGTCTATGGTGTATAATGTAGATCGGTTTTGGTAGATCGGTTTTGGTAGATCGGTTTTGGTAGATCGGTTTTGTCAGATCAGATTTTTCAGATCGGTCTTGACTCGCAAGACGCGATATGCGCTTGCTGCCCACACGCAGTGTGCCATCAGTCATAGCACGAAAGTGGTACGTCATGCACGGCTCGATTCCAGACGACCCGATACGCTCCTATGACCTGGTGGTGGTCGGTGCCTCGGCTGGCGGCATCGAGGCTCTCGCGACGCTGGTAGCGAGTCTGCCCGCGGATTTCGCGGCGCCGATGGTGATCGCCCAGCACCTCGACCCGGACCATCAGAGCCATCTCGGCGACATCCTCGCGCGCCGCACTCCGCTGACGGTGCGCACCGTCACGGAGCAAGAACCGTTGATATCTGGCGTGATCTACGTCGTGCCCGCCGACCGCGATGTCGAGATCACCGATCATGAGGTGCACTTGCTGCGTGACTCTGAGCGTCGCCCCAAGCCCTCCGTCAATCACCTCTTTAGCAGCGCCGCTCTGGCGCACGGCGAGCGGCTCGTCGGCGTCATCCTGACGGGCGCCGGCTCGGACGGCGCGACGGGCGCGCGCGACGTCAAAGCCGCCGGCGGCATGGTCATCATCGAGAATCCCGCCACCGCCGCGTATGCTTCGATGCCTCAGGCTCTGGCGCCAAGCACGGTGGATCTCATCGTCGATCTTCCGCAGATCGGCCCCCTGCTCGCCGCTCTGGTCTCCGGCGCCTATACTCCTTCGCCCACCGAAGCGGAGGTGTCGCTTCCCGCCTTGTTGGCCCACGTGCGCGAGCGCAGCGGCATCGATTTCTCATCGTATAAGACGGCGACCATCTTGCGTCGCTTGCAGCGGCGCCTGGCAGCCACCAGCACGCGCACGATCGACGACTATCAGCGCTATCTGACCGGACACCACGACGAATATCAGCGTCTGATCGCCAGCTTTCTCATCAAGGTCACCGAATTCTTTCGCGATCCCAAGCTGTTCGCCGCTTTGCGCGACGACGTGCTGCCTCACTTGCTGGCGCACGCTCGCGAGCACGGGGAGCAGGTGCGCTGCTGGTCGGCTGGCTGTGCCACAGGAGAAGAAGCCTATTCCCTGGCGATCCTCTTCGCCGAAGCGCTGGGTGACAGCTTTGAGCTGGATTCCGTGCGCATCTTCGCCACCGATCTGGACGCCGACGCCATCACCTTCGCCCGGCGTGGCATCTATCCCGCCGCCGCGGTGGCGGAGATTCCGCCCGACATCGTCGCGCGCAGCTTCATTTCCGTGGACGGCGCGTTCGAAGTCGCGGCGCGCTTGCGCGGTCTGGTCATCTTTGGCCAGCACGATCTGGGGCAGCGCGCTCCCTTCCCTCAGATTGACCTCGTGCTCTGCCGCAACGTCCTGATCTATTTCACCACCGAGCTTCAGCGCCGCGCTTTACAGCTCTTCGCTTTCGCGCTGCGCGACGGCGGCTATCTGGCGTTGGGCAAGGCCGAGACGCCCAGCCCGTTGCCGGCCTATTTCGCGCCGGTCGCGCCCCAGCTCACATTGTACCGGCGCCAGGGCGCGCGAATCGTCGTACCCCCCATTCATATGACGAGCCAGTCGATCCCCGCGCACGTCACTTCCTTCCCCACCCGCAATTTCCTGGGAAAAGGGGATGCGGCAATGCCGTCGCCACGCCAGCCATCCACGATCGAAAAAGTCGGCGCCCTCATATTGGGCCTGCCGGTGGGCATCATCGTAGTGGATAAGCACTATGACATCCAGGCCATCAATGCCGCCGCGCAACGCTTGTTGGGGATTTTTCGCGCGGCGTCCGGCGAAGATCTCATCCATATCGCCACCAGCGTGCCCTCCGTGCCTTTGCGCGCAGCCATCGACACTGCTTTCCAGCGCGCGACCTCGCTGGCGGAGGTCGTGGTCGAGACGGCGGTGGGCGAGCGCAAATATTTGCAGATCGCCGCGTATCCGCAGGCGGGTGATTCCGCCGCCGACACCGTCGATCACGTCTTGCTGCTGGTCACGGATGTGACGGCGCGCGTGCAGGCGCAGCAAGCGGCAGACGAGGAGCTGCGCGAAAAAGAGGAAGTCACCGCCCGGGCCACCAGGGATCGCCAGGAAAGCGCCAGCCGCAAACAGCGCGGCGCGGATGTGGAATTGCGGCGGCTGCGTGAAGAAAACGCGCGCCTGGCGACGCAGCTCGACCAGGTGGCCGCCATCAACCACGATCTGGTCTCGGCCAACCAAGAGATGACAAGCGCCAATCTGGCGCTGTTGAGCGCCAACGAAGACATCCTCATCCGCAATGAAGAGCTGCAAGCGGCGACCGAAGAAATCAAGACGCTCAACGAAGAATTGCAAGCCACCAACGAAGAGCTGGAAACGCTCAACGAAGAGATGGAGGCGACCGTCGAAGAGCTGCGCACGACCAACGACGACCTTTCGGCGCGCACGGTCGAGGTGCAGCAAATGGCGGCGCTCCGCGAGACACAGCGACAGGCCAGCGAAGTCAAGGCGGCGGAGCAAGCGGCGATCATGCTGAGCATGGGTGACGCCTTGCTCGTCCTCGACCAGACAGGCGCAATCCGTTTCACCAATGCCGCGTATGTCGCGCTCTTTGGCGGCCCGACAGCGGATTTCGTCGCCGAGGATGAGAATGGCGTGCCTTTGCCAGACGATCAGATGCCACAGCGACAGGCGGCGAAAGGCGTCCCTTTTCGCAAGACCTTCACCCTCCCCGCGCCGGATGGCAGCCAGCGCTGGCTGGAAGCTACCGGCGAGCCAATCGAGGTGGAAGGCACGCCCATTGGCGGCGTCGTGACCTTCCGCGACATCACCGACCGCAGCCTGCGCCGCTTGCAAGATGAATTCCTGGCGCTGGCCAGCCACGAGCTGCGCAACCCGCTGACGGCGATTCAGATCTCGGCGCAGTTCATAGAGCGCAAGCTGCCTGCGATCACGGTGGACGATCGCATCCCTCAATTGCTCCACACCATTCGACAGCAGGCGACAACCCTGCAGCGGCTCATCGACGAGCTGATGGATGTCGGACGCTTGCAATACGGCAAGCTGCACTTAGCGCTGGCACCCGTCGAATTGCGCGCCGTGGTGGAGCAAACGGCAGAGATCGTGGCGCTGACCATGCCCAAGCCGCCCATCGTGCTCGAGGCCGGCGCGGACCCGCTGCCGATCCTGGGCGATGCGATGCGCCTGGAGCAAATCGTCACCAACTTGCTCACCAATGCGGGCAAGTACGCGGGCGCCAGCGAGCGCATCGTGGTGCGGCTGCGGCGCGTGGAGGGGGAAGCCGAGGTGCAGGTGCAAGACACTGGCCCCGGCATTCCGGCGGACGTGCTGCCCTATCTCTTCCAGCGCTTCTATCAGGCGGCGCAGGCGGCGGCGCTAGTCCGGCATGGGCTGGGCCTGGGCCTTTTCATCGCGCGCGAGCTGGTCGTGGCGCACGGCGGCGACATCCAGGTCGCGTCGGAGGTCGGGCAAGGGACCACGTTTACCATGCGCTTTCCCCTGCTCTCGGCGGTCGCCGATGTGTCGCCAGCCAAACCCGACGAGACGGCCCACGACCACACAGAGCGCCAACAGCGCGACGCGATCGCGCGCGACGGACAGTGGCCGGGATGATTCCTGAGCAATCGCCCTCGATCGCTCTCAGTCTTGCCGCCAGTCCATCCTGTCACGACGGCGACACCGTGTGCACCGTCGCCCCCAGCACGCCGTCCGCGAGGCGGATCGTGACGCGCTCCGGTGGCGTGACGCCGGCGATGGTGGTCAGCGGCTGGCCGTCGCGGTCGCGGGTGATGGTGGCGTAACCGCGCGCGATTGTCAGCAGGGGGCTGAGCGCTTGCAAGCGCAGCGCCGAGCCGCTGAGTCGCTCGCGCTCGATCTCGGCCCGGTGTTGCCATGCGCTGGCCAGCGCGGCGTGTGCGCCGGCGATCGCGCGGCGGGCGCGATCGGCCTGCGCGCGCGGGTGCTCGCGCGCCAGCTGGCGCGTGGCGACGTCAAGCTCGTCACGACGCGCGGCGAGAAAGCTCGCCATCGTGTCGCCTAGCCGCGCGGCTTCCTCCGCGAGCGCGATCCGAATGCCGCGCACGTCGGGCGAGACGGCGCTGGCCGCTGCTGTGGGCGTGGCGGCGCGCAGATCGGCGACGAAATCGGCGATGGTGAAATCCGTCTCGTGGCCCACGCCGGTCACCACGGGAATCTCTGAGCGCGCGATCGCCATCGCGACGATCTCTTCGTTGAAGGCCCACAGATCCTCGATCGAGCCGCCGCCGCGCGCGACGACGATCACTTCGGCTTCATGGTGCTGATTGAGCGCGTCGATGGCGCCGGCGATCTGCCGCGCCGCGCCGTCACCCTGCACCTGGGCCGCCGCGAGCACGACGCGCGCCAGCGGCCAGCGCAGCCGCAGCGTGCGGATGATGTCGCGCAGCGCCGCCGCCCCCGACGAGGTGACGACTCCGATGGTGCGCGGCGCCTGGGGAATCGGACGCTTGCGCTCAGCCGCGAGCCAGCCCTGCGCTTCGAGCCGGATCTTGAGCGCCAGCAAGCGCTCGAAGAGCAGGCCGGTGCCGATGTCTTGGATCTGGCTGACTTTGAGTTGCACTTCGCCACGCGACTCATACATGCCGATGCCGCCGCGCGCGATGATCTGCGCGCCGTCGCGGATGTTGGGGGCGAATTGCGCCGCCTGGCGAAACATCGCGCAGCGCAATACCGAGCGCTCGTCTTTGAGCGAGAAATACCAGTGGCCCGACGAGTGGCGATGGAAGTTCGACACTTCGCCGCGCACCCAGATGTCTTGCAGCACCTCGTCAGCGGCCATCGATTGGTCCAGATAGCGCACCACCTGGCTCACTTCGAGTGCCTGAATGTCGATTGCCCGTCGAGCCATGGCGCACTCCCCTCATACCTCTTGTGTGAGTATAGCACGCGCGGCCCGCTGGTCCCATGCCACCATGACTTCTGGACACTGCTCGCGGAGCGTGATGCTCCCGCTTCCCCAAACGCCGGTGATCGCGGATGGCTCATTCAGCGCCTTCCACATCCAAACGGCTCCATCGGCTCACCCGCAAGCTCACCGGGGAGCAGTCCCCGCCCATCGAGGCGAGCGTGTAAGCCCTCGCCTCGATCTGTGATCCATTTCACAATCAGGAGGTCTTGTGTGAGCCACGCATCGTAACTCGGCATGGTATAATCCGCACGTAGCAGAGCAACCGTCGCCACCGGCGATGCTATTCAACTGTGACGTCATATGGTTGCCCAACCAAAGGAGCGGTATTGCATGTCAGATTTTGATCCGACCACGCCACAGCCCATGATGGGCGATACCCAGCCGCAGCCAGCGCCCGCGTCTGCAAGCAATGACGCGCCACCACCGGCCTTTGGCGTCGGCGACGTGCCGCCGGCGCTGCCACCCGCCCCCAGCACTGGCGGCGACAGCAACGGCGGCCGCTTCAACCGGGTATTGCTCACCATCGCCGGCGTGCTGCTGGCCGTCATCGTCGTGCTCGCGACCACTCTGATCGTCATGGCGCGCAATAACGCGGCGGCATCGATGACTCCCAGCCAGATTCTCGATCACGCCAAACAGGTGCACCTGACCGACGCGACGTATGGCTTTCAGGGGCAGCTCAGCCTGAATCTCGGCTCGCTGCTCGGCGGCGCGAGCGGCGCGGGCGCGAATAGCAATACCGGCTTCGCGCTCACCGGCAACGGCAAATTCACCGCCAATCCAGCGCGCAACGACATCTCGGTTTCGGCGGCGCTCTTTGGCTCGCAGACGACGCTCGAAGTGCTCACCGACGGCTCGACGGCCTACCTCAAAGGCCTCGACAGCCTCTTTGGCGCCAGCGGCTCAGGCAAGTGGGTCAAGGTGTCGCTGGGCAGCGCCAGCGTCAGCGCGACTGATTTCGCCAGCGCCTACGACCACCTGCAAAACGCCACGCTGATCGGCACCGAGACGATCAACGGCCACCAGACCTGGCACCTGCGCGGCACGCTCGATCTAAGCGGCGCCACGAGCGCGTCGCCGGGCGCGTCGGCCACCGCGACGGCGGTCGCCAAGCAGTTCGGCCTGTCCTCCACCTCGACGGCGACAGAGGACGTGTGGATCGAGCAGAACACGTACTATCCGGTGCGCATCGCCATCGACGCCAATCTCTCCGTGTCGTTCGCCCTGCCGGCGGGCGGCATTCCGGGGCTGCCGACCGCGACGCCCAAGCCGGGCGCCGCCCCCAGCGCCACCGCGACCGCGACGCCGACGAATCTCGGAGTGGCGATCAACGCCACCGCGACCTTCAGCGCGTGGAATAGCGGCGTCACCATCACGCCGCCCTCACCCAGCCAGGTGACGACCCTCCCGACGAGCGCGCAGGGCATTCCAGGCTTGTCGGCCAGCAGCCATTAATCTTCGTCCTGGGCCTCCTGTTTGCGAGGGCGCCGCTCATCCGCGATTGTGGACGAGCGGCGCCCTTGTCGTGTGGCGACCAGCGGCGTCTATAGTCTGATCGAGCGCGAAAGCGCGGTGCAAAAGGAGGCTCAATCCATGTTCGGTCCCGCTCCGGTCCCGCATCTCTCGCTGCCGCATCTCGTGCGCCCGCCCGATGAAGACGGCGGCGGCGCGCCACCGCTCATCGCGCTGCTGCACGGCTATGGCAGCAACGAGGCCGATCTGTTCTCCTTCGCGGATCTCCTGGCGCCGGCGGCGGTGGTGGTCAGCCCGCGCGCGACTCGCACGCTGGGCGCGGGGAGCTATGCGTGGTTAGACATCGACTTCGCCGCTGGCGGCGCGCTCGACGCCGAGCGCGACCAGATGCGCGTGGCGCGCGATCGCGTGGCGCGCTTCGTGGCCGAGGCGGTGCGCGACTATCACGCCGACCCGCGCCGTGTCTTTGTGGTGGGCTTCAGCCAGGGGGCGACCGTGGCGCTGATGGTGGGCCTGTCGGATCCGTCGCTCGTCGCGGGGATTGCCGCCATGAGCGGATGGCTGCCGCTCGATCTGCGCGCGTGGCTCGCGCCGGAGGCCGCGCTCGCCGGGCTGCCGGTCTTGCAGACGCACGGCACGCGCGACGACACCGTGCCTATCGCGCTGGGCCGCGAGACGCGCGACCTCCTGGCGTCGCTGCCCGTGGCGCTCGACTATCGCGAATTTGACGCGCGCCACGAGGTCAGCGAGCGGAATCTCGAAGATCTGATCGGCTGGCTCAATGCGCGGATCGCCGGGGGTGATTGATAGTATCTTGCTCCGACTCGAAAAACGGAGCCGCTCCGGGCCGCGGTCGATCATGGGTGCCTGCTCGGTAAGGCTGGCTTGGCCGGTCGCACCGGTCGCACCGGTCGCACCGATCGAACCGGCCTGTGTGATCGAAGGCACGATTTACCCGCTGGCCACCGTGTGCTACACTGTGGCTGACACGGAGTGTGTCATGCGCCGCCAGCCGTGAGGTGATGCCCCATGCCTACGCCCGCCATCTTCATCAGCCACTCGCATGTCGATAGCGCCTTTGGCGTCAGGCTCGTCAACGACCTGCGCGCCCGCCTGGGCGTCGATGCCGTCTGGTATGACGAGTCGGGCGGCCTGCACGGCGGCGATGAGTGGTGGAACACCATCGTGGCCCAGATTACCGCGCGCGATACCTTTATCGTCATTCTCTCGCCCGACGCTATGCGCTCGGACTGGGTGCCGCGCGAGATGGGCATCGCCTACTGGCAGCACGTCAAGCTGGGCAAGCGCCTCTTGCCGCTCGTGCTGCGCCCCTGCGCGCTGACGACCGACTGGGAATTGATCCAATCGATCGATTTCACCAACTCCCCCGCGACCTATGACCACAAGCTGGCCGACGTGCTCGACGTGCTCGGCATCGCGCCCGGCCAGGCGCCCGCGCCGTTGCCGGCCCCCGCGCTCGATTATCGCTCTCAGCT
>VFSW01003255.1_pt1 | contig 24398 bp, 22 predicted proteins | sample 5358111 | NCBI WGS metagenome assembly VFSW01 (sample SAMN11554181, study PRJNA540505) | mine drainage metagenome | isolation source: sediment from site ElyBrook_90M | place: USA: Ely Copper Mine, Vershire, VT | collected 2017
CGGCCCCACCTTACAAACACCCCCCCCCCCCCGGCGGCGGCCGCCCACCCGCCTCCGCAAACTACTATCGCCCCGCCCGCTATGGCGGCGCGCCCGCCGCTCGGGGAGAGCGCGCGAAACGCGTACGCGAGCGAGGCGATCGCGAACGAGGCGACTGCTGCGACGGCAATTTGCGTCATGCGGGGGTCGCGAGGCAAGCCTCGAGTGCGGCGAGCATGCCTTCGGCGGTAAACTCTTGCGGGGTTACGTCGACGTGCAGGCCGATAGCCCGCGCTTCTTCCGCGGTAACGGGTCCGATGCACGCCACAATCTTGCCGCGCGCCGCTTCGGCTGCCGCCGCGTTCCCGCCGAGCAGCGCCGCGAATCCGCGCACGGTGCTCGCGCTCGTAAAGGTCAGCACGTCGGCGCGCGCGACCTTCGACGCGAAGTGCGGATCGCTGGTGAAGGCCGTCTTGTAGGCGGCAACGGCGACGGAGAGCCGGCCGTTCTTCTCGAGGACATCGCGCACGACGTCACGTCCTTCCTGCGCGGCATAGATCAGGACTCGGTCGCCGGGAACGGTTTGCGCGAGGAGATCGCGCGCGACGTCCTCACTCGTAGAGCGCCCGGAGGCTAGATCGGCGATGAGACCGACCTCGCGCAATCGTTGTGCGGTCTTTGGGCCGATCGCCGCCACCTTCGCCGGACTCAGCGCGCGAGCGTCTTTCCCACGCTCGTGAAGCCGGTCGAAAAAGGCATCCACTCCATAGCGCGAGAGAAAGACGATCCACGCGTACTGCGCGGCCTCCTCTACCGCGCGAAACGCGGCCTGCACGTCGTCGGGCGGACCGGTCTCGATCGTAGGCGCGACGATCGGCTCCATTCCCGCGGCGAGGAGAAGGCGCGCAAAGTGCGAGGCGTCACGCCCCGGGCGCGTGATCAACACGCGTTTCCCGAAGAGTACGCCCCGATCGTACCATTGCAGCCGCGCGCGTAGAGCGGCGACCTTCCCGACGACGAGCACGGCCGGCGCGCGCAGTTCCGCGTCGCGTGCCTGCTGCGCAACCGTTGCGACGGTTGCGACGACGCTGCGCTGCGTCGGTCGCGTTCCGTCGGCAATCACCGCCGCAGGCGTTGCAGGATCGAGGCCGGCTGCCAGCAGTCGCGCGGCGATGCTCTCGAGGGTATCGAAACCCATGAGAAAAACGAGCGTTTCGCTCGCGCCGGCGAGGCGCGTCCAGTCGATCCCGGACTCGGTTTTTTGCGGATCCTCGTGACCCGTTGCGACGATGAAAGAGGAAGCCAGGCCGCGCCGCGTCACGGGAATCCCTGCGTATGCCGGCACGGCAATTGCCGACGTGACGCCGGGCACGATCGCAAACGCGATGCCGGCGTCGCGCAAGCTCTCCGCCTCCTCCGCTCCGCGTCCGAAAACGAACGGATCGCCGCCCTTGAGCCGCACGACGAACTTCCCTTCGCGGGCCTTGCTCGTCATGAGCGTCTCGATCTCGCGCTGGCTCATCGCATGATCGCCGCCGCGCTTTCCGACGTAGACGCGCTCGCACGCCGGAGACGCAAACGCAAGGACCACGTCAGAGACGAGCGCGTCGTAGAGCACCACGTCGGCCGCGCGCAGCGCGTGCACCGCCCCAAGCGTTAAGAGCTCCGGATCTCCCGGACCTGCGCCGACGAGTGCGACGCGCCCGCTCACTGCGGTAGCGTCGTCTCTCCGAGCTCCGCGATGCTTGCAGCCAGGTTCAGCTCGAAAAGTTCGTCGAGGACGCGAACGTGCGAGAGCACGTCGGCATCGCTGGCCGTCGCCTTCTCGCGGATGTTCGAAATGGCGGAGTGGAGCAGCTTCGACACGATCGTCATCGACATGCCCGTGACGAGCGCGCGCTCGCGTTCGCTCAGCTCCGGGCAGCGTGAGAACAACCGGTCGAGCTCCGCCGCGCGGATCGACTCGGCCTTTTGCGTCAGCGAGGCGATCGCCGGCAGGGCAACGCGCGAGCGATACCAGCGCAAAAAGCGTTCCAGGTGGCGCGCGATCACGCGCTCGACGTCGGGGATAGCTTCCCTGCGGATCTCGAGCCGCTCGTCGATGACCGGTCGGAGCCCGTCGATGTCGACGAGCGAAACGCCGGGAAGCGTCGCGACTTCGGGATCCACGTCGCGCGGCACGGCGAGATCGATAACGAGTAACGGTTGCTCCCCGATCCTCTCGCGCTCGCGTTCGAGCTCGTCCTTCGTGAGAATGAAGTGCGATGCGCCGGTCGAGGTAAAGAGGACGTCGGCTTGCGCTAACGCCTTCACGAGTGCCGGCATCTCGAGCGCCTCGCCGAACGCGACGTCTTCGACGAGCTCGCGAGCGTGCGACAAGGTGCGATTCACGACGACGACGCGCTCGGCGCCCTCCTCGTGCAGACGCCGCAGCGCCGCACGTCCCATCTTTCCCGCGCCGGCGATGACGACGGATGCGCCCGCCAACGTCCCCCGGTGGGCGCGCGCGGCCTCGATTGCCGCCGTTGCCAGCGACAGCGACTCGCCGCCGATGCGGGTCGTGGAGCGCGCGATCTTTCCCGCGCGCAACGCTTCGCGGAAGAGGCGGTGCAGCGTCGTGCCGATCGCTTGAGCGCGCTGCGCTTGTACGTACGCGTCCTTGACTTGACCGAGAATCTCCGCTTCACCGATCAACATCGAATCCAAGCCGGTCGCGACGCGCAGCAGATGCTCCGCGGCTTCGGCACCGAGCAACGTATAGAGATACGACTCGAGATCGTAATCGAGGCCGGCATGCCGGAAATGCAGGAGAAACGACTTCAGCTGCGCCGCGCCCGATTCGTAGTCGTCGACGTCGGCGTAGAACTCGAGGCGGCCGCAGGTCTGCAGCATCGCCGCTTCGCGAATCGCCTCGTAATCGCGAAGCGCGGCGAGCGTCTCGGCCATCCGTGACGGCGGGAAGGTGTGGCGTTCCCGCACCTCGAGAGGCGCCGTTCGATGAGAGAGGCCAAGGCAGATCAGCGGCATGGTGCAGGGATCATGCTTCTTCGACGACCGGCAGAGTTCCGACCGTCAGGCGATGGGTGAGGATCGAGAGCTCCCCGGCGAGATCGATATTGCGAACGATGACGGGCGCGCGCTTGCTCGCGGGGAGAAGCAGGGTTGTCGGAGCGAAGTTGAGGATCGCACGCACGCCGAGCGCCGCAAGGCGTTCGGCGATCTCCTGCGCCGCCTCGGCCGGCACGGCGATCACGCCGATCTCGCAGCCGCAGGAGCGCAGAACCTGCGGTGCGTCGGCGATATCGTGAACCGGCACGCCCTGCCATACCTGACCGATAACGTTGTGCGAGGTATCGAAGAGCGCGACCACGTGGAAGCGCTTCTCGCGCGCAGAGATGAAGGTTGCGAATGCGTGTCCGAGATAGCCGAAGCCGACGATTGCGATGCGCCAATCGTTCTCGAGTCCCAGCACCCAAGCGAGTTGTGCGGCGAGCGGCGCTATCGTGTATCCGTGTCCCCGGCGGCCGAGCGCGCCGAGCGCGCAGAGATCCTTGCGAATCTGCGTGGGCGCGATGGTGTTGCCGAGGAGCGCTGCGAGATCGTGCGAGGTGATCGTCGCCTTTCCGGCCGCTTCCGCCTGACGCAACGCGCGATGGTAGGCGTACAGACGCGGGATCGAGACGCCGAAGCCCGGCTCGATCACGGCGCGGCCGCCACGATCGCGGCGAGTGCTTCGTCCGCTGCGGCCAGCGTACGCTCGACGTCGCGCGTCGTGTGTGCCGTCGATACGAATGCCGCTTCGTACTGCGACGGTGCCAGCAAGACGCCGCGTTCGAGCATGGCGTGGAAATACTTCGCGTAGAGCGCCGTGTCGGACGTCATCGCCGATGTGAGATCGACGACGGGCTCGCCCGCAAAGAAGAGCCCGAACATGGAACCAACATGTGCCGTGCGGTGAGGGGCGCCGTGCTTGCGCATAATCTCGGAGAGACCTTCGGTCAAGAGCCCGGTCATCACTTCGAGTTTGTCGAAAAGCGCCGGATCTTCGCGGACCACCTTCAAGGTTGCTATGCCCGCCGCCATCGCCAGCGGATTTCCGGAGAGCGTGCCGGCGTGAAAAACCGGCCCGTCGGGACTCAGGTACGTCATGATCTCTTGGCGGCCGCCGAACGCGCCGACGGGAAGCCCTCCGCCGATGACCTTTCCGAGCACCGTGAGATCGGGGCGCACGCCGAGACGTTCTTGCGCGCCGCCGCGCGCGACGCGAAAACCGGTCATCACCTCGTCGAAGATCAGCACCGCGCGCGCTCGTTCGCACGCCGCCCGCACGCGTTCGAGAAAGCCGGGCTTCGGAAGCACGAGCCCCATGTTCCCCGCGTACGGCTCGACGATCACCGCGGCAACGGCGCCGGCGTTCGCCGCGAATGTTGCGTCGACGGCGTCCGCATCGTTGTAGGGAACGACGATCGTGTCCGCCGCGGTTCCTCGAGGAACGCCGGGCGAGCTCGGAACGCCGAGCGTCAGCGCGCTGGAGCCGGCAGCGATGAGAAACGCGTCGGCGGCGCCGTGATAGCAACCGGCGAACTTCACGATCTTCTCGCGGCGCGTGTATCCGCGAGCGAGGCGCACGGCGCTCATCGCCGCCTCTGTGCCGCTCGACGTAAAGCGCAAACGCTCGATGCCGGGCATCATCGAGGAAATCAGCTCGGCAAGCTCGCTCTCCGCCTCGGTCGGCGCGCCGAAGGTACTGCCGCGAGCCACCGCGGCGGTTACGGCCTTCGTCACGGCAGGATGGGCGTGGCCGAGGAGCAAGGGCCCCCACGAAAGCACGTAATCGATGTATGCGTGACCGTCGACGTCGCAGATGGTTGCGCCCGTGCCGCTCTTCATGAAAATCGGCGAGCCGCCCACGGCTTTGAACGCGCGTACCGACGAGTTCACGCCGCCCGCGATAACGTTGCGCGCGCGTGCGAAGGCCGCGATCGAACGTTCGATCGTCATCGGTTGCGGGAGGCCCACTCCTTGGCGAAATACGTGATGACGACGTCGGCGCCGGCTCGGACGAATGCGACCAGCGTCTCGTCGACGGCCCGCTCCTCGAGCCAGCCATTTGCGATAGCGGCCTTGAGCATCGCGTATTCGCCGCTCACGTTGTACGCGGCGATCGGAACGTCGAAGGCGTCGCGCGCCGCACGGAGCACGTCCAGATACGGCAGCCCCGGTTTGATCATGATCGCATCGGCGCCCTCCTCGATGTCGAGGGCGATCTCGCGCAGCGCCTCGCGCGCGTTCGGCGGATCCATCTGGTAGCTGCGGCGATCGCCGAACTGCGGCGTCGATTCGGCGGCTTCGCGGAACGGTCCGTAGAACGCCGAGGCGTACTTCGCGCTGTACGCAAGGATGGCGGTGTCGGCGAAACCGCGCGCGTCGAGCGCGCAGCGAATCGCTTCGACGCGGCCGTCCATCATGTCGGACGGAGCGATCACGTCGACGCCGCTATCGGCATAGGTGAGCGCGACGCGCGTCAAGAGCGCGACCGTTGCGTCGTTATCGACGCCGCCACGCTCGTCGAGCACGCCGCAGTGGCCGTGGTCGGTGTACTCGCAGTTGCAGAGATCGGCGATGACGATCATCTCCGGCAGTGCGTCTTTGACGGCACGGATCGTGCGCTGCACGATGCCGTTCGGATCGGCATTACTCGAACCGGCCGCGTCCTTGTGCGCGGGGATTCCGAAGAGCAGCACGGCGGGGATGCCGAGGGCGCGCAGCTCGCCGGCCTCGCGTACTGCGCCCGCCAGCGTCAGCCGCTCGATGCCGGGCATCGCCCCGATCGGTCCGGCGTCGGCATCGCGCTCGACGACGAAGAGCGGCTGAACGAGTTGCTCGACGTGAAGGCGATGCTCGCGTACGAGGCTTCTCAAGGCCGGCGTGCGTCGCAAACGGCGCAGGCGCACGACGCTCACGAGCGCGCTCCCGCCGGAAGACGAAGGCGCTGCACGATCGACTCGGCGAGCGCGCGCCCCAACGCCTCGGCTTCGGCCGGCGTTTGCACGCGCTGTTCGCGCTCTTCGCGCAGGACGCCGTTCGGGGTGGCGTAGACGAGTTCGGCGCGCAGGACGTCGCCGCGCGCACGCGCGTGTACGCCGATCGGAGCGCTGCAGCCGGCACGAAGCGTTCGCAACGCCGCACGCTCGCAGCGCACGCAGCGTTCGGCGTCGGCGTCGTTGACGGCAGCGCGCAGCTCGTAGGCGAGCAGCTCGCTGCGCTGCCTGATTTCGACGGCGAGCGCGCCCTGCCCGGCTGCCGGAACGAGCACGCCGACGTCCCACGGGACGGTGTGCGTCGCGCGCGCATCCAGGCGCGAGAGGCCTGCCATCGCGAGAACGATGGCGTCGTACTGTCCGTCGCGAAGCTTGCGCAGACGCGTGTCCACGTTGCCTCGCAGATTCTCGTAGCGCAGATCGGAGCGGATCGCTTCGAGCTGGAATCGCCGGCGCAGGCTCGACGTTCCCACGACGGCACCAGACGGGAGCGCGTCGAAGCTCGCGTAGCGCTCGCTGCAAAACGCATCGCGTGGATCTTCCCGAGTGGAGATCGCCGCAATCGCCATGTCTGCGGGCAGCTCGCTCGGGAGATCCTTGCACGAGTGCACCGCATAATCGGCGCGACCGTCGCGCAGCGCCGCTTCGAGCTCTTTGACGAAGACGTTGGCGTCTGCGAGATCGTGCAGCGCCCGCCGGCGGTCGCGATCGCCTGCGGTCGTGACGTCGAGGATTTCGGTGGCGATGCCGCGCAGGGCGACGAGCGCTGCGACGCCGCGCGCCTGGACCGTTGCAAGGGCGCTCGCCCGCGACGCGCAGACGAGGCGCCGCTGCTCGCGCATCGCCGCCAGCTCTTCGACGGGAAGCGCGCTGAGGCGCCGCATCAGAGCGATCCGATCCTCACGCGGAAGCGTCGTCCGAATCTCCTTGCGGATGCGCGCGAGCGTGCGCGCCGCATCGGCGTAGACGCTGCCGAAGCCGGCCGCGATCTCGTCGAGGATGCGCCGCGAGAACGACGGCGAGGAACCTCCTGACTCTACGGCAATGGTTAGATCGCCGAGACGCAACGTTGCGAGCATCGTGAAATCGCCGCGCTCCGGCACCGTCGCGTCGCAGACGAGCACGTTGTGCGCGCGGGCATCGGCGACGACGCGCGCGTCGACGATCTCGTCGCCCGTCGCGGCGACGGCAAGCGCAACGTCGCATACGTCGGGTTCTTCATACGGGCGCTCGAGCAACGAGATGTCGGCGCTTGCAGCGAGCGCGCGCAAGCCGTCGTCGACGCGCGGCGCAACGACGAGAATGCGGAAGCCTGACGCAACGAGACTGCGCGCCTTGCGCAACGCTACGCTTCCGCCGCCGACGACGAGCGCCTGACGCGCGTCCGCGCGCAGCGCGATGGGAAGGACGGTCGAAGACACGGCAGGGAAGAGTTCCCCAAGCGCCCGGCAAACACCGTTTAACACGTATGGAGAAGCCCGTGCGCGCGGCATGTATCGGTGCGGCCGTCGGCGTGCTCGCGACGCTTCCCGGACTCGGCGCTGGAACGCTGTGGGACAACAGCGAGACGGCCTATGGCGAAGTCGCACGCGAGATCCTCCTTCGTCACGACTGGATCGTCATGCACCTGAACGGCCAGCCGTGGTTCGTCCAGCCCCCCCTCTACTTTTGGATTGCCGCAGCCTTCGCGCACGTCTTCGGCACGACGGCCTTTGCGCTGCGACTTCCGTCGGCGCTCGCAACTGCCGCGATGGGCGCCGCAATCGCCTACGTCTTGGCACGTGAGGCAGGCGAGCGCGCCGGCATCCTCGGCGGGATCATCTTGTCGTCGGCGCTGATGCAAGCAGTCATCGGCAGGCTCGCGATTATGGACGCACTCCTCGACCTTGCGGTCATGACGACCTTGCTCATGTGGTTCCGTGGCCTCGAGACCGGCGAAGACCGCTACTATCTCTACGGCACTATTGCCGCAGCTCTCGGCTTTCTTGCAAAGGGGCCGGTCGCACCGGCGGTTTCGCTACTCGTTATTCTGCCGTACGCGTACTGGAGCCGCGCCGCAGTGCGCGCGCCGAGCGCGCGTGCCTGGCTCCTTGGCGCCGCGGCCTTCGTCGCGATCGCCGCTCCCTGGTTCGTCGCGCTCGCGTCGCGAGCCGGCGGCGCAAGCGTGTTCGAGCTCATCGGTCACTACACGTTCGGGAGATACGCCGGCGTCATTGAAAATCAGTCGGGACCCGTCTGGTATTACGTGCCCGTGCTCATCCTCGGATTCTTTCCGTGGATTGCGTTCCTGCCGCCCGCCGTTGCGTACGGAGTCGGAGAGGTTCGCCGAAATCGTTTGTGGCGCTTGAGTTTCGTGTGGATCGTCGCGCCGTTGCTCTTCTTCAGCTTCGCGCAGACGAAGCTTCCGAACTACGTCGCGCTCGAACTGCCGGGTCTCGCGATCGCAACGGCACTCTACTTCGACGCCGTTGTGCGAAAGGGAGCGCCGCGCTCGGCAATCGTCTCTGCCGCCGTCGTTCCGGTGACGATCGGACTGTTCGCGATTGCTATCCGCATCTTCTCGCACGTGAATCGCCTGACCGTTGCGATCGCTTCGGCGATCCCACCGCTGCTCGGGGCGGCTGCGGCGATCTTCGTAGGCTCGCTCGTGACGGCGTTGCTCCTTGCACGTCGCAACACCATCTCGGCGGCGCCGTACGCGCTCGCCGCAGCGACGCTCGCTGCGGTCGACGTGCTCGCGGTTGCGGTGCTTCCGCACGCGGAAGCCTTCAAACCCGTTCCGCGTCTCGCCGCCGTCATCGACCGCGAGCGCAGGCCCGGAGACGTCGTGGCAATTCAAAATGTCTCCGGTTCGAACGCGTTGGTCTTCTATGCGCAGCCGGGCGTCGTAATGCTGGCGTCTCCGGGAGATGGCCACGAGCGAGGTGCGATCAGGCCGCGTCGCGTGATCTGCGCGGCGTCGCGCGTCTGGGTCGTCGCTCCGCGAGCGCGTCCGGCATTCGATCCCACGTACGGACGCAGCCGCCGCGAGATCGCGACGGCTGCAAAAGCCGCGCTATTCTTGTATAGCGGACCTACTTGCTCGCCTGCGCCGCGCTGACCGGCGACGCGTTGTTGCTCCCGAGTTTCGTTCGGATGTAGGTGATCACGTCCGCAATGTCTTGCGTGGAGAGCTGGCTCTTCCACGCCGGCATCTGCCCGTTATACGTCTGGCCGCCCACGCTGACCGCTCCGTGCAGGCCGTTCTTCACGGCAGCGATGACTTTGCTCGGATCGCCCGTCACGAACGGATTGTTGGCGAGCGGTGGGAACGTGCCGGGCAACCCTTGGCCTTGCGCGCCGTGACAGCTCGCGCAGTTCTGCGAGAAGACCGCCGCGCCGTGCGCCGCGGAGGCGGAGGCGGTAGTGCCGGAAGCGCCCGTCGATGTGGCTGCGGCCGGCGCAACTGCCGGCGTGGCGGCCGCGACGGGCGCGGCGAGGATCTGCGCTTCGCTGAGCGACGGAGGGTTCTGTCCTTGCAGCGTCATGATTCGGAGCTGGCTCTGCACCGAGAGTCCGACGATGACGGCAACGACGAGCGCGATGCCCCAGAGCACGCCCTTACGGGATCCGAACGAGCGCGTCATGCTGCGATCGATCCACGGAATCGCGAGAACGATCACCAGGAAGAGCGTCGGGATGTAGATGGTCGCGAGCGTGTCGAGTTGCGGCGGGAAGAGGTTCAGCATGCCGAAGAGCGCGAGGAAATACCAGGCGGGATACGGCTGGAACAATACGGTTGGATCGGCTTTCTGATCGAAAAACGGCGGCGCGACGAACGCGAGAATCAGGATCAACAGAAAGACGAAGAACGAAACGACCGTATCCATGAACATCTGGTCGGGCCAGAAGCGTCCGACCTTCAAACCGCGGCGGTCGTCGGCAACGGGACCCGCCGAGCCGTTGTGGCGGAAGATCGCCAAATGCGCGCCGACGAGGAGCAGCAGCAGCGCAGGCATGAGCCAGACGTGTAAGCCGAAGAACCGGTTGATCGTTTGCGTGCCCATTACGCCGCCGCCCTGCGCGATGTTCTGAATCAGAGGGCCGGCGATCGGGGCGGTACCGGTGATGTTCAGCGAGACCTGCGAGGCGAAGTAGGCGTTCATGTCCCACGGCAAGAGATAGCCGGTGAGACCGAGCGCGAGCGTCACGAGCAAGAGGAGCACGCCGACGATCCACTGCAGTTCGCGCGGCGCTTTATACGCGCCGAAGATGGCAACTTGCAGGAGATGCAAGAAGACGAGCGCGATCATCGCGGTCGCGCCCCAGTAGTGTACCGAGAGCACGAAATGCTCGAACGGATTCAGGTAGATCGCGCGGGTAGATTCCCACGCGGTCGCGGCCGACGGCGCATACCAAAACGTCAGGAAGATGCCGGTCGTGATCTGCACGATCATCGCGAAGAGCGTCGCGCTGCCGAAGACGTACCAGTAGCTCGCGCCACCGGGGACGTCCTCGGTGAGAAAGTCCTTCGCCATCGAAAGGAAGCCGGTGCGCCGTTCGATCCAGTTCAGCATCGTTGTTCCTCCTTCGGCCTACGCTTGATATGAGATGACGATGCGGTCGGGCGTCGTCGACTGGTATCGAATCCACATGATTTGCGCGATGCCGCTCTGCTCGCGCAGCGGCAATGGGTCGAGACCGCGCGGAGCGGGCCCGGCGAGATGGGCGCCATCGAAGTTGTAGACCGAGCCGTGGCACGGGCAGAGAAACTTGTTCGTGCTCGCATCCCAGTCGTAGCGGCAGCCCAGATGCGGGCAGAGCGGGCTGAAGACGACGAAGCTCATGTTGACGACGTCGTACGACACGTCGGCTTTGCCGCCCGGCCCGTTGAAGATATCGGGACGAGCCGCCTGAAATCGTGCCGGATTGACCTTGATACCCCAGACGTAATCCTGCATCGTCTGCTCGGGAAGGTACGCATCTTTGGTCGTCATCGAGAAACTCAGTTTCACCGGCTTCTGCGTTGCCGCTTCGAGTTCGGTCAGCTCGGCGTGCGTGAGCGGTGACCAGCTGCCGGCCCCCGAGCCGGATTCGGGGATCAGTCCGCCGACGATGGGAATCGCGAGGCCCACGCCGATAATGCCGCTCATGGTGACGACGGCGTTGACCATGAAGGCGCGCCGCGAAACTTCCTCCGGCGTCTCCGGCTGCTCTTGGGCGTCCTGCGAGCTATGAATCGCCATACCCCGCCATTACTCGCAATTTTACGTTCGCCCTTTTTACCGGGCGTTGCGACTTTTGCAGCGATGCGAGGAGAAGGGCGCCGTCGGCTACACTTTGTAGCTGTGCAGCCCGCTGATCCAAATGTTCACGCCGAGATAGCAGAAAATGATCGAGGCAAAGCCGATCACGCTCCACCAGCTGCATCGCAGGCCCCGCCACGCATGGCGGGTGTGCAGGTGCATGTACGCTGCATACAAGATCCACGAGGCGAGCGCGGCCGTCTCTTTCGGGTCCCATTGCCAGTACGCGCCCCACGCTTCGTGTGCCCAGGCGGCGCCGGTGATGACGCCCAGCGTCAAGAGCGGTAAGCCGACCGCGACGGTGCGATAGACGAGCACGTCGATCTGTGCGAGCGACGGCAGCGTGCCGAACCACTCGGCGACGGCATCTCCCCCCTCCGCGGCCGCAGCGAGCGCGGGCGTGTCGCGCAGTGCCGGATCGGCCGCACCGCCGTCGCCGGCCGGCGCCAGCGCGACGCCGTTCCGCGCATAGCGCCGATTTGCGTAATACTTCACGAGATAGAGCATGGAGAAGACGAACGATACCAGGAAGGCGGCGTACGACGAGACGACGAGCGGCACGTGAATCTTCGCCCAGTACGACTGCAGCGACGGGACCGCCGGCATCACGCCCTCGTTCCACGTTACGCCGTACGCCAAAAAAATGGCAGCGAGCGCGAGCACGAAGCCGCCGGCGAACCAGAGCCGGTAGCGAAACGCGAAGGCGATGAAGATCGCGACGGACATCGCCGAGAAGAGCGAGAGCGATCCGTAGAGATTGAGCAGCGGCCAGATATGCGTTTCGGCATAGCGCGCGCCGAGCTGCGCGAACTGCGCCGCGCAACCGGCCACGGCAAGGGTCGCACCGAAATTGCGCAGCCAGCCTTCCCGCGAAAACAAATACACGACGAGCGCGAGCGCTCCAACGGCGTAGGAACCCAGCGCGAGAACCATGAGCACGGCGTCGAGTGCCATCGCGTGCATGTGGGAGACCTTCCTTATTTAGTCGATGCGCTTGCGCAGCTCGTCGACGAGCTCGCGAAACTGCGTTTCGAAGATATCGTAGCCTTTGACGGTCGTGGCCGCGAGCCCCACCGTGGACGCATCCTTGCCCGCCGGGTCCACGCGGACGTGCAGCCGAGCCGGTAAGAAGTAGAACGAGATCACGAGCCCGATCAGCAGCAGTACCGCGCCCGCCGCGACGAGGGGAACGCCGGGATCGTAGCGGTACTGAAAGCCGCTGTACAGCACGGCTCGCTGCGGCACGATGCGCCATCCGTTTCCGAGATCGACCGAGGAGCGAAGGGGATCGAGCACGGCCCCCAGCGGCGTACCGTCTTCCTGAAGTGAGAGAACGACCGCCGGGTCGGTGACGCGCGGATCCGACGAGGGCATCTGCGTTCGGCGGTCGACCGTCGGGACGAACCGCTCGTACACGACGCTCTGCGTCGTTCCCGGAATCGCGAGCGCGTCGCCCTCGACGAGCGTGCGGCTCGACAGCGCGGGTACGGGCTTCCCGTCGTGCGTCACGGAGAAGCGCATTCCGAAACCGTAGCTGGCTTGGTAGACGAGCGTACCGTCGACGTCGATCGGGTGATTGACGCGAACGACCATCGGCGTAGGAACGCCGTTTCGACCGACGACGGTCACGTGCGAGACGTAATCGATCGGTTGATAGAGCATGCCGCCCTTGGTCAGCACGGGCGCAACCGTGTAAGCGAAGCGGTCCAATCGGATCAGCGCGCGCGTCTGCGGAATTTGTGCGGTCTGGCCGGTCAGGATCGCCGTCTCGCCGGCGAAGCCGCGCGCCCAGTAGAGAATCGTGCCGGCCGCGATGACGAGAATCGCCGTATGGTTGACGAGCACGCCGATGCGCGCCCAGTTATGCCGGTCGGCGAACGACCAGTGCGTGCCCTCGATGTCGCGCCGTACGATCTTCCAACCGCGGGTGGAGAAGAAGCGCTCGACGCGTGCTCGGATCGTCGCCTCGTCGCCCGGAACGGTCACGTGCGCGTGCAGCGGTATGGCGTCGATCGTGACGGCTCGGCGAGGAGGAAGGCGCCGAGGAATGACCTTCGTGAAGGTCGCGATCGTCATCGAGGCGAGGACGAGCCCGATGCTCGCTAGATACCATCCGCTGTGATAGATGTCGTCGAAGTTGAGTCGCACGATCGCGCGCGCGATCGGCGCCGGATAGGATGCAAAGTAGGCAGCCGCGCCTTTCCCCTGTTCGACCACGACGCCCACGAGCGTCAGGACGCCCCAGAGCGCGAGCAGTGCGACGCCGACGGTGACGTTGCCGAGGGTCCGGGTCAGCGCGCGCGTCACGTGGTGGGAAGACTGCGCGGACGCCACGAGCGCTCGAGTGCGAGAATGAGCCAGATCGAGATCTCGTAGAGCGCGTACATCGGCAGCGCGATGAGCGCCATCGTCATCGGATTACCGTCGGGAGCTGCGATGCCGCCGATTACGAAGAATGCGAAGAACGCGTGGCGGCGATAGTGCCGCAGCGACGTCGAACCGACGATGCCCAAACGCGCGAGGCCGACGAGCACGATCGGCATCTGAAAGATGATCGCGAAGATGCCGAGCAAGATCAGCACGAAATTGATCGTGGGCGCGACCCCGAACGTCGGCGTCGCAACCGCGTCGGTGATCCCGAGCAGCGCGTGGACGACGCGTGGGATTACGAGGAAGTGCGCGAAAGCCAAGCCGGCGCAGGCAAGGAGAATCGACGGCACGATGAAGCCGTAGACCATGCGGCGCGTCCGCGGATGAATTGCCGGTACGACGAACATCCACAACTGATAGATCAACACCGGCAAGCCGACGACGATACCCCCGATGACGGAGAACTTGAACTCGGTGAAGATGACGTCGGCCGGGCCGAACGCGTGCAGCGTGATGCCCGCGAAGTACGTGTGAACCATCCACGTGATCACGTCTTTTGACGGGATGAAGAGCAGCACGGCGATGCCGCCGACGGTCGCGAGCGAGATCAAGAGGCGCGCGCGCAACTCCCGCAGGTGCTCCGTGAAGGGCATCTCCTTTTGATCCCATTGCGTATCGGTCGCGGGTTCGTCGAGGATCGGCATGGATGAGAGCGGCACGGTCGCCGGTCTTAGGAGCTGAGCGTTCCCTTGTCGGAGGGGGGCGGAACGGCTTCGCCGCTTACGGAGCCGGCTTCGACGCCTTCCATGACGTCTCGGCCCTGGGCCTCGGCCCTACGGCGCGCGTCTTCGCGTGCGCGAAGGACGGCTTCGTCGGCCTCTGCTTGGCCCATCATGAACTCCTTTTTCGCTTGCCCGGCACTACGGGCGAGCTTCGGCAGCTTGTCGGCGCCGAAAAGCAGAGCGGCGATGACGACGATGCCGATGATGATCGGTGCGTCGATGAGGCCAAAAACGGGATGAAAAAACATGACGACTTCCTTTATTCGAGGAGCGCGTCGGCGAGACCGCTCAGCCGTTCCTTCGCCGTGCTCGCTGGTAACGGCTGCAACGCGTCCTTGGCCCGAGCGAGGTGGCGCGCGATCTCGTCGCGGGTCGCTTCGAGGCCACCCTGCCGCTCGATCGCTTCGATGATCCGCTCGACCGGTACGCTTCCATCGGCGAAGAACGAGCGCACCGCGTTGCGAAAGGCGGCGTCACCGCGGCCGAGCGCCAGGATCAACGGAACCGTCATCTTTTTCTCGGCGAGATCGTTTCCGACCGGCTTGCCGAGCGCCGCGCTCTGCCCCGTGAGGTCGAGAAGGTCGTCGAGCATTTGGAACGCGACGCCGTACGCTTCACCGAAGCCGCGCAGCGCCGCGACCTGCTCGGGGGCGCCTCCGCCGACGAGCGCGCCGCATTCGGCAGCGGCGGCAAAGAGCGATGCGGTCTTCCGTCGTGCGATCGCGAGATAGTCGTCGAGCGACGTCGTGAGATCGCCGAGCGCGTGCAACTGTAGGACCTCGCCGTCGCAGATCTCTGCGAGCGTCGTGGAAAGCACGTGTGGAATCGGCGGCGGGTAGTTTGCGGTCACGTTCTTGAAGATCCACGCGAAGAGATAGTCGCCCGCGAGCACGCTCGTCCGGTTGCCGAAATCGATTGCGGTGGCGTTCACGCCGCGTCGCGTCGCCGCACGATCGACGACGTCGTCGTGGATGAGCGTCGCAACGTGAATCAGCTCCATATATGCGGCGAGGTGCAGGGCGCTCACCGGATCGCCGCCGCAGGCTTGAACTGCGAGCAGCGTGATGCGCGGACGCAAGCGTTTACCGCCGGCTGAGAGCATGCGCTTGACGGCCTCGGTGATGACCGGGTTCTCGGTCGTGAAGCTCGTGCGGAAGTAGTGCTCGACGAGGTCGTGCAGCGCCGACTCTTCCATCGGATCCTGCGCGTTGCGCGCGTCGCGTATCATGCTGGTTTCGTCCCTACGTGCAGCGCGATGGCGCCGCCCATGAGCGGCACGTACTGCGCCTGCTCGAAGCCGGCGCGCTCGAAGCGCTCCCGTAGATGCGGGGCGTCGGGGTGATGCGTGAGCGAGCTCGGAAGATAGGCGTAGGCTTGCCGGGATCCCCCGACCAGACCGCCCAGGAGCGGCACGATGCCGTAGAAGTAGAAGCCGAAGAGACGCCGCCAAAGACGATTGGGCGGCTTGCCGACGTCGAGGTTGACGAATCGCGCGCCGGGGCGTAACACGCGCAGCACCTCGCGCAATACGTCGTCGATGTCCACGACGTTGCGCAGGCTGAACGCCATTGTCGCGCCGTCGAAAGTGCCGGCTTCGAACGGAAGCTCGGTGACGTCGGCTTCCACGAACTCGGGTGCGCTGCGGACTTCACGCTCGGCGCGCGTGCGCGCCCCCTCAAGCATCGGCGGGCAGAAGTCGATACCGGTGACTCGCAGCGTCGGATCGGTGCGCAGCAGGTGGAAAACGACGTCGCCGGTACCGCAGCAGAGATCGAGCACGCGTCCGCCCTTCGGCGGCGCCAGTAACGCGATCGCGCGCCGCCGCCAGCCTTCGTCGAGCCCAGCGGTGAGGACACGATTCGCGGCGTCGTAGCGCGGCGCGATGCGCGCGAACATCTCGCGAACGTGGATCGACTTGGCGCTGGAGCGCGTCGTGTGGGCAGAGTGCATGAGCGGGCTACCCTTCCAACCCTTGACGGAGCCGCCCTTCGTCGGGATGAAAGGACGATGTTCTGCCTCAGCTCGCAGGCGCAGCTCGTCTCGGCCGTCGAGCGCGCGCACGACGTAACGCTCGTCGCGTACCTCCTGCCGCGCGGCCCGACGTTCGAAGCGCTCGCGGCGGCGGCAGGGCGCGGCGCACACGTCGTCGTGCGTCTCGAGGGCCGCCCGTACTACGACGCGCGCGGCGGCCTGCGACGCGTGAATCAATCGGTGGTCGATGAGCTCGCCCGAGACGGTGCCGACGCGCGGCTCGTCGACGACGACGGCACCGCACCAGTGCACGCGAAAGCGGCACTGATCGACGGCCGGCTCTACCTGGACGACGTCAACTTTGCGCGCGACGAAGAGAGCACCATCGTGCGCGACGACGCGCGGCGCGACGCGCGTGCGTTACGCGATGCGATCGCGGGCCGCTTCGATTCGCCGCATCGCGACTTCGCGTTGCGCAAGAGCGACGCGCTCGCGCTGGAGGCCGGCGTTCTGGACGCGGCATCCCACCCTAGCGACGCTGCCGTCGAGAGCGAATCCGTCGGCAGCGGGAACGCGGTCTACTCGGCACTGGAGCGTCTCGGTGCAGCCGGATGCGCGCCGCGCCTGCTCGTCTCGAGGGAAGCGCTGTGCGCGAAGGAACGCTCCCTGCTCGAGCGATTGCGAACCAACGGCGTTCGCGTGCGCGTCTGCAGTTCGAACGAAAAGTTCGCGCTTGCCGGAAACCTCGCATGGGTTGGCTCCGCGAACGCCACGTCGGCCTTTCTTACGCCGGATCAACTCGACTGGGGTGCCCGTACGGGCAAGCGCGTCGTCGTCGACGAGTTGCGCGCGCATTTCGAGTCGCGGTGGCGGTCGGCGCGCGAGCTCAGCGCGTGAAACCGAAGCGCGCGGCGTTTCGGGTGGTGACCTCCGCGACGATTGAGGGCGATAGGCCGAGCGTCTGCGCGAGCCGCTCGACGGTGTAGGTAACGAAGGCGGGCTCGTTGCGTTTGCCGCGCATCGGAGCCGGGGCCAGATAGGGAGAGTCCGTCTCCAGCAGCAGCGGCTCGATGCCGATCGCCTTCACGGCGTCGCGCAGATCCGTGGCCGTCTTGAACGTTAGCACGCCGCCGATGCCGAGGTAGAGCCCGAACGTCTCGACGTATGCTCGTGCGTGACTCGCGGTACCGGTAAAGCAGTGGACGACGCCGCGCATCCCCGGGCCGCGCTCTTCGCGCAGGATCTCGAGCATGCGTTCGTGCGCGTCACGAACGTGGAAGACGAGCGGGAGATTGCGCTCTCGGGCGACGGCGATCTGGGCGCGAAGGACGCGCTCTTGCGCGTCGTGGGAACTGCGGTCGTAGTAAAAATCCAAACCGGTCTCGCCGATGGCTACGACCTCGGGCGAGTCGAGCAACGGGGCAAACGCATCGGCAACGTTCTCGGGCGCGTTTTTCGCCTCGTGCGGATGAATGCCGACGGAGGCGACGATGCCGAACTCTCGCGCCGCCGCGATCGCGCGCTCGCTGTCCTCGAGATCGCATCCGATCGTGACGATACCGGCAACCCCGGCGTCACGTGCCCGCCGGATCGCTTCATCGCGATCCGCGTCGAACGCCCGATCGTGCACGTGCGCGTGGCTGTCGATCATTTCTCGACGAGGTCGAGCCGGGGAAAGAGCGGATCGCCGAGGATCGTTCGCGTGCCCGGCGCGAGATGCCGCGCGAACGCCGAATCCCACGCCTCGTCTATAGGGGCTTCCCCGATGCCGAGCCGGCGCCACAACTCTTGCATGCGCTCCGGCATGAACGGGTGGAGCAGAATTGCTAGGCGTCGCAGCCCTTCGCACAATTCGTAGAGGAACGCGTCGAGCTCCGCGCCGCGTCCTGCCTTATCCAGCGCCCATGGCTTGCGCTCTTCGACCGCGCGGTTGAGCGTCGTTACGAGATCCCACGCCGATTCGAGCGCGTCGCGAAAGCGCAGGTCGAAAATCGCCGTCCGCATACGCTGCGGCAGCTCCGCGAACTGCGCGAGCACCGGGGTGGCACCCGGCGCCGGAACGACGCCCTCGCGATAGCGCTGGAGCATCGAGAGCGTGCGATGCGCCAGATTTCCGAGATCGTTCCCGAGGTCGTTGTTATGGCGCTGTGCGATCTTCTCTTCGGAGTAGGAGAAGTCGCTGCCGAAGGGCGCTTCGCGAAGGAGAAAATACCGCAGCGAATCGGCGCCGAAGCGATCGGCGAGTGCAAACGGATCGACCGCATTGCCGAGACTCTTCCCGATCTTCTGCCCTTCGACGGTGATCCAGCCGTGCGCGAAGACGACCTCGGGCGGCGCTTCGCCGATCGCCCACAGCACGGCGGGCCAGATGATGGTGTGGAAGCGCGCGATCTCTTTGCCGACGAGCTGCACGGCTGCGGGCCAGTACGCGTGGAAGCGGTCGTCGTCCACGGACCATCCGATTGCGGAAATGTAGTTGAGCAGCGCGTCAAACCACACGTAGATGACGCCGCTGCCGCCCGGAATCGGAATACCCCAATCGAAGTTTGTCCGTGAGATGCTGAAGTCTTCCACGCCCTCTTCGAGCAACGCCATCATCTCGTTGTAGACGCTCTTCGGACGCACCCAATCGGGGTGCGCGCGAAAGTGCTCGAGCAGGCGCGGCCCGTATTTGGAAAGCGCAAAGAACCAATCGTCCTCCGAGATCCACTGCACCTCGCGTCCGCAGGTCGGACATTTCCCGTCGACGAGCTTCGACTCGAGCCAGAAGGTCTCGTCGAAGACGCAGTACCAGCCTTCGTAGGTTCCGAGATAGATATCGCCGCGCTCGCGCAGCGTCTCGAAAACGCGCTGCACCACCCGCTCGTGCCGTGGCTGCGTCGTGCGAATGAAATCGTCATATGCGACGTGATACGCGGCGAAGAGCGACTGCCAGCGCGGAACGAGGTCGTCGCACCACTGCTGCGGCGTCTTTCCGGCCGCCGTCGCGGCGTTTGCGACCTTCTGCCCGTGTTCGTCGGTCCCGGTGAGAAAGAATGCGGGGCCGGCGGTACGCGCCGTACGCGCGAGGACGTCGGCAACGACCGTCGTGTAGACGTGACCGATGTGGGGATTGCCGCTGATGTAGTAGATCGGCGTCGTGACGTAGTAGGCGCGCTGCTGCACGTTGCTTTCGTTACGGGCTCTTACCAAAGGCCCTTCCGGTGGCGCTTGCGCTCGGTCGCGCGCGCGTACAGGGAACGTCGCGCACCGTAACCGCGTTCGGCAAGCTCTTTGGCGATTGCCGGCACCGGGACATCTCGCGCGAGCAGCGCGTCGATGGCGGCTTCGAGCGACGCTGCGTCCGGCGTTGCCCGTACGGCGGCGGCGGCTTCGATGACGAACGCGATCTCGCCGCGCACGGGCTCCGAAAGTTGTGCGGCAACGTCTGCCGGCGAGCCGAGAAGGTGCTGCTCGTGCAGCTTCGTGTACTCGCGCAGGAGAAAGATCCGCGCGCCGGGAGCGACGGCGGCGAGGTCCGCGAGCGTCGCGCGAATGCGTTTTGGCGACTCGAACCAAACGCTGGTCGCTCCCAGGGCGAGTGCGCGGGCGAACTGCTCGCGTCGCGCGCGGCTCGTGCGCGCGGCGAAGCCCTCGAAGACGAATCGCCTTAACGAAAAGCCCGAGAGGACCGCTGCGCCGACGAGCGCGCTCGGCCCGGGAAGCAGGTCGACGGCGACTCCGGCGGCGTGCGCGGCGGCGATCAGCTCGCTGCCGGGATCGGAGATGCCCGGCGTGCCGGCGTCGGTCGTCAGCACGACCCTTTCGTGGCGCGCCCGCTCGAGAATTTTCGGCGCGGTAGCTGCGGCATTGTGGTCGTGGTAGCTCCATATCTCTCTGCCGGGCAGCTTCAGAGCGGCCAAGAGCGTGCGCGCGACGCGCGAGTCTTCGGCCACGAGCAGATCGCACTCGCGCAGCGCCTGGAGCGCGCGCGGCGTGACGTCGCCGAGATTGCCGAGCGGCGTGGGAACGACGATCAGCGGCATCGTACGCGGATTCGCCGCATCGCGCAGGTCCTCCACCACCTTGCCCCGTAGCGTCTACGACGGTGAGGGCCGCCGCAAGGCTGGACGTCTCTTCTCTCCGCACTGTAGTCTCCGGCGAGTGCGTCGATATCTCATCCGCGTCTGCAATCCGCTGCACGATCTCGGTTCTCCGAAAAGAGCTGAGTCGCATCGTTCTTCGCGCGCACGTCGTCAACGATACGGAGGAGCCCGTGCGGTGCGCTCCCGGCACGAGGCGGGATGCGAACGCGCTGCTGCACGGCGATCTCGAGTTGACGTGCGAACCGCATGCGGAGCTCGGATTTCTCTTTGCCGTGCCGCGGTTCGGCCGTTCGGGGCGGGCCGCGTTCGTACGCGTCTGCGGAACGACCTTTGCTTGCGGCTTCGATGCGCCGCTGGAAGACGATGCCGCCCGCGCGGTCGCGATCTCGCTCGCCGTCGCCGCGCTATTCGTCGCGGTCCTCGTAGGCGTCGTCGTGTACGAGCGCCGCAAGCGTCCGAAACCGCGAGCCGCGCCGGCGCGAAGCGAGGCGGAGGCGGAGGCCGCCGCTGCGGAACTCGAGGAGCCGGCACCGGCGCCGATACGGCCCGTAACCGCGCGGCCGCCGCTCGTGCCGGAGCCGGCGCGCGGCGTAGAGGCGCGCGGTTTTGCCGCGGTGCTCGACGAGCAGCGCGTCGTCATGGGGGCGCTCGAGTGCACGCAGCGCCGCCTTCTCTCGACGGATTTCGTCGCGAAAGTCGTCAATCAGGCAAACGAGCCGCTGCTCTGCACGGTGACGGGACGAACGCGCCGCGCGACCCTTCCGGTCTCCCCGGGCTCCTTTTGGATTCATCCGCAATCGGCGGTTGCGGTCGCTGTCTTTGCGCCGTTGCGCGTTCCGTGGCGTCTGCGGACGCTGGACCTGCTCATGGAGAACTCGTCCTTGCGCGCGTCGGCTCAAGCCGGCGTTCCCGCTCCGCTCGCCGTTCGTCTTGCCGTCGCACTGGCGGCTCTCGTCGTCGCGCTCGCGATTGCGGCCGTCGCGTACCGCGCCGGAAGGCCGGCCATCCAGGCCTTTGCCGTGCCGGCGCGCGTGCTCGGCGGCGATGCGGTGACGGCGAGCTACGCGGTCTCCGGCATCGGGAACGCCAGGTACGTGGTAACGCTCGGCGGGGTGCCGGTCGCAAGCGGTGCGTTGAGGGCCGGGCGCGGGTCGTTTACGTTTGCGATGAAAGGTCGTCCGGGAGCGTATCGCGTCGCGCTGTTTGCGAAGGGACCGTTCGGGAGCGCGCAGAGGTCGCTCGCGCTAACGGCGCTTGCCTACATGGCAGCGGCGCGCGCTTCCATCGATGCGCTCGAGGTCGATCCGGGCGTCGCGGCGGCGGGATCGCCGATCGTCGTCCACTACGCCGCGCACGCGCAGAATGGAAGCATCTCGCTCGTCGACGCCGCGCAAGTCGCCGTCCAGACGGTACCGTATCGCGCGAGCGGCGCCGCGGTGCTGACCGCACCGCACGTGGCCGATCCGACGCAGTATCAAGTGCTGGTGCGGGTCGCGCGAGGCGGCTCGGCTGCGCGAACCGCGGTCGGCGTGCTCGTCGTACCGCAGACGCTCCCCGCACCGACGCCGGATGTGGTTGCGTCCATGGTCCCCGCCGCGCAGCTGATGCGCGTCGTGCCCGCACGTGTCGTCTCCGCCCGCCATTTCTCCGTGGTCTTGCTGGCGCACCCTGCGAACTTACGCTTGACGTTGGAAGATCGAAGCGGTAGGGCGCTCGCGTTGCGCGCGATCGCGTCCAATGCGGCGGCCGTCGAGTTTCTGGCCCCGCGAGCGACGGTCGATCGCCGGTACGTGATCGTGGCGTCGTTTACGCGCGGGACCGCGGATCAGCTCGTCCTGGAGCCGTTGACGGTCTACGCGCGCTAACAGGATCCCGAGAGCGTCAGGGGGGCGGTATTCGGTGACTCCGGCAGCGGTGTGGGCGGGCTCGACACGTTGAGCCTCGTGTGCTGGAGAGACTGCTCGACCGCGGTGCCCAGCTCCGCGTAGCACGCTAAGATCGTCTGCACGTCGGGGCCGTCGAAGAAGTTCTGCGTCGCGCTCAAGTTTTGGTTTGCCCCGAGCGCGCTTTGCAGGTACGACGGCACCGAGACGGACGTCGTGACCGTCGATTGCGTGTGCACGAAGAGCATCGGCGACGCCATCGTCCCGCCGGAGAGATGCGTCGGGCCAGGGGTGCACGTGCCGTTCACGGTGCCGGTCGGTTGGAAGAACGAGGGCGACTGCGGGCCCGGAAACGTGCCGTTCGTGGGATTGTTGGTGAGGGCGTCCGGCCCGGGCGTGATGCAGGTGTAGACTTCGGCCGGGGCGATGCCGGGAAGGCCGTCGTAGAGCGCGCCCAGACTGTACTGATGATAGGGATTGGCTTCGTCGGAGACCAGGCCGCTGAAGCGTACGGCGACTTGGGCGCGCTCGTTGATCACCGAAGATTGCACCGTCCAGATCACGCCGAAGAGCACGAGAAGGAATGCCGGCAGGAAGATCGCCGTTTCTAGCGTCGCTTGGCCGCGCTCTGCGTGACGGCACCTGCGCGGACTCACTTGCACGTGAAGCTCGATCCTGCGGTGAGCGCCCCGGCGAACGGCCGGATCGCCATCGTGCTCCACCATCCGTCCGCGTCGTAGAGGCCCGGATAGCTCGCGCTGTAGCTAAAGCCGCCGCTGCCGTCTGACGTCGATGGGTCGCCGGGATTGTATACGTTGTTGGGATTTCCGCCGTAATCGATGCGGTAGTATTGATCGTTGTTTATGAATCCGACTGCTTGGTCGTTCGGGCTTTCCGGATATTCGGACGGCTGAAGAACGCCGTTCGATGAGCTCGCCGGATCGACCATGGAGCCGACCCACAGGAACTCTTGCGTGTCCATGATCGATGTCGCCGCGGCGCGCCCGACGACGTTCACCGCCGCGCCGTTCCAGTCCCAGAACGTCGGAACCCACGGCGTCACGCGCGCGCAGGCGACGATCTCGATCTGCATCGGCGTCAGGTCGAGCTTGGGATGTCCGCTCGTGCCGCCGCCGACGACCATGTTGCAGCAGTCGGCGTAGACGTCTTCGGTATACGTCGAGGGACGGGGCGTCGCCTCGACGAGCGTGTAGTTGAAGGCGCAGTCGCCGCCGCTCGCGGTCCCGCAGTTCGTCTGATACTGCGACAGCGCGGACTGGATGAGCGAGACTTGCTGCGACCACGGCGGCGTCGAAACGCGCCCGACGATCGCGACGTCGTTTGTGTAACGGCTAAGCGAGTCGAGGTAGTTTTGGCGGAGGTTGACGTAGAGCGCGGCGCAGTCCGGCGTGCTGGGCTCGCATCCGCCGTCGCCGTGAATCACCTCGAGCAGGTCGTTCATCGTGACGCGCAAGCGATACTCTTCAACGGCTGCGGCGTGCAGGGCGGCCTCGGTCTCGTTCCATTGCGTCGTCTGGACCGAGAGCATACCGCGTGCCGCTGCGTCGGCGGCGTTCATCGCGCGCATCTGCCACGCGACCATCTGGCCGTAGCTCATCGCCAGCGCAAGCATCGTAAGCACGGTGAGCGTCCCGAAGGCCCAGATCGGGAACGTTTGACCGCGTTGCGCGTGGGAACCCCGGCGGGTGCCGCCGTTCATTCGCCCGGTCCTCCATCCGTGCATCCGTAGGTCGGATCCAGCGGATAGCCGTTTGCAAACGTCTTGCTTCCAGGATACTCGCCGTGCGTTCCCTGCACGTCCCAGGTGTAGACCATGCGAAACGAAGCGCCGCCCCACGCAGCGACGGTCAACGGGCCGCTCGACGTCTCGTCGTAGTTGCTGCCGGAAATCGGCTTTGGCGACGGCATCACGCTGGGAAACGCCGCCGCCAAATCGGCGAAGATCCGCTGATGGCACGCCATCGTCTGAAAGGTTCCATTG
>VFSW01003256.1_pt1 | contig 24398 bp, 21 predicted proteins | sample 5358111 | NCBI WGS metagenome assembly VFSW01 (sample SAMN11554181, study PRJNA540505) | mine drainage metagenome | isolation source: sediment from site ElyBrook_90M | place: USA: Ely Copper Mine, Vershire, VT | collected 2017
GAGCGGGCAATAATGCAAAAATCATTTTACCTTTAGCATAAATCCGGTTTTTTGATTTGTGAGCGGGGTGGGCCGGGTCAGAATTCTTAATCCGGGATATTCGATTTAAATTTCAGCCTGTACTTTTCAACTGCCCTTCAGGAAAGCGTCGAGGGCATCCTTGCTGATGCGATAAGCATTGCCGATCTTGCGCGCCTTCAGGTCACCGGCCGTGATAGCAGCCATCACGTCTTCTTCGGAGACCCTGAGGGCAGCCGCCGCTTCAGCGGGAGTCATCACGTCGGGTGTTGCAGGGGCAGCAGACCCGTTAGCCGGGGCGGGCCCGGCTGCGCCGCCGGCATTCCGCCCGGCCTGCTGGTTCTGCAATGATTGGCTGATCATGTTACCCAGCCCCATCCCGGCGCCGATTCCTGCGGTCAGGCCTGCGCCGCCGCTGGGATTATTGGCAGCTTCACGGGTGGCATCGGCTACCTGCAACTGGGTGTAGGTCTGGATATCGAGGACACCCATGTCACGCAATTCCTGGGCAGATTTATCAGAAGGTTTCAGGTTGCCGATATAGAAAGATTTCAGGGTCAGGCCAATGGCGGCGAAATCATCCTGGGCTTTGGCCCTGACTCCAGCTCCCAATTCCTCGGTCAATCCAATCAACTCGACCACGCTGTTCTTGGCGGCAGTTTCGCCCAGCAGGTCTTGCAGTTTGGAAAGCAGCATCATGCGCAGGCGGTTCTCAATATCCGCCGACCGGTACATGCCCTGGGCGCCCACGATTTGGGTAACAAATTGCTGCGGGTCGGCTACCTGAAAACTATACGAGCCAAATCCTTGCAGCAAGGCGACGCCCAACCCCATTCCAGGATTGCGGACGATGATGGGTTGAGGAGTGCCCCATTTCCGGTCAGCAAATTCTTTGACCGACACGTAGTAGACTTCGGCTACGAAAGGCGTGCGATCGTTGAATGCCTTGCCAACAAAATCAATCAGCTTTGGAATGTTAGCGGTAATGATGGTATGCCGGCCCGGGCCAAAGGTGTCCAATGCATTCCCATCGCGGAAAAACACGACCCTTTGCGACTCTCGCACGATCACCTGCGAGCCGATGCGTAAGTCAGCCACACCAGTCTCGGGGAAGCGATGCACGATTTCATCTGCCATTTCGCTGGGATATTCAACAACATCAAAAATTCTTGCCATTTTTACACTCCATGATCTGATATCAAAAGATAGATTCGTTCATTCCAATCGTGCATTACTGCGATTGTTCGGGGCCGCCGCGCATTTCCTCGGACCGGCGGTTAAAGGTGTCGACGCATTGCTGAGCCAGAGAGGTCAGGTTTCTGATGGCCGCAGGCAAACCATCCGAACCGATGGAGGTTTCGACGTTGTCGACGGCATTCTTGACCTGGTCCACCATCTCTAACATTGCCAGATCATATTGGTAGACCTTAGCCAATTCTTCCTGATTCACTTTGGTCGCTTCGAAGAAGCTGCTGTAACCATATGTAGCGGTGCGTACCCGGTCAATGAACTGGCGCAGCTTGATGGCAGCCGCTTCGAGGGTTTGTATCGAAGCAATGCCACCCTGAGCGATTAGATCACGCTGGAGACCTGAAATGCGTTTCCATTGTTCATCGAAGCGGTTGGCGACAGCTTCCCTCAGCAGCTTATCGGCAGAACGACGGTTTGACCGCTCAATATACCCACTGAAACCAGGCACCTTGCTGAGGATTTTCTGGAAGATATCCCGGTCGCTGGTGACACGCTCAAATAAATCGCTCATTATTCCTCCTGTGAATAACTTTCTGCGGTTCATTACTGATTGATCTTAACATACAAACAAATTATAGCTTTAAAAACCAAGAAAACAACAATTTTAGGATCGACTTAACGGAATACCCTAAAATTTATGGGAAACAGAAGTGCATTAGTTTGTTTCGGGATATGAGTTGTAAGGCATCTGTAATTTTCGAAGCCTTGAAATTTTAGGCTAATCTCATATAATGAGTATAGTAACAAATCAAGAACAGGAGAGGAGGTGAAAAACATGTTGTTCGCTCCGAAAGAAAAAGGTCAGGGTCTCGTAGAATATGCTCTAATTCTCGTTTTGGTCGCAGTAGTAGTTATTGTCATTCTTGCTCTGCTCGGACCAGCCATTGGCAAAATTTTCAGCAACGTTGTTCAGGCCATCTAATTTTTTCTCTACGAAATTAAACTATCTTGTTAGGAAAAAAAGGCCCCGTTCATACGGGGCCTTTCTTTAAGAGAAATTGATCACGAAAATTGCTTGTGTTGGCCCAAATCTTGCAACTTCCTACACAACTACAGATGAACTTATGTTAAAGTGAAATAATTCAGTATGCTTTTTTACTTTTGCTATATAATAAATAAGTTCACACAAAAAATCATTTTGATTTAGGAGGGAACCATGGCCCCAGGAACAAAGCGGAGCGGGGGAATATTCTTTTTACTAGCGTTGGTAGTGATTCTTCTTTTGGTAGCTGTGGTTATAGCTGTGAGATTCTTGCCAGGCTTGTTACCCGGGTTCGCCCCGAAACTGGCCGTCGCAACAACGGTTCCACCGGTTCCTACGCCAATGTCTGTCAAGGTCATTATCCTGGCGCAGCCGGTAACCCGAGGTGGTGTGATAACCCAGGAAATGATTACGCTGGCAGATATTCCGCAGACATCCTTCACACAGGGGTTGTTCTATACCGACCCTAAAGACGTAGTCAACAAGAAGGCCAGGCTGGATTTACAGCCAGGTACGCCATTGACTTCTGCATTGCTCGTGGATAATCGAAGTGGGTCCGTGCCTTCATTCGATATACCGGCCGGAATGGTAGCCATATCTATTCCAATCTCACGGCTGACGGCGGTCGCCTACGCACTCGAACCAGGCGACCATGTCAACGTGATGGCATCCTTCCTGCTCGTAGATCTCGATCAGAATTTCCAGAGCAAGCTGCCTAATAAGACCGGCAGCGTAATCCTACCTGGCCCAACAGGCGGAACCACAAACGCAACCGGCGGAACAGAAACAGGTACGGGCACTACAGCCGTAATAACCGTGAGCGGACCCGGATCCGATCAAGGCCGAACTGAGGTGGATCCCACGCTCAACCAACCGGTGTATGTACTGCCTTCCGAGCCTCAGCGGTCGCGCTTGATCAGCCAGACCCTCATCCAGAATGCGATTGTCCTGTGGGTAGGGACTTTCGAAGAGGGCGCTTACGCAAAAGCCACTGGCGGCCAGGTTGTACAGCCCACCCCAACCGCCGTACCGCAGGGTCAACAAGCTGCAGCGCCTCCGGCTCCCCCGGCGCCGCCTGACATCATAACCCTGGTCGTATCGCCTCAAGATGCGGTTACACTGAACCACATACTGCTTACCGGGCCTTCGGCAAAGATTAATCTGGCGCTACGCAGCGCCGGCGATACCTCTCAGATCCAAACTGAAGCAGTTACTTTACAATTCATCATGGATCAGTATAAAATTCCGGTACCGGCAAAACTTCCCTATGGGACAGAACCTCGTTTACCAGATGCCGGATTGGCTTATCCTACTTTAGCTCCTTAATCGTCCGTTCAGGGAGAAACCCATTATTTGCAGGTTGAAAGCGGAATAATTTTACTAGTAGAACGTTGGAGAAAGTATGCCATCACAGGAAAAAATTAGGGTGTTGGTAGTGGATGATATCGCTGAAACACGCGATATCATTCGCCGTCAATTACAGTTTGATACATTGATCGAAGTGGTTGGCCTGGCGGGAAGTGGGCGCGAGGCGATTGACCTTTCTCAAAAGACAAAACCAGATGTCATTCTGATGGACATCAACATGCCCGATATGGATGGCATCGCGGCTACCGAAGCGATCCGTAAGAAAATCCCTTACGTGCAGGTCGTGATTCTTTCGGTACAAAACGATTCCAGTTATATGAGAAGGGCCATGTTGGCCGGTGCACGTGATTTTCTGGCCAAGCCCCCATCCACGGACGAATTGACTAAAGCAATCCGTCAGGCCGGAGCAGTAGCCAAAGAAGAACAGGCCAAAGTTCCTTCGTACACAGGCATCCCCGGCACAAGTCCTCTCACAACCAATCAGCCGACGATCGCACGTGGAAAAATTATCGTGGTCTACAGCCCAAAAGGGGGGACAGGCTGCACCACGGTGGCAACTAACCTCTCCATTGCCTTGCAATCTTCTGAAACCAAGACGGTTTTAATCGATGCCAGTTTGCAGTTCGGAGACGTAGCTGTATTTTTGAACCAGCAAGTGAAAAATGATGTCTTAGATCTAACATCCCACGCGGATGAGCTTGAGCGTGAACTCGTGGAAGACGTAGCAATTACTCACGGCGCATCGGGGTTGCACGTATTGGCGGCGCCTTTACAACCTGAAAGCGCGAGCAAAGTAAGCGCAGTCGAATTTACGAAAGTGCTGCAATTCCTCACCCAGATGTATGCCTTTATCGTAGTGGATACTTCGTCCTACTTAAACGAAGTCGTTCTATCCTCCCTTGAAAAAGCGGACCTGATTGTTCTGGTGACGACGCAGGATCTGCCCTCCATAAAAAGCGCAAATTCATTCCTGAATCTGGCCGATGCATCAGATATCAAACGTGATCAAATTCTGTTTGTCATGAATCGATTCGACAAAAGAATAACAATTTCTGCGGAAAAAGTTGGAGAAAGTTTACGGCAACCCGTGCTGATCAATATTCCGTTGGACGAGACAGGACAATTAAATAACTCCATCATCAAAGGAATTCCTCTCGTCCAGGATAAAAAAGCCAACCCGGTGAGTAAATCAATCATTGCCCTGGCCGATTTAGCCCGTGAGCGCCTGACAAAACTCGAAACTGTTCAGGAGCCTGTTCTTAAAAGATAATAAAAACTATTCGTAGAGGAGTAAAGGATCATGTCGATTCTTAAACGACTGCAAGGGGGCGACTCGGGACAACCTCCTCAAGGAGGCTCAGGAGCAGGGGGAAACAATTCACAGACTCCACCGATCCAGGCCAGAAGGATTACAGCTCCCATCACACCAGCTCATCAGGATACTTATCAGGATTTAAAGACCCGAGTCCAAAATAAATTATTGAGCAGCCTCGATCCGAATACAGATGTTACCAAGACGGTCGAGGTGAGAAAAACCATCCTTGAATTATTCGAACAAATCCTATCCGAAGAAAATATTGTTTTATCCCGACCTGAAAGGGTACGCCTGTTCGAGCAGATTTCGGCTGAAATCTTAGGACTTGGTCCCATCCAGCCCCTGCTGGAAGATGATTCCATTACAGAAGTCATGGTAAACGGAGGCAAAAACGTTTACGTCGAGCGCAACGGTAAAATCGTCCGGGTGCCGGTAACGTTTGAAAGTCACGCGCATGTGCTGCGCATTATCGAGCGTATTGTGGCTCCCCTCGGGCGCCGGATTGACGAGTTAAGTCCTTACGTAGACGCCCGCTTGCAGGATGGTTCCCGTGTAAACGCGGTCATCCCCCCAATTTCGCTGGTTGGGCCGGTACTGACCATCCGAAAATTCTCGAAAAACCCGATCACCGTTGAACAATTGATCCAGTACGGTTCATTGACCCCTGAATCGGTCGAATTTTTGCGGGCATGTGTAATAGGCCGGGTGAATCTGGTCATCTCCGGTGGTACTGGTTCTGGTAAAACGACATTGTTGAACGTTCTATCCGGGTATATTCCTTCAGATGAACGAATCCTCACCATTGAAAACGCAGCCGAGTTGCAACTGCGCCAGGAACACGTGGTCACGCTGGAATCACGCCCACCTAACATTGAAGGTAAAGGGGAAATTACCATTCGCCAGCTCGTGATCAATGCATTGCGCATGCGCCCGGACCGGATTATCGTAGGCGAAATTCGCGATGAGGCCGCGTTGGACATGCTCCAGGCCATGAACACCGGTCATGAAGGTTCGATGACTACTCTGCACTCTAACAGCCCAAGAGATACCCTGGCGCGTCTTGAAACCATGGTACTTATGGCCGGGATGGATTTGCCAATCCGAGCAGTGCGCGAACAGGTTTCCTCGGCGATTGAGCTGGTGGTCCATCAAGAGCGTATGCGCGATGGAACACGTAAAGTTACCAATATTACTGAAGTAACCGGCATGGAAGGCGATATCATTACCATGACGGACCTTTTCGTTTTTGAGCAGGTGGGCATGGAAGCCGGGAAAGTGGTCGGCCGGCTAAGGCCAACCGGGTTACGTCCAAAATTTATGGACAAGATCGAATATGCAGGTATCCATCTTCCAGCATCTGTGTTCGGTATCGGTGAACGCCGCCGGTAGATTTAAGATGAAACTCTTATTATTAGAAAACAAGCGCAACATGGATAAGGTGGTCCTATGACTCTAACAACAATTCTTATCATTGGGGGAGGGGTGGAATTGCTGCTGTTGGTGATCGGACTGATATCCTCAATTTCCAGTCAAAAATCGGTTGCCGAGGAAAGGATCAGCCAGCTAACCGCAGTAGATCGTGAGGTATTGGCCGCGGCAAAGAAGCGGCCCAGCCCTCTGACTGACTGGTTGAACAACCGCATGCAGGGCTCTTCGTACGGCAGCCGGATCTCGCGTGACCTGGCCCGCGCCGCTTTAAAAATGAAACCAGCGGAATATATCATTTTAATCGGCATCTCTTTCTTTGGTATCGGGATGATTGCCTATTTTATTGGGAGCCGCAGTGTCTTATTGGCGGTCGTAGGGGCTATCTTTGGCATCTTCGTGCCAGGTATGTATGTGCGTTCACGCCAGGCAAAGCGGTTGACAAAATTTAATGATCAACTGCCGGATATGCTAAACCTGGTGGTGAATGGTCTGCGGGCCGGTTATTCCACCATGCAAGCCATGGAGTCGGTCAGTAAAGAAATGCCAGCGCCAATCTGCGATGAGTTCCGGCGGGTCGTTCAGGAAATGCAATTGGGTATTTCGATGGAAGTGGCTCTGGATAACCTGCTGCGGCGCATTCCAAGTGACGACCTTGACCTGGTTATCACTGCAATCAACGTCCAACGCGAAGTAGGCGGCAACCTGGCCGAAATTCTGGATACGATTTCTCACACCATCCGAGAACGTATCCGGGTAAAAGGCGAAATCCGCGTGCTAACCACACAGACGATGTATTCCGGAAGAATGCTGTCCTTATTGCCTGTGGCGGTTATCTTAATTTTGTATTTACTAAACCGTGATTATATGATGGAGTTCTTCAAACCTGAAAGCGGGGTGTGCGGTTTTATCGCTTTAGGACTGGCCGCGTTACTAATCGGGGCAGGTTATCTATCCATGAATAAGTTAGCCCAGATCGAAGTATAGGCGACATTAGAGGAGGTAGCTTTGACCTTAATTCCTTTACTCATCATTGGAGCTGTCATCGTAGTTGGCATTGTTGCCCTGGTCATCATTGGGCGGCGTGCCCCACGGCTGACAGATGAATCGACTCTTCAGGCCCGTCTCGAAGAATTCAGCCAAAAAGGGGAGGTGGTCAGCCTTGAGAAAATCGAGCTGTCGCAGCCTTTTACAGAACGGGTCATTTATCCATTTGCACGCAAGTTTGGCGAGTTTGCAGCAAAATTTACGCCGCAAAACGCCTTACAGAATGTGTCGCGCAACCTGGAATTGGCCGGAACTCCTTCCTCCCTTGATCCGACCCTATTCCTGTCAATCCAGTTTGTAGCAGCGGCGATATTTGGTGGACTGGTCATCACCATTTTTAATGTTGGAACGATGAAATGGCCGGCGGGACGTATTTTCTTATTAACTGTGGTCTTTGTGGCGATTGGTTTTTACTTCCCACAGCTTTACCTGAGGAGCCGGATCAACCGCCGCCAGAAAAGTGTCCGGCAGGGAATGCCAGATGCGCTGGATTTATTGACAATCTGCGTTGAAGCCGGACTGGGTTTTGACGCCGCCATGTCAAAAGTAAGTGAAAAATGGGATAACGAACTTTCCCTGGCTTTTGCCCGGGTCATTCAGGAAATCCAGCTGGGGAAATTACGCCGCGAGGCGCTGCGTGATATGGCAGACCGGATTGATATTTCTGAGATGACCAGCTTTGTTGCTGCGGTTATCCAAAGTGAAGCCCTGGGTGTATCCCTGGCGAAAGTCTTGCGTATTCAATCTGACCAAATGCGCATTCGCCGGCGCCAGCACGCTGAAGAGGAAGCCCACAAAGCCCCGTTAAAAATGCTCATCCCCATGGGAGTTTTGATCTTCCCTTCTTTGCTGATCGTGCTAATGTTCCCGGCCGCGATGCGGTTGATGCACTCCGCTCTGGGAGGTTTCCTCCGCTAGACCAGCACCTGGACCAGGGAGGGACGGCATGTCTCTGGCGAGCTTGCAGTCAAGGCCAGTGTATACGTTCTACCATCTGATCTGGAAAACCATCGATTGGATTTATCCGCCTGCCTGTGGCGGCTGCGAAAAGCCAGGAGTGCGTTGGTGCAGCGACTGCCAGGCGCAGGTCATCCGACCGGATGCTCATCAATGCCCCCTGTGCAGCCGACCCCAACCGAATGGGTCGATCTGTTCGGCCTGCCACCAATCAAACCCGGGCTGCGCAGATATCCGCTCCTGGGCCATCTTCCAGGGCCCGCTGCGTGAAGCCATCCATCGCCTCAAATACCGGGGAGACGTTGGCCTTTCGGAAACTTTCACTACTAAATTGGTAGAATTGCTGGTAGAATTGAATTGGAAAGTGGACATGGTTGCAGCAGTGCCGTTAAGTCGTCAACGTTTCAAGCAGCGAGGATATAACCAGGCTGGCTTGTTGGGTTGGCCTCTGGCAAAGGCATTATGCGTCTCTTATGCATCACAGGCGATTGTGCGAATCCGCAATACTGGTACACAAGTTGGATTATCGATCAGGGAGCGCCAGAAAAATGTCAGCGGCGCTTTCAGCGCTGACCCCTGTTTCGTGAGGGGAAAGAACATCTTGATCATCGACGATGTTCTCACTACCGGCGCGACCATGCAGGCATGTGCCAGAGCTTTTCTTGAGGCCGGGGCTGCTTCAGTTTATGGAATCACCCTGGCAAAAGCTCCATCCCACATTCACCGGCAGGACCCTGACCTTAAGATTGACCAGTAAGTAGATCGCCCACGCCTGATGCTTATTTCATTTATTTAGGAGGATAGAAATGGCTCTACATGTGGACATCTCGGCCAAGAATATGGAAGTAACCGAGCGGATCAATACCTACATCAACACCAAGATATCCAGGCTTGACCGCCATCTGAACAACATTGAAGATACGCGGGTCGACCTGGCTTATATCAAGTCTGCCAGGAATGCTTCCGATCGTCAGGTGGCTCAAATAACCATTCGTGGCAGAGGATATATTTTGCGTGTGGAGGAGCGCGCTGACGATATCTTTGCTGCGTTCGATGCCGCTCTAGATAAAATGAACCGGCAGGTAGAAAGGTTGAAGGGGAAAAGAATTCGCGGGCGCGGCGACGGAACACCCGCCTCAGAAGTAGCGCCAGAGTCGGAAGAGGTCGAGGAAACTCCAGCGCAGCCCACCATCGTAAGGCGAAAACAGTTCACTTTGCATCCGATGGATGAACAGGAAGCCCTGGAACAAATGGTGCTCCTGGGTCACGAAAATTTCTTTATCTTTTACAATGCAAATAGCAACTCGATGAATGTGCTTTACCGCCGGCGTGACGGCACATATGGCCTGATCGATCCGAAAATTGGATGACAGCTACTGGTAACCAACAAGTTATCTTCTCGGGCGGAGCCTTTGACGGCTCCGCCTTGCTTTGTTCCACATTCGACGGTTTCCTTGCCACCTGTGCATCAGTGGGCTATAATCATGCTGCTATTTTTTCAATCTAAATAAGAGGTTTGTAATTATGATCGATGTGAATGATCTTCGTAAAGGCGTGACCTTTGAGTTTGATGGAAAGCTCTACAAGGTACTGGAATACAGCCACAATAAACCCGGTCGCGGGAACGCGACCATCCGCATCAAAGCCCGTGACATCACAACCGGGACGACGCTTGAGAAAACTTTCCAATCCGGAGATCGTGTACAGGATATCCGCCTGGACTTCCATAATGTCCAATACTTATATACAGATGGCGACAATTACCATTTTATGGACCTGGAAACCTTCGAACAGCCGGCCATTTCCGGAAAAATTATTGGAGAAGCATCCGGCTATCTTAAAGAAGGCATGGAAGTGAAACTCACTTTTTATAATGATGCGGCCATCGATATCGAGCTGCCAACCTCGGTCGATCTCAAAGTCGTCCAGGCTGAAGCTGCCGTGCGCGGTGATACGGCGACAGGCGTCACCAAAAAAGTTACCACAGAAACAGGCGCAGTGGTTGACGTGCCTTATTTTGTCAGTTCAGGTGACGTTATCCGTGTCGATACGCGCACCGGCACCTACGTAACTCGGGTCACCGGATAATTAAAGGATCAATTTCATAGAGAACATTATTAAGTGAAAACACCATCTGGGATTGAATGTAAGTACTTTTATGGCAATTATTTTCGCGGCCGTAAAAACGAAGAATGCCGCCTGATCGGGGTCGTGGCCCCACCGCACAACTGGACTCCCGACCTGTGTAAAACCTGCCCTGTTCCACATATTTTGCTGGCGAATGCCTGCCCTAACATGGTATTGAAAGCCGAAGTTCAAGGCAAGCTATTAAAATTCAAGCGCAGGGTCAAGGTCAGCGCCTACTGCACTAAAGTGAACCGGCCAGTCGCCGAACCAGAAATTGGCTGTGGGGAATGCCACCCGCTCCCGGCGGCCTTTACCGAAAAGGGATCATGAAACCTCTGCTCCTCTTCGATCTGGATAATACCCTTCTTTATAATGATATGGATAAATTCCTGGGCGCGTACCTGAAAGCCCTGGGAAAATATCTTTCCTCCAGAATTGCGCCCGAAAAAATGGTCTCTCTGCTCATGGCGGGGACTGACAAAATGATTAAGAAACAGATGCCCACCCTGACCCTGGAAGAGGTCTTCGACCAGGTGTATTACCCGGGGGTGGGTATTCCCAAAGAAGAGTTGGTTGAGGATATCCGCCGCTTTTATGCAGAGGTTTTTCCCGGGTTAAAGGCACTGACCCAATTTAGGCCGGAAGCGGCGCAGCTTATCGAGTTTGCTTTCAGAAACGATTATCCGGTGGTAATCGCCACCAATCCGTTATTTCCGCGTAAAGCCATCCTTGAGCGGCTGGATTGGGCCGGAATACCGGCAGAAAAATATCCTTATCAACTGATCACCAGCTATGAAACCTTTCACTTTGCGAAACCTAATCCGGCGTATTATGGGGAAATTCTGGCCCAGCTCGGCTGGCCCGAACGGCCGGCGCTGATGATCGGCAACAGCCTGGAATACTATATCTTTCCGGCATCTCAGGTTGGCATCCCGGGGGATTTTCTCACCTCTCAAGCGGTTTCCTTTCCGGAAGGCATCCACCCATATTCCAGCCAGGGGTCCTTTGAACAAGTCTTATCCTGGATCAAAGAAACCGGTGAAAGAGAGCCTGATCCAACGCCGCCTTCTGCTGCCGGGATGCTATCGATCTTAAAATCTACCCCGGCCGCGCTGGAAACCCTCAGCGCGAACCTGGATGAGCAGGAATGGAAGCAAAAACCGGCGGCAAACGAATGGTGCCTGACTGAAATTGTGGCCCACCTGCGCGACGTTGACCAGGAAGTGAATTTACCCCGCCTGGAGAAAGTCTGCCAGGAGGACAATCCTTTCTTACCGGGCGTCGACACGGATCCCTGGGCGTCTGAAAGGCAGTATTTTCGCGAGAACGGCCTGATCGCAAGGCAGGAATTCCTGGCAGTCAGAACGGAATTGCTTGAATTAGTCGCCGGGCTATCCGATACCGGCTGGCAGCACCCCGCCCGCCATGCCATTTTTGGGCCTACGAATGCCAGTGAGCTGGTCGGAATCATTGCTACGCACGACCAGTTGCATATCCACCAGAGCTATAAGACGATTCATATCCCTCAAAAGGCACTCTGGAATGATTTTTCGCAATAAATTGTGCGGCTTACACAGCCGTGACCTGTAAAATTTCCAAAACGCTTGAAAAGTTACATAAATATAAGAGTTTTCTTAAAATCTAAAAAAAATTTGTTCAAAAAGTGGTTCCTGAGATGAGAGATTGGTATAATCTCATTTGCTCAGTTTTTTGGATGGGTTGAATAGGTCTTTCGGAGGTATCTGTGAATTCACGTAGCCAATCGTATGTTATTTACTTGCTGCTATTTATAGCCATCATCGCCATGGTGGTATATAACTTTAGTTCCTCAGGCAATAGCCAGGATGTTCTTACTATTAATGAAGTGGCCGCAGGCGTTGAAAATGGAACCATCAAGAAAATCATGGTTGAAGATAACAACAATATCAAGCTGACCTACGCAGACGGGTCACAAAAATCTTCAACCAAAGAGCCTGACACCACCCTGGTTTCTCAATTGATCGCCCTGGGAGTAACACCTGCACAACTTACTCCCGATAAAGTGGAAATCGAAGTAAAACCGCCGAGCCCATGGATGGGGATCCTGACTTTCCTGGGTTATGTTCTACCATTCCTCGTTTTAGGTGGAGCCTTCTTCTTTATCTTCCGCCAGGCGCAAGGCAGCAACAACGCCGCCATGTCTTTTGGCAAATCCCGCGCCCGTATGTTTACCGGCGACCAGCCCACGGTTACATTCAACGATGTGGCCGGTGTAGAAGAAGCCAAGGAGGAGCTAAAAGAAGTCGTTGAATTCTTACGCGAGCCGCAAAAATTTATTGCCCTGGGAGCGCGGATTCCCAAGGGGGTACTGCTGGTTGGCCCGCCTGGAACAGGTAAAACTTTGTTGGCAAAAGCGGTCTCCGGAGAAGCTGGCGTGCCTTTCTTCTCCATATCTGGCTCTGAATTCGTCGAAATGTTCGTCGGGGTTGGCGCCAGCCGTGTGCGTGACCTGTTCGATCAGGCCAAGCGGCACTCTCCCTGTATCGTCTTCGTGGATGAAATCGATGCCGTCGGTCGCCAGCGCGGCGCCGGACTGGGCGGAAGCCACGATGAGCGCGAGCAAACCCTGAACCAGATGCTGGTTGAGATGGATGGGTTTGACACGGATACGAATATCATTATCATGGCGGCTACTAACCGCCCTGATATTCTTGACCCGGCCTTATTACGCCCGGGCAGGTTTGACCGCCGTGTCGTCCTGGACCGCCCGGACGTACGCGGGCGCGAAGCCATTCTGAAAGTACATGTAAAAGGTAAACCCCTGGATACCGTGGTGGATCTGAGCATCCTGGCGCGCGCCACTCCCGGTTTTGTCGGGGCTGACCTGGAGAACCTGGTCAACGAAGCTGCCATTCTGGCCGCCCGCCGTAACAAGCGCACCATTACCCAATCAGAATTCGAGGAAGCCATCGAACGGGTGATTGCCGGCCCAGAACGCAAGAGCCGCCTGATCAGCGAAGAAGAAAAACGCATCGTGGCCTATCACGAAGCCGGCCACGCCGTGGTGATGAACGCCATGCCAGAAGCCGACCCGGTGCAGAAGGTCTCCATCATTGCCCGAGGTATGGCCGCCGGATACACCATTTCATTACCCAATGAAGACCGCACGTTGATGCCGCGCAAGAAACTGCTGGCTGAAATGATCGGAGCCCTGGGTGGGCGCGCCGCCGAACAGCTCGTGTTTGACGACATTACCTCCGGCGCGGCCAACGACATCGAACGAGTTACGCAACTGGCGCGCTCGATGGTTACCCGCCTGGGCATGAGCGAAGAACTTGGCCCGATGGTCTATGGACAGAAAGAAGAGTTGATCTTCCTGGGCCGTGAGATCTCCGAACAGCGCGACTATTCAGAGGCGGTTGCAGAAGTGATCGACCGGGAAGTCCGCCAATTGGTGAATGATTCCTTCGAGAAATCCAAGAAGCTGCTGATCCAATACCGCGACAAGTTGGACGAAGTCGCCGGCCGCCTGCTGGAAGTGGAAACGATAAACCGCGAAGAGTTCGAGTCGATCTTCCCACCCCCCTTCCCGAAGAAGAGCGGCACTCCGGCTATCATTCACATCACTGAGAACGTAGTATAAAACCCATTCTTTGATAAAAACAGGCGGCTAAGCCGCCTGTTTTTAGTTTAATCCACATTCTACGTCATATAAGCATGAAAAATAATCTTCTTTAACCCCAAAATTGTCTTTCATCCAATTGACCTGCCTTTTCAGCAGAATTGTCCGAAAAGTGGCTCTTTGGGATTTGGCGTTGTAGGTCCCCTAAATCCGGGAAGCTACAACGCCAAATCCCAGAGATTCCGAAAAGTTACTGGGAATACAGTGCCGAAAAATGCTAGAATATAGAAAATATTCAAAAAAATCTTGACCCAACTGGAGGAAATGAATGAAGGAGCTATACCAATGTCGCCGCTAGCACGCTTCCTTCTTCTGCGTCTCCTGCTTGTTCCCCTCACCCTGCTGGTCGTCACGGCCACGCTGATGGCCTTGCTGACTGTCGTACCCCCGGAAGTCCGTGCGATGCTGTACTTGCCCCAACGAATTCTGGAAAATACTGTCCAGATGAATATGGATGAGTTGCGCCAGGCAACCGAGAGTTCCATCAAAATACATCACCTGGAAGATCCCTTCCCCGTGCAGTACGCTTATTGGGTTGTCAGTGTCTTCACCCACGACGGCGGTTATAGCCCCTCTGTGAAGGGGGATGTGTTCGATGCTCTTCTGAAAAGGACGCCAGTCACCGCCGAGCTAACTCTTTATTCCTTGCTGTTATTCATCCCCCTTGGGGTTATCTCAGGTTTGCGCGCCGGTTGGAGGCCGGGTGGGCTGCTGGACTCGATCTTCCGCGCAGCAGCCTATGTCGCCACCAGCATGCCGCCCTTCATCACCGCATTGATTCTGCTCGGCATCTTCTACGTGTTCCTGGGCTGGTTTCCTTCCGGACGTCTGGGAACAACTTTCGGTCTAGAAGTTCTTTCTCCCGAATTTCACCACTTTACCGGTTTGCTGACTATCGATAGCCTGCTGAACCGGCGGCTGGATATCTTCGTCGACTCGGTTCGCCACCTGGTTTTGCCTGTAATTACCTTGAGCCTGATATATTGGGCCACCCTGGGGCGCATTGTGCGCAGCACGATCATCATGGAGCGCCGCAAAGATTACCTGACGGCGGCCAGGGCGCGCGGCATCCCCGAAAGACGCCTGTTATGGCGGCATGCTTTACGCAACGTCCTGTCTCCGGCCTTATCCAGCAGCGCCCTGGCTGCCGCCTCCCTCTTCACCGGTGTCTTTATGATAGAGATCATCTTCGATCTGAAAGGCGTGGCTGACCTGGTCGTGCATGGTTCATCGTCCGGTTTGGATGTGCCTCTCGCCATGGCTTTCAGCGTCTACTCCGTTTGCATTGTTCTGGTGATCATGTTCGTGCTGGACGTTTTGCGCGTCATCCTGGATCCCCGTTCTCGTGAAAGTATGATTCATGACGAAAGCCAATAACAGCTCATCCGATCCCCTCTTCCAGAAGGCCGAGACGCACCTGCGTATGGGAGAAAAGGCCGCGGCGCGGGAACTGCTAAAGACATTCATCGAAGCGCACCCGCGCGATGCCGGCGCCTGGCAGTTGATGAGCAGGGCGGTGGTTACCCGGGCGGAGACAATTTTCTGTCTTGAACAGGTGCTGCGCCTGCATCCGGACAACCCCGAGCTGCGCCGTGCAGTCGAACGGTTGAAAACCAGCCGCCCCCAAACCGTGCATCCGGGCTGGGCTGTCCCGGCGAGCCCGGGAAGCCTTGAAACGACCCGGTCACTCCAAGGAAATGACCTCGAAAAGCAGCCTGCTATGGACCAGCATTTGCCCAAACAGCAATTTTTCACCTGGAAATTACACCGCCCAGCCATAGGCAAAAACGTATCAATCTGGTTGGGGGCTTTGATTGTTGGATTATTTATCCTCACCGCGTTGTCTGCGCCTCTCCTGGCGCCACCCGATCCAGGCATCGAGTTTTCCACATACAAATACATCGGCCCGGCGACCCAACTGGTCCCTAACCCGCCCCAGGCAGGACTTTTCCTTGGCAGTGTGACCGACCCGGCCAACCTGCGTCAACTGGACATCTGGTATTCGTTGGTGTGGGGCACACGCTCAGCGCTGCGTTTTGGTCTTGTGGTAGTCCTGTTTACCGCCACATTCGGTATCATCCTCGGCGCGGTCAGCGCCTATCTGAGGGGCTTGCCCAACACCCTGCTGATGGGCTTCACAGACGCATTCCTGTCCTTCCCCGTGATTGCCGGGGTGATCTTCTTCCAGCAGTTCATCCTGATGTTATTGCGCAGCACAGGCGTCAATGTTTACTGGAACGGTATGTGGGTCTTACCCGAGTCGCCCACTACCTGGCAGCTTTTTCTAGCCGGCCTGGACCCGCTGCTGATCGCTTTTATCGTTTTCTCCTGGATGTCTTATGCCCGCTTGATGAACAGCGAGGTGCTGCGCATTCGCCAGGCAGATTATATCCTGGCGGCGCGTTCCCTGGGCGCCGGGCATCTGCGCCTGATCTTTCGTCATCTCATACCCAACTCCATTGCGTCAGTCATTGTCCTGGCAGCGCGCGATGTGGGCTTCCTGGTGCTGATGCAAGTCGGCTTCACCTTCATCCGCCTGAGCCATAGCTCAGAGTGGGGCGTATTGCTCTCCCTGGGTAGGAACTACGTCATCGGGCCTGGGGGCAATCCCTTCACCTGGTGGTGGGTCTTCTTCCCGCCCACCCTGGCTATAGTACTATTTGGCGTGGGTTGGAACATGTTAGGCGATGGCCTGAACAACTGGTTGAACCCGCACCAATCCTGAGTAGCCGGTTCAGGCATATTATTTATGAATTTGACCGGATGAGGGCTTCAACCTCATCCACCGTGGTTGAACCTACCTCAAACCAGTGAATATCCGGATCGGCGGCTTTGAACCAGTTCGCCTGGCGGCGTACAAACTGGCGGGTCAGGCGTTTCATCTCAATAACGGCTGCCTCCAGGGTCATCTTGCCGCTCAAACAGGCGATCATTTCGCGGTAGCCGATGGCGGATAAAGGCGGCAGGTCGGGGGAATAGCCCCGGGATAAAAGGCCGCTTACTTCATCCTGAAAACCAGCCGCCAGCATGGCATCGATGCGGGCGTCGATGCGCGCATATAATTCCGGGCGCGGGCGGGTCAGCCCAACCAGCAGCAAAGCATAAGGCGAGGCATGTCGCTGCCTTTGAGTGGAGAATTTCTCTCCGGTGCAGAAGATGACTTCCAAAGCGCGCACCGTCCGGCGCACGTTTTGGGGCTGGATATTACCGGCTGCTTCTGGATCTATCACAGCCAGCCGGTTATGCAGTTCGAATGGGCCAATTTCTGCGGCCCACTTTTCCAAAACGGCGCGCAACTGTGGGTCAGGCTCTTGAGCAGGCGGCAGCCAGCCTTCGGTCACCGAGCGGATATACTGCCCGGTGCCGCCTACCAACAGCGGTAAATGGCGACGGATATAGATCTCCTGGATAGCCTTACGGGCTGCCTGCTGAAAAACCGGTAGACTCCACACTTCGTCCGGATCAGCCACGTCGATTAAATGGTGCGGCACGCGCTGTTGCTCAGCCCGGGTAGGTTTGGCGGTGCCAATATCCATGCCGCGATAGAAAAGCCGTGAATCGGCCGAGACGATTTCTCCACCCAGTCGTTCGGCTAATTCTAAGGCCACCTGGGTTTTGCCAACCGCCGTCGGTCCCAGGATGACCACCAGCGGATCAGGAAGATCAAGAAACGGCATTTTCAAACACTTCGATGCGCGGATCGGGGCCACCGGGATGGCCTTCGATGGCGACCACATCCACGCGCCAGGCCTGCTCTGGCCCTGAATATACCTGCATAAACGCCTGGGCTGAATTAAGCAAATGTTGAATTTTGCGTGCACCGACTGAGATCTCCGGCAGGCCAAAAGAACTGCTCGTGCGCGTTTTCACTTCGACAAAAATAATTGCGCCACCCCGGCGGGCAATAATATCCAGCTCGCCATAGGCAGTACGCACATTGCGCTGCAGGATTTCGTAACCCTTCGCTTGCAGGAACCGGGCGGCTACGTCTTCGCCCCATCTACCTATCGTCTGGCGTCTGGCCATTTACACCGTGCCTCAGTATTAGTATCTATCCGAAAAATCGGAAGGATCCACTTTTTTATATTCAAAAAACCTGCGGTTTTTTGAATATAAAAAAGTGACTTCCTTTTTCTTCGGATAGGGTTTTATTGTTTGACATTCTATGATTTCGTGTTAAACTAACCACAACCCCGGGGGCTTTAACAGCTCCGCATGGAGAATAATTGTACCCTAAGAAACTATCTGAAAATCAGGAAACCTTTCGAATTTTCGGACTAAGAAACTAATATAAAAGGTGCTGATAAATGCCTTCTGCTGAGATCATTGCCATCGGTACTGAACTCCTGTTAGGAGAGATTCAAGATACCAATACGCGCTACCTGGCGCGCATTTTACGGGACGCCGGCATTGATATTTACCGGGCGACCATCGTGGGAGATAACACAGAAAGAATCGCACAGGCCATCCAGGAATCATTGAGCAGGACACATATCATCATTACCACGGGCGGGTTAGGACCCACCGTGGATGATCCGACGCGTGAGGCAGTCGCCCTGGCTGTAGGGGTGAAGACCGAATTCAGGCCCGAGTTGTGGGAGCAGATCCTGGCGCGCTTCAAACGGTTCAACCGCCAGACAACCGAAAACAACCGGCGGCAGGCTTATATCCCGGTTGGCGCCATCCCGGTTGAAAACCCGGTCGGAACGGCCCCGGCCTTTATCTATGAAACCGGAGAGCATGCCATCATCAGCTTACCTGGCGTCCCACGCGAAATGGAATATTTAACGGTAAACGTGGTCATGCCCTATCTCAGGCAAAGATACACGTTGAAAGGTACGATCAAGGCCAAAGTATTGCACGCCACCGGAATTGGCGAGTCACAAGTAGACGACCTGGTCGGCGACCTGGAAACCTACCGCAACCCCACCGTGGGTTTGCTGGCCCATCCGGGGCAGGTGGATATCCGCGTGACGGCCAAGGCTGATTCAGTCGAGGAAGCCGACCGGTTGATCGAAGAGCTGGCGGCGATCGTGCGCCAACGCCTGGGCGACGCAATTTTCGGGGATGATTTTGATACCCTTGAAGAGGTGACCCTGGCAAAACTGGCCTCCCTGGGCTGGAAGCTGCTGGTGATCGAGTGCGGCCTGGGGGGCGAGCTGCGCGAAAAGTTTAAACAGGCCCACTTTCCTGAAGAGCAGGTGGTTGTATTACCCCAGGTAACCGATGAAAATGCGCTGGCCGGGGAAATCCGCAAAATCAACGAAGGCTTCCAGGCAGACGCAGTCCTTAGCGTGGATTACCAGCCCGGATTAGAAAAACAATTGGTCAAGATCGCAATCGCCACGCCTTTCGGGAAAAAGGATGGGGCCTTTTATTATGGCGGCCCGCCGGCCAGCGGTATTCCATGGGCGGTCAATATGAGCCTGGATTATCTACGCAGAATGATGCCCTGACCTACATAAGGAAAAAGAATGGAAAAAACCGATCTACTGCTAACCAATGCAATCGTTCTGGCAATGGACGAAGGTTTCCACCAGTATGAACCCGGGGCTGTAGCTGTAACAGGCAATAAGATCGTGGCAGTTGGTCCGCAGGCCGAATTGGAGGGGCAGTACAGCCCCACGGCAAAGCTGGACTGCAACGGCAAAGTGCTCATGCCGGGGTTAATCAACGCGCATACCCACGTGCCCATGACCTTACTGCGCGGCCTGGCGGATGACCTGCGGCTGGACGTGTGGTTGTTGGGCTACATGATGCCGGTCGAACGTGAGTTTGTCTCTCCCGATTTCGTACGCCTGGGCACTCGCCTGGCCTGCGCCGAGATGCTGCGCAGCGGTGTGACCTGTTTCGCCGACATGTATTATTTCGAAGAAGCGATTGCCGAGTCGGTCGCCGAAGCAGGCATGCGGGCGGTCTGTTCTCAGACCGTGCTCAAATTCCCCACGCCGGATGCGCGTGATTTTGAAGAGTCACTTTCTCTGGCGCGCAATTTTATCCAACGCTGGAAGAATCACCCCCTGGTGGTCCCTTCAGTGGCCCCGCATGCCCCGTATACCTGCACTCCAGAAATATTGCACCTGGCAGCCGAATTGGCGCAAGAGTTCGACGTCCCACTGCATACGCATATCTCTGAAACCAACCAGGAAGTAGAGAACATGCGCAATGAACAGGGTATGCCGGTCGTCCCGTACGTGAAGAAACAGGGCCTGTTAGAGGCGAAAGTGCTGGCAGCCCACTGCGTACACATCGACGAAGGCGAGATTCGCACCCTGCTGCATGCCAAAACCGGGGTTTCGCATAATCCATCTTCCAATATGAAGCTGGCCTCCGGAGTCGCCCCGGTGCGCCGCATGCTCGAACTGGGCTTGAACGTGGGGATTGGCACGGATGGCCCGGCTTCTAATAACGACCTGGATATGTTCGAAGAAATCCGCCTGGCCGCCTTTCTGGCCAAAGGCTTCAGCGGAGATCCGACTGCCCTGCCGGCCCGCACCGTGCTGGCAATGGCAACCCGGCTGGGGGCGCGTGCGCTGCACCTGGGAGATATCACCGGCAGCCTCGAACCGGGCAAACGCGCCGATTTGATCCTGGTCGACCTGTCATCTTTGCATAACTCGCCGCGCTTCCGCCATGACCCCAACGGTACCTATGCGCAAATTATTTATGCCGGTAAAGCCAGCGACGTGACAGACGTGATGATCGAAGGCAAATGGGTGTTGAGAAACCGGCAGTTGATGACGATCAACGAGACTGACCTGGTCAGAGAAAGCCAGGAGTACGCCCAACGGATTGACATCTTCCTGATGCAGCGCGAACAATCGATCCTGTCCAAGCTGATTGCGATTGGCAGCGCCACCCAGGAGGAGTCCTACGAAGTGCAGGCCAAAGTACCCCTCAAAAACCCGGCCCACATTCTTGAGGCTTTGCGCCAGCCAGACATCGAAATTATCCGCCAGCGCCATTACCGCCAGTATGATACTTATTTTGTCTTCGAAGATCCGCAGCAAGGCCGCCTGCGCTATCGTGAGGATGATTTCATCGATGAAAATGGCCAGGTCACCAACGTACGCTCCCGCCTGACCCTGGTCGGGCAGGCCAGCGAGTATAACTTCCCGCAAAAAGTGCTGCTTTCGCGCAGCCGCTTTATCGCCCCGGCTACGCAGACCCTGCGCTTTTACCGGGAATACTTTAAACCCAGCCGGGAACTGGAAATCGAGAAAGACCGGCTGCGTTACCTGGTCCGCTTCAAAGGCATTGAATTTTATATCAATGTCGATACGCTGAGCAAACCCAACCTGGGTTTCTTCCTGGAAGTAAAGAGCCGTACCTGGAGCAGGAAAGACGCCGAGCAAAAATCCAGCCTGGCCATCGACCTGATCAACCACCTGAATGCCTCTCCGGAAGATAATATCAGCGAAGAATACGTTGATATTGTGGAAACGATGTAAATCAAAAGGAGCCTGCCCTATGAAATTTACCCGATCTTCCGGAATCATCCTCCACCCTACCAGTTTGCCCGGACCGGATGGGATTGGCGACCTTGGTCCTGAAGCTTACCGCTGGGTAAGATTTTTAGATGAAGTCGGCTGCAGCCTGTGGCAGGTGCTGGCTCTAGGACCGACCGGCTACGGCGATTCCCCCTACCAGTGCTTTTCCGCCCTGGCGGGCAATCCCTACCTGGTCAGCCCGGCCCTGCTGCTGGAAGAAGGCCTGCTCACCCGCAAAGACCTGGCGGACCGGCCCGATTTTCCGGCAGGTAAAGTCAATTACGGGGATGTGATCCCGTGGAAACTGAAGATCCTCGACCGGGCTTTCCAGCATTTCCAGAAATCAGCCTCGCCGGCGCTGCAGGCGGAGCTGGCCGAATTTAAGCACGAACAGGCTTTCTGGCTGGATGATTTTGCCCTGTTCATGGCGATTAAAGAAGCCAACGGAGGGGTTTCCTGGAAAGATTGGCCTGAAGCTATGCGCAGTCGAGAAACGCATGCTCTGAATGAATTCCGAGAAAATAATGCGGAGGCCATCCAACGGCACGAGCTGCGCCAGTTCTTATTTTTCAAACAGTGGCGCGCCCTGCACCGCTTTGCCAACGAAAAGGGCATCCAGATCATTGGCGACGTACCGATCTTTGTGGCTTACGACAGCGCCGAAACCTGGGCGCACCCGGAATTGTTCTACCTGGATGAAAAAGGCCTGCCGACTGTTGTAGCCGGAGTACCTCCGGATTATTTCAGCCGCACCGGGCAGTTGTGGGGCAACCCGTTATACCGCTGGGATGTTCATAAAAAGAGCGGCTACGCATGGTGGATCCAGCGCATCCAGGCCACTTTGCAAATTGTAGATATCATCCGCCTGGACCATTTCAGGGGCTTTGCCGGTTATTGGGAAGTGCCGGCCAAAATGAAAACAGCAGAAAAAGGCAAATGGAAACCCGGCCCGGGCGCCAGCCTGTTCGAGGCTATCGAAAAAGCCCTGGGCGGGCTGCCGATTATTGCCGAAGACCTGGGCAAGATCACGCCGGACGTGGTGGCGCTGCGCGAACAGTTCCATCTGCCGGGGATGAAGCTGCTTCAGTTCGCATTTTCGACCGACTCCTCTGACCCCTTCTTGCCGCATAATTTTCCGACCAACTGCGTGGCCTACACCGGCACCCACGATAACGACACCACACACGGCTGGTACCGGAATGCCCCGGTCAACGAACAGGATTTCTGCCGGCGCTACCTGGCGCGTTCCGGAGATGATATCGCCTGGGACTTGATCCGCATCATCTGGGCTTCGGTGGCCGAAATGACCCTGGCGCCTTTGCAAGATTTCCTGAGCCTGGGGACTGAAGGACGGATGAATTTGCCCGGCACCACCGGCAACAATTGGGGCTGGCGCATGCCGGTAGACGTGTTCACAAACCTGAGCCTGATTTCGCGCATCAAAGAGACCAACTACCTGTATTACCGCACAAAAGGCATGGTAAAGGAAGAAGCGGTTCTGCAAGGCCATATTTAGACAGTTTAATTAAACCCTTATCAGTGACCTTTAATTAATCCCTTATCCAGGCAGCGTACTATTAAAGTGGGATTCTACTTACCACAGTTAGTTTTTTCTATCTGTACGCCTGGGAGGGAAAATGAAGAAAAGCCTATTTCTCAGTATCGGATTATTGGTTAGCCTGGCGCTTAGCAGTTGCCTTCCGACCCAAACCCTGGCAGATCAACCGACCGCTGATCCAAACGCTATCGCTGCGGCAGTAGTCCAGACTATCCAGGCGCAGTACGCCCAGGAGACTGCCAGCGCTCCAACTGCTACCTCTTCACCAACCATTACACTGACGCCTTCGCTGACCTCAACCAGCACATCCACTTTCACGGCAATCCCCAGCCTGACCCCGGTCAATACCGCCGTAGCAGCGGCAAGCATCCCATGCAACCAGGCAACCTTCATCGAAGATGTGACGATTCCTGATGGAACGCAAATTTCGGCCGGCGACGAATTCACCAAGACGTGGCGGTTAGAGAACACAGGCAGCTGCACCTGGACGCCGGCCTACCTGGTGATCTTCGACCATGGCGACCTGATGGGAGGGCCATCATCCTTCAACATGCCGGGGTTCATCAATCCGGGCCAGACTGTGGATATCTCCGTCGGCCTGACCGCTCCGACGGATAGCGGCACTTACGAGGGTTTCTGGAAGTTAGAAGATTCCAACGGAAATATTTTTGCCCTTGGACAAAGCCTCACTGATTTCGACGTGCAAATTGTGGTAGGCAATACCCTATCGAATTTCGAAGTACGCCACGTATTTATGGACGTGGATAATAAGAACGTCACCGCAGTCTGCCCACCCGGCTTTACTTTTAAAATTTCCGCCGAAATCTGGACAAATGGGGATGGGGACGTGGTCTATCGATGGGAATTCAGCGATGGAAAAAGATCGGATGAACACACGCTGCATTTCGATTCCGACAGGCACCGGACCGTAACGACTTCATTTACCACCGATGAGACCGGCAAGTATTGGGTGCGCATCCATACCTCGCAACCCGATGATAACAATTACGACCGGGTCGATTTTTCCCTCACCTGCACGCCGGCCCCGCCGACCAATACCAAAGCACCTACAATCACCTGGACGCCTACGCATACCAAAGCGCCCACGCACACCAGAACGCCTACCCATACGCCGCAACCTACGCGTACCAAGGAGAAATAGTACCTGGAGTTTAACCATTTCCTTTTATTGGGGTTGC
>VFSW01003257.1_pt1 | contig 24393 bp, 20 predicted proteins | sample 5358111 | NCBI WGS metagenome assembly VFSW01 (sample SAMN11554181, study PRJNA540505) | mine drainage metagenome | isolation source: sediment from site ElyBrook_90M | place: USA: Ely Copper Mine, Vershire, VT | collected 2017
GTCCCCGCCCCGGCGCGAGCGCCAGCCGCATTCCGGCCGCTGCAGCGAATTGGGTCTGCCGGACTGGCATGAAAACACACAAATAGTGCAACCGAACCGTTTACTTTTAGCAAGCTTCTCGTTACTATGCCGATTGGCATTTTGGGGGCAGAGCCAATTGCATAACACCGCGCGCTGCCTGCCTCAGGACAGTGTCTTCAGACCTTTGCCAACCAAGGCGCTATGACCGAACTGCGTTGGAATCCGACTGTGGACGAGTGGGTGTCAACCGCTTCCCACCGCCAGCACCGGCCGCAGATGCCGGCGGACTGGTGCCCGTTCTGCCCGGGCTCGGGGCGCGTGCCGGATCATTACGACGTTCTGATTTATCCCAACGACTTTCCGGCGTTTTCTATTCCGCCCGCCGAGCCGGCGATTGAAGGCGACGATTTTTACCGCGTGGGCAAGTCGCTGGGGCGCTGCGATGTGGTGCTTTACCATCCCGGCCACACCACGTCGCTGCCGGTGTTGCCCGTGGGGCACATCACGCTGCTGGTCAAGCTGTGGCGGCGGCGGTTTACGGAGCTGGCGCGCACGCGCGGCATCCGCTACGTGCTGATTTTTGAAAACAAGGGCGAAGTGATTGGCGTTACCATGCCCCACCCGCACGGGCAGATTTACGCCTTTCCGTTCGTGCCGCCGCGCCTGGAGCGCGAGCACGCCGTGGCGCGCCGCTATCAGCGGAAAAATCAGCGCTGCCTCTACTGCCACATTCTTGAAAAGGAACGGGGCGACGGCCGGCGCATTATTGCGGAAAATGAGCGCTTCACGGCGCTGGTTCCCTTTTATGCGCGCTGGCCCTATGAGGTGCACATTTTTTCGCGGCGCCATTGCGGCACGCTGCGGGAATTTGAGGAGCCGGAAGAGCGCGCCCTGGCGCAGATGCTGAAATGGGTTACGCAGAAGTACGACAACCTGTACGGCTTTTCATTCCCCTACATGATGGTGCTGCATCAGGCCGCGGCCAAGGGAAAGCATCCGTACTTTCACTTTCACATTGAGTTCTATCCCCCGCATCGCAGCAAGGAGAAGCTGAAATACCTGGCCAGCGTTGAGACGGGCTCAGGCAGCTTTCTGAACGACTCGCTGGCGGAAGAAAAGGCGCAGGAATTGCGCTCCACGCCACCGGCAGCGAACCCGGAATAGCGCGGGCGATGCGCTGGCAACGGGCAGAGGCACGAATCCATGATCGAAGAAAAATTCAAGGAAATTTTTGGCGGGTCGCCGGATGCGGTGGTGCGCGCCCCGGGACGCGTTAACCTGATTGGCGAGCACACCGATTACAACCAGGGCTTTGTGATGCCGGTGGCGATTGACCGCTACGTGTGGTACGCCGGACGCCGGCGCGCGGACCGCAGCGTGACCGCCCGCTCCCTGGACTTTGCGGATACGGTGCAATTCAGCCTGGACGCCATTGAAAAAGACTCCGGCCATACCTGGAGCAATTACCTGCGCGGCGTTTCCAAGTTCCTGCAGGGCGACGGCTACACATTGAGCGGCGCCGAGGTGGTGCTGGGCGGCAACGTGCCGCGCGAAGCGGGACTAAGCTCGTCGGCGGCGGTGGAAGTGGGCGCGGCGGTGTTCTGGGCGCGGCTGATGGGATTTGAGCTGGATCCGGTTTACGCTGTGAAGCTGGCCAAGCGCGCGGAAAACGACTTTGTGGGCGTGCCGTGCGGCATTATGGACCAGTTCATCAGCCACCTGGGGCGCAAGGACCACGCCCTGTTTCTGGATTGCCGCGATCTGACCTACCGCCACGTTCCGCTGCGCGAGGATGTGAAGATTGTGGTGGTGAACTCCGGCGTAAAGCGCGCCCTGGCGCAAAGCGAGTACGAAGTGCGCGCCCGCCAGTGCCGCGAAGCGGTGGCGCGGCTGCGCGATACCGGCATGGCCATCCAATCGCTGCGCGAAGTGGAGCCGGCTGAGCTGAATTTGGCTCACTCCGCCCTGACGGAAGTGCTGATGAAGCGCGCCCGCCACGTGGTATCGGAAAACCGGCGCGTGCTGGAAGCCGTGCGCGTGCTGGAAAGCGGCGATATGGACCGCTTTGGCGAGTTGATGAACCAGTCGCACGTGAGCCTGCGCGACGATTACGAGGTGAGCAGCCGCGAGCTGGACGCCCTGGTGGAAATCGCCTGGAAAAGCCACGGCGTGCTGGGCGCGCGCATGACTGGCGCCGGCTTTGGCGGATGCACGGTGAATATTGTGCACCAGAGCGCCACCCAGGAGTTTGCCGCCGCCATCCGAAGCGGCTATAAGCAGGCCGTGGGGCTGGATGCTGAAGTCTACGTGTGCCACGCCTCCGACGGCGCCGCGTTTGTGTAGAAGACCTGCGAAGCTGCGGTGGGGGATTCAACCATGATTGAGAGTTGGCCGCGGTCTCGGTTGGAGCATGCCACAAGGATCGGCGCCATCCTCGCCGTGGCGGCGTACGGGATAGGCTTCTTGGTCATCTCTGCCTATGACAATCGATTTGGGATCGTCGAGTTCGATATTGTCAGATCAAGACTTCTCGTCGCCGGTATATGGTGCATGGCCTACTTATCTCTGCTGCTGCTGCTTACGGTCGGCTTGCCCTCCGGCCTCGCGCTAATCCCCCATGCTGACTGGCCATCGAAGCTATTCGACCTTTCCTTTACCTGCACATTCACGCCGTTTATTACTCTTCCGCTCATGGCACGGCGAGATCATTGGATGCCGAACCTCCCAAATCTCATATTTATAACGGTGATTTTTGTGGTGGGCATCGCAGCCAAGGTCACATCACTTATGGCCCGTCGGCCGTGGCTTCGAGGCACAGTACTGCTCTTATGCTTTGCCGTCATCGTGATTGAGGACTTACGCCTCTCCTCTGGCGCCGTTCGGGCAGAGTCGATGTGGATCCTTGGTGTGGGCTTCTTGGTCTATCTGGCACCGGCCTCCCTGGAAGAAATGCGAGAGAAGCCCGGATACTATGCCCAGGTTTGGGCCATACCCGCGATTGTGGCTGTGAGCGCATTCGGGGGGGTGGTTTACCCCAGCATTAGTTCTCGCTTCGGAGGAGGGAGTCCTTCTCCCGTGACCGTTTGCTTCGGCCAAGTCTCACAGGCGTCGAGCACTCGTGCAGTGAAGGCGGGGATGGTTGACGAAGCGGACAGAGGATTTTACGTGTTGATCCCGGAGTCGAGCAAGGAGGCGACATTTATACCAAGGGCGTTGGTCACTGCGGTCTACTTCGGTCGGGATCCCAAGACGGATGTATGCGACCTCAGTCGCTCCTCTGGCTCGGTGCCTTCTACTCCTCCACCGGGTGGTGCGGGCTCTCCCAAGGAAACGCCGCCCGGCGCCGGTGCCAAAGCTGAGGGTGATACGCACCGGCCACCGGGGTAACAGGCAACGAAGGGCTCCGCCTCCCAGAACGTCTATTGCTACCGGCCCGTTCGTAACTAAAAGCGTGGGACCTGCTGAAGGCGCAAACATGAATCGGTATAGCATATTAAAGGCAGGGACGCACAACCGTCAGGCAAACGCGAGGCGGCCTTTGGGAGTAGGAACTGGGCGACCCAGTTCCTGTGCGGTTTCGATCCATTCCTGAATCACGATCTCAACATTGGCAATCGCCTGCTGATACGTCACGCCATCCGCGGCGCAGCCCGGCAGTTCGGGAACTTCCGCAATGAAGGCTTCGTCTTCCTGGCTCCAGTAGATGATCACTTCGTACCTTGGAATCATCGCCCGCCTCTTTAATCGTACTTAACCATGATACGACTGATTTGCTTCGCCCGCCCGGGTCCGGCGCTTGCGCTTTCTGGCGGCAGGCGCGGGCGGCAGGCGGCAACAATTCGAGCTATGGTATTCTTTCCGGCAGCGGACACAAGGCGGGGCCATGCGCCTTAAGGGCGGTGCGCACGGCGGGCAGGAGGCAACGCACATGGAAGCGGCAAGCACGATCAATAGGGTTGAGGCGGGCAAACTGTGGATTGACGGCAAACGGGTGGACGCCGCCTCGGGTGAGACGATCCCGGTGATGAACCCGGCCACGGGGCAGCTATTGACCACCGCGCCGCGAGGCAAGGCGGAAGACGTGGACGCGGCGGTTAAGGCGGCGCGCCGAGCCTTTGAACAGAAGGCCTGGCAGGCGATGAAGCCTTCGGAGCGCAGCAAACTGCTGTGGCGCATCGGAGAATTGATCGAGAAGCATACGGATGAGCTGGCGACGCTGGAATCCATGAACGCGGGCAAGCCGCTGAAGAGCGCGCGCAGCAGCGACATGCGGCCCGCGGCCGAGATTTTCTATTACTACTCCGGGTGGGCGCGGCATTTGCACAGCGAGGTGATACCGGTTGACGGCCCGTTCCTGAATTACACGCTGCGGGAGCCGGTGGGCGTGGTGGGCATGATTACGGCGTGGAATTATCCCATGCTGCTGGCGGCGTGGAAGGTGGCGCCGGCGCTGGCCACGGGCAATACGATGGTGATCAAGCCGTCGGAAATGACTCCGGTGACCACGCTGCGCCTGGCGGAAATTTGCCGCGAGGCCGGCGTGCCGGACGGGGTGGTGAACGTGGTGACGGGCTACGGCCCGGAAGCGGGCGAGGCGCTTAGCCGCCACATGGACGTGGATAAGATCGCCTTCACGGGCAGCATTCGCAGCGCGCGCACCATTATGAAAGCGGCGGCGGAAAGCAATTTGAAGCGCCTGTCGCTGGAGCTGGGCGGCAAGTCGCCGAACATAATTTTTCCCGATGCCGACCTGGAGGCCGCCATTCCGGCCGCCTTCTGGGCCATCTACGCCAACAAGGGCGAGGTGTGCTCGGCGGGTTCACGGCTGCTGCTGCACAAGGATGTTCACGACCAGTTCGTTGAGAAATTGGCGGAGAAAGCGCGCGCTTTGCGAGTGGGCAATCCGCTGGACCCGGCCACGGAAATGGGCGCGCAGATATCGCAGACGCAGATTGACCGCATTCTGGGCTACATTGATGCGGGCAAGAAGGAGGGCGCCACGCTGGTTTGCGGCGGCGAGCGCGATACCGAGGGCGAGAAGGCGAACGGCTACTTTATGCAGCCCACGGTGTTTACCGATGTAAAACCGTGGATGAAGATTGCCCAGGAAGAGATTTTCGGCCCCGTTCTGGCCACCGTCAAATTCCAGGATGAGGATGAGGCGGTCGCCATCGCCAACAGCACCATTTACGGGCTGGTCTCAGCAATCTGGACGCGCGACATCCGGCGCGCCCACCGCCTGGCGCGGCAGATTAAGGCCGGCGTAGTCTGGCTGAATACCTACAACGGTTTTGACAGCGCGGCGCCGTTCGGCGGCTATAAACAGAGCGGCTTTGGGCGCGAAATGGGCATGCACGCGCTCGAATCCTACACTCAGGTAAAATCCGTGTGGGTCGCCCTGTAAGCGCAATGCGCTGCGCCACTCCTCGCGAGGCCGGATAACCATGACCTTCCAAGAGCTTGAGCTGTTGCTGGATCAGCATCAGGTGACGCAGGTGAAAATCGGCGGCTTTGATGTGGATGGCGTTCTGCGCGGCAAATACATCAGCCGCGAGAAATTCGCCTCCGCCGCCGCCGGGGGGCTGGGTTTTTGCGACGTTATTTTCGGCTGGGACTGCGGCGACGCGCTCTACGACAATGCGCAGGCGACCGGCTGGCACACCGGCTATCCCGACGCGCTGGCGAAGATTGACCTCGCCACGCTGCGCTTTATTCCCTGGGAACCGGGAACCGCGTTCTTCCTTCTGGATTTCTTTAAGAGCGAGAGTGTGCCGCTGGCCGTTTCGCCGCGCCAGGTACTGCGCAACGTTGTTGCCACCGCCGGGCAGATGGGCTTTCGCCCCATGCTGGCCGTGGAGTTTGAGTTTTTCTTCTTTCAGGAGGACTCCCACAGCCTGCGCGAGAAAGACTACCGGGGTTTAAAGCCCCTGACTCCGGGTATGTTTGGCTACAGCGTTCTGCGCTCCGGAACCAACGCGGAGCTGGTGCGGGAATTGCTGCGCGACCTGCAGGCCATGGATATTCCGGTTGAAGGCTTCCACACTGAGACCGGGCCGGGTGTTTACGAAGCGGCCATCCGCTATGCGGATGCGATGGCGGGCGCCGATCGCGCCGCGCTGTTCAAGACCGCGGTGAAGCAGATCGCCGCCCGCCACGGCCTGACGGCTACGTTCATGGCCAAATGGAATCCCGCGCTGCCGGGCTGCAGCGGCCATTTGCACCAGAGCCTTTGGGACGCGCATGGGCGCGTGAATCTTTTTTACGATCCGGATGCCAGCCAGCAAATTTCCGCAACCATGCGGCAGTTTATGGCGGGCCAATTGGCGCTGATGCCGGAGATGACGGCGTTGGCATGCCCCACGGTCAATTCTTATAAGCGGCTGGCGCCCAATACCTGGGCGCCGGTAAACGCCACTTGGGGCGTGGATAATCGCACCACGGCATTGCGCGCCGTTACGGGACCCGGCTCCGGCTCCGCGCGGGTGGAATACCGGCTGGCGGGCGCGGATATTAACCCTTACCTGGCCACCGCAGCCAGCCTGGCCAGCGGGCTGTACGGCATCCGGCAACAGTTGGAATTGCCGCCCGCCGTACACGCCAATGCCTACCAGGAAGGCAGCCGCCCGCTGCCGCGCTCACTGGGCGAAGCCGCCGCGCTGCTGAAGAACAGCGCCCTGGCGCCCCAACTGCTGGGCGAAGAATTTATTGAACATTTCATCAGCACCCGCGAATGGGAGGTGCGCCAGTTTGCGCGCGCCGTTACCGACTGGGAGCTGGAAAGATACTTTGAAATTATTTAGCAAAGATAATGGCTTCCCGGGAATCGCGATTGGAACACGGCGGGAGCGGCGGGAAAAACCATCAGGAGGGCCCCTGAACCTTGACCGGGATTAAGCCGCGAGCGCTCCTCCACGAACCCGCCTCGCGGCGTCCGACGTTTCCGTGACGGCGGGAACGTTCCATCGTCGCTCAATCGCGATTCTTAGGTGTGAACTTTGGTGTGGTAGTGAGACCGGCGTTCGTAGTATCGTTAGTTCATCTGCGCGCCTGTAGCTCAGCTGGATAGAGCGGCAGACTTCGAATCTGTAGGCCGGGGGTTCGAGTCCCTCCAGGCGCGCCAGGCATTCCGCATCGCCGCCCGCGCCAGCGCTGCAAGCCAAGATTATGCGACTACCCTGGGACACCTCAACCTTAGCTCGTGACTCAGCGGAGACCCTGGGAAAAGGCCACGCGGAATACGAACTGCTGCTGCGTGGCGTGCGCTGGGAGAATCGCCCGGTGTTCGTGGTCTCAACCGGCCGGGCGCAGGGCCTGGCGGAAACGGCCTCACTCCTGCTGCCGCGCTTTCTTTCCTGGCCGGTGGTTGCGCTTTCACCGTCACAGTTTATCCACATGGCGCTGCCATCGCTGCGGCCGCGCAGCGCCGTGCTGCTGTTGGCGCCGTTTGGCGACGAGCCCGCATTGTTGCAGGCGGCGCGCGCTGCCCGGCAAATGGCGGCGCGGGTGATGGCGCTGGGCGCCGGATTAAGCCCGGACTTTGCATCCGAACTCGACGGCGTATTGAAGGTGCGGGTGGACGATCCGGTGCGGGAAAGCGCCGCCGCGCTATTTTGCGCCCACGCCGCGCTGCGCAGTATGGCGGTGGCAGCGGCGGTAATCTTCAACCCTCCGCAGTTGCAGATGGCAACCGAACGCCAGGAACTCGCCTCCGTTCCCGGAATTCTGGAGCGCACGCAGATTGAACTGTTCGACGCCGTGCGCTTTCTGGATGGCCATCTGCGCGGCAAAAGGGTGCTGATCGGCGGCGCCGGCTTGTACAGGCCCGTGGCTGTGGAATTGGCGCAGATGCTCAACCTGTACGGCGCGTGCAGCGCATTGGCCTTTGAGGCCGCCATCCAGCCGGGCCGTGTTGAGGATCTTTGGGCCCTGCAGCCGCAGGCGGTATTGCTGATCAGCGGGTCGCGATGCGCGGCGCACGCGGCAGTGCAGGAAACCGCGCTGTCTTTGGGGCCGCTGAAAGCGCCTCTGTTTGCTTTAACCGATGCCAGCGATCAACCGCTGACACGCGCGGTCGAATTCAGCCTGCTGTTGCCCGTGATGGGTGAGTTTGCGGGTTCGCTGGCCGCGCTGGCAGTGGCGGAATGGCTGGTGGCGGAACGGCTGCGCCAACCCACCCGGCGCCACCAGCAGACCCCGCCTTAGGGCCTGCGCACAAATAACATGAACAAGCGGTAGGGCGGAGTTTCTTGTCTATGGATACTCCGCGGCTTGTCCGTGAATCCACAGACAAAAGCCGCTGCCTTCAAAAAGCACGAAGTCTGCGCTAGCCCGCTTGGATTCAAACGGTAAAAGCCATGGTTGCGACAACACGCCTTCGCCTGGGGATTGATACGGGCGGCACCTTTACGGACTGTGTTTACCTGCAGGGCGGGCAACTGAGGCGGATCAAGGTATTCTCCACCCCCGCCGGCCCGTCACGGGCCATTCTGCAGGCGGCGCGGCAGGCTTGGGAGCAAACCGGTGCAAACGCCGCTGGTCTGGAACTGGTCCACGGCACCACGGTGGGCACCAATAGCCTGCTCGAGCGCCGGGGCGGCAAAGTTGCCCTGGTGACCACCGAGGGGTTTGAAGACGTGATCGCGATCGGCCGCCAGGCGCGTCCCCGCTTGTACGACCTTGCCGTGGAGCGCGAACCGGAACTGGTGGCCGCGGATCTCCGCTTCGGGCTGGAAGAAAGGACTTCCGCCGAAGGCGGAATCCTCCGGCGTCCAGCCGCCGCGCAGTTGCGGGAACTGGCTCGAAAGCTGCGGCGCCGGCGCCCCGACACGGTGGCCGTCTGCTTCCTGTTCTCCTTTATGAATCCGGCCAATGAAGAAACGGTGGCGCATTTTTTGCGCCGGGCTGGCTTTGCCGTGTGTGCTTCCCACGAAATTCTTCCCGAATTCCGCGAATTTGAACGCACCGCCACCGTGGTGATGAATGCCTTTCTGGCGCCGCGAGTCGGCCGCTATCTGCAACACCTTGAAACGGGGCTGAAGGCGCAAATGGAAAACGATGGACTGGGGAAAAGCGGCTGGGGCGCAGGGTCAGGCTCCGCAGCCAGCGTGTTGCCGGCGCAACCCATGCCGCGGAAGCGGGTGGCCGGACTGAGGATGCCCCTGCCGCGCGGCCGCCGTGCTTTGCAGGCCATGAGCCAGCGCGCCCGCGTCTATGTGATGCAATCCAGTGGAGGAATCACCACCGCCGCACGAGCCGCGCGCGAGCCCGTGCGTACCATTCTTTCCGGCCCTGCCGGCGGAGTGGTGGCAGCGTCCGAACTGGCCCGCCGATTGGGCATTGGCCGGGCGCTCAGTTTTGATATGGGGGGAACATCCACGGATGTGAGCGTGATTGAAGGAGAACCGCGCACTACGTCGGAAACCGTTCTGGCGGGTTTGCCGGTGGCAGTTCCCGTGCTTGACGTGCACTCCGTGGGCGCGGGCGGCGGCTCCATTGCGCGCATTGACGCCGGCGGCGCATTGAGAGTGGGGCCGGAAAGCGCGGGCGCGGCGCCCGGGCCGGCGTGCTACGGCAGGGGCGGGACTCAGCCCACGGTGACCGATGCCAACCTGGCGCTTGGAAGGTTGCGTGCCGAGAACTTTCTTGGCGGAACGTTTAAATTGGACCGGCAAGCGGCGGGTGAATCCCTTCGCGGGTTGCTGCGCCAGGCGCGCAACTTCCACCGGGGAAACGCAACGCCGACGCTGACCGTGGAAGGTTTGGCCGAAGGCGTGATTGCCGTTGCCAATAGCACCATGGAGAGGGCATTGCGCGTGATGACGGTGGAGCGCGGCCGCGATCCTCGCGACTATACCCTGATCTGCTTTGGCGGCGCGGGCGGCGCGCACGCGGCGGCGCTGGCGCAAAGCCTTGGCATGCGGGCGGTCGTCATTCCCCCTGATCCCGGCACATTCTCGGCGCTTGGCATTCTGCTTTCCAATGTGGTGCGCAGCGCGTCGCATACCGTGCTGCTGCCGGCGCCCTGCGCGGCGCAAAGGTCCCAAACCCTGGCTCGGTTCTGTCGCCAACTGGAAACCCAATTCAGCACTCTGGCCGCCAGGGCTCGCGCTGAACTGGAACAGGACGGCTTTGGCGGCGCGCGAGCGAGCCTGACGAGAACGCTCGATATGCGCTATCGCGGCCAGTCTTATGAGCTGCAAGTACCCTACACGCGCCGATTTCTGCCGGCGTTCCACCGTGAGCACGAAAAGGTGTACGGCCACGCCCAGCCGGGACGGGCAGTGGAGGTGGTGAACCTGAGGGTGCGCCTTGAACTGGCCACACCCAAGCCGGCGTTCAAGCGCTTGCGGCCCAAGCGGCAAAGCGCGGCAGCCGCTCGCGCGGACTCCGTGCGCACCTGGTTTGAAAATTCTCCCGTAACGGCGAAGGTGTTTGAACGCGGCCGCCTGTCGCCAGGTATGCGCCTGGCCGGCCCGGCCATCATTACCGAATACAGCAGCACAACGTTTGTGCCGCCCCGCTGCTTTTGCCGTGTGGACGAATACGCCAACCTGATCCTGGAAGGCTGGAGGAAGGAGGGGCGTTGACGCGCAAAGCTTATGAGGACAAACCCCGCCGAGCTTGAGATTTTCAAAAGCCTGTTCCATTCCGTGGCGGAAGAGATGGGTGCGGCATTGCGCCGCTCCTCGTACTCGCCCAACATCAAGGAACGGCGCGACTATTCGTGCGCGGTGTTCGATCACAAAGGCCAGGCCGCGGCCATGGGCGACCACATGCCGGTGCATCTGGGTTCCATGCCCATGTCGGTGCAGGCAGTCATGCACCGCGTGCGGTTGGGGCCGGGCGACGCCGCGGTATTGAATGACCCGTACAACGGCGGCACCCACCTGCCGGATATCACCCTGGTGATGCCGGTTTTTTCGCGTTCCAGTGACAAGCCATTGTTCTATGTGGCCAATCGCGCCCACCACGCGGATGTGGGCGGCGCGCATCCAGGCTCCATGGCATTAAGCGAGGAGATCTATCAGGAGGGGCTGCGGATTCCTCCCGTCCTGCTGCTGAAAGGCGGCCAGCCGGATAGCAGCGTGATGAGCATTATCCTGGCCAATGTTCGCACCCCGGCCGAGCGCGAAGGCGACTTGAACGCGCAAGTGGCATCCGCCAAACTTGGCGCCAGGCGGCTGCTGGAAATCGCCGCGCGGTACGGAGAGCTCAATACCGCTCGCTACCTGCGCGCGCTTCAGGACTATTCCGCGCGCCTGATGGCCGAGACGCTCCGGCGGATTCCGGACGGCACTTATGCGGCTGAAGACTTTCTGGATGATGATGGATATAGCGCCGGGCCAATCCCGATTCGGGTGAAGATCCAGGTGCGCGGGGCAAAGGCCTGGGTCGACTTTGCGGGCACCGCGCCCGCGCAGCGCGGCAGTGTGAACGCGGTGTTTGCTGTAACGTGCTCCGCGGTCTTCTACGTGTTTCGCTGCCTGCTGGGCGAACAGGCGCCGGCTTGCGCCGGGTTAATGCGCCCCATTCACATTGCGGCTCCCCCAGGGTGCGTGGTGAACGCGCTGCCGCCCGCCGCCGTGGCCGCCGGCAACGTGGAAACCGCGCAGCGCCTGGTGGACGTTCTGCTGCGCGCGCTGGCCAGGGCGTTGCCGGATCAAATTCCGGCGGCAAGCTCAGGCACCATGAATAACCTCTCGTTCGGGGGCATTGATACGCGCGCGGGCAACGGCATGGCGGCGGGAACTCCCTTCGCCTACTATGAAACGATCGCCGGCGGCATGGGCGCGCGGCCTGGTTCGGCAGGCCTGAGCGGCGTGCACACCCACATGACCAACAGCCTGAACACGCCGATTGAAACGCTTGAAACCGGTTACCCGGTCCGCCTAAGGCGCTACGCGTTGCGCAAGCACAGCGGCGGCAAAGGGAAACACAACGGAGGAGACGGCGTGGTGCGTGAGATTGAGTTCCTTTCCGGCGTTGAATGCAGTATCCTTTCCGACCGGCGCAAGTTTAAACCGTACGGCCTGGCGGGAGGGGAGCCCGGAGAAATGGGCAAAAACGTTCTGACCACGGAAAAGCGTGTTCAGATTCTTCCATCCAAATGCACCTTTTTTGCGCCGGGTGGTTCCGTGCTGCGAATTGAAACGCCGGGCGGAGGTGGTTGGGGCAGTGAGGCCGGCCGCCGCGCCGGGCCGGCTTCCGGCTTTACGGCGGGGCGCAACAAAACTAACCGGACGGAGTGACGAATGGAACCAGTTGACCGGAGGGACTTCATAAAATCGATGGCGGGTACGGCGGCTTTAGCGGCCGCGGACCTGCGGGTGGCGGCGGCGCCCTTCCCAGCCGATTCCGGCGCTGTTTTTCTGAGCACCTGGGCGCACGGCAAGCCGGCTAACGAAAAAGCCGCGGAGGTTTTCCACTCCGGCGGCAGCCTGCTGGATGCGGTTGAAAAGGGCATCAATGTTCCGGAGAACGATCCCAAAGTAACCAGCGTGGGTTACGGCGGCCTGCCGAATGCCGACGGCGTTGTGGAGTTGGACGCCGCCATTATGGATGGCACGCGCCATCGCGCCGGTTCCGTTTGCAACCTTCATCACATCAGGAATCCGATTTCCGTCGCCCGCCAGGTGCTTGAAAAAACCAGCCACACCACGATAGCCGGGGAGGGCGCGTACCTTTTCGCCTTGAAAATGGGCTTTAAAACGGAGCAACTGCTTACGCCGGAAAGCCTGGCGGCGTGGTTGAAATGGAAGAACAATCCCAACCATAAGACTTTCTGGCTGGACCCGCGGGAAAACCACGACACCATCGGCATGATCGCCACGGACGGCAAGGGGCATATGGTTTCCGGGTGCTCCACCTCCGGGCTGGCGTGGAAAATTCCCGGGCGCGTCGCGGATTCGCCGCTGGTGGGCTGCGGAGTTTTCGCGGATGACCGCATTGGCGCTGCCTCCGCCACAGGCAACGGCGACCTGATGACCAACTATTGCACCAGCGTTTCCCTGGTCCACATGATGGGGCGCGGCATGCCGCCTCAGGAAGCCTGCCTGGAAATGCTGCGGCAGATTGCCGATACGAATCCGGCCTCAAGAACGGATGAAGTGTGCGTGATTGCCCTGAACAATAAGGGCGAAATCGGAGCCGCTTCCATGAACAAGACCTTCCGCATGGATTACGCGCTGTGGAGAAATGGCGAGAGCGCCCTTCAACCCTCGCAAACGTTGTACTGATATTGCCGCCGCGGACAAACTCAGCGTGAGCTGCTGGAGCGCGTGGCATGAGAAGGAGCGGCTATGCCTTCCGGGAATGAGAAGCGCGGGGCGGGATAACGGATGGGCACGGGGTCCTTGGCCACAGAAGCGATCCCCATGCGCCGGCGTGAACCGTCCCATAGAAGGTGCGCCGCGTCCACGGCCCGAAGGTCGGCAGCGGCGGCAGGGCTTAGGGCCTGGAGTTTCTTTTCTGCGTCTTCTGCAACACGGAAACAGCGTGGGCAGTCAGGGGGCGGTTTCCGGTAGCGGGATCCGAGTTGGCGAAACATCCGCTGGCATTGATGCACGCCACAACGCGCGGTTGTCTGTGCCGTCCGCCTGACGTTCTACTTGCCGTCTACTGAGAAGGCGAGGAGCACGTTACCGTCCAGGCCGTTCGTGTAACCCGCATTGATATAAAGCATTCCGCCCACAATGGCAGGCCCCGTCGCGTTCATTGAGCCGCCATGAGTCTTGACGCCGTTAACCGCACGAAATTCCCGGGCGGCATTAAAGTCCCACAGCAGCGTTCCCCTTTGCGAGTCATAGGCGCGGAGATGGCCATCCTCAGAGCCGGAAAACACAACGCCTGGAATCGCCGTGACCGGGGCCATCTGAGCGGCGCTGCAACCCATTAAGTTAAGGCAGTCTGGCTTTGCAGGCGGGGCGTACCACATTTTCTTTCCGGTAGCGGTTTGCAAAGCAAACAGGCCGCCGCCGGAGGCGGGATTGGAAACCTGCCAGTCGGAAAGGGGAAAGAAAACGGTGTCTCCAGCGCTTGCACCGCCCCACTGGATGCCGCCGAGAGGTCCGCCGTTGCCAATTCGGGTCGCCCAGACAATTCGCCCCTGGTTATCCGGGGCGAGGGCATAAACCACGCCCGATTTCTGAGCGGCAATCAGAAGCGTTTTGCCTTTGGGAAGGGTCACCAAAATAGGCGGAGATCCAAAATCATAGTCAGAGCCCGGATTCTTCGGGCAGTTGGCAGTGTCCGGAGCGACACAGGCTGTGTTCCAACGGTCGTTCGGGGTCAGTTGCCGCGCCCAAAGCATTTTGCCAGTATCCATGTTCAGTGCGATCACGGCATCCGAATCAGGACTGGCGGGATCGGAATAGCTGTTGCCTGTAGCCACGTAAATTTCGTGCCGCTTGGGATTAAGGGTGGGTGACGACCAAACCGCGGCTCCCGCCGGACCCCAAACCTGAGTCCCCGCGGAATTTTTGCCAACAGGGTGAGCCGCCTCGGGAATAGTGTATGTCTTCCAGATTTGTTCTCCCGTCCTGGCGTTGAGCGCAACAACGCTTCCCCGGAACGTACAGCACGGGTATTTGGGGTCAATGGCGGCGCCTTCTTCGCCTGAAGAAACCGGAACGTAGAGACGGTCACGCCACAGCACAGGCGATCCCGTGATGCGCGCCGCGGGATGCGGATCAACGTGTGTTTTCCATTTGAGCATCCCATTCAGATAATCGACGGCGTAGACATTTCCGCCAACGTCGCCAAAGAACGCGGTGCGATCCTTGAGGCTGATTGACACCGCGGTCTTCACCGTGGACGGGGCTTTGAATGTCCAGTATATGCACCCCGTCTTCGCATCCAGTGAATAAACGGTCCCGTCCTCGCTGCCCTCAAATACCCTGCCTCCGCTCACAACTGGTTGGCCGTAAGTAGCCGATGCGCCTGGGAACCCAAAAGCCCATTTGAGCTTCAACCGGGGGACCTCCGAAGCGTTCAGGGCTGCCACAGCCGTGGGATCAAAGCGAGTGTTTGAAGTATCGAATCCCCAGCCGAACCACCCGGGATCGTGTTGAACAAGTCGCGGCCTGGCGATGCAAACATCGGCATTGGTGTTCACCGCGGCTGCTTCCACAGAAGAAAGAAAGTCGGCAACGGCTTTGCGCTGTTCCTTTGTCAACCCGGACCCCTGAAGTCTCATCGTTCCACTTGTTAGAGTATTAACGATGGCCTGGCGGGACAGCCGGTGAAGCTGATAGATTGACGGGGCTCGGGCATCGCGGCTCTGGATGTGGCACTGCGCACAATGGTCCTGAAAGATGGATGCCCCGGCATTGGTATTACGCGGTAGTGCGTAGGCTGGCGAAATTAGCGTCAATAAGGAGAAAACCAGGGTGCGGTATCGCGGATAGACGTTCATTCCTTCCTGCTTCCCGCGTCGATCATCGCCGCGTAGTCGACACTGAATTCCCCTTTCAAATTAGATGTGTCAAACGGCAGTTAGATGCATGCGCCGCTCACGATGGGTCATCGATTCGGCGCAACTTCCCTTCCTGGTTTCCATACCTGGCAGTCTGTTAAAAAACTCGTGCCGCCTGTCATCCCGGGGAACTACAAATCCTCGGAATGACAGGCGGCACGAGTTTTTCAATAAACGGCTAACAATCGCCTGGCTGGTATGGATGACCGCGCTTGCAAATTGAAGAAGGCCCGGAGCGGTGGTTAAACTCGCGCCCTCAGGCGCGCCCCTCGTGCTTAAACCCTGCCGCCGGGCCCTCGCGGACCCCCTCCTTTTCCCCCCCAGGCAAGCGGCAGCCCGCCAGCCGGCTTGTGAGTTAAACCCTTTACTGAAGTCCGGAAATCGCGCGTTTTACCTGCGCGGCCATCTGTTGCCCTTGTGCGCGCAGGCGACTGCGCTCGCGGTAGCGCATTTCCGCCTTGATCATAGGGATCACACGCCGCCGCCTCAGTTCATCGTTGGATTCGGCCAGGCGCGATGTTCCGGCGTAGCCCAATTCCCAAAACGCCATCTCCGCTTCCCGCGCACCCACAAAAATCTTGGCCAGGCGGTAATGCAGCGCCCCGGGGGCGGTCACATCGGTCTTGCCGCGCAGGGCATGATCCGCCGTGGCCACGCCAATCAGGCAGCAGCAGGATTGGTAAGCCAGTTTGCCGTTGCGCGCATGAGCCAACAGCCATGCCAGCCTTTCATCTGAATACGCCGTGTGCAAAAACTGCCGGATTGCCTTTTTCCAACGTTTGAACTGGAAAGTCATCATGGGCTTAGCCAACCCCTTTAAGTTTTACGGACGCTCGTGCTCCGCATTGCGGCCTGGCTGATTGTTCCCGCTACCCTGCCGTATGTCTGGTGGTTATGCAAGCGGCTGGCCAAAGATAAGTTATTTCTTAGGTGGAATGCAGGCGCCCTCATGCTGCGCCTAAGGTGTTTGGAATTAAGGCGTTACTGTCAAGGAATGGGCTGTTTACCCCGCCTCTACGTCTAATAACCAGCTCGGTACTGTGAAACGGTTTTCATAGGAAATGAACTTTCACTCCCCATTTTTCTCATGTGGAGCGCTGCGGAAAGAACAGGCGGCAAGGTGGTTCAACGTCTATTTGAACCGCGCCGCTGACATTTTTCCGGGGTTGGTGGTGACACCGTGCGACAAAAAAAGGGAAACGACTCGCGGGCCGGCCCTCAATCGAGCGACATTAGCCTTTGCACTTCAGCCTCGGAAAAACCGACCAGTTCAGGCTCCAGCGACAGCGGCACGCCAGTACGCAAGAACACGGTGCGCCGGATGGCGCTGGCAAGCAACAATACCTGCTCCGCCGTGGCCCCGCCCTGGTTCAGCAGAACCAGCGGCTGCGTCTGGTTAACAACCGCTCCTCCCACGCTGGCGCCTTTCAGCCCGCAGACGTCAATCAGGAAGGCGGCGGGAATTTTGACTCCATCGCCCTCGGCTCCTTTGCGCGCCAGCACAGCAAGGCGTCCCGCGGCCTCGGGGCCAAACGATTTTCGAACGCGCTGCTCCAACTCGGCAAATGCAGCCGCACTCAGCACGGGATTCTTGAAGAACGACCCCGCATTGCCTCCCCGCTCCTCCCGCGGGTAAGGAAATTTGGCGTCTCGAATGTGGATGATGGCATCGCGCATTTCGGCAAGGCCGGGGTGGCCAATACCGTGCTCCGAAAAATACTCCGCCACACCGGGATATTGCGTATGCGGGACGCCGCGGCGATTCAGGCGCAGCGTTATGCTCCAAATCAGGTAATGTCCACGCCCTTCGCCATTAAACAGGCTGCTGCGGTAGCCCAGCCGGCACTCGGAGGCGCTCAGCACGTGCCGCCTTCCCACCGCCAGGTCAAAAACCTCGGCGCTCTCAACCACATCGCTCACCTGCGCGCCATAGGCGCCAATATTCTGCACCAGCGCCGCGCCGGTTTGGCCAGGAATGTGCGAAAGGTTTTCGATTCCCCACAGGCCGTCGCGCACAGCCAATTCCACCAACGAATCCCACTGCTCACCCGCCGCCACCCGCAGCGTTACGCTGGCGGAATCGGACTCCACCACAGTGACGCCGCGATGTGCCGGGTGGGCCACCACGGCTTCAACGCCCCGATCGCTTACCAGCACGTTGCTGCCGCCGCCCAGCACGATGAAGGGCAAACCGCGACCCTCCGCGAACTTTAGAGCCTCCGCCACGTCGTGCGGGCTGCGAAGCTCGGCAAAAAATCGCGCCGGACCGCCGATGTGGAATGTGGTGTGCTCCCTAAGCGCTTCGCCTGTCCGCAAAGTGAGACTTCCGGAAGTAACCTGCTGGCTCATAGAACCAAGATTGTAACAAAGCCCTTCCCGGCATGGTCAATTTTCCCCGCATCCGAGCTTATATTTGATACCGGCAAGGTATAATGCTTTGCCGAAGCCAGCCGTACAAGGAGCCTTCCATGAACGAAGCCTCGCCGAGCACAAACATTCACAAAACCTCGATCTCCCCATTGCTCTCCGTGCAGAATGGAGCCGGTGCGATCGAGTTCTACAAGGCCGCCTTTGGCGCCAGCGAATTGTTTCGCCTGCAGGACCCCGATGGAGCGGTGCTTGCACATCTCAGCGTGGGCGAAGCAGACTTCTGGCTGGCGGATGAGTCGCCGGAACACTTCAACTTCAGCCCCGCGTCCCTTGGCGGCGGCACGGTGAGAATGGTGATGGTCACGGAAGATCCGGACGCCGCTTTTAACCGTGCCGTGGCGGCGGGAGCCAAAGTGATTTGGCCCGTCGCTGATCAGCCGTACGGCTGGCGGATAGGGCGGGTGGTCGATCCTTTCGGCCACCACTGGGAAATTGGCAAACCTCTGGCCGAAGGCTGATCAAACGGCGGATGAGCGCACTTTGGATTGGCGCCGGGTGTCGAGCGACCGGAGAACGGCACGCGCGCTGGAGCGCATCAAGACGTGAGCAAGAACAAGGGCAATCGGGTGGGGATATCGCGGCGGGATTTTATAAGAGCCTGCGCGCTAAGCGCCGCCGGCGTCGCGCGGGCCGACGGCGGTATTTGGCGTCCGGAAAACGGCTCGGAAGCCGCGCCCGCGGTTGCCGGTTGCTGGCGGCTCTCGTTGGAGCGCGGCTGGCGGTTTGGAGAAGCGCTGCATTCCAGCAGCGAGCTGCAGCCTGAATTTAACGACGCCGCTTTTTCGCCTGTCACCCTGCCGCACTGCGCCGCCGGATTAGGCTGGCAGAACTGGGATCCGGGCCAGTGGCAGAAGGTGTGGATTTACCGCCGCAGTTTTCATCTTCCCGCCAGGCTGAGCGGCCGGCGCATCTTTCTTCGCTTCAGCGGCGTAATGAACGCAGCCACTCCAGTGGTGAACGGCCACGCGCTTCCGCGCCATGTAGGCGGCTATTTGCCCTTCGAGTACGAGATCAGCGGAGCGGTCCGGCCGGGGCTCAACGTTCTGGCCGTTGCAGTGGATTCGCGCTGGGCCAACGCGCCGCCGGAAGGCTCGCCGCTGGGCCCAAAATCCATCGACTATCTTGAACCGGGCGGGCTGGTTCGCTCCGTCAGCCTGCTGGCCGCGCCTCCAACATTCATCCACAATGTTTTTGCCAAGCCGGTAAGCGTTCTTGACGCGGGCCGCCGCGTGCAGGTGATTGGCACGCTTGATGCCGCAATGCCAGCCGCTCAGCCGCTGCGCCTGCAGGCTGAATTGCTGGAGGGCGACCGCGTGCTGGCGCGCGATTCGCAAACCGTTCGCCTCAGCGCTCCGGGAAGCCGACAAGTCGCTCTAACTCTTGCCAATCTGGGAAACATAAAACTGTGGCATGTGGATGCGCCGCACTTGTACTCCCTGGCGGTAACGCTTTGGGCGGGCGGCAAGTTGCTTCACACTGCGCGTAACCGGATCGGATTGCGCGACGCGCGGTTCGAAGTGGACGGTTTTTTTCTGAATGGCGGCAGGCTGCAAATATTCGGCCTGAACCGGCACGAATTGTATCCCTACGTTGGTTTTGCCATGCCGCCGCGCGTGCTGCGCCGCGACGCGCACATTTTACGCCGCCAGTTCAACTGCAATTTTGTGCGCTGCTCGCACTACCCGCAGTCGGAAGCTTTTCTCGACGCCTGCGACGAGCTGGGCCTGATGGTTTGGGAGGAATTGCCTGGCTGGCAATATCTGGGCGATGCGGCATGGCGCAAGCTGGCCGTGCGCGATGTGGCCGATATGGTGCGCCGCGACCGCAACCATCCGGCAATTGTTATTTGGGGGGTTCGCATCAACGAGTCTGCCAACGATCCGGCGCTTTACCGTCTTACTCGCCAAACGGCCAAGTCGCTGGACGATTCGCGGCCTACCTCGGGCACCATGACGCGCCATTCCACCCAGGACTGGCTGCAGGACGTATTTGCTTTTGATGATTACCACAAATCGGCGCGAGGCGGCGTGGGCATTCGGCCGCCATTGGAAGGCGTGCCTTACCTGGTAACAGAGGCGGTGGGCCAGTTTGATTACAGCAGCGGCAAAGGATTCGGCAGCAAGTACCGGCGCGCCGCCGATGCGGCGTTGCAGGCGCAACAAGGGCTTCGCCACGCCCAGGCGCACGATCGCGGCGCCGCTCATCCCCGCTGCGCGGGCGTGATTGCGTGGTGCGCGTTCGACTATGCCAGCCTGATGAATGCTTATAACGCCGTAAAGTGCCCCGGAGTTGCCGACGGCTTCCGCATTCCCAAGCTGGGAGCGGCGTTCTACGCGGCGCAAGCGCGCCCTGAAGTACAGGCGATCATTGAACCCTCGTTCTACTGGGATTTTGGCCCTGAAACACCTGCCGGGCCGGGCACAATGGCAGCTATCTTCTCCAACTGCGACCACCTGGAGGTTTACGTAAACGGCAGGTTGCACGCCAAAGTTAAACCGGACCGGGACGGCTTTCCGAATCTAAAGCACCCTCCCTTTTTCGTCAACTTGAACGTTGATGGCGCCGGCTTGCCGGAACTGCGCATTGACGGATATGTGGGCGGCCGGCTGGCGCTTTCTCGTTCCTTTTCCTCCAATCGCGCCACCGATCAGTTGCTGCTGCGCGCCGATGACCATAGGCTGCGCGCCGACGGTTGCGACTCAACACGGGTCGCATTCCAGGCTGCGGACCGCCACGGCGCCCCGCGGGCCTTTACGGGCGGATCGGTTACGCTTACCGTGAGCGGGCCGGGGCTCATTGTGGGCGAGAATCCGTTTAACCTGGCGGAAAATGGGGGCGCGGGCGCGGTGTGGATACGAACCGCGGAAGACAAGCCGGGAAGCATTCGTGTGACCGCCTCGCATCCGGTGCTGGGCAAAAAAGAAGTTGAGATCCAGGCGTTACCAGTCCGGGCGGAGGAATGGGCGCCGGCTTGATCGAGTGATTTACGCGCCAGGGCGGCAAGCCGCCACACTCCAAAGCGCCTTGTATCAGGGCACGGCTTCAGCCGTGCCAACCGCCGGCCCCGTATATGCAGGCGGCTTTAGCCGCTGACGCCGCAGGGGCTAAAGCCCTATGCAAGGGCGTCGGGCTCTCACGGCATGGCTGAAGCCATGCCGTGATACAACGCCCGCCGACATCGCTGTTGGTCTAAGCGGGGTAGCGCAGAGGTGCGCGCCTTTTGCGTTCCTCTGCGGCTTTTCGTCTCTGCGCATGACATCAAATCCGTGTCTGCTCATCGGCCGGCAGCAGGATGCAGTCGGCGGAAAGACCGCTGCGGGTTACTGACCCACGGTTGAGGGGATGCTGCGGGTAAAAAATGGCATGCCAGTGGTCCGGCAGAAATACCCAGGCGGTGAGAAAGAAGCCGTGTTCGGCGCGGCGTTCGTGGATCACCTGCGCCAGCATGGCAAATTCCGGCGGGGAGAGCGGGTAGCGCAGAGGTACGCGCCTTTTGCGTTCCTCTGCGGCTTTTCATCTCTACGCATGACATCAAATCCGTGTCTGCTCATCGGCCGGTGGCAAGATGCGGTCGGCGGAAAGACCGCTGGGGGTTACTGACCCACGGTTGATGCTGCCGGCGTCATCATGTACGCTCGACCACGGCCACTCCTCGCCGTCATTATAGCCTCGAACCAGCGCCCCTAAACGTCATCCCAAAGAACATCCGCAGAGGAAGGCATAATGCGCCTACCTCTGCGCTACTCCGCTCTGCGCTACCCCGCTACCCCGCTTCCAAAATAACAAATACTTAGGTATTTACAAAAGTATTCCGCCACTGTAGAATGCAATCAGATAACCCGAGCAATTGGATGGTGTCGGAAATGATTCAAGCCGCAGCCGCTGACGAAGTTTTTCACGCCTTGTCCAACCCGACTCGGCGGAAAGTCCTGGAGCGACTGTCTGTCGGACCAGCCACCGTCAGCGAACTGGCAGCACCGTTCGACATGCAGCTCCCGTCGTTCGTGCAGCACCTCTCGCTGCTCGAACAGAGCCGACTGGTGAGGTCGAAAAAGCGCGGGCGAGTGCGGACTTATGAGATCGCACCCGAACGGTTCAAGGTCGTTGAAAACTGGCTGGCCGCGCGTCGTCAGTCGTGGGAAGCTCGGCTGGAGCGGTTCGACCAATACGTCAAACAACTCAAGGAGAAGAAATCAGACATATGAGCAAGCAATTCACGTTTAATCCGAAACTTGACTTCGCAATCGAACGGTTCATCGACGCTCCCACGCGGCTCGTCTGGGAAGCGTTAACGAAGCCGGAGCATCTTAAGGAGTGGTACATGCCCAAGCCCTGGGGGCGTGTGGTGCGAACCGAAATGGACGTGCGACCGGGCGGCATCTTCAGCATCGACATCGCAGTGGGAGACGGTCAGGAGTCTCCCAACCTCGGCTGTTTCCTGGACGTTGTTCCGATGGAGCGACTGATCTGGACCTCCATGTTGTTTCCTGGCTATCGTCCGGCTGTCTTTGACGACATTCCCATCACCGCCATCATTACGATGGAACCCGTGGGAACCGGCACTCGCTACGTTTTCACGGCGCTGCACCGGGATGAAGCGGACCTCGAGAAAAACAAAGCATCGGGCTTTTACCAGGGCACCGAGATCGCCGTCAATCAGTTCGTGGAGCACGTGATGGCGATGAAGTAATGCTGGGCGACTACGCGCTGGAGCGGGGTAGCGCAGAGGTACGCGCCTTTTGCGTTCCTCTGCGGCTTTTCGTCTCTGCGCATGACATCAAATCCGTGTCTGCTCATCGGCCGGCAGCAGGATGCAGTCGGCGGAAAGACCGCTGCGGGTTACTGACCCACGGTTGAGGGGATGCTGCGGGTAAAAAATGGCATGCCAGTGGTCCGGCAGAAATACCCAGGCGGTGAGAAAGAAGCCGTGTTCGGCGCGGCGTTCGTGGATCACCTGCGCCAGCATGGCAAATTCCGGCGGGGAGAGAATCCGCCGCCGGGGCAACAGCCGGCAGGTAATAAAGAACCAGCGATCAGAGACCATCAGGCGTCGAAGCCGCGACATCGCCGTCATTATAGCCTCGAACCAGCGCCCCTAAACGTCATCCCAAAGAACATCCGCAGAGGAAGGCATAATGCGCCTACCTCTGCGCTACCCCGCCTCCGCGCCGTGGCCGCAAAGTCATGTTTCCCTCACCCCGTGGCCACGGGTGTGGACTCACTTGAAAACTTTCTCGGCTTGCTCAAGAAACTCGCGGGCTTGCTCAATCATTCTGGAGACTTCTTGCTGGCCGATGACGGCGTCAAAGCCGTAGTCAGCCTGGAGCCTGCGATCAAAAGAATCCAGCAAGAGGCGGTGAAATTTTGCATCCATGAGCCCGGTCTTGGTGAAATGTTCTCCAAAAAGCGCATGCACTCCGCCGTGCTTGCGCGAGCGAAACCCTTTCTCGCTGAGCAAAGCCTCGGCCGTATAAAACATTGCGTAGTAGGCCCGTCCCGCTGCAAAATCCACGTGGCCTTGCTGCAGTAGCGCCTCCGCCGCCCGTATGGCGCGGCGGGCCTTTTCCAGTATCTTTCCAGACTCCATTTTCACGCCGGAATCGACTCCTCGCGGACGTTCCCCAGGAACGGACCTTCCGCTTTCCGCCAATCAACCTCGGAAACGAAAACCCGGCTCACGCTCACTCCATGAGCTAAAGAAATCCTGGAAACCAGTTCGCTCGTGCGGTCAATCTCCGCCCCATAGGAATCGAGCTTGTCCAGAACGACAAGGATATCCAGATCGGATTCGCCTTCGGCGTTCCCGCGTGCGTAGGACCCGTACAGGTAAACACCGCGCAGCCGCTCTTCGTAGACGTTCTCCAGGCCCCTCCGCAGTTCCGTCAATATAGTCTCAACCGTCCTGGTCATAATTCCTCAGTCGAACCTGAATCGCCGCACGTACGCACCACACGCCGGGCTCTAAAGTCGCTGTCTGGAAGCCGCCTGGGCGCGAGGGCATTATAACATTCGCCCTCTGCGTCAGAGGCTGGAAGCGCAGAGACCGGCTCTCCAACGCCTTCGGGCTTGGGGTGCGGCGGCAAACGCTGTGTAGCAGCGGGAAACAGGCGAACCACGCCCACTATCGTAGGATCCAGCGGCGCTGGCCTGTTCGTTTCAGGCCGAACGCCGTTCGGCCCTGCGAAGGGCAGGCGCGTGCGAGGGCGGCGGGCCGGCGGCGCTGGCGCGGCGTATGGATTGTAGGCGCTGCGTACGTTTCACACGTCTCAGACAATTTATCAGTTGACTAGTTCCATTCCGCAAGGGCATATTCGATCTGCGCGTCGCGCGACGCGACGCGCGGCTTATCGCCAGCCCGTTTTTAATCTTTCATCGAATCTTATTCCCTTAAAATCCCGCGAGGATTGCCTGCCTGCGCTTGGTGCTCCCAAAGCACCAAAGCTACAGCAGCCTCTGTTTATGCGGCGATG
>VFSW01003258.1_pt1 | contig 24384 bp, 25 predicted proteins | sample 5358111 | NCBI WGS metagenome assembly VFSW01 (sample SAMN11554181, study PRJNA540505) | mine drainage metagenome | isolation source: sediment from site ElyBrook_90M | place: USA: Ely Copper Mine, Vershire, VT | collected 2017
GCCGCGGTAGCTCAGGTGGTAGAGCGCAGCCCTGAAAAGGCTGGCGTCGGCGGTTCAACTCCGTCCCGCGGCACCATCTTTTCAATCACTTAGCATCACCCACTCCCCGCTTCTGCTTCCGTTTGCTTCCAATTCAGTTGACCAACCGTGATGGAGTGCTCAGCCGTTCCACGACCTGTTTCTGCGATTCGGGAACGAACTGCTGGTAGATATCGGGGGTTGTGCTCGCCCGGGAGTGCCGCATCTGCGCTTGCGCGTCCTTCACGTTTGCCCCAACCATCTTCAGCCAGGTCGCATAAGATTTGCGCAAGCACCTCCAGTTCACCCATGGCATTCCAAGTGTCCGTCCCGCAGGCTTGAGGAACCGTGACAGAATGTTGTTGTCGCGGAGCGCCAATCCCTTCTGGACTGACTGGAAGACCAAATCTTCCGGGCCGTCTGATTTGACCACTTTGTACCTGCGCACCGACCAATGCTCGCCGCAAGAAGCTCTACGGCAACGAGCCGGCTTTTGATCTGCGGCAGCATCTCTACCGCATTTTCGGGGTGGACCTGACGGCCGTGCCGGGAAAATGAACGCTCTGACCGCCCACACCCTGCTGGCAGAAGTCGGGCCGGACCTGTCGAAATTCCGCAGCGCCTCGACCTTCGTCTCCTGGCTGGGGTTATGCCCGGATAATGATGTGAGCGGGGGCAAGGTACTCTCGGTGCGCACGCGCCGCGTCAACAATCGTGCGGCCTGGGCATTCCGTATGGCCGCCAATGCCCTATACAAAAGCCAGTCGTGGCTGGGAAATTTCTTCCGCCGGATGCGCGCCAAACTGGGCGCGCCCAAGGCTATTACCGCCGCCGCACACAAGCTGGCTCGGATTGTCTACCGCCTCCTTACTCACCGCGAGCCTTACGACGCAACGGTATTTGTCAGACATGAGAAACTCTGGCGGGCTCGAGCCGAGGCCAAGCTCCGAGCCCAGGCCCGCACGCTCGGCCTTAAGGTCGATCCAGTTATCGGATGAGTGTTCCTTAGGAGGAGATTCTGCAGGTGGCGCTTTCGGTCGCGCCGGCGCTGACCCTGCCTATTACGCTCGATGGATTCGAGGTGGGATTGCCGGTACTGGCGGGGATGATCGGGATTGCGCCGGCGCCATTTCTCTTGGCTGTCCCGGCAGATCTGGTGATACTCGGCATAGGTGTGGAGCTTATGGCGGTGATATTCCCGACGACGCTGCTTCTGACAATCGGGTCGACGGCACACAAGCTGGTGCGGACGATAACGGGAAATCTGAAAAACCTGCTGGCAGTAGCGGCAACGGGGACTCATCAGGCGGCTCCGAATCAGGATGCGAGCCATCCATTGTGACCGCATCATCCCGACTGACTCGGAACGCGAAGGCATGTACTGAAATCTCGTCCGGTGCTGAGCAGGAATTCCGCAACCGTCCTGGAAGGACTGGGCGTCGGCAAGACAACCCGAGGGGCATTTCGGTTATGATGTAGGGTACTTAGAGTGACGAAGCGAGGCAAGCAATGCCCAAGGGGAGGAAGATGTCGTCCTTGCTGGTGCCGCTCCTGCTTAGCGCCTCCTTCTGCTTCGCCCAAAGTGTGGAGTGGCGGTCTCCATCGCCGAGCCGGTCCGGGGCAACTGCATTACTGAGGGCGGCCTGCCCGGGGAGCGTTCAACTCAATCACAGCAGTTTAACGTCCTTCCCGGTTTGTAATGCCTGCCCGGAGTACACCACCGTTGGACGTCTACAGCCGCAGATGGCATTGCACCAATCGTTCGCTCTCCGAACGGTAATCTATGGTAGCTTTACTGCGCCTGGCGTCGAGGAGGCCGTGGCAAGTTTCGAAGGTTGCGAACCCCATGCAGAGGAATTCGGCGGTACCATTTTGTTAAGTAAACTCCACGGCTCGTGGGCTATGGTCGATTACACACCCGCACTGATCACCTCGGCCTGTCAAACCTATCACCTCAGAACTGGCCGCGACCTTTTACTCTGCGAGGGGGAAGATCACCACATGGCAGGAGCGTCCCAGTGGATTTCCGTCTGTGACTTTTCCCGGGAGCCCTCGTCGCGGTGCAAGAGCGCCTTCGGCGTACTTGATACGCGGGTCGCCTGCGGCCCAAGTGCGGTTTGGGGATCCATCGACAAGGTGGAACTGCGCGACCTGAATGGCGACGGGATGCCTGACTTGATTCTGGTAATTGACGTGGGGCAAGGCGCCTTTCCCAATCCAGGGGGATCATGCAACGCAGACACTTCGCATGCGCCGATTGAAAGGTACAAACTGGACTTCTTATTTCAGCAGGACACAAACAATTTCCTCCCCGCGCCGGGGAGCCAGGCGCGGGCGGCCCGTCTCCATGCATTGTTCAATGGTGCTCAAGAGAAAGCTCTCAAGGCAGTCAGTCGCGGCCCCACCCCTTAGCCGCTCCCCAAATAATCCTATAGAAACTTATATAGAGTCGATACCGTGTCTCCGCCGTAAAAGTGAAAGTTATACCCTTGGTCTATGTATTCGAGTCGTCGAAGACGGAGGCACAGCCGGTGCTGGCGCTGGCTCCAAAGAACGTTTCTGACCAACAACGGCGGCCCGTAGTTGTCGAGCAGGGGGAGAACTGCTTTGCTGTGGTTATTACCGGCATGGGCGTCGGGAATGCCCGGATTAAGGCGGATGCGGCGCTGGGGCTGGCCCGGCTCGGTCCGCCTGGGGGACCTCCTACCGCACAGAAGCCGGAAGCGATCCTTGTCATCGGGTTTTGCGGAGGGCTGACAGAAACGATGCCCAAATACCGGATTGTTGCTTATTCGGAATGCCTTTGCACTGACAAATCGCCTTCGCTTCAATGTTCGCTCGCACTCGCGGACGCCATCTTTGATAAACTTGAGCGGCAACATAACCGATGTGACCGGGTTATAGGCATCACTTCCCAACAGATTGCAGCCTCAAAGGACGAGAAGCTTGCTCTGGTACGCCTCAGACCGAGCGTCGTAGACATGGAGAGCCATCAACTTCTATCAGCCGCCGCGCGAGCCAGAGTACCCGCCGCTGTGCTTCGAGTTGTCTCTGATTCACTGGACGCAGACATGCCGGACTTTAACCCGGCGCTCGAAGCGAACGGAGGACTCATAGGCAGTAAAGCTATTTGGATCGCATTGGGATCGCCCCTTGAGACGTTCCGCCTGCTCTCCGCCAACAAGCGGGTAATGGTGCGGCTGGCACTTGCTATAGAACTGATTCTTCAATCGAACTGCTTCGCGAACCTGAAACGTCCGGTGAAGAACTGAACTTACTCTTAGCTGGAAGTTAGGAGGGAGCGATGGTCGCAGTAACATGTTTCCGGGTCCCATGCGGGGGGTCTCCGCTCCTGCTGTATTGGGTTGCGAGCTCTTCAAACAAGGCTGGCCTTCTTTTCGTGGTCGCCATGGTCCTGCTGCTTGTGCTGTTGGTCTTTTTCGGTATTCGCCAAAGCCGGGCCGAGCGAAAGCGCTGGCTGCTTCGCGGCCAAGTATTTGACGAAGGGTCAGGGGCAATGCGGCACGGGCGGGTAGCTGGCCATTTTCACCGGCGTGAGGCAGCAATATTCAGCTCTGGCGGGGGGAAACATGGCCCCGCGTATTTCAACGCCCAACTTGCCTGCTCGTCGCCACTCAGGTTCGAAATCTACCCCCACGCCACCATCACCATCGGGAAGCCGAAGAACGCCTTCGAGTCAGGTGACGCGGCCCTCGATCGGGAATTTGGTTTTACCAGCGATGATCCTGGCCGTTTCCTGGCCTGGTTCCAGCAGCCGGAGAACAACAAACAGCTCGTCGCCATGCTTCACCGTGACTCTGACCGTTGCCGGCTCGAACTGACAAAGGGGCAGCTCGTTTGGGGGATTCGTGGCGGGATAGCGAATGAGGCGGATCTTCCTCCGGCGCAGACGGATACCGCGCAAGGGCGGTTCGTGCCCGTGCGGGCCGACTCCTCAGCAGCAGAGGAATCGGAGCGCTCTCAAATTCGAGAGATTCTGGAAAAGCTGAATCAACTGGCGAGCGCGCTCGAAAACCCGCTGTAGCTTTTCGACAGTTCTTCGGCTCGGCTGCTCACGGCGCTTTGCGTCGAGTGAGAACGGCGCCTGAACAAAGCTCGATAGCGATACAGGAGATTGCTCATTATGGTTTACGTCTATCCAGCTTTAAGGCCTGTCTTAACCCTCCTTACTTCACTCATATCTCAATGCTACTATGGGATCGACGCTGGCGGCACGGCGGGCGGGAATGTAACAGGCGAGGAGCGCGGCGACAGTCAGTATCAGTGACACGCCGGTGAAGGTGAGCAGGTCGGCCGGCTTCACGCCGTAAAGCAAACTCGACAGAAAACGCGTCAGGCCGAGCGCGCCAGCAATGCCCAGGGCAACGCCAATCAGGGTTAATTTGAGCCCCTGCGTGAGGACCATCGTCAGGACGTCACCCTTTTGCGCCCCCAGCGCCATGCGAATGCCGATCTCGTGAGTACGCTGCGTCACCGAGAATGCCATCACGCCATAGATCCCAACCGTTGCCAGCGCGAGCGCTATGCCGGCGAAAATCCCCAGCAGAAGCAAGTTAAACCGCCGCGGGGCCAGGGACTCCGACAGGACTTGCTGGAGCGTGGCCACGTGATAAAGCGGCTGGTCGGGATCGACGTCCCTGATCTGGGCGCGCACGGCGGAGACCATGCTGTCCGGGTCAGCGGCGGTGCGGACGGCGAGTTGCATGGAGTTGTCCGGCAACTGAAGGTAGGGCACGTAAAACTCGGCCTCCGTCTCATGGCTCAATCCTTCGTGGTGGATGTTGCCTACTACGCCGACCACCGTGAAATTACCTCCGGGCGGCGGGAACTGCTTGCCAATGGGATCCTCTGTCGGCCAAAGGTGGCGCGCCAAGGCCTCATTTACCACCGCAACTTTACGCGCCTGCTCGTCGTCGTGGTCCGTGAAGGTGCGGCCTTTGAGCACCGGAATGCCAAGCGTGTAGAAGTAGCCCGGGCTCACCCTGAGCATCCGCATCATCACCATTGTCGAGCTCGAGAGCGTCGCCCGTGGCTGAAGGTGGTTGGGGGACATCATCAGGAAGCCCTGATAAGGACTGAGCGGCAGAGAATCAGCGAGAGCCGCCGAGCGAACGCCTGGCAAAGACTCGACACGACGCAGGACCTGCGAGAAGAATTCCGACTTCTGCTGGGGCGCCGGGTATCGCGTGTCCGTAAGGCTGAGGTCCATCGTCAGCACCCGCTCCGGCGCAAAGCCCGGGTTAACCTGGAGCAGGCGATAGAAGCTCTTGATGAGCAGGCCGGCGCCGATGAGCAGCATCAGCGCAAGGGAGAGCTCGGAGACGGCCAGCGCTCCCCGAAGCCACCCGCGGCGGCCGCCGGGGCTCGCCACCTGAGCGCCCTCCTTGAGCCCTTCGGCAAGGTCGGGACGCGTGACGGTAGCAGCAAGCGCAATGCCGAACAGAATCCCAGTGAAGATGGACGCCGCCAGCGCAAAGAGCAGAACGTTGCCATCCACTTTCGGCGCCGCCACTGCCAGGATGCCGCCTCCGGCGCCCGCCGGGATGAGGCGTGCGATGACCTCGACGCCCCAGGCCGCAAGCAGCAATCCCGCCATGCCACCGGCCACCGCCAGTGTCACACTCTCCGCCAGGAGCTGCCGAACCAGGCGCCAGCGCCCAGCGCCGAGGGCGGCCCGCACCGCCATTTCCCGCGTCCGGGCTGAGGCGCGCGTCAGCATCAGGTTGGCAACGTTGGCGCATGCGATCAGCAACACCAGACCGACCGCCCCGAGCAAGGTCAGCATGGCCGGGCGCAGATTCCCCGCCAGGTGTTCGGCGAGAGGCACCACTTTAAGCTCGCTTGCCGGCGGAGCCATCTCCGGGGGACCTGAATGGTTGTAGCGCAACTGGCTACGGGCACCGCCGCGCCTTGGAGTCGGCTTTGCACGACCTTGGCCGCGGCCCTCGGTCAGCATGGGCCCGCCGGACGGCTGCGCTCGTTTCCGGATTTCATCCAGGTCGGCCCGGGCGGCGGCGAGGGAGACGCCGGGCTTCAACCGGCCGATAATCCGAATGTGCCTTTGCGCGATGCGAAGCCGCTCACTGGCCTGGTTGAGAGCCAGCGGCATCAGGATCTGCGCGTCCGAATCCCCGGGGAAACGGAAGCTCGCCGGCATCACACCTATAACCGTGTAAGGCGCGGCGTCGAGATTGACCGTCTGCCCCAGCGCGTGAGTGTCGGAGCCAAAATACTGCTGCCAGAAGGAGTGCATTAGCAGCACCACGTGGGGCCCGCTCGGCTGGTCTTCGCTTTCCGTAAAGGCTCGCCCGAGTTGCGGCTCCACGCCCAGAGTGGCGAAGAAACTGGCGCTTACGAACGCGCCATGGACCCGCGCCGGCGTGCCGCGGCCGGTGAGATTGAAGTCGGCGGATCCGGCCCCCCCGGCTCCCTCGCTCAGGCTGCCGCGATAGACCGTGTCGTAAGCGGCGATCCGGTCCAAAGTGTGGTTCTGATCTTTCCAATCGACGTAGTCTCCGCCAGTGGCGGCTTCGGATTTGAGCGCCGGGATCGATTCGGCAATCCAAACGAGCCGGTCGCTGTGCGCATAGGGCAGCGGCCGCAGCACCACGGCGTTCACAACGCTGAAAATCGCCGTATTGGCGCCAATGCCGAGCGCCAGTGTGAGTACCGCGACAATAGTAAATCCGGGATTGCGTCGCAATTGCCGCAGACCGTAACGAACATCCTGCCAGAGGCTCGAAAGAAAATTGTGCCCACCGCTGCTTCCCAGGACGATCGGTTCCTGCGGCGCTTCACGCTCAACCCGGCGCAGCCCTCTTGCCAGCAGGTCCTCATCCTTCAGTTCTTCGATTGCCACCCGGTGGGCTTCGTCTTCCGCAGCGCCGCCAGCAAGCAACTCCCGGTATCGGTCGTCCAGGTGTTGCGCCAACTCCTCGGTAATCTCAGCCTCGCGCACCGGGGCCAGTTTCAACCCTGCCAGCCGCTTGGTGATTTCCTCTTTCCATTCAGGCATGTTCAATCTCCGTGATGCGGTTGATCGCCTCAACAAACACCTGCCAGCCACGGCGCTGCGAAGCCAGAACCTTTCTCCCCTGGGGCGTCAGGCGGTAATAGCGCCGTCGCCGCTGCCCGCTCTTCTCAACCCACCGACCCTGAATCCAACCGCGCTTCTCAAGCCGGTAGAGCAATGGATAGAGCGATGCGACGTAGAACCGCACTGCGCCGCCCGAGCGCTGCTCGATGAGCTTCGAGATTTCATATCCGTGCCGCTGCCGCGCTTCGACAAGCGAAAGAATCAGTAACTCTCCGCTGACCTTTTTCCACTCAATATCAGACATTAGCGTCTCCATATATGGAGTATCAATATAGTGCCCGCGGCCAGCATTCCTGTCAAGTGAATTTTCCAAACGGGAGGTCATGTTATGGAGTCTTCTGCCGAAATGCGATCGCTTGCCAAAGCCCTGGACCAGGCTCAGGGGGCGGTGGAAAAGAAGAGCACGATTCCGATTCTGTCCCATGTCCTGGTCGAAGCTTGCGCCAACGGACTCCGGCCCGCGCCTCCCACACCGTCGCATACTCCCGCAGGTAAACCTCCTCGTACTTCAGCGAGCGCCACCACCGTTCAACAAAAATGTTGTCCAAACATCGCCCTCGCCCGTCCATGCTGATGGCGATCTGGCGTGCCTCCAGTTCGTTCCGGAAAGCTTCCCCCGTGAACGGCGAGCCCTGGTCGCTGTTAAAGATCTCCGGCTGGCCCCGCCGCCCGGACTTTGAACTTCGGACTGTGCTGTTTTTTCGTCGCCACCGATCCTCCCCAGTTCATCAACCTCGATCTCTCATCTTACTCGGTGGTCTAGAAACTGGGGTCCACTGTAGCCGGAAGTCTGCCGGCAAAATACCGCCTTCTGTGGACGCTGGGTTCTAATCTTCGGCTTGCGCCCCGGATTATCAGCATGCTTTTTTGCCGTTTGAGGCTGCATGGGCATTTTTGCACTCGCTTGATTTGTTTGTACTTAGCTCGAATTCACCTGAAAATGCTAATAACATGCGTGGAATGAGCAATTTATAGATTTTCCACGCCAACTGGCCTTGGGGCTGAGAAGTGCGGCCAAAACGGTAGCAGATCGCTGCTCCCCGCATGTTTACTGCTGTCTTGTAGCTTTCCACCTTTGGGAGCGTGCCACGGCTGGCAGCGCGTTGGCCATCCATTCTGGTCGCGCTGAGCGCGTCTGTAATCCGGCTGAGCGGACGAATATTAGAGGGGACGGCTGACGCCGCGCCACCGGCAGCGCCGGCTGCGTTGGCGGTGAGCCGTTGTTCAGCGAACGGCCAACAATTCCGGGCAACGGTGTGAGGCATACAAACAGTCATTTTTAATCCCAATACTGTTCACTTAAGCCAAAAGGAGACCCAGCGCAACCGCTCTGTATCGGGGCACGGCAAGTGGAATCGCGCCACGGAGCCCATTCGCCGTTGGTCTAAGTTAACCGCATGGCGTTTTGCCCTCCAAAAACAAAAATAAACGTCGATGCTAACAACCCTATCAAACCCCGCTGAGACGCGGGAGACGATTGAGACAAACGGGACGGAATTTTGCAAGCCCTGACATTAGAGCGACTTGGCGAGGGTGTCGGGCAGCGAATAGCGTTGCGGAAGGAAAAATTGGGGCAAATCGCGCCAGCGGTTACGTAGCGCCTTTTGTAGCGCCGGGCTTCAGCCCGGCAGGTTTCGCCCGGCAGATCGCGACAAAACAGAATATGCCGCCCCGAAGGGCGGCGCTATGTTCCTTACAGAATTTTCAACGAGTATCCCATTATGGCTCTGCTTAATGGTCTGATGGCAATCGCGATCACTTTGGGGGTCATCCTGTTGTGGGTAGCGGGCAGGCCGAAGTAAGAATGGCGAACATCATTCGTACCGCAAAGCCACTATCGGATCAATTTTGGCGGCTCGGCGGGCGGGAATGTAACAGGCGAGCAGCGCGACGGCAACTAAAAGCAGCGAGACCGCGATGAAAGTCACCGGGTCGGTGGGTTTGACGCCATAAAGCAGGCTAGACAGGAATCGCGTCAAGGCGAGCGCGCCGGGAATACCAATCGCGATGCCGGCGAGCTTTGCGGAACGCGGGTTGTTCTCCTTGGTTACAGCCCATGCGTGTGCTGTCGGTCAGTCCTCTCCGAGGTAAGACCACCGACTGGAGAGCCGGATGCGGGAGATCCGCCCGTCCGGTTCGGAGGGAGGGGGAGTGGCTTAGCCCACTCTCCCTACCCCTATTCGCGGGCACACGCCTTGACAGAGTTCGCCTAACCCGCGCTTATCCTCCGCTATTCCGGAAAGGCAATTAGAGAAAAGACCCTACCGCGAACTGCGGCTGCCGCGCTCCACCTGACGATAATGTGTAGTTCTCGCGCGGTTTCCGGATTGCCGACCATCGGCGAACCAGCCGTGATTCGGCATCACGTCCCGGCTTGGTTATTCTCCAGTTTTTGTCGCAACGCCGCGATGACAACCTGGACTGTCCCTATGTCCTTAAGCGAAAGCCCCTCCGAAAGAATGTTGATCCAAGGAGCTTGCAGGCGCATGGCGGCGTCGAACGTCTGCTTCCCCTTGTCGGTCAGAACCACAAGCTGTGCTCGCCGATGATGTGGGTTTGTTTCCAGCGCGACTAGACCCTGCTTCCGAAGGTCGTTGATGATTCGCTGCACGTTTTGGCGATTGGCACCTATGTCGCGAGCCAACCAGGCGACAGGCTGTGGGCGTTCGGAGGCTGCTACGACGCCAAGAATCTGCCAACGGGCGCTCGTCAGGCCCAAGCGTGCGACCAGCCGATCTCCTGCTGTCAGGAGGAGACTATTAAGCCTGAAAAGATCGAGGACGAGTGCAGTGAGGGATTCCCCGGCACTCGTTCGCTTGCCTTTGTATTTGGTTGCCATCTGTCACGATATTATTTTCTTGACATGATGATGTCAAGATGTTAATTTCTACCCATCGTTGTTGGTACGATAGCACCAACTGGACAATATGCAACCAACTTAATGAGGTTTCCATGCCGCTGCAAATGCGTCCGTTAGACCCTGCGTTTCCGATTGAACGACAAGTCGCGCTCGATGCGAGCCCGGTCGTGTTGGTGAACCTCTTTACGCTCGACAAGGCAGACGAGCAGGCATTCCTGAAGGCTTGGCAGGAAGATGCGTTGTTTATGAAAAAGCAGCCCGGATTCATTTCGACGCAGCTTCATCGCGCCATCGGTGAGAGTCCGGCGTACTTGAACTATGCAGTCTGGGAAACGACCGCTCACTTTCGGGCGGCATTCACGAATCCTCAGTTCCGGGCAAAGCTATCGGTGTATCCGGCGTCGGTTGTTGCTTCTCCGCTCCTGCTCCAGAAGGTCGCAGTCCCGAACATCTGTGTGGCGTAGGGCGCGCCGTCGTGCGAAGTTCCCACCGAGGTCGAAATTCAATTTGCATCAGGAGGCTTCCATGGTCACTCAAGCTCGCGTAAGAATGATTCTTCGCTGGATTCACATTGCTGCCGGGATGTTTCTGGTGGGATACGTGTACGCGTTCCATGCTGATGCAAACGCCACCCGAGTCGCCCAGCGCCTGGTGGTGCCCATGATCGCAGCGACCGGCCTATGGCTCTGGCAGCAAGGACGGATTGTAAGGTGGACGAGATCAACTGCCGAGCAAGCAAGCGCGCGGCGAGCATGACTGAGATCGGGCCTTACGATGCTGAGCCTCGGGCTGCTATCGATGAAAGTGCAGGCTCTTCCGAAAGTCAACCTATAATCACCAGCTATGAACAGCGTCGCCGCGTTCGATTGGACGGAACGATCTCTTCGCATGGATGGCAAGGACCCCTACCTCCGCATCCAGTTCGTTACAATCTTTGTGCGGGATCTGGACCGCAGTATCCAGTTTTTTGTCGAAAAGCTCGGGTTCAGCCTGATCATGGATACAGGGCCGACCAACCTCGATAGGCGAGTTGCAGTTTCGCCGCCCGACGGAACTGCGCTTCTTTCATTGAGGGCACCGCAGCTAGGAACTGAGGAGCACAATCGCGTTGGGCACTGTGGCCCGGTGGTATTTTTTACCGATGACGTTAATAGTAAGTTTGAGGAATGGTCTGCTCGTGGAGTTCGCTTCAGGGATGAGGTGAGAGCTGTGGATGGAGGCGGTCCTACCTACGCCGACTTCGAAGATCTCGACGGAAATTCGTTTACGCTCGCGGGCATAGACGGCCTGACCCGCGCCCTCGAACAGAGACGCCGTGCCCTGGCGGAGAAGGAGGAAGCTGAGCGCCGGGCCGCGCAGGAGATGCAAATTGCGAAGCAAGTGCAATCGCGGTTGTTCCCACAAAGACAGCCCGCGCTGGGAAGTTTCGAATACGGGGGTGTGTGCCTCCAGGCTGGTCAGGTCGGCGGCGATTACTACGACTTCCTCGATCTGGGCCAGGAACGGCTCGGGCTGGTCATTGGTGACATCTCCGGCAAAGGAATTGCTGCGGCTCTCCTGATGGCCAGCTTGCAAGCCAATCTGCGAAGCCAGAGCGCGCTTGCGGTGGAACAACCTCAACACCTATTGCGATCCGTGAATGAGGTTTTCTACGACAATACGCCAGACAGCGCTTATGCCACTCTCTTCTTCGCTGAAGTTGATGGCCATTCGGGACGCTTGCGCTATGCCAATTGCGGTCATCTGCCCGGGCTTTTGCTCCGTGCCAACGGTGACGTAGAGCGTCTCGCGGCGACTGGTACGGTGCTGGGTTTGTTCAAACTATACGACTGCGCTGTCGAGGAGCGCTTCCTCGAATCTGGAGATTTGATCGCACTCTATACGGACGGCTTAACGGAATCATTGAACGAAATCGGAGAAGAATTCGGAGAACAGCGTTTGATCAAAATTCTTGGCCGACAAAGGAACCTGTCATCGTCCGCCTTGCTCAGGAACATTCTGGACGAAATCCGGGAGTTTAGTCGCGGTGAGCAGCAGGACGACATCACGCTCATTGTGGGGAAATGCTGATTGAAATTATGGGCGAACTGCCCAAGCCAGTCCGTCCGGCTCGCGGCAAGCTATATACACAGGTACACTTGCAAGGTATACTTGCCAGTTCGCCTGTCTATCGTGTATCATGGAATTGTCATGTCGCGAAGGAATCTTGAAACCGCCGTAATCGACTTTAGCCATGCTATTGGGTTGCTGGTGCGCCGCGTGCGCGCGGCGGCGGCCTCGCATGAGTTTTCATTGACTGAGGCTGCCGTCCTGTCGCGCCTCGCAAGAGACGGGCCTGCCACCACCGCCGATCTGGCGCGCGCGGAAAGCGTGAAACCACAATCGATGGGAGCCACCATTGCGGCGCTGGAGGAAATGGGCCTGGTTGAGCGCAAGCCGCATCCCACTGACGGCCGCCAAGTGAATATCGAACTGACTGCGAAAGGCGCTGCCGTGCGGAGGAGCGCCAAAGATGCCAAACGGACGTGGCTGGCGCAGGCCATCGCCCAGCTCGACGAACAGGATCGGGAAATACTGTTCAAGGCGGGTGGCATCATCAAGCGCTTGGTGGAAAAGTGACCCGTTATGAGGGATGCGCTCAGATTGTGAAGAAACGCGGAAGCAGTTTAGATCTACAGGAAGCTTCTCGCCTCGGCTCGGTTTCGCACGCCTGGCGAGCCCTGCGGCACCACAACTTCCAGCTCTTCTTCGCTGGCCAGAGCATCTCGGTGATCGGCACCTGGATGACGCGCCTGGCGACAAGTTGGCTGGTTTATCGGCTGACCCATTCGGCGCTGCTGCTGGGCGTCGTGAGCTTCGCGGGGCAGATTGTTTCGTTTGCGCTGGGGCCGTTTGCCGGCGTCTGGGTGGAGCGCCTCAACCGGCGCAAGCTGCTGATGTGCACCCAAGCCGCAGCGGCCGTCCAGTCGCTCGCCATGGCCGCGCTCACACTGGCGCATGTCATCACGCTCCGGGAAATCATCGCTCTCGCCGCCTTGCAGGGGGTGATCAATGCATTCGACATGCCGGGGCGCCAATCCTTCCTCGTACAGATGGTCGAAGATCGAGATGACCTCAGCAATGCCATCGCCATCAACTCCTCGATGGCAACTGGCGCACGGCTCGTCGGCCCGGCGATCGCTGGCCTCGTGGTGGCAGCCTTCGGCGAAGGTTGGTGTTTTCTGATCGATGGTGTCAGCTACTTTGCCGTGGTCACATCCCTGGTACTCATGCGTATCAAGCCGTTGGATATCCATCGCAAAAAGGCCAGCATGCTTGAACAGATGCGCGAGGGTTGGGACTACGTCCGTGCCTTCCGGCCCATCCGCAGTATCCTGCTGCTCTTTTCGCTTCTCAGCCTGATGGGCTATTCCTACGGTGTGCTGCTGCCGGTCTTCGCCGGCCAGGTGCTGCACGGCGGCGCGGCTACGCTAGGCTGGCTGACGGGAGCTTCAGGAGTCGGCGCGCTTGTATCGGCGCTATCCCTTGCGGTCCGCAAGTCGGTTGTCGGCCTCGCACGCATGATCCAGATCGCGGCGGTGGTGCTGGGAGGAGGGCTGATTTTCTTTGGCCTGTCGCGAACGTTGTGGCTATCGCTGGTATTGATGGTCTTTGTCGGCTTCGGCCTGATTCAGGCTGCCGCCGTCAGCAATACCATCGTCCAGTCGTTGGTGACGGAAGACAAGCGCGCTCGCGTGATGAGCTATTACACCATGGCCTTTTTCGGCGCGGCGCCGTTCGGCAGCCTGCTGGCCGGCACGCTGGCTCACCGGATCGGAGCGCCCCACACCGTCATGGTTACGGGCGCCTTCTGCGTCGCCGGCTCGCTGTGGTTCACTCTTGAGCTGCCAAAAATCAAAGATATCATGCGGCCGATCTACCAGGAGATGGGTCTCGCGCCTGCACGCGATTTCGACCTGATTCCCGACGAGCCCGAACCGGAAATATGACCTATCTATCGACTTCAACCGAAAGGACAAAACACCATGTACTGGTATAACTACATTGGCTGTTTCGGCGCCGGCGTCTTTCTCGCGAATGTCGTGCCTCATTTCGTGCACGGCATTTCTGGCGACCGCTTTCCCACACCCTTCGCTCACCCTCCCGGAAAAGGATTGTCATCGCCAACGGTGAACGTTGTCTGGGCGCTATTCAATGTGGTGGTCGGTTACATCCTGTTTCGGGTCGGGAAGGTTTCGAGCAGAAACGGCCCAGCCATGGTTATTTTCTTCGCCGGCATTGTTGCCATAAGCGTCATGTTGAGCGTGGGGTTTGCCAAGAAACAAGCCCAGTAACCGCTTGTGAAAAAGAAGCGGCGCCATGTGCCGCACGCCCAACCGAAGGGAAAAACCATGCCTCTCACAAAACTCGATGCGACTGCCGCCCTCATCGTAATTGACCTGCAAAAGGGCATTGTCGGCCTGCCCACCGTACACCCTGTCGGTGAGATCGTAAGCCGGGCTGCCCAGCTCGCGCGCGCTTTCCGCGAGCAAGGTCTGCCCGTTGTTCTGGTGAATGTCTCAGGCAGGGCTCCGGGCCGCACCGATGCAGGCTTTCCCAAACTTTCGTTTCCGCCGGATTGGACCGAGCTGGTCCCAGAGTTGCACCAGCAACCCGGCGATTACCTTGTGACCAAGCAACGAGCGGGAGCGTTCATCGGAACGTCGCTCGACGAAACCTTGCGCCAGCGCGGCGTGACTCAGGTTTTCTTGACGGGCGTGGCGACCAGTCTCGGGGTGGAATCGACCGGCCGCAGCGCCTACGACCTGGGCTACAACGTGGTGCTGGTCGTCGACGCGATGACAGACCGGGATGCCGACGCGCACCGCATTAGCGTCGAAAAGATTCTTCCCCGGCTGGGTGAGACGACCAAAACTGACGACGTGCTGAAGGCGTTGAAGGAGGCACCCGGGGCGCTCACATCGTAGGATTATGCCAACAATAGGGGGTAGCGCAGAGGTACGCGGCTTTTGCGTTCCTCTGCGGCTTTTCATCTCTACACATGACATTAAATCCGTGTCTGCTCATCGGCCGGCAGCAGGATGCGGTCGGCGGAAAGACCGCTGGGAGTTACTGACCCACGGTTAATGCTGCCGGCGTCATCATGTACGCTCGACCACGGCCACTCCTCGCTGTCGTTATAGCCTCGAACCGGCGCCCGTAAACGTCATCCCAAAGAACATCCGCAGAGGAACGCAAAAGGCGCGCACCTCTGCGCTACCTGCTGGGCCAATGTTTTACGCTTTCGGTCTTGCGCCCTCGGCGAGCGCCCGGCAGACGAAAGTATGGAGTAAAGCCAGACCAGAACGATTAATCCTTCCAGGCTCCCAAAAGCTGCCGGACCAACACCAGTTGGCCCAGGTGGTAGGCATTGTGATCCGCCACCAGCAGCGCCTCGCGAAGTATGGTTTGCCCCTCGCCGTGGGGAATGGGCGCGTAAAGGTCCGTGGAGCGGCTGGCCACGAGCGCTTTCATGGCGCGAAGATCAGCGCGAAAGGCACGCAGGCTTTTCTCCCACGCTTTGCCGTCAGGAGGAGCTTGCGTGGCCGGCCAGTAACCCTTCGGCCACGCGGGGGAAACGTGTTGGGGATTGCGGCTGAACTCCAGAATGTCCCACTGGGCAATCCGCAGGTGCTCAACAAGCTGCCAGGGTGAGTGGGGCGCGCCCGCCGGTATTGCGCCGCGCAGCCTGGCGGGAAGCCCGGCAACGGCTTTGTCAAAGCCAAGGTGCGCGTTGCCACCGTCAAGCAGGTTGAGTAGATGCTGGCGCAACGCCCGGTCATCTTTCTTATTTTCCGCCATGGTGATCCATCCTTTCCGCGCTTATTCGCATATTTGAGATTGCGAAATACAGCGCGACCCGTTTAACGATGCGGGGCGCGGCGCGCGTCCCGCCGCGGGAGGAAGCGCTGGCTCTTGCTGAGGTAAGAACCGCCAGACTCTTCCAGCGCCGGGGCTGGCTGCTACCGCCGCTCCAACGATTGTTTACGTGGCGTTCAAAGGCGGCTTTACGGCTCCGAACACGGCAAAGTAGTGTTCCTTCCAAAGAACGTCAGGAGTTATGAAGCCAAGATCTGCCAGCCACCGGAGCTGCCGCAGCAGGGGAGCGGGGAAGTCTTCTTCCCGGTGCAGGCGCATCCACTTCTCTTCAATCTCCTGTTCCGGCAGGGCCAGCCGCATGTGGTCCTTCCAACGCTCAATGGAAAGCTGCTGCCAAAAATGAGTTGATGCCAGCGCGGCGTCGGCGTTTAAGAACACGCCGCCGGGCTCCAGCGCCGCGAAGATTTTTGAGTAGAAAGCGATTTTGGCGGCGTCAGAGGGTAGATGATGAAGCGCCAGCGAGGAGACGACGGCGTGACAGGTTTGGGAAAACTCGTATCGGGAAAACTCGCACTCTTCGAAACGGAAATCCGGGCGCTGCTCGAATCGGCGGCGGGCAAGCGCCAGCATGTTGGGTGCGCCGTCGACGCACGTGAGCTGCGCCCTGGGAAATCGCCGGCTGACGGCGGCTGAGAGCATGCCCGTGCCCGCTCCCAGGTCCACCACGCGGATGGCGGAGTCTTCCGGAAAAGGAATGGCATCGGCGACGGTGCGCAGCATCTGGTCGTAGCGCGGAATCAGCTTGCGGATCAGCCCGTCGAATCCTTCCGCCTCTTCCTGAAAGTGCTCGTAGACCTGGTCGTTACCGCTCATTTCCGTCAACCTGTCACGCGTGGCCCGGTGGTGCGCCCGTCGTACGGGATTACCGATGCGAATTATTGTTGCGCTTCCATCCTCAGCAAAGCAAGTGCGGTTCAGAATGTTTTGCCGTTTTTGGCGCCATCACGATGGGACTGGCGCAGCCAGGCGCGCCATCGGCCGGCGAGTTCGGGCTTTGTGACGCCGGGCCGCCGCAGCGGGCGCTTTCCTGTTAACAAAGCTTCTTTCCCTTTCAGAATGCGCAGAAACCACTTTTCAAATCTACCAGCGTGATCTACGTTGTTAGTACTGCGCGGCCGGTGCGGGGCGGCGAAGGGTAATCTTTTATGAGGGACAGCCCATACGCGCTGGCCGCGCCGGCATTGCGTGCCACGCCGCTGGCGTGGCAATGTTCCGATTACGGCCGCTGCCCGAAAATGGCCGGCCGGGAGAAGGCAAGAATGATTCGAGTCCGGTTTCGTCATCTACTGCTTACCTGCGGCTGCGGTCTGTTTTGCATCGCCGGGTTGGGTGCGGCGCAGGCGGGGGAAGATATTGCCACGGTGAAGAGCTTTTACGAAGCGGGCTTGAAGCGGAACCACATTGTGGGCAGCGGCCTGATGCTGATCCGCGACGGCCGGGTGGCGGGCAGCGATTTTCAGGGATACGCCCGGTTGGATCCGCGCCAGCCGGTGAAGGAGAACACCACCTTCCACTGGGCATCCATCACCAAGACGTTTACCGCGATTGCGATCCTGCAGTTGCGCGACCACGGGCTTTTGAAGCTGGACGATCCGGTTGTAAAGTACGTTCCGGAGCTTGAGGCGGTTCACGATCCTTATGGGCCGATGGGGGCTATTACGATCCGCCAACTGCTTACCCACAGCGCCGGCTTTCGCTCCGCCACCTGGCCATGGGGCGGCGACAAGCCCTGGCAGCCCTTTGAGCCCACCCGGTGGTCGCAACTTGTGGCGATGATGCCTTATACGGAGATTCTGTTCAAACCGGGCAGCCGGTTCAGCTACTCAAATTTGGGATTCGTCTTTCTGGGACGGATTATCGAGCGTTTGAGCGGCGACGACTATGAGGTGTACATCGACAAAAACATTCTGAAGCCGCTTGGAATGTATGACAGCTACTTTGACCGGTCACCTTACTCGTTGCTCAAATACCGCTCCGCAAGCTACGTGTTGAAAGATGGCAAGCTTAGTGAGCAGCCATTTAATTTTGATAGCGGCATCGCGGTTTCCAACAGCGGCTTGAACTCACCGCTTCCGGATATGGTGAAATACCTGCAATTCCTGCTGGGCGATCCGGCGCGTGAGCCGGTGTATAGCCAGGTGCTTAAGCGCGCCTCGATTAAGGAAATGTTTGCGCCGGAGCTGAAGATAACAACCAGCGATCCTGCGAATCCGAACGGACCCGACACTCAGGACTCCGTGGGGCTGTCCTGCTTTGTCCGGGAAAATCGCGGGCGGAGGTTCGTTGGCCATGCGGGGAACCAGAATGGGTTCCTGAGCCACTTTTATCTGCAGCCGGAAACGCACAGCGCTTATATTGTGAACTTCAACACCGACGCTCAGGATGCCGGCGCGAACACGGCGATCTTTGACCGTGACCTTCGGGAATTTCTGTTCGAGCACTTCTTTGCGCAGCGATGAGGGCGGGTATTATCCAGGCAAGCGCAGCTCCGGCAGTAAGCGCATCGTGAAATTGGAAACTGCGCACAAACCCGCCAAGGAGGATTGAGATGGAGCAGGCTGGTGCAGGCCGCGCGATCCTAAGCGCACTCCGAATCGCCGGGGTCTCGTTCGCTTTATTAACGCTGACCCTGCCGGCTGCTTTGGGGCAGAATCCCAACCCCGCGGCGGAGCAGGCTGCGAAGTGGCCGTGGCTGGATAAGAGCCTGTCGCCCGATCAGCGAGCCGAACTGGTGATCCAGCAGATGACGCTGGATGAAAAGATCGCGCTTGTGCACGGGGTTACGGGGGCAGCGGCGCGGCCGTCATCGCTGGGCGGCGCCGGGTACGTGCCGGGAATTCCGCGGCTTGGGATTCCAGCCCTGCAGATGACCGACGGAAGATCGGGCGTTGCCAATACCGGTTCGCGGGGACGCTACGCCACCGCCCTGCCTTCGTCGCTGGCCAACGCCGCCAGTTGGGACGTGGAAAGCTCCTATGAGTACGGAGCCTTGCTGGGCAGGGAAGTGCGCGACCTGGGGTTTAACGTATCGCTGGGCGCGACCGCGAACATCATTCGGGAGGCGCGCAACGGCAGAAATTTTGAGTGCCTCGGCGAGGACCCTATCCTGGTGGGCAGAATGCTGGGTTGGGAACTGAAGGCCACGCAGGCGCAGCAGGTGATTGGCAACATCAACCGCTATGCTGTGAACGATCAGGAAACGGGCCGCACCATCGGCAGCGCGGTGATCGATAAGCGCGCCATGCAGGAAACCGACCTGCTGGCTTTCCAGATTGCCATTCAGCGGTCTGACGTGGGAACGGTGATGTGCGCCTATAACCGGGTGAATGGCATCTATGCGTGTGAAAATCCTTACCTGCTGACTGACGTGTTGAAAAAGGCGTGGGACTACAAGGGCTGGGTGATGACGGATTGGGGAGCGGCGCACAGTACTGTTCCTTCCGCCCTGGCCGGGCTTGACCAGGAGATGCCGGACGGCAGGTATTTTGGAGCGGCGCTGAAGGCGGCGGTGGAGAAAGGCGAGGTGCCGGCGGCGCGCCTTGACGACATGGTGCATCGCATCCTGCGGACGGAATTTGCGCTGGGGGTCATCGACCATCCCCCCGTTCCCCGGCCGGTTAATCCATTCACCGGCGCGGAAGTGGCGCAGCGCATTGCAGAGCGCGGCATCGTGCTGTTAAAGAACCAGAATGGAGCGCTGCCCCTGCAGGCTGGTGGCGTGCGGTCGATCGCGGTTATTGGCGCACACGCCGATGTGGGCGTGCTTTCCGGAGCAGGCTCCGATCAGGTGAATGCGGCGGGCGGAAATGCCGTGCCATCGAGTCACGCCGTATGGCATCCCTCGTCGCCGCTCAAGGCGATGGGCGCCAAAGCGGCGGGCGCGCAGGTGTCCTTTGACTCAGGAACGGATGCGGCCGCCGCGGCCAAGCTGGCAGCGGCATCCCAGGTGGCCATCGTCTTCGTGCAGCAACACACTTCAGAGGGGCGCGATGCGCCAAACCTTTCCTTACCTGGCAGACAGGACGAGCTGATCAACCAGGTGGCTGCCGCCAATCCGCACACGATTGTGGTGCTGGAAACCGGAGGACCCGTTACCATGCCGTGGGTGGATAAGGTTGAAGGCGTGCTTGAGGCCTGGTACCCGGGCATCCGCGGCGGCGAGGCGATCGCCAACATTATCTTTGGGGACGTGAACCCTTCCGGCCGATTGCCGGTCACGTTTCCGAGGAGCGAAACGGATCTGCCGCATCTGACGGTTCCGGGAACGCCGCCCGCAAGCCCATTAAGCTCAGGAGCGGCGGCGGGAAGGAATGCGCCGATGGCTCCGTTCGACATCGATTATACCGAAGGATTGAAGGTGGGCTATAAGTGGTTCGAAGCCGAGGGCAAGGAACCGCTGTTCCCGTTTGGTTTTGGTCTTTCCTACACAACCTACTCCTACTCCCAATTGAGTGCGGCGGCGGGAAACGGATTGAGGGTAAGCTTCAGCGTAACCAACACCGGTAAGCGTGACGGCGCCGAGGTTGCACAGGTATACGCTATGCTGCCATCCGGCGCGGGTGAGCCGTTCAAGCGCCTGGTGGCCTGGCGGAAAGTTCAACTGGCTGCGGGTGAAACAAAGGCCGTCAGCTTGACTATCCAGCCGCGGTACTTGTCAATCTACAATGTGGATAAGGGAGGTTGGGAGTTGCCCTCCGGCGAATACCAGGTCTTTGTAGGCGGATCTTCTCGGGATACGCCGCTAACTCAAACCGTGTCGATCGGCAGCAGTGATTAGCCCGAGTTGCGTTCTCCGCCTCTGATTTACTGAGTTTTTGAAGCGGAGTAGCGCAGAGGTGCGCGCCTTTTGCGTTCCTCTGCGGCTTTTCATCTCTGCGCATGACATCAAATCCGTGTCTGCTCTTCGGCCGGCAGAAGGATGCGATCGGCGGAAAGACCGCTGCGGGTTACTGACCCACGGTTGAGGGGATGCTGCGGGTAAAAAATGGCATGCCAGTGGTCCGGCAGAAATACCCAGGCGGTGAGAAAGAAGCCGTGTTCGGCGCGGCGTTCGTGGATCACCTGCGCCAGCATGGCAAATTCCGGCGGGGAGAGAATCCGCCGCCGGGGCAACAGCCGGCAGGTAATAAAGAACCAGCGATCAGAGACCATCAGGCGTCGAAGCCGCGACATCGCCGTCATTATAGCCTCGAACCAGCGCCCCTAAACGTCATCCCAAAGAACATCCGCAGAGGAAGGCAAAATGCGCCTGCCTCTGCGCTACCCTGCTCCAGATTGGCAATGCAGTCTATAATGGCGGCGCAGTCAAAGGTCACGAATCATTTCCATGGGGAATTGACGTAGAATATCCCAGAGGTGTTTGGATGAGTCGCGGCGGGAAAGTGGCAGTGTGGATTGCCGTCATCGGAGTTATTGCGGGCGGTTCAGCCGTCGTGGTATTGCACCACCGCCCCAAGCCGTCAAAAACCTTGATTTTGCAGGGTACGGTCATCCGTCAGGCCTCACAGGCAGACAAGGAGTCACCACTCGCCAATGTGGTTATAACTTCCACTGGCGGCTTACCTGCCGCGTCCTGCAAGTCCGATACCTTGGGCTACTTCATGCTTGCCGTGCCAATCAGCAATCAGCCTGGCCCACCCCCGGTTCTCCAATTCCGGCATCCGGGATTCCGTCCACTTGACCTGGAGATCGCGGGCGGGGACAGGCTCTATGTGGCCAGAATGGCCCCTTTGGCGCAGCAGCCAGAGGCCAGTCCCCCGGGTCCGCAGGTGGCGGTCACGAACATCTCAGTAAGATATTCCGTGAGGATGACAACGGCAATCAACGTCGGAAGTTCGGTCAAGACGTTTCAGGTTGTCAACACCGGCAACGTGCCTTGCAATCATCATGGACCCTGCTCGCCTGACGGTAAATGGAATGCGGCGAATGCCTCCATAACACTGGACGCGGGAGAAGGAAACGTCTTCCGCAACGCGCGAGTTTCCTGCATCGCGGGCCCTTGCCCGTTCACAAGAATCACGCCGCAGACCTTTCCTAGCGATGTACGCATCCTTAAAGCTGCGGCGCTCGACTGGTCGGATACTGCGACGTTTCTTGTTGAAGCTGAGATCTTTCATCCTATGGAAAGCGCCGAAGTGCGCAAATCGTACCCCGTAATCTTCGGAAGGGTATTGGATTTTACACTGCCTGCCTCCGCCGAAGGAGTGTGTATTGAAGCCGACGTCGGCGGGGATGCCATAGTCTTTCCGCTTGGGCCTGATCCCGTGTTGCAGTGGGCTGAGTGCCGCGCAAGGGTGAGCCCGAACAAAACGCAGGTCTACCGGTGTGAGCTTACGCCTGATTATCGCTTTTGACGGGAGACAGCTCCAGCCGAGACGTTCTTTCAAACTCTTAAACGGCAAAGTTGCGACACATTCAGATACGAAAAGATGATTGCCAATCACCTTCGCGCCGCGCCCTGTTGCGGCAATTAGTGGGCGCGGGCCTGGGCCCGCCTCTGGCCGGCTTCGGGACAGCGATTCTTCAGGCGGATGTCAATGGGCAATCCCGGCCGGTGACACCCCCCGCCAATAAGCCTCTTGCGAAGCAAGACGACCAGTTCCTGGAAGACTTGGAACAGGCTAACTTTGGTTTTTTCTGGGAGCAGGCCAGCCCCCAAACGGGCCTGGTGAAAGACCGCTGTAACGTGCGCGGCCCCGACAATACCGTGGTCGCGAGCATTGCTGCGACGGGATTCGGACTGACCGCCGTGTGCATCGGTCACCAACGAGGCTATATTTCCTTTTCCCAGGCTCACCAGCGAGTGTTGACCACGCTGCGTTTTCTGTGGAAGAAGTTGACCCATCACCGCGGCTTTTTCTTTCACTTTGCAAATGTAAATACGGGCGAGCGATTGTGGGACTCTGAGGTGTCGTCGATTGATACAGCCATCCTGCTATGCGGGGTTCTGACCTGCCGGGAATACTTCCGGGATTACGAAATCCGCAGACTGGCGATCGATATATTCAAGCGCGTTGACTGGTCATGGCTGGCGGAAGATACGCCTTTGCTGTCGCAGGGTTGGATGCCCGAGATTGGCTTTCTGCCGTACCGCTGGGGTGACTACAGCGAACTCATGATGCTTTACCTCCTGGGGATGGGAGCTTATTTGCGCCCCCTCCCCGCGCAAACCTGGACCTCCTGGAAGCGGGTTACGTTTGAATACCATGGCCTTCGCTATATCGGTTCGTTCGCTCCCTTGTTCGTGCATCAGTACTCCCATGCCTGGTTTGACTTCCGCGCCAAACGTGACCAATATGCGGATTATTTCCAGAACTCGATAATTGCCACTGAAGCTCATCGCATCTTTTGCCTGGAACTGGCGCATCAATTCCCAGACTACAGCAATGACCTATGGGGCATTACGGCTTCGGATTCGCAAACCCACGGTTACGTGATTTGGGGAGGCCCACCCGAAATCGGGCCGTTTGATGGCACTGTTGTACCCAGCGCGGTGGGAGGATCGTTGGCTTTCGTACCGCAGGCTGCTCTTCGCGTCCTGCGAAACATCAAGTCAAGTTTTGGAACCGGCGCCTGGAGCAAGTACGGATTCGTCGACGCTTTCAACCCTCTCAAAAACTGGTATGACCATGACGTGATTGGCATCGACACGGGAATCACTATGCTGATGGCTGAAAATTTGCGCACCGGGTTTGTCTGGAAGACTTTCATGAAGAATCCTGAAGCGATGCGCGGCATGGATCGCGCTGGATTCAAACCTTACCAGCCGTCTCCCCTGCCAGCAACAAATCAAGCCACTGCTTTGGGCAGTTGAGGCTCTTCTGAAGTCAACAAGGGAGCTTCCATCGCATAACGGAGGCGAGTTCTTTTTCATTTGCAATCCGGGGAGACTGTTGCTTGCCGGAGGCGATGAAGCGCTGGAATGAGGCTGAGAATCCGTATCACCGCCCAGGCCTGCTTAACCTGGTTAAGCATGAACGCGCCACAAATCGCGTATTTGAGACGTGCGACACGGCTGGGAGCGTTCAGGCAATCCTCATGACGCCTTTATTTATCCTCAGCCTACTCGCTCCCCGTGGGGAAGGGCGAGCGGTTTCTCAACCATGGTGGCTGGGGCAACGCGATTCTGGGCGGCTGGAGGGTGACCCGGAACTGGAACTTCCAGAGCGGGGTTCCGATGTATTTCCAATCGATAGCCTGCAACCTGTTCTATGGAGCGCATAATAGTTGCCTGCCGGACCTGGTGGGAATCCTGGCGGCCGGCCGCCCTCCGGTCGCATGCCGGGCACCTGGAACACCGATATGTCACTGGCAAAGGACTTCCACTTTACCGGGCAAAGGTACTTGTCGTTCCGGTGGGATCTTCTTAACGCCCTCAATCACCAGAATCTGGGCATTCCCAACAATACCTGGTGATTGCCGCCCTATGCGGATGGAAGCACGGATGCCACTCACGTTTTCGGTTGCCAGT
>VFSW01003259.1_pt1 | contig 24381 bp, 32 predicted proteins | sample 5358111 | NCBI WGS metagenome assembly VFSW01 (sample SAMN11554181, study PRJNA540505) | mine drainage metagenome | isolation source: sediment from site ElyBrook_90M | place: USA: Ely Copper Mine, Vershire, VT | collected 2017
AATCCCTTCACCTCGAGCAGTTTCATCCCACACTCCCTTCCAGTTTCAATCCCAGTAATTTAGTGGCTTCCACCGCAAACTCCAGTGGAAGATGCATGAATACATCGCGGCAAAACCCGTTGATGATCATCGAGATGGCCTCTTCCTGCCCAATTCCCCGCTGGGCAAAGAGAAACATCTGGTCCTCCCCGATCTTCGAGGTGGAAGCCTCATGTTCGACGATCGCCGTCTCGTTCCTCACTTCCACCGTCGGGTAGGTGTTCGCACGACAGGCCTCGCCAATCAACATCGAATCGCATTGGGAATAGTTCCTCGCTCCCGTGGCGTGGGGAAGAATCTTGACCAGCCCGCGATAACCATTATCAGATCGTCCCGCCGATATCCCCTTGGAGACGATGGTACTTTTGGTGTGACGCCCCACATGCACCATTTTCGTCCCGGTATCCGCCTGTTGCCGATGATTGGTCAATGCCACCGAATAAAATTCTCCAACCGATCCTTCTCCCAACAATATGCAACTGGGATATTTCCAGGTGATCGCCGACCCTGTTTCCACCTGCGTCCAGGAAATTTTCGAATGAACCCCCCGGCACATGCCGCGCTTGGTGACAAAGTTATAGATGCCACCCACTCCATTTTCATCACCGGCGTACCAGTTTTGAACCGTGGAGTATTTGATCTCGGCATAGTCCAAAGCCACCAGTTCAACCACCGCCGCATGAAGTTGGTTTGTGTCGAAACGCGGAGCCGTACACCCCTCCAGATAGGACACAGAAGCGCCTTCTTCCGCGATGATCAAAGTTCGTTCGAACTGACCCGACCCCTCGGTATTGATCCGGAAGTAGGTAGACAGATCCATGGGACACTTTGTCCCTTTGGGAATGAAACAGAAAGACCCTTCCGTGAAGACTGCGGAATTCAAGGCCGCATAAAAATTATCAGACGCAGGAACCACGCTTCCCAGATACTGTTTCACCAATTCCGGATATTCCCGAACCGCCTCCGAAAGCGAGCAAAAAATGATTCCAACCTCGGCCAATTTGGATTTGTAGGTCGTCGTTACCGAAACACTGTCAAAAATGACGTCTACAGCCACGCCCGCCATCACCTTCTGCTCATGCAGTGGGACCCCCAGTTTCTCGAAAGTTTTTCTCAACTCAGGATCCACTTCATCCATGCTGTCGAGTTGCTTTTTTGGCTTGGGCTGCGCAAAGTAGATGATTTCCTGGAAATCAATGGGCGGATGGCTGACTTTTGCCCAGGAAGGCACTTCCATCGTCAGCCAACGCCGATAACTCGCCAGACGAAAGTCCAGCAGCCATTCGGGTTCGTCCTTCTTGGCTGAAATCATTCGAATCACAGATTCGTTCAGCCCCTTGGGGACGATTTCCGTTTCGATGTCCGTCACGAATCCATGGCGATAGGGCTGATCCACCCACTGTTGCAGTGTCGTGTTCATGACTTCTCCTCAACAGAAAAACTTTCCCCACAACCGCAACTCGCCTTGACGTTGGGGTTGTTGACTTTGAACACCCGACCCAGTCCCTCACGCACATAATCCAGTTGTGATCCCTGCAGATACGGAAGACTCAGAGGATCGATGACCAACTTGGCCCCAAAACTTTCGAAGACGATGTCTGTTTCCGCGATTTCCCTGGCAATATCGAAGACATAAGCCAAGCCGGTACAACCGGACCGTTTAACTCCCAGGCGCAAACCCACCCCTCCTGCTGCACCGGACTTGGACTGCACCTGACGTGCCGCACTCTCCGTCATCATGACTGTCATGAATTCCCCCCTCAAACAGAAAACGAACTGCCACACCCGCAGGTATTCGTGGCATTCGGATTTTTAATGATGAAACGCGATCCATCCAGATCTTCCTGGAAGTCGATTTCGGCCCCATTCAGGTACTGAAAACTCATCGGATCAATCACCATGTCCACCCCTTTCCTGGTGATCACCCTATCCTCTGCGTCCACTGTTTCCTCGAATGAGAATCCATACTGGAGTCCGGAACAGCCACCACCGGTAACATAAACTCTCAATTTCAAATTCAGGTTACCTTCCTCGACCAGAATTTCCCTGACCTTATCAGCGGCATCTTCGGTAAATATGACGGGGTCCGACATGGTCTGTCCTCCTTTCAAGTGCATTGACAAGGCAGAACAAAGCAATTCTCGTACCAGAATTCAACTGATTGATTAAATTGGCTTTAATAATTTTTGTTTTGTCCATTTCCTGACGCCATGATTGACAATCACAAGAGATCACGGAATTTTGTTGAAAACCCTACAATCATGACAACCATCCCCGTAAACACCTACCGAGATAAACCATAACTAATTGATTATTGGATTCTATTTAAATTGGCACAGCAATTGCTAAAGAGTTCTGGCAAGGGCATTCCGGCATAGGCAATGTCGGTGCGGGAATCTTCATTGACGGGGGGTTGCAATGACAATTTTTACTCAAAAGCTAAGCGCATTGTCATCGGCTGAGGAGTTTCTGGAATTTTTTTCAGTTGAGTATGATCAAGCCGTGGTGCATGTGAATCGCCTCCACATCCTGAAGCGATTCAATCAGTACCTGCGCGCCACGCCGGGTACCCACAAGATGGAGGATGAAGCCCTGCGGATCGTTTGTCGCGATCTATTGAAAAAAGCCTATGAAGATTTTGTCCGGTCGACTCCAGCCCAGGAAAAAGTATTCAAGGTGTTTCGTGATCAGGAGGGACAGAGTATTGGACTAACGTCCCTAAAAACCACCTTGCCCTCACAACAGCGCCCGTAGGAGCGATATCATGCATATCGTCGTTTGCATCAAGCAAGTTCCGGACAGCGCCCAGATTCGTGTCCACCCGGTCACCAATACCATCATGCGGCAGGGCGTTCCTGCAATCGTCAATCCCTATGATTTGTATTCTCTGGAAGAGGCCCTACGTCTCAAGGACCGGTACGGCGGTCGAATCACGGTGCTGTCGATGGGCCCTCCCCAAGCCGAAACCGCACTGCGCAAAGCCATTTCGTTTGGGGCTGACGAGGCCATCCTGGTGACGGATCGAGCTTTTGCAGGTTCGGACACTCTGGCAACCAGTTATGCCCTGGCATCGGCCATTCGTCAAATCGAGAAGGATATTCCGGTGGATCTCGTATTCGCCGGGAAGCAGACGATCGATGGCGATACTGCCCAAGTGGGGCCTGGAATCGCCAAAAGACTGGACATGAGGTTGCTTACCTACATTTCAAAAATTCGTGAACTGGACGCGCCCCATGGGACCATCACCGTCGAGAGACGCGCCGAAGGGGGCGTACAGGTCCTGAAAACCAAACTTCCATGTCTGGTTACCGTGCTTGAAGGTACCAATGAAATGCGTTTTGCCACCATGAACAACATGTTCAGGGCAGCACGCTATCCGCTCAAAGTCTGGAACAAGGAAAGTGCCGGAATTGAGGATCTGACCAAGATTGGACTTAAGGGCTCGCCCACCATCGTCAGCAAGGTTTTCGCCCCTTCCCCGAAAGCAGTGAAGGCAGAAATCATCGATACGGAAAGCAATCAACCCAAAGACCTGGTTGTGACCTTGCTGGCCAAATTGTTTACAAAAAAGCCCGACTTGGCCCATGACATTGCCAAAAACGCTCCCTGATCTGCTGTGAGGAAAAAATCATGAGTGAAACCACGGAACCGAGAAAACCAGCCAGGAAGAAGGTCGAACTTGATCCAAAACTTGCGCGTTACAAGGGAGTGTGGGTCTTCGTTGAACATGAACGCGGCCAGGTTCATCCGGTATCCTGGGAACTGATGGGAGAAGGCAGAAAGTTGGCCGACAAACTGGGGGTTGAACTTGCAGGTGTCGTGATGGGCGCACCTGGGGAGGACACACGAACATTCTGTCATCAGGCGATGCATCATGGCGCAGACCTATGCTACCTGATCGCGGACGAGGTCCTGAAAGACTACAGGAATGAACCGTTTACCAAAGGCATGACGGATCTGGTCAATACCTGGCAACCAGAAATCCTTCTGATCGGAGCCACGACGCTCGGACGTGATCTCGCAGGCAGTGTCGCCACGACATTGAAGACCGGTTTGACCGCCGATTGCACGGAGCTGGCGATCGACATGGAAAACCGCAGCCTCGCCGCCACCCGACCCACTTTCGGCGGTAGCCTGCTTTGCACCATCGTCACACTCAATTACCGTCCTCAAATGGCGACGGTACGTCCGCGAGTAATGGCCATGCCGAAGCGGGATGAATCCAGGACCGGGAGAATCGTCGAACATCCGTTGGGCATGATCGAGACCGCCATCATCACCAAGGTCCTTGAATACATTCCTGACAATCTACAAGGGAAACCCCAACTTGCCTTCGCTGACATCATCGTTTCCGGCGGAAGGGGGATGAAAAAACAGGAAAACTTTCAACGGATCTGGGATCTTGCCAAAGTATTGGGCGCAGAAGTGGGGGCTACCCGACCCATCGTGCAAGCCGGATGGGTCGAGGCAGACCGCCAGGTGGGACAGTCTGGAAAGACGGTTCGGCCAAAACTCTATATTGCGGCCGGAATTTCAGGAGCCATTCAGCACCGGGTCGGCATGGAAGATTCCGATGTGATCATTGCCATCAACTCTGATCCGAATGCCCCGATTTTTGATTTTGCGACTTATGGCATCGTCGGCAATGCCATGGTTATCGTCCCGGCGCTGACGGATGCGTTCAGACAGCATCTGTCCACATCCCGAATGGCCGGCTGAGGAGGGTTTCACCATGGCAGAAAAATTTGACGCAATCGTTGTCGGTGCGGGTCCTTCTGGAAATGCAGCCGCCTACACGCTGGCCAAGTCCGGCCTCAAGGTCCTGCAGATCGAGCGGGGAGAATACCCCGGATCGAAGAACGTGCAGGGGGCAATCCTGTACTCCGACGCCCTGGAACGCATCATCCCAGATTTCAGGGAGGATGCGCCACTGGAGCGGCATATCGTCGAACAGCAAATGTGGATCCTGGATGACGAGTCTTATGTCGGCAGTACCTACCGTTCAGCCGAATTCAACAAACCACCCTACAACCGCTATACCATCATTCGAGCCCAATTTGACAAATGGTTTTCCAAAAAGGTACAGGATGCCGGGGCCCTGCTGATCTGTGAGACCACCGTATCCAATTTGCTTCTCGATAAAAACCGGGTGATCGGCATACAGACAGACCGTGAAGGAGGTGCGATCTACGCTGACATTGTCATCCTTGCCGATGGAGTGAACTCCCTGCTGGCCAAAAAGGCTGGTTTCCATCCCGAACTCAATGCCGGGGACGTGGCTCTGGCTGTCAAGGAAATCCATTTCCTGCCACAGAACCTCGTTGAAGAACGTTTCAACATCGACGAAGAAGAAGGGGTCGTCATTGAAATGGTCGGAAAAATCACCCAGGGCATGATGGGGACGGGATTTCTCTACACAAACAAGGAATCCGTCACGATCGGTGTTGGTTGCATGCTTTCCGATTTCAAGCAGCAAAAAACAACGCCTTACATGTTGCTCGAACAAATGAAGGCCCATCCTGCCATCAAGCCGCTACTGGCCGGGAGCGAGATGAAGGAGTACACGGCCCATCTCATTCCCGAAGGGGGCTACAAGGCCATCCCAAAAATTTTTGGTGATGGATGGATGATGGTGGGAGACGCTGCCATGTTCGTGAATGCGGTCCACCGCGAAGGTTCCAACCTCGCCATGACCTCCGGTCGCCTGGCTGCCGAAACCGTGATCGAACTGGCCAAACAGGGCAGGGAAATGACGGAGGCCAATCTTTCTCTCTATCGCGAGAAACTCGATGACAGTTTTATTCTGAAGGATCTCAAAAAATATAAGGATCTGCCCGGAATCTTTCATAAAAACCCTCAGTTTTTCACGACCTATCCAGAGTTGGTCAACCGGGCCGCACATTCCATGCTCACGGTCGATGGTATCGACAAAAAGACCAAAGAACTTGAAATCCGGCGCAGTTTTCTCAAAAAACGCTCGCTCTTCGGACTGATCGGCGATGCATTTAAAATGTGGAGGGCCTTCGAATGATCAAGGTGGAAAACAAACTGTTCCAGAATCGCTACAAAGTTGATGCAGGACACCCCCACATCACCATCAAGAATCTGGATACCTGTCAGAACGATTGTAAAACCATGTCTTGTACGGTCTGTTGTCCGGCGGGCTGCTATACCCAGGAGGGAAATGGAAAAATCGTTCTCATAACTGACGGCTGTCTCGAATGTGGGACCTGTCGGATCATCTGTTCGGAATTTCAGAATGTCGATTGGAATTACCCACGGGGAGGCTATGGCATCCTCTTCAAATTCGGTTAAGTCAAACAACAAGGATCCTGAATCATGCCAAGACCAAGAAAGCACGTCTTCGTTTGCAGTCAATCACGCCCCCCGGGACATCCCAGAGGGTCCTGCAGCAATAATGGCGGAACAGAACTTTTACAGGCGTTCTGGCAGGAGTTGCAGAAACGGAATTTATACGAGGTGGTTGCAATCACCTATTCAGGCTGCATCGGCCCGTGCGATAGCGGACCCAATGTTCTGGTCTACCCTGAAGGAACACTCTACAGTAAAGTCAGCCCAACGGATATTGGTGAAATATTCGACAGCCACCTGCTCGGCGACCAACCGGTAGAACGGCTGCTCGCCCCCAGAGAAATTTGGAATTAACTTACCCCTCGAAGAGAAATCATGACACTCATCACCACACTGGAACAGGAAAAAAAACTTCTTTCCCCCGTTTTTTCCGGGAAAACCGGGAAACCAACCACCTACGGATTTCGTGGCAACCTGGTACTCAAGGAAGCCGAAAAATTTGCCGATGAAGCCCGTCCTCCGGAAATCATGGCTGATCAGGTCATTCTCTCGGCCGATTCTGATAAAATCGACTTTCTGGGGTGTCATGTCGACTCTCTGGCCCATCTTTCCTTGATCGTCAAGATGTTGAAACCTTATCTCGATGCACAGGGAAAATATTTTGTCTTTGCTGGAAATATAGATATCTCCCAGAAATACTTCATTGAACTCGAAGGGTTCGGCTTTTACATCATGCCCCTGGATGAAGCCACCGTCTGGAATGAATTGCTCGAATGTTTCAATCTGGACCGGGGGGATATCAAAAAACTGGGCCCTGGAGAGAAAATAGACGCGGTAGCCAATGCTGCTGCCAAATTTGTTGGAAAATTCAAGACGATTACCTTTGAAGAAGGTCTGGCAGCGATGGGACCAGTAAGAATTCCTGAAAACAGGCCGGTATAGGTCGGACACTGTACGGCGGTGAAACGCGCTGAATCTTGCCAGGGAGGCCAATGGAAACCGTAAATCCCCACTATGAAAAAATAGGCGGGGAATCCGGCGTCAGAAAACTGGTTGAAGTTTTCTATCACATCATGGATACCCATCCCATGGCAACCGGAATCCGTCAACTTCACCCCGAACATCTCGGTTCTTCGAAAGAAAAACTGTTCATGTTTTTGTCGGGCTGGTTGGGTGGACCACCGCTGTATATTGAGGCGTATGGGCATCCCCGGCTTCGGCAACGTCATCTTCCCTTTTCCATCGGCGATGCGGAGCGGGACCAGTGGATGGAATGCATGCGCGAGGCCTTGAGGCAATGCGATCTCGATGAAGAACTCAGGCAGCAACTAACGGATTCATTTTCAAAAACCGCCGATTTTCTGCGCAATCAAGAATAGTCGACACACTCAAATCGCAGTCGGATTAACTTCTTCCTGCCCGTTTATGCCCGCATCCCGTTCCTGATCTCGAGGGCCCACTCGTCTCTCATGTTGTCGCTGGAAACCATTGAAGAAGCGCGTTTCGCAATTTGTCAAAGGCCGCGTCGGTACACCCACGTGTGGTTACGCGCATCGCCAGTTGCTGATAGATCGAAGATGATCTTCCTATTTTGGATTGGCGAAGTACCCATTCGACAGCCTCTTTGGGTCGATCGGGCTTTGTCTCGTTTTCCTGCCAGAAACCTTGATTTTCCAAAGTCGTTCGAAGTTCGGAAAATGCGCCCTTGTACCCCAAGACAGAGCAAACATGAGGGCTATCCTGCCACACCCAGTTTTCCAATTCCGGATCGAGGACCACCCCACATCCAGAGTCATTTGTCCAGCCTGCACTGTTCAAATGTGCGCTCAGTCGGCTCGAGATCGCATCTTTACCTGGCGAACCGTCCCAATCGGCATCGACAATGACTACTGCATGTCGGTGTGTGTTTGAAAAAGTCTGCAACAATTCATTTGCTCTGGTATAGAGTCCGGGATCATTCAATCCGTGGGCAACCACCAAATCATGACGGGGTACAAAATCAAAATGCCCGCAATCCAACGCCCGGTGAAAAGCATCGCGCGAGAAAAAGCCCTTGAGCATTCCCTCCATGTTTTTGTCCGCCACCAGAAAGAGGCAATCCCTCATCCCAAGACTCCTGTTGCGAACAATTCTCCAAGGTTCAGCGCGGATTGCCATTCGCGCAAACGAGGATGATCGCCCCCTCGCACGATATCCACAGCACCTTCATCCGTTTTACCAAAGCACAGGATTTGCCCAGCCTTTAACTGACTCAGAACAATAGGGGAGTGCGTGGCGCAGAGAATCTGTGATCCGTAAACCGAGGTCAGCGACTGCATCACTGTTTCCATTGCTTTTGGGTGAATACCGTTCTCCGGCTCCTCGATGAGCACAATTGACGGCATACTTGGGGCATAAGCCAGCAAGGTCAAGGCCAGCAAACGTAGCGTGCCATCCGAAAGAACCCAAGATGGGGCCTTTAAACCGCTTTTATGGCGAAGTTCGATGTAACGCGAACGATCCTCAGGTTTTTCAATGGTCTGAATATCCTCCAGATCGTCCAGGGAGGTAGCCAAATGCTCAACCCACGCCCTTTTAGCGGGGGTGTTTTCCATCGCGTGAACAACCCATGGCAGGTTAGCACCGTCTGGTAAAAACTCTCTGGACGATCCAGCTGGCGCAGGCATACGCATTTTTTCGGCATTGAGCATTAAACGATGCACCCCCTCCATCAGCACCCGCTTGGCCCACGTTGCGGCCGGAAACTTCTGCTCATCCTCCGGTAGATTGGCCAATGCGCTCTTGGAAGGGCCAAGGCGAAACAGGTTGTTCCATTCCGACGTTTCTGAGCGAAAATAATCGTTTCCGCTTTCTACCACCTTGTTCACCACCTTGCGCCAGCCCGGCGGACTTTTTTTGTTCTGGGGCAGAACGATGTGCTCCGGGGCTGTTTCCGGGCAGGGAAACAACGCCTGTTGGTGAGTTTCCCGCAACTTGATCTCGTTGCACAGCCATAGGGTTTCATGGTCGAAACCCAAACGGCCATCGGTATGGATACCCAATTCATACCGGCAAAACCGATAACGATTATCTAAAGTTTCAACAATTTCGGCGGGAAGTTCCAGCGTAATGGCTATCTCAACCCCCCCACCCTGCCGCAGCCAGGTCAAATCCAGCGGATCAACGGCACGGGGCGCTATATTCATGCGCGCATTGCCGAACACGGCAGACTCCAGTCCCGTGGAAAGAATATCCCGCACCAGCAACAGGGCATCAAACAGCGTGCTTTTTCCGCAGGCATTCGGTCCCACCATCACCAGGAAAGATTTCAGTTCAACTGAAACGTAACGCAACGCGCGCAGTCCTTTGACTTCCAGTTGCCGGATCATGCGGTTTCTCCGAGTGGTTCAAGGGCGACCTTACCCCAATAGGCAATTACTGATTTTCTGATTTTACGCTAAAAACAACCCATTCATGAAGCCCTGGGCTGGAAGGAAAACAGAGTCGGATGGGTTTTTTTGTAGACTCTCAACCACATCAGGGTGGCAGGAATCAAGGAGGTGATGGAAAACCAAAGCGCCTCATTTTCGGCCTGTCCGCTCTGACCGATCTGCACGCTCAGGACCTCAAACCCTGACCAGTCGAGTTCCGGCATTCTATGACGGATTGCGGGAGAAATATTTTTGGCCAGGCCGGTCATGGTTAAAATCTGATGTTTGACTTCTGCGCGAGTCAGACGGCTGGACAGAAATTCATCCTTTTCCAACCCCTCAGCCAGAATCAGCACATTCGTGCAAACCTCATCCAACGACATCAGCATTGCAGCATCCAACATAGAAAGCATCCGTAAATTTGGAATCGGTCAATCACCCTTTGAGCCAGCGCTCCTACATGGGTATCGTCCCCTGGATTTCCGGCCCGAAGCAATTGTCGTAATCCCGACAAACGCTGCAACTGGGCGCGCGACATGTCTTGACATCGAGCATGTCACAAAACTGCTTGTAGAGGAATTTTTTCCATTTCATATTGAAACTGTTTCTGAGGAACAGGGAGTTGAAATGAACCCTAAAAATTTCGCTCAACGTTTCCCTGTCTGGCAAGCCCATGTCCTGCCAGAGGTGATCATCGCCAAAACAGGCTAAAGCCACCTCGCGAGCGTAACTCTCCGCCTCATCGCTGCTCTTGTGCATGAGCAACAGGGCCAGCAAATCCTCATATTCATCGGCCCTGCCTGCTGCAACCTTCACGATCCTGGTGGAGAGTTCCAATTGTCAGGCCGTCATGGGTTCGTGGGTGTAACACTTTTTGGGGCATATCTTTGAGCATGCCTCACAGCCCACGCAATTCATCTGGTTGGCAATGGTCATGACCTTTTTTTCATATTCGTCATCTTCCTCGTCGCTTGCGATGGCCACGATTTCACCCTCATCATCGATGCCCACCAGTTGCAATACTTCGCGACCACAAACTTTGAAGCAACGACCACACCCGATGCATTTTTCCTGATTGATCGTCTTGACGAACTTTGGAACCCAGGTACGACCATCCGGCATCGTGACAGTAATATCACCCATGTCAATTCCCTGCCCCGACCGTCTCTGTCTTGTCGATGCTCTGTCCAAACAGCCATCCAACTGTCTCGTCTGGTTTCAAAAGTTGTTCCATGTCGTCCGGTGTCCGGAGAAAAATCCAGTGCAGGACATCATACATATCCACCGTAACTTGAGCGAGTTCAGCCATTTTCAACCTCCTCTTCGAAGTCAATATCTCTTTGCTTTCCCTTCATCATGACTTTTCGCAACCAGGGCGGAGGCGTTCCTTTCAAAACGTCCGATAGTTTCTGTAACAGATCCGAAATCTCCTCTGGTTGGTGAACCTTGATCGGGTGAATCTTGTGAGCCACCACCCTGGCGGCCCCCGAACCCCCAATCGCTGCAACATAGAGGATGGCGCAGTCCTTGATCATCTCGATTTTTGGCGCGAGTTTGTCCTCATTTCCATCTTCCTGCAGGTCTCCATCGAACTGGATCGCTTCAAGAAATTCACTCCCTTCAGGATTGACTTCGTAAATGGCAATGTTCTTTGCCCATCCGAAGTGGGCGTCAACTCTTTTCAGATCCTGGGTAGCAAATGCAACTTTCATACTGCCTCCTTGCAATGATGATTTAATGACCCGAAGCCTGCGCACTGGTGTCTCTCCATGTCTCTGGTCCGACTTCAGCGTGGTTGCTCATGAACATATTCCCTATTTCGAATATCAGGTCGCGCGATCCTTTGTACCCTACTGATATACGGTGTGCTGCGCCCAACCGATCAAAAATCGGCATGCCTACACGCAGAAATGGAATATCCAATCGCTCAGCCATCTGCCTGCCATGGGAATGAGTGATCAAAAGATCACACCCCTTGGCCCTGAATTCCAGATCCTCCAGATCTCCAATCAACACCTCCGGGGTTGAAATACGTTCCAGCATTTCCGAGGAAGTCGTGGTCACAGCTGCATGAATTTCGCAACCCATTTCAACCAACAGCGAGGAAATCCCCCAGAGCAGATCGGGTTCGGCACCAATGGCCACTTTCTTTCCCCCAAAAAAGAAATGGCCATCGAGCATGGCATCCACCAACTGACTCCGTTGCCGTCGATATTTACCGGGAACCGGCTTGCCACTCGTCCTGGAAAGAAATGCCATAAATTCGTCATTAGCTCCCAAACCCAGCAAACGATCAAAAACGACATAGGGAACTTCGGCTTTCATGCTCAGTTCTACCGCTGCCGGAAGCATGTGTTCGCCAATAACCATCGTCACCTCTGATGAACCCATGCAGCGGATTTCATCGAGCGTCGTCCCGCCGGTGGTCGTCGGTTTGAAATCTGCAGGCACATGACCGTCCAGCGAACCCGAGAGGTCAGGCAATATGATGGGATCAAGACCAAAATCCTGAATGATCTGGCGGATATCCTCGATATCCCCCGGCGTCAGGTGACTGCCTGCCAGCACATTGACCTGGGTTTTATTTTTTTTGGTTGCAGGCTCCACCAATTCCTGCACGATTCGAACCACTGCTTTGGCCCAGCCATCCTGAAATGCGCCCAGATAATCCGGAGTCGACACATAGACAATTGCTAATTCATTCAATTCTGGATGTTTTTTTCGAATGAGCCGAAGATAACCATCGACATCATCGCCTTTTGTTTCCGTCAAACCCGTGGAAGCAATCCCGATAATGCGGGGCTTTGCCCTGGTCCAGATGTTCATTATGGCCTGTTCGATATTGTCCATTCCACCCATAATGGTGGTGGCTTCATTCATGGCAGTAGTCTGAAGCGGGATATTTTCTCGGAAGTGGCGCACGAACAGAACCATGCCAAAAGCCGTACACCCCTGCGATCCATGGAGTGCTGGCATACAGGCATCCAGCCCAAGGTACGCCAATGCGGCACCAATGGGTTGGCTCATTTTTAGCGGATTGACCGTGCAAGCCTTATGTGATGTCACGACTGTTGCCATCATCCTGATCCTTTCCCTGTATGACAGGCGCTGAGTTTCATCCACAAACCATGCAATTACCATGCCACAATAAACGCTATGATTTATAAAGAATTATTGTTTGTAGAAAAGCGCACAAAGACGACATAACCCCACAACCCGCTCCACGCCATCTCGAGCACTGAAGAGTTTTATGTAGGGTACGGAAATTCGCCTGACGGCAAAACGCCCATGGACTCTCTGAAGATTCCATGGGCGTGATTGAAAAAGTCATTTAAATCAGAACTTGACCAGGATCTCCTCGTCCCGGACGATATACTGACAAGCCAGACGCCAAGGGGGGGGAATGTCCTTGAGTTCGGCTTCTTCAATCTGATCCCTGGTGATTTTTCCTGCCAGTTTAAGCACTGTCTTTTCTTTCTCGGTCAGGTGCATCCCCATGGGCTGCTTGTTGGCAAGAATGACGACTTCTACCGCGCAGGAACCACACTCCCCGTTTTCGCACTCAAAGTCCACGGGAATTTTGTTTGCCTTGGCAACGGCCAACAAGGTGTGGCAGTCCCCTGCCGTGGCATAAACCGTGATATCTTTTTTAAGTTCGGGCGAACTGAATGTTACATTGGCCATAGCCTTCCTCCCCTCTCTGGAATATGGACCCCATATAAAAAGGGGTGGAGAGCGATGCTGTGCCCGCCACCCCCGACCTTGCTTCAGCGAATGATGTCGAAGCTATAATCGCTCTTGGCAGGAATGTTGGTATTCTTGTCCATCTCGTCAAATATCTTGTCGAGCACCGTCACCAACACCCTCATCCCGCCCTGATAACCCCACACCGGATAACGGTGGTGGTGATGCCGGTCAAAGATCGGAAACCCGATCCGGATCAGCGGCGTCCCCGTATCCCGTTCCAGATACTTCCCGTAGGTGTTCCCAATCAAAAAGTCCACCGGCTCCGTAAACAGCAGCGAGCGCATGTGCCACAAATCCTTCCCCGCATAGGCATGGCAGCCCGCCCCAAAGGGGGAGGAAGCCAGCAGGGCCTCCATCTTCGCCAGCCATTCGCTTCCCCCATTGGTCGACAGCACATGCACCGGCTCCGCCCCCAACTCCATCAGAAAGGCCGCCAGACCCAGGCAAAGGTCAGGGTCCCCATAGATCGCAAACTTCTTGCCATGAATATGGGCGCTCGAATCCGCAATCGCGTCCACCAGACGCCCACGCTCCTTCGTCAGCGAGGCCGGGATCGCCTTGCCCGTGATCCGTGACACCTCCATCAGAAACTTGTCCGTCCCAGCCACCCCAACCGGATGATTGAAAGACACCACCTCCTGCCCCTGGCTCGCCGCATACGACAGGGTCTTCTCGGTGCAATACTGCTGCATCGAAATCGTCGCCTTCGCGTTCAATGCCGCCGCCGTATCCTCCAGCGTCGTCCCCCCGTCGTACATCCGGAATTCCCCATCCGCAGGCGTGTCAAACACTTCGCTGTTGTCCGCCAGAATCGTGTAGTCCACCCCCATCTCGTCCAGCATCCGCTTCACTTCCCGCGTATTCCCCACGGTGTAACCGTCAAATCCCCCAATCAGGTTGATCTTGTCCTTCGCTACCCGTGTCTTCCCTTCCCAAAAATTCGACAGAATCCCCTTCAACGCGTTGTCATACCCCGTAATGTGGCTTCCCACAAAGGCCGGCGTATGTGCATAGGGCACCGGAAAATCTTCAGGCACACTCCCCTTGTTGCGCGCATTGGTGATAAACCCGTTCAGGTCATCCCCAATCACTTCCGCCATGCAGGTCGTGGACACCGCAATCATCTTCGGCTTGTACATGCTGTAGGTATTGGCCAACCCGTCGATCATGTTGTTCAAACCCCCAAACACCGCCGCATCTTCCGTCATCGACGACGAAACACAGGACGCCGGCTCCTTGAAGTGCCGGCTCAGGTGACTTCGGTAATACGCCACGCACCCCTGCGAACCATGCACAAACGGCATCGTCCCTTCAAATCCCACCGCCACAAACACCGCCCCCAACGGCTGGCACGCCTTCGCCGGATTCACCGTCAGCGCTTCCCGCCCAAAATTCTTCTCCCGGTATTCCCAGGTCTTGGTCCACTCCCGGATCTCCTCCACCCGTTCCTTCGGGTGCGCGTTCTCAAAATTCCGCTTCTTGTCCTCGAACATCTCCAGATATTCCGGCTCTCGAAATAAATTGAAATGGTCCAGCACACTACTCGAGTTCTGCGTCATGATCTCTCTCCTGTCTCAATATGAATCGGCTTCAACTATTCGCCCAGGGCGTCTTGGTCAATCCCCAGATCGGATTGTTGATCGCCATATCCATGTCCCGCGCAAATATGGCAAATCCGTCATACCCGTGGTACGGACCCGAATAATCCCAGGAGTGCATCTGCCGGAACGGCACTCCCATCTTCTGGAATACATACTTCTCCTTGATCCCAGACCCCACCAGATCCGGCTGGACCTTCTCCACAAACTTCTCGAACTCATAACCCGTCACATCGTCATAAATCAACGTCCCGTCCTTCACATAGTGGGTCGTGCGCTGGTAGTCATCGTTATGACCAAACTCATAGCCCGTCCCCACCACTTCCATCCCGAGATCCTCGTATGCACCAATCACATGACGCGGACGCAACCCTCCCACAAACAGCATCACCGTCTTCCCCGCCAGACGGGGCTTGTACTTGTCAATCACCGCCTGCATCAACGGCTTGTACTTCGCAATCACTCGTTCCGCCCCTTCCTTGATCTTGTCGTCAAAGTGGCTTGCAATTTCACGCAACGATGCCTCGATCTTCGAAGGTCCAAAAAAGTTGTACTCCACCCAGGGAATCCCGTACTTCTCTTCCATGTGTCGCGAGATATAGTTCATCGAACGATAACAATGCAGCACATTCAGTTTCGCCTTCGGCGTGTTCTCCAACTCCGCTATACTCCCGTCCCCAGACCATTGCGCAATCACCCGCAATCCCATCTCTTCCAGCAAAATCCGCGAGGCCCAGGCATCCCCACCAATGTTGTAGTCCCCAATGATCGAAACATCATAGGGCGTACTCACAAACTCCGGATGCTTCCCTTCCGACTTGTCAAATACCCAGTCCCGCACCGTATCGTTCGCAATGTGGTGCCCCAGCGATTGCGATACCCCGCGGAACCCTTCGCACCGCACCGGCACAATCGTCTTCCCGCCAAACTCCTTCGCCTTCTTCTTCGACACCGCCTCGATATCATCCCCAATCAAGCCAATCGGACACTCCGACTGCACCGTGATCCCCTTGTTCAACGGAAACAGGTCCTCGATCTCGTCCATGATCTTCTCGAGCTTCTTGTCCCCGCCAAAAACAATGTCCTTCTCCTGAAAGTCCGAGGTAAACTGCATCGTCACAAAGGTATCCACCCCCGTCGTCCCGATGTAGTAGTTCCTCCGGGCCGCCCACGAATACTGTCCACAGCCCACCGGACCATGACTGATGTGCACCATGTCCTTGATCGGCCCCCACACCACCCCCTTCGATCCTGCGTACGCACATCCACGGATCGTCATCACTCCAGGAATCGACTTGATGTTCGACTTCACATTGCAGTCCGTCTTCCCTTCTTCGTACACATTCAGATGTTTGGCTCGACGCTTCGCTGTCTTCTCGGGATAAACCTCCAGAACTTCCTCGATCAGCGCCTGGTTTCTTACTTTCACTTGCTCTACTGTCAGGCTCATTTCGCCCTCCTATAAAAAAATGAATAAAGGGTTTACAAGACCCGGAAAATCTCCACCCATAGCCCCTCCTTTCCAGGACCATCGGCGCAACTTTCCCGGACCCCCGCCCATGGCTCTTCACCTCGGACGGGGTTCCCCCCAATTACTGGGCCGCCGCCAGTTCTGCCGCCAGTTCTGCCGCCGTCTTGCCCACCACCGATTCATCCACACGCTTCATGATCCCGTGCTCCATCAACAAGTCTTCCAACTCGTCCATCGTGATCGGCGTCGGAATCGTCCCATTCCCCGCGTTCGCATGAATCTTCGTCGCCAGGCTCCGGTACTCATCCGCCTGCTTCGAATCCGGCGCATATTCCAGCACCGTCATCCGCCGCAGTTCCGCATGCTGCACAATGTTGTCGCGGGGTACGAAATGAATCAACTTCGTGTTCAACTTCACCGCCAGCGATTCCGCCAACTCCAGTTCCTTGTCCGTCTGGCGCTCATTGCACACCAACCCCCCCAAGCGTACGCCACCGGAATTGGCATACTTCAAAATCCCCTTCGAAATATTGTTCGCCGCATACATCGCCATCATCTCTCCCGACATGACGATGTAAATCTCCTGTGCCTTGTTCTCCCGAATCGGCATCGCAAATCCACCACACACCACATCCCCCAATACGTCATAGGAAACGTAATCCATGTTGTCGTAGGCCCCTTCCTCTTCCAGGAAGTTGATCGAGGTGATCACGCCCCGTCCCGCACATCCCACACCGGGCTCAGGTCCACCGGATTCCACACAGCGAATCCCCTTGAAACCCACCTTCATCACATCTTCCAGCTCCAGATCCTCCACGCTCCCCGCATCCGCCGCCAGACTCAAAATCGTGTCCTGTGCCTTCGCATGCAGAATCAGACGCGTCGAATCCGCCTTCGGATCACAACCCACAATCAGAATCTTCTGACCCAAATCCGCCAGCGCCGCCAGGGTGTTCTGTGAAGTCGTCGACTTCCCGATCCCACCCTTCCCATAAAATGCAATCTGTCTCAAATCAGCCATCTCATTCTCCTTGGAGTACAGTTATCGAATAGCAGTCCCTAAATTAATCATGGTTCACCGGGTTTTTAGGCCAACAACCTGACATGCCTTGTCTCACCCATCAACCGAAATATGTTTTCCGGTTTGTACATAGCCATAGCAATGTCCGTGCCATTTACCAAAAACAATTACAACATATTGTTTACAATTAATTATTTTTAAAATACATTAAAATTTCAGGCGCTTTTCATCTGTTGGCAACCCAACACCTCTGTCGGAAATCATGCAAAATTTTCAGGGAATCCAACACAATGCCTCGATCGTCCAGGAATAATCGGACAGGGGTGTCCACGACAATTTCAGGAAGAAAATATCAAGGAAAGGTTTTCAGGTTTCAACGATCAGTTCCCGAACAAAGTCGCCCAAGGAAATATCGAGTCGTTCGATCCCTTGCTCCTTCAGAAACCTCTCCTCGTTCCGGGTCATTTCCCCCGGCAAAACCGCCCAATGCCTGAGCGCCGACCGTTTCATGATTTGACGGGCAAAGGTTCGTTCCAGTTGATTTCTGAATCGACAGCCCATGAAGATAAAGTTCTTTCCGGTACGAATACGTTTGACCGCATCCGGGATGGGTGTCTGAATGTCGATTTCCGTCATGACTTCGACGAAGTCCGTATCCGATACCAGAAAGTTGTTCCCGGGAGAAATTGACCCCAGGGGTTTATAGATCAATTTTCTCCAGTTGACGGCCTGATCGGCTTCAGCAACATCACCGAGCGACTGGTAATAATGGACCCAGGTGCCAAAATGTTCTGACTGACTGACTCCGTGCACCTGTCCCCAATCACCACCGGGCGACATCGCTCCCTGCATGGCATTGTCGTACCAGACATCGACGATCAGGGCTGGCCCGCAGGGAAGATGTGCAAGATAATGATGAAGGGGACTTGGCTCCACTTGCGGCGTAAAAGCTTCGGTCATGATTCCCGACAAACTTTTCCGATGCTTGAAGTTTTCGATGAATTGAGCCGCAGCCGTCAGGTTCTTGCGAACCTTATGCGGAACGGAAACTTTGGAAACCAGTTTCTCGACCAGAGAATTCGGGGAATTGGGGACCGGGCAATTCGGCACGAGATCCAATACCCCGGGGCCTAGATAGGGAATGAATCGGCCCGTTTCCAGGCCCTCCCTGATCAAGCCGATCTCGTTCATGCCGAGATTCCCTGTTTGAGTAGATTGAGTTGTTCGGCAGACAGTCTGAAAACCCCCCGCCCGCCTGAAAGAGACTCGTAGCAATTCCGAGTGTTCCGACTCAAATGATTGAACCAGTTCTGAGCCGTCAGCGCGGAGGGGCGCTCGCCAATTTCACTGACTGTCGCGTCATTGTTGAAACGCACATGAATCATGATGTTTTCCATGATGTCGTACTCCTATACGAAACTGAGAATTTCGATGGTGACATTTTCACCGCCCAACAACGCCTGACAAGCGAGCCTCGATTTGGAACCAACCCCAACGAGAGTGTCGAGTTTTTCGTTTTCGACTCGCTGAATTCTGGAAATGCTTTTTCTTCCCTCCGTCACGAATATATGACAGGAACCACATTCGGCCTTGCCATCACACTTGTGAGGAATACTTTCGCCAGAATCAAGAATGGCACGAAGAATACTGATTCCTTCCACTCCTTCTATTTTTTTCCCCGAGGGCATCATGGTTACAACAGGCATTTCGTTTCTCCTTTACCTATCAATAAATAGCCGAACCGGCTCCTACATTCAGTGAAGCATCTTTGGTGGTCTTGACGATGAAACCCACTTGGTCTTCCGTCAAATGTCCATGAAAAGGCAAGACGATAACTCTATCCGCCACCTTCTCCGTAACCAGGAAATTCCCTTTCCGGTAACCTGACTTCTGGTAATACGGCTGGAGATGGACTGGCTGGCAATAGGCCGCCGATTCAACCCCTTCGGTATGCAGATCGTGGATGATGGCATCACGACTGCTTTTCGAAAACCTTGTGCCAAGATGGATCGGGTAGAGAAACCAATGAACCTCATCGACATCCTGGGCAATGTAGGGATCCTTGATTCCTTCAAAGGAACGCACATGATCGTAGTAAAAATCTTCGACTTTCTTTCTTCGTTCCAGGATTCGATCGATCCGCCGTAACTGGACCAGGCCCAGAGCGGCCGTCACATCACTCATCACACACCCCCAGGGCAACCATGCTCCGGCAATGACCGAAAACCGCTCGTCCTGACGACGATTTCTGATTTGCCTGATGGCAGAGCAAAGTTGGGAGTCATCCGTCACGATCATGCCGCCCTCTCCACAAACCAGAGGGCCTGGTTGCGAAAAGTCGAAAATTGCCAGATCTCCGAACGAACCCACCTGCTTACCCTTGTAGACCGAGGCAATGGCTTCGGTGGAATCCTCGATCAATAAAAGATCGTGCGCTCTGGAAAGTTGCATAAATTCATCCCAGGGCGCAGGGTGACCGTTGGTATTTCCAACCAGCAGTGCCCGCGTGCTGGAGGTGATTTTGGCTGCAGCCTTGACAGGATCCAGGGTCCCTGCCCAGTAATCGATTTCCGAAAACACCGGGGTCGCCCCACAATGGGAAAGAGCATGGCTGATCTGATGCCACGCATAGGGAGAGGCAATGACTTCATCTCCGACCCCAATTCCCTTTGCCTGGAGGGAAATCATGAGACCCAGGATTCCACTGTGAACGGCTATGGCATGTTTGCGACCAACGAAGGCGGCAAATGCCGTTTCAAATTCCTCGACCTTGTCCCCATGACTGGTTCTGGTCGACTTCAGCACCTCTGAAACACTTTCGATTTCAAGTTGACTGATGTCGGGGTCCGAAAGTGTGATCATCGTTTTTTTTCCACCACGACCACCCCTGTGGCCTCAGCCAATTCCCGGGTAATCTTCCAACAGTGATCCCGACCATCCACCAGATGGATATCAAAGCCCCGACTGCGCCTGAAAGGTATTTCGCCAAACAGATCAGAAGGTTCGCAACGAGTCAGGGAAACACCCGGAAATCTGTGTTTGAACATTGCCGACAAATTTCCGTGATCTTCACAACCTTCGAGAAAGTGCTCGATCGTTTCGATATCGATGTCCATTTCATGCCTCGCTTTTTCTGACCTCGACAGTAATGGGCAACTTGGTGTCCGCCGCCATTTCAGGCAGTTCCAATATCCAGCCATTCCCAAGGCTTATCTTCCCGCCCCAAAGCCCAGGCTTTTCCATGGTGACGATAGGCTCTTCCAGATCCTTCTTGGGAACATAAATCGAGTGCCCCCCTGTTGCATTTTTTCTGATCATGACCTTCATTGAACCTTTCCCCTCATGTTGTCGATAATGTCCGGCAATACGCCCAACAAATGATCCACATCCTCTTTCGAGGTATCACGACCAAGAGAGAACCGTACTGAACTCTCTGCACCTGGTCCCAACCCCATCGCCAACAACACGTGGGAAGGTTGGTTTCCTCCCGCGGTACAAGCCGCACCAGTCGAAACATGAATTCCCAGTTGATCGAGCTTATCCACAATCACTTCGCCGGGAAGACCATGAAAACAGATGTTGCTGGTATTGTTGACGCGTGAGGCATTCTTTCCATTGACCCGTGCAGAGGGGACCCTGTTCAGGATTTCCAATTCCAGGTAGTCCCTCAACTGGGCGGTCTGTGACCAATGCGTCCCTTGCGCAAGGATCCGGCAGGCCACCCCCAGCGCAGCGATTCCCGGGAGATTTTCAGTTCCCCCACGCATTTTTCTTTCCTGATGACCAAAAAATACGGGGGAAAGTGACTGTTTCTTTCTCACAAACAGAACACCAATTCCCTTGGGGGCGTGCATCTTATGGCCTGACAATGAAAGAAAATCGGCAGCCGTCGATTTCATGTTCACTTCAGCCTTGCCACAAATCTGCACGGCATCGGTGTGGAAGAGCGCTCCATTTTTATGAGCGATTTCCGCCGCCTGTCCAACCGGAAAAATTACTCCAGTCTCATTATTGGCCCACATCAGTGAAACCAGACTCGTCTCTTCAGTCACCGCATTTTCCAGATCAGACAAATCGAGATTTCCATCGCGATCGACGCCCAACTTCGTCACTCGATAGCCCTTTCTCTCCAGATCCGCCAATAGCAACAGATTCGAAGGATGTTCCACCGCACTGGTGACAATTTGCTTTTTCTCGGGCTGGGCTGCGCAAGCACCCAGAATCGCCATGTGGTTACTCTCGGTTCCCCCACTGGTAAATATGATTTCCTGGGGGGTAGCCCCCAAAAATTCCGCCACCTCTCCCCTGGCCGTGATCAACCTTCGTTTGGCCATGAGACCAGAACCATGGGTACTGGATGGATTGGCAAATTCACTCATGGCCACGATCACGGCATCCAGGCATTCCCTGGCAAGCGGTGTCGATGCGTTGTAATCGAAGTAGGTCATGGCCAAAATTTTCTATGTTTATCCTGATTGAGCATGGTCAGAAGCAGCAGCAATGTTCCAAATTCAGACTCAAGACACCAAACTCCGTGGTTGTGATCCTTTCGATAAAGTCGCCACATTCCGTTTTCAGTCCTGAATTCGATCCTGGCAATATCTATCGTCCCGCCTGCCTTATCGATATTCCGAGAGCAACAAGGACTGCTGACTTCATATCCCCCGGGAATTGGGTGCACTTCCGGGGAAACATAGCGATATCTGCACCGTTCGGATAATTTTTTTTGAATTCTCTTGAAATCAACTTCATTGGGATGTGGATACTTCTCCAAGGTAACCTCCCCATCGTTCAATCGCTGCCGATCTTCAAACGGACACCAGTTCCTCTTCGAGACAGCCAACCACCAATCCTTCAGCGAACTCCACCAGGTAAACAGGCATGTTGGTTTCCTCATGGCTACCCACCTGAACGACCTCGCCACGACACCCAACCTGTACGAGCAGATCTCCCGCTTCCCTTCCAGGAAAGGTTCCATCGTTGAAGAGATCCATCGTGGCAGTGACTGGTTGTCCCCACTGATACCTGGGAATTCTTTCGCCTGTCATGATTTCACCTAGGCCTGATAGCGGGGATAACTGTTATCGATGACGCACGTATTCTCCACGGGGCAGACCGCCACACATTGCGCATCGTCGAAATAACCGATGCACTCCGTGCATTTTTTCGGATTGATCACAAAGGTTCCATCCTTCTCGTAAATCGCCACATTCGGGCACTCCGGTTCGCAGGCCGAACACGCCGTGCATTGCGATGAAATGATCCTGTACGCCATTTTGATAATCCTCACGAAGTTGACTCTGTCCCCAGAAGGCAAGAGCAACAAGCATGCCAATTTCAAAGCCGCCAAAAAAATAAAAAATATCCTGAAAATACAATCGGAATTCATTTGTTTGCATTCATACATCCCTGCCTCATCTGTCGCAAATGCGACAACGTTTGATCCCCTTTTCATTCTCACGCCATGCCCTCTGAAGTTGTGGATTTGACCTCCGGCAGATTTTTTCCGGAATTTCCCCTCATTCGACCCAGTTGGCACAACTGTTGCTCAGTGTCATGCACGACCTGAATATCTGGGGGGGTGACATGACCGTGATCATCAATGACGTAACGTTACGTGACGGAGAACAAACCGCCGGAGTTGCCTTCAATGCGGAAGAAAAAATTGCCATTGCTCGTGCGCTGTCAGAATCAGGCGTCCCGGAGATGGAGGTGGGCATTCCGATCCTTGGCCCGGAAGAGCAGGAAATCATCCAAACGATCACAAAAATGGGCCTCTCTGCCCGTTTAATGGTCTGGGGAAGAATGCTGCATGAGGATTTGCTGGCTATGGCGAAGTGCGGTGCGGACATCGTCAATTTGTCCATTCCGGTTTCCGACCACCAGATTTTCAACAAAATTTCCCGGGATCGAAACTGGGTTTTGAATACCGTCAGCCGACAAGTCAGCGAAGCCAGGGATCTTGGCATCGAAGTCAGCGTTGGCGGTGAGGATTCCTCACGGGCCGATTTGAACTTTCTGATGCAAGTCATGGAAAAGGCACAAATGGCAGGAGCCAGAAGATTCCGGTTTGCGGATACCCTGGGACTGCTGGATCCCTTCACGACCTTTGATCGAATTCGGCACTTGAAAAGAAATTCGGATCTGGAAATCGAAATTCATGCACACGATGATCTCGGCCTGGCCACGGCCAACACTCTTGCCGCCGTCAGCGCCGGTGCAACCCATGTCAACACCACCGTCAATGGTCTGGGGGAAAGGGCAGGCAATGCCCCCCTCGAAGAGGTCGTCATGGGCTTGAGACACCTCCATGGCATCGAGACGGGAATCGATGCGCGCCGCTTTCCGGAAATATCCGAACTGGTCGCGCGCGCCTCCGGCCGCCCGATACCCGCCAACAAATGTATTGTCGGCAGTTCCGTTTTTACCCATGAATCCGGGATTCACATCGATGGTCTGCTCAAAAACGTCGCCAACTATCAAAATTTCGACCCTGCTGAAGTAGGCCGCGAACACCGCCTCGTGCTGGGGAAACATTCGGGCTCAAAATCCGTTCTGAATGCCTACGCCCAACTGGGTATCCTGCTGACAGATTCCGAGGTCAAATCGATTCTTGGTCGTATTCGGAATCACGCAGTCGCCCACAAGCAAACCCCCAACTCCAGAGATCTTGAACGTTTCTACGCGGAAACGCTCTCGGGGTCGACATTCCCGCACTGAGAGATCACCAGATCCAAAGCATGTATTTTGTCTGACTCTGGTTTGTCAGGTTTGCGACATTTC
>VFSW01003260.1_pt1 | contig 24379 bp, 22 predicted proteins | sample 5358111 | NCBI WGS metagenome assembly VFSW01 (sample SAMN11554181, study PRJNA540505) | mine drainage metagenome | isolation source: sediment from site ElyBrook_90M | place: USA: Ely Copper Mine, Vershire, VT | collected 2017
CCCGGCTTCCGCCATAGCCATCCAATGCCCGCTTTGACCTGGCTCCCAACCCAACCCGATTGGCCCGCAGCGCTCAAAGCTGCGGAAACTGCGCCCACTCTGCAAAACCTCACCGCCCTCGCAAATTGCAATCTCGATTTCATCCGCACCGATCGGCTCGACCGGCTGATCCAGCATCACAACCTTACAGCGCCCCCACCACATCCTGCAATCCGCTTGGCGATCCTCGGCAGTTCCACCACCGCCCACCTCGCGGGCGCCATCCGCGTCGCCGGCCTCCGCCATGGCTTCACCATCACCATCCATCAAGGCGAATACGGCCAATACGCCCAGGATTTGCTGTCCCCCGATCCAATTTTACGCGATTTTCAGCCAGATTTCCTGCTCCTCGCCCTCGATGGTCACCACCTCGCCTCGCTCGATCCCGCCGCCATGCGCGCCCGCCTCCATCAATGCTGGCAAGCCGCCGCAAAGCTCGGCGCAAGGGTCATTCAGCAAACCGCCTTGCCGGTTCACCCCGCCCAGCTCGGCCAAAATGAATTTTTATTGAATTCGCCCGCAACCGCCCTCAGCCAGCTCAACACTGCGCTTCGCACTGATGCACTCGCCCATAATATCCTGCTCCTCACCATCGATGACGAGGGCGCCCGCCATGGGCTCGATCAGTTTCATAGCAAAACCCTATGGCACCGCGCGAAGCAGGAAATCAGCCCCGCCGCCGCCCCCTATTACGGCGATCTGGTCGCACGCCTGATCGCCGCCGCACGCGGCAGATCGGCCAAATGCCTCATATTAGATCTCGATAATACACTCTGGGGCGGCGTGATCGGCGATGATGGGCTGGACGGCATTACACTCGGTCAAGGCAGCGCCGAGGGCGAGGCATTTGTGGCGATTCAAACCTATGCCAAAGCCCTATCGCAGCGCGGCATTGCGCTCGCCGTCTGTTCAAAAAACGACGAAGTCAACGCCCGCGCACCGTTTGAAAATCATCCAGAAATGGTGTTACGCCCCTCCGATATCGCCTGCTTCGTCGCGAATTGGACCGATAAAGCGACCAATATCCGCGCCATCGCCAACCAACTAAATCTCGGCCTTGATGCGATGGCATTCCTCGATGATAACCCCGCCGAACGTGCGCTCGTTCGCCGCGAATTGCCAATGGTGCGGGTGTTTGAAATGCCCGACGAACCTGCCCTAGTCGCCGATTGTATCGCGCAATCAGGATGGTTCGAGTCGGTCGCTCTGACCGAGGATGACCGCAACCGGGCGGCACAATACGCCGCAAACGCAGCGCGCGCCGCGTTGCAAAAAAATGTTACCGATATTGAAACTTATTTGACCAGCCTGAATATGCGCCTGTTGTGGCGGCGCTTTGACCGTGTCGGGCTGACGCGGATTGCGCAGCTCATTAACAAAACCAACCAATTCAACTTAACCACCAAGCGATATACTGAGTCTGAAATTGCGGCCATGATCGACGCCCCGGATTGGCTTGGCTTACAATTTCGCCTGCTAGATAGTTTTGGCGATAACGGCATGATCGGCATTGTGCTGTTGCACGGAACCGGCCCGGAGCAGGACATTGATAGCTGGCTGATGTCCTGCCGCGTGTTGGGCCGCCGGGTTGAGCAAGCGATGCTCGCTGTAACGGTTGAGATGGCGCGGACGCGCGGGGCAGAGCATCTGCGGGGGCGTTTCATCGCCTCGGGCCGTAATGACATGGTGCAAGACCATTACCAAAAGCTTGGTTTTTGCGCCGAGGCCGACGGCTTTGCTCGGCTTGATTTAGCGCTCTATACACCCCCCTCTCTGCCCATGACGATTGAGGATGAACGATGACCGAAGCCGAATTGCTTTCAGCGATCACACCAATTTTTCGCGATGCGTTCAGCGATGACGCATTTGTGCCGACCATGAGTATGACCGCGAAGGATGTGCCGGGTTGGGATTCGTATAAGCAGGTCAATATTTTGATCGCGCTGGAAGAAAAATTTGGTGTCAAATTCCGCAGCCGCGAGATCGACAAATTGGCCAATATCGGTGATTTGGTCAGGCTTTTAGGCGAAAAGCTCGGCAGCTAAACCAAATCCTCGATCGCTTCGGCCAACTTAATGTCGCGCAGCGAAAGGCCGCCCGCATCATGGGTCGTGAGTTTGATCGTGACCCGGTTATAAACGTTTGACCATTCCGGATGGTGATCCATTTTTTCGGCGAGCAAAGCCACGCGGGTCATGAAAGCGAAAGCTTCGCTGAAATCATGAAATTTGAATTTTCGCTCGATCGCGTCTTCGCCTTTGACCATATCCCAGTCCGGCAACAGGTCAGCGAGAGCTTGATGTTCTTCGGCGGTGAGACGAGCGATCATGGGGCGGCTCCAGTTCAGGGTTTGCGCATCGCGAGAAACTTAGTCGCGTCGGGCCGTTCGACATGGAGATAGAGCATCACCGGGCCGGTTTGGCTGAATTTCAGGCCACAGGGAATCGTCGCTGTGTGATACAGGCGAAAGCGCGTGCCGACCAATTGTAGATGAGCGGATTTCAGATCCAGCACCAAGGTTCCGTGCGCCGGGATGGTGAGTTTAGTGAGGTCGGCGCCATCGGCGCTAACCATTTCGGTTTTGTGGGCAACGGGGCATTCGGCGGACACGAGCTGATCGGGTTGATCGGAAGTGTTGGTGAGCGTGAAATAGCCGTTGGCGGTGATACCGATTTTGCCAGAAGCCCTTATCCAACCGTGATCAACGGCAACGCCGGGCAATGGCGCCGGGACCGATTGTGCCCGCGCAAACGGGCACAGGGCGAGAACGGTAACAAGCATTAGCCAGCGAAGTTTCATGGTTTGATACCCTCAAATCGATCGATGCGCCATTCGGGCGGCTCAGCAGCCGCCGCTTGATACCAGCTTTCCACCAACGGATGCGCACGAACCGCCGCGACATAGGCCGCAGAGTCGGCACTGAGCGCTGGCTGGTAGGTGATAAAACGGGAAATGACCGGAGCATACATAATATCGGCGCCCGTCATTTCATTGCCAAACAGAAAAACGCCGACGCCCGCATAACAAGCGCGGGTTTGCGCCCAGAGGGCTTCGATCCGCTCAAGATCCGCACGCACGGCAGGCGAAAAAGCTTGTGGCGCGAAAACGCAATCGCAACTCATCGGCATAGCGATGCGTAATTCACGAAAACCTGCGTGCATTTCAGCAGAAATGGCGCGAGCATGGGCGCGGGCGATGCGTTCGGCGGGCCAAAGTTTGGGTTGATGCTCCGCGCAATATTCCAAAATGGCTAAACTATCCCAGATCATGGCGCCATCATGCTGCAAGAATGGCACCATCCCAGACGGCGATACCGCTTTGACCGCTGGGGTGCTACCGCCCGCAAGCGGGATGATCTGCTCCTCGACATCGAGGCCGACCAACCGCACGGCGAGCCAGGCGCGCAGCGACCAGGAGGAATAACGCCGACTGCCGAGATACAAACGATTTTGCGCTGCGCCAATAGCCATGACGCGAGTTTAGCCTGATCCGGTGCGGCCCGCCAGATCATGCGCCGGGTCGGTGCGCAGCGATGGGTCGGCGGTGCACACCTCATCGATAAAGGTGTTGATATCGGCCATGACGGGCGCGCGCCAAGCGAACCAAGGCAGCAAAGCAAGGAGAATGCTGATATGGCCAATATTCGGATAGATGCGCGATTGCACCATGGTGCCCGCAGCGCGCAGCAGGCTGGAGAGCGAGGCAGTGTTTTTCGGGGCCACCAGCGTATCAAGCGCCCCTTGCAGCAGCAGGCAGGGCGGTGCGCCGGGATCGACATGAGCAATGGGCTGGGTGCCCACCAAGTCCGGCGCTGGAGAAAAAATCAGCTTATAGGTGGGGCCGGTGATCGGCAAAAAATCATATGGGCCCGCGAGGCCGATGGCGCCGGCGAGTTTGCCCCGGTCATAGCCCGCGGCCGCGAGATAGCCGGGTGCCAGGGCAAGCATCAAAGCGAGATAGGCACCGGCAGAATGTCCGGCGGTGAAAATCGCGGAGGGATCACCGCCTTCAGACGCGATCATTTCGGCAATTTCGGCAGTCGCCATCGCAGCATCGTCGATGAAGTCAGGGTAGCGAACCTCTGGATAGAGCCGGTAATCGGGAATCGCGACGATATAGCCATGACGGGCGAGTTGGCGACCGACAAAGCGATATTCCGCGCGGGCGCCCGATCGCCAAGAACCGCCATAGAAAAAAATTACCACTGGTAGCAAGCTGGTCAACGGATTTTTGGCGCTGGCTGGGAGATAGAGATCGAATTGCTGACGCGGATGCGAGCCGTAGGCGATGTCGCGCCGCTCACGTACCGAACCACGTGGGGTTAGCGCATTCAACAGATCAAAGCTGGAGGGGAATTTCGGCATTTTCACTCCATATGGACGCGACGCGGGCAGAGGCAATAGTTGCCGGGCGGCAAAGTTTGCCGGGCATAAGGTGCCCTCGCGCGCGGATTGAGTCGGGAGAAGGTCTAAAATCAAGAGGTTAGCGTTGGCACGGCGGATGCATAGGGTGGGTTGTCGTATTATTTCCAGGAGGTTTGCATGGTTCAACCAATGAGTCCGACGATGACGGCGCCGGTTGCCTATAGCGGTGGGATCGCCCCGAAATCGGCACCGGGATTTGGCGCGCAGTTGAGCGCGATGTTGGGACAGTTACAGGCGACATCATCGGGCTTGCAGGCGCTGGGCAGTGCAGCGGCACAAGGGGCGCAAGGGACGCAGCACCATCATCATCACGGATGGCATCATGGGCCCTCGGCTGCGGGGGGTGGCGCGTCATCACCGGCTTGGCAGTCGAGCGGCGGCACGCTATCGGCAGCGAATGCAGGAATTTCACTCACCGCCTGAGGCGCATGCGCGGACCCAGCATTGGGCCGGATTTTCGCTCGATCGGCCTTTGGTAATGGGCATTTTGAACGTCACGCCGGATAGTTTTTCCGATGGCGGGGCGCATGGCAATGCCGAGGCGGCGATTATCGCCGGGCAGGCGATGCGGGCGGCAGGCGCGCATATTATTGATATTGGCGGGGAAAGCACGCGGCCTGGGGCGGTAACGGTGCTTCCGGATGAAGAAATTCGGCGGGTCGTGCCGGTGATTGCCGGGTTGGCGGCGCAAGGGGCGGTGATTTCAGTCGATACCCGCAACGCAGCGACGATGGCGGCGGCTCTGGATGCCGGGGCGCGGATTGTGAACGATGTATCGGCGTTGCGGCACGATCCTGCAGCGGCGGGGCTGGTGGCGACGCGCGGTTGTCCGGTGGTGCTAATGCATAGTCGCGGGACGCCGGAGACGATGAATTGTCACGCGCATTATGCCGATTTGGTGCGTGACGTCACCGATGAGTTGGCCGAGCGGAGCAAACAAGCGATGGCAGCGGGGGTCGCGCGGGCGGCGATTGCGCTTGATCCGGGATTTGGGTTTGCCAAGGTCGGCGAACAGAATTTTGCCCTGCTGCGGGGTTTACGGTGCTGCGCGGCACTGGGTTTTCCGCTGCTGGTGGGGGTGTCGCGCAAGCGATTTCTCGGCGAGGCGATGGGGCAGCCGAGTGTGCCGGCGGCACGCGACCCGGCATCGCTGGCGGCGGGGTTGTTTGCCCTCCGCGAAGGTGCGGCGATTTTACGGGTGCATGATGTGTCGGGGACGGTGCAGGCGGCTCGGGTTTGGGGGCGGTTGGCAGCGCCGTCGGCCAGCGCCGCCAGCGGGTGATGAGGCGAAATTGTCATCAGAAAAATCTCGGCAAAAAGTTACAATCACAATTTTTTAATCCAACAAAATTCGGCTTGAATTGTTGCGGTCGGAGCGAAAATGTCTGAACGTCACCCAATGGGCTGCGGATAGCGGATGGGCACAGCAACCTCACCGATTGATTCGGGACGGTCCGCAGCCTTGCCTTTGCCGCATCTGGTGCTGGGGGACTGGTATAGCCACGGCAAATTTCTCATCGTGCCCCTCACGTGCCATACGACCCGATTGAGTTCGTTTCAAATTATTCAGTTTCCATCCCTTCGCAGCCTCGGTGTAATGTTATTTGCCGGCTTGCTGGGGCGGATTCGCAATGGCGGCCAAAGCGATCGTGTTTATGGTGGGGCCAATCATCGGATTTGGACGGTTTACCTTTATTGGTCGGGGGGAACCATGGGGAATTCGGCGCAGGCGGATCACATGCTCCCTGGCTTGCAGGCTGAGCCGCACTGCCACCGATTCCCCGATCGCAACGATGACTACGCCGAGCAGTAGGTCGCCGACGTCGGCGAATGTTGTTTGGCCTTCATGCTGCCTTTGCCATTTTCGCTGCAGCCTTGTTAATTTCTTTGGACGCAAGATCGCCAAGGCTCTTCTCGGTCCTCGTTTCTTCGTCCAAGGTCTGCCGGAGCAAGGAAATAACGTCTTTGTGCCCGGCTGCCGTTGCCCAGGCGATTAGCGAGGTGTAGCGCGCTATTTCGTAGTGTTCGACGGCCTGCCCACAGGCGATTAGACCGGCGTCGCGGACCGGACCGGCGCTACTCTCGGAAATTACTTCCTCGGCCTCCTCGATCAAGCCTTTGATCGCTTCGCATGGAATTGCCTTGGCAGGCTTGCCCAAATGCTGGAACACTTGATCTAGCCGCTCCACTTGATGGACTGTCTCATCATGATGCGCAGTGAATGCCGCCTTCAGCGTCGAAGCCTCCGCGTTCTTCGCCATTTTCGGCAAGGCTTTAACCAGCTGACGTTCTGCGTAGTAGACGTCTTGCAGAAAATGCATGAACAAGTCATCGAGGGATTTCATCAAGCTTTTCCTTTTTTTCAGTTATGGACGAAACAGAAAATCTCTAAGTCGCTTAAACGAGGCGGCTCGATTTCCTGGCAAGACTTGTTGTAGTCGCTTGTCGTCTGAAAGGGTCGGAATCTACTTAGGCAAGTTATTAACGGTGAATCGCGCGGGTTTCCCGGAGGCCACTCGCGGAATTACATTGGAGAAGTTCCATCCAGAAATTGCTTCGATAATTCAAAACATGGGTAAGCTGAGTTCGATATAAAAATATCAATGATTTATATTTTTCAAAAAGTATGACCGAAATTCCATAAACAGTCATTTGGCAAACTCCGTCATCCGATCTCACTCATTTTTTGCTCGGGGCTGTTCATAACCCAAATGGCCGTATCTGCGTTCCCCTATCCAAAGTGGCCAAGCCGCGTTCGGTCAGATCCGGCTCACGACAGACCGGAAGGTTTGCACTTCAATATCTTCATTCTCGGGACTCATCGCTAAACCCGGTAATAGTCATTCATCCTGGCTCGGTAGAGCCTGGAATATTTCAATCAAATCTCCAGGCCCCAGAATCTGGCGATGTGATACGCACCAGATATTCCTGCATCAACAACCCCAAAGGCGGCACGCCCTCCTCCTGGGATTGCCGCATCCGCCGGAAAGCCGTGCCCCATTTCGGGAAGCGTCCACCATTCGACTACGGGCCGTTTTGCTGCGCCCCAGGTCCGTCGGCGTATTCCAGACGCTGCTACGTCGTCAAAACTGGGCGCGTTTCCAAAACCATGTATCCCACTCCACTGAACAGCCAAGGCCGCCCCGTTGGCTGGATCGACCGCTCGGTCGCGTTCACCATGCCAAATTGAAATACGTGGCCATTTTCTCGGTCTTTGTGTTATTTTTTGTTTGCTCGTGATGGCACTGATTAGCGTTTCGCGGGTAGTCAATGGATTTCCATGGTGCATATGGAGTAAAGCCGAAGTCGCATTACGTGCAGAGCCGACTGGCATACCGGCGACCACCGCGCCTGCATTGAATACTGTGGGATAGGCCGCAAGCAACGCTGCCGTAAGTGCGCCACCCGCGGATAGTCCGACGACGAAAACCTGGCGTTGATCGGATGAAAATCTTTTGATGGATGTGCGTATCATTTGCCGGACTGACATCGCCTCCCCATGTCCGCGTTGCGTATCAGAGGGGCGATACCAATTAAAGCATCGGCTGGCATTGTTGCGGGCTACTTGTTCGGGCAACAGGAGAGGCAGCCGCAAATGATTGGCAAGCGCAATCCAGCCAGAATTCGACGCAAATGATTCCGCATACTGACCACAGCCATGAAGCACGACGATCAACGGTGCATTGCGCGGAACGAGCCTTTCCGGCGTGTAAATAAACATCTTCAATTGGCCTGGATTGGTCCCAAAATCAGATATTTCGATGGTTCGGCCCATTGGATTTGCGGCCTTAGCCGTCGTAAGCAAGCCGAAAGAATTAAGCGTTGTCAGAGATCTGAATAGCGATTTGGTCTGCCGGGGAACAGTTAGGCGGACTTTCGGAAATCTAAATTTGCGCTGTCTTGCCATAATACCTTACACTGGAAAATTATGATTGATACTGCCTAAGACAAGCATCTGCGTCATACGATAATTCCTGTTCATAAATTGACTTTATGATAGATGCATATAAGGATTTATTATCGTTTATAAAGCGGCGCTGTTGTGGAACGCAAAAAGACTAAATTTATTTTTCGGTATTACTGCTGCCTAGGTCAATACGTGTTTAGCGCAATTTCGAGCGTGCTGTGGCGCAAACCTGATGGAATGTTCGAGACACTCCGTAAGCGGGACCTCGATGTGAAGCAATGCTTACAAACCGCCGCAATCGGTGCCGATGAGCTGATCCGCGATCGATTTTTGCTCTGGCCCGAGAACTATATAGCGTGCTTGCAACCACCGCAGCCGGAGTAGAGCTTTGTGGACCAGAGGCCCGCGCTTGGATGATTTAAATTAAGTTTGGGCCACGCGCCACATCAGTCAGAATACCCGCACACCAGATGACTGAAGATAGGATGAAAAGCCAGCAAGCCACCCACTCAGGCGCCGTTGCATCGAGGCTTGTAGCGACAACGGCTCTGAGCGCCGTGCATGAGAGCAAAACGCCATTGCCACGATGACCTCGCGAGCGACGGTTGTGGCTGATCGGACGGCGCGAGGATCCTCACCCTTTCCTTGATCTAGATCAAGGCAGCGTGCCGGGGCGTGTCATAGTTTCTTTACATGACAAATGCAGATCTCATTGCGCGGTATGATGGTCGGGTGCCGCGCTATACGAGTTATCCGACGGCACCGCATTTTTCGGCGGCGGTGGGGCCGGATAGGTATGGGGCTTGGTTGCGGGATTTGGCCCCGGATGTGCCGATTTCGCTGTATCTGCATGTGCCGTTTTGTGATCGGCTTTGCTTATATTGCGGCTGCAATACCGGAGTGGTGCGCCATGAGGCGCCCCGCCGGGCTTATGCGGCGCTGCTTGAGCGCGAGGTGCGGCTGGTGGCCGCGCAGATGGGGCGGCGGCGGGTTAGTCATGTGCATTGGGGCGGGGGGACGCCGACGACGCTGCCAGCCGATTGTTTGACCGGGCTGATGGCGTCGGTTCGCACCTTGTTTGACGTTACCGATGATGCGGAAATTGCGATTGAGTTGGACCCAACGGCGCTGCCGACGGACCGGCTCGCGGCGCTGGCGGCGATGGGGGTCACGCGGGTTAGTCTTGGCGTACAAGACCTTAATCCGGCGGTGCAGCGAGCGATTGGTCGTCTGCAATCCTATGAGGAAACCGAGGCGTGCGCGCAGGCGGTGCGCGGGATTGGGGTTCGGACAATAAATTTTGATTTTATTTATGGCTTTCCGCTGCAAAACGAACAGAGCGTGGCCGAGACGGCGCGGCGGGCGCTGGGGTTAGAGGCCGGACGGGTAGCGGTGTTTGGCTATGCGCATGTGCCCTGGATGAAGCGGCATCAAGCGCTGATCCAAGAGGCGACATTGCCCGGCGCGCAAGCGCGATTTGATCAGCGCGCGGCGATCGGGCGGGTGTTAGAACAAGAGGGCGGCTATTTGCCGGTCGGGCTCGATCATTATGCCCGCCCGGACGATGCGCTGGCGCAAGCCGCTCACCATCGGCAATTACATCGCAGTTTTCAAGGCTACACGACCGATGCGGCGCCGGCTCTGATCGGCCTCGGCGCAAGTGCAATTGGCTGCCTGCCGCAAGGCTACATCCAGAATGCGACCCGTGTTCCGGACTATGCGCAGGCGATCCGTGCCGGACAGGCGGCCACGATGCGCGGGGTGGCGCTGTCAGCAGAGGATCGGCTCCGGCGGGCCGTCATTGAGCAGGTGATGTGCGATTTACATGCTGATTTGCCCGGTCTTGCGCGGGCGCATCAGGCCGATCCTGCGCCCTTGTTAGCCGCGGCGCACCGCCTTGAAGCGTTCGCGCGTGACGGGCTGGTGAGCTGGGATGGCGCGATGGTGCGCGTGACCGAAGCCGGCCGCCCATTCGTGCGCAATGTTGCTGCTTTATTCGATGCTTATCTCAATCAACACAACGCCGATAACGATACAAAGCCGCGCCACGCCCAAGCGGTGTGAGCGCGATACAGGGAGGCCATACCATGCGTATTCTTTTGATTCACCCAAATTATCATTCTGGTGGCGCGGAAATTGCGGGGAATTGGCCGCCTGCTTGGGCCGCGTATCTGGCGGGATCGTTGAAGGGCGCTGGTTATACCGATATTCGCTTCATCGATGCGATGACGAATAATTTGACCGATGAGCAGTTGCGCGCCCTGCTCGCGGCTGAGCGGCCCGATATTATTGGCGCGACCGCGATTACCCCGTCGATTTATAAGGCCGAGCGGGCGTTGCAGATTGCCAAAGAGCTGCATCCCAACGCGGTGACGATTTTGGGCGGCATCCATGCCACCTTCATGTATCAGCAAGTGCTCAGCGAGGCGCCCTGGATAGATGTGATTGTGCGCGGCGAGGGCGAGGAAATTCTGCTGGATTTGGTAAAATCGATCGAGGATGGGGCATGGCCGGTCAATCGGCACACGATCAAGGGGCTGGCCTTTAGCGAAAGCGATACCGAAGGCACCCGGATCGTCGCGACGGCGGCAGCGCCGACGGTCAAAGACCTTGATGCGATCAGCCCGGATTGGGGCATTTTGGAATGGGATCAATATAAATATATCCCGCTGAACTGCCGGGTCGCGATTCCAAACATGGCGCGCGGCTGCCCATTTACCTGTTCATTTTGCTCACAATGGAAATTCTGGCGCGATTATCGGGTGCGCGATCCGAAGAAAGTAGTGGATGAAATCGAGACGCTTTTTGAGCGCCATGATGTGCGCTTTTTCATCCTGGCGGATGAGGAACCGACCATCAATCGCAAGAAATTCATTCAATTCTGTGAGGAGTTGATTGCGCGGGGTTTGAACGAGAAGGTGAGCTGGGGCATCAATACGCGGGTGACCGATATATTGCGCGACGCTGATTATTTGGCGCTGTATCGACGGGCAGGGTTGTTGCATGTGTCGCTGGGCACCGAGGCGGCGGCCCAGATGAAATTGGATCGGTTCAACAAAGAAACCAAAGTGAGCGATAATAAGCTGGCGATCCAGTTGCTGCGCGAGGCGGGCATTGTGGTCGAGGCGCAGTTCATCGTGGGGTTGGAGAACGAGACCGCGGAGACGCTGGAAGAGACCTATCAAATGGCGCTCGATTGGAAGCCGGATTTGGCAAACTGGTCGATGTATACGCCGTGGCCGTTTACCCAGCTCTTTCAGGAGCTGAGCAACAAGATCGAAATATTCGATTTCGAGAAATATAATTTTGTCACCCCGATCATGAGGCCGGAGGCGATGGACCGCGCCGAGTTGCTGGATCGGGTGATGAATAATTATCGCCGGTTTTACCTGCGCAAGGCCCTGTTGTCCTATCCGTGGTCGGGAACCGGCCAGCGGCGGCGTTATTTGCTTGGTTGCCTCAAGGCATTTCTAAAATCAGGGTTTGAGCGGAAGTTTTATGACCTTGGTAAGGTTGGCTATTGGGGTCCGCAATCCAAGAAGAAAGTCAATTTCCATTTTGATGAAAGCCGACAGGCGGCGCCCGCGCAAACGGCGGATTGGGCGGCTAGTGCTGATCGGTCGCGCAAGGCCAAGCCCCAGGCCCCAACCATGACTGCGTGCGGGAGCGAGCATCGGGCGGATGCGCCGGTTGCGCATGACCATCAGCATTCGTGAACGCGCACGCGCACGGCAAGGCGGGGGATCGGGCCGGGAAAATCGGGCCGAATGCGGTGATCCAGCTAATCGAGGCGCTGCGGGCGGCGGGCCTGGATGCGGCGATGGCGCCGGTGTTCGTCGCGGTTGGTGCGCACGATTGGCTGTTGGCGCCTCCGGCGGCGATGGTCGATGCGATGCAGGTGGGACGGTTGCACCGCGCAGTGCGCGCCAACCTAGCACCCGTACAGGCCGCGGCGGTGATGGCGGATGCTGGACGGCGGACGGCGGATTATTTGCTGGCTTCGCGCATTCCACCCTTGGTTCAGTGGCTGCTCAAACGGCTGCCGACACGCATTGCCGCCATGGTTCTAGTCGCGGCGATCCGCGCCCATGCCTGGACGTTCGCAGGATCGGGCCGGTTTGGCGCATCTCCTGGCTCACCGACGCGATTGTTTCTGGCTAATAACCCGCTCTGCGCGGGCGAGTGCGCCAGCATGCCGGTATGTGCGTGGCACGCGGCGGTGTTCGAGCGATTATTTCAGGCGTTGGTCGCGCCGTCCGCTCATGCGGTTGAAACATCCTGCGCAGCCTGTGGCGATGATTGTTGTTCATTTGTGGTGGCGTGGCGGCGGTAGCATCGCGGGCGACGCCCCCTCTTGATCGCGGGCGCGATCCGGCGTTGAACGTTGCCATGAACAAGGTCACGATATCGATGAGTGAAACCGCCCCGGCGCGCCGGTTGTTCGGGACGGATGGGATTCGCGGCAAAGCCAATAGCGCGCCGATGACCGCCGAGATGGCGCTTCGGTTGGGCCAGGCGGCGGGGGTGATGTTCGTGCGCGGAACTCACCGGCATCGGGTCATTATTGGCAAAGATACGCGGCTCTCGGGCTATATGTTGGAGCCAGCGCTGACGGCGGGGTTTATTGGCGCGGGAATGGATGTGACGCTGGCAGGGCCGTTGCCAACACCGGCAATTGCGATGCTGACGCGCAGTTTACGGGCGGATTTGGGGGTGGTGATTTCGGCCTCGCATAATCCGTATGAGGATAACGGGATCAAATTATTCGGGCCGGATGGGACGAAGCTGTCGGACGCGACGGAGGCGGCGATCGAGGCGCTGATGGCCGAGGATTTGAGTGCGCGTCTGGCCCCGCCGGCGGCGCTGGGCAAGGCGAGCCGGTTGGACGATGCGCCCGGGCGGTATGTCGAATGGGTGAAGGCGAGTTTTCCGCGCGGGATGAGCCTGGAAGGCATGAAAGTGGTGCTCGATTGCGCGCACGGGGCGGCGTATCGCGTGGCGCCGGCGGCGTTGTATGAGCTTGGCGCGACGGTGATTCCGCTGGGGGTGCAGCCGGACGGGTTTAACATCAATCGCGATTGCGGATCGACCGCGCCGGGCGCACTTTGTGCAGCGGTGCTGGAGCATCGGGCGGATTTAGGAATTGCGCTGGATGGCGATGCGGATCGATTGATTTTGGTCGATGAAACCGGCGCCGTCATCGATGGTGATCAGGTGCTGGGGCTGGTCGCACGGCGGTTTCAGGCGGCGGGACGGCTGACCGGCGGCGCGGTTGTCGCGACGGTGATGTCCAATCTCGGATTGGAGCGGTTTTTAGCCGGGATTGGGCTTTCGCTCCAGCGGACGGCGGTGGGTGATCGGTATGTGGCGGAGGCGATGCGCGCGGGCGGGCGCAATGTCGGCGGCGAGCAATCGGGCCATGTCATCCTCACCGATTTTGGCACCACCGGCGATGGGTTGATCGCCGCATTGCAGGTATTGGCGGCGATTATGCAAGATGGGCGGCCCGCGAGTGCGGTATGCCGGGTGTTCGCGCCATTCCCGCAGATTTTGCGCAATGTGCGCTATCGGGGCGAATCACCGCTCGGACGCGCCGGGGTGCAGGCGGCGATTGCCGACGCGAGCGCACAATTGGATGGCGTCGGGCGACTATTAGTGCGCCCCTCCGGGACCGAGACCCTGATCCGGGTGATGGCCGAGGGTGAGGATGCGGCAATGATCGAGGCGCTGGTAAGCAAGGTGGTGGCGGCGATCGAGCGGGAAGTGGCGGGCTGAGGAGCGATAGGCCGATGATCCGGGTGCTGACGATTGGCGGCTCGGATAGCGGCGGCGGCGCAGGGATTGAGGCGGACATCAAAACGATTACCGCGTTGGGTGGCTATGCGCTGACCGCGATAACAGCGGTGACCGTGCAGGATACGCGGGCGGTGCATCAGATCGTCGCGATTGAGCCGGCCATGGTGGCGCGGGCGATCGCGGTGGGCCTTGCGGATATCGGTGCGGATGCGATCAAGATTGGCATGCTCGGCTCGGCCGCGATGGTGAGCGCGGTGGCGGATGCGCTGGCCAGCTGGGTAACGCGGCTGCCGATTGTGCTGGACCCGGTTTTAGCGGCGTCGACCGGTGTTTCGCTGCTAGCGGCGGACGCGGTGGCGGCATTGCGCACACGCTTGATGCCCTTGGTAACTCTCGTAACGCCGAATTTGGCCGAGGCGGCGCTGTTGAGCGGGATGGAGGTGACCGATGTCGTGCAGGCGCAGGCGGCGGCGCTGGCGCTGGCGGGGCCTGGTTCAATATTGGTCAAAGGGGGGCATTTGACCGGTGCGACATTGGTGGATGTATTGGCGCAAAACGGTGCGGTGACCTGCTTTAGCGGCGAACGGATCATTACACGGGCGGGGCATGGGGCGGGGCATGGGACAGGGTGTACGTTGGCTTCCGCGATTGCAGTGGGCCTGGCCGAGGGGCTGGATCTGATTACCGCGATTGAGCGGGGGCGCGGGTTCTTGCGTGCGGCGTTGACGGCTGCGCCGGGTTTCGGCGCAGGAGTCGGGCCGCTGGGCCACGCGGCAGTAGAAATTCGACCCGATCGCATTATGTAGGTAGCGCTTTAACCAATGAGGATCACAATGAAGGCTTTGTATCACGCACATGGGCATGCAACGGGCGGACGAACCGGCCACGCTGAGACCGATGATGGACGTCTGAAGATTGATTTGAGCACGCCCAAGGAGTTGGGTGGCGATGGCGGTGCCGGAACCAATCCGGAGCAGTTATTTGCGCTGGGCTATTCGGCCTGTTTTCTGGGCGCCATGAAGTTTGTGGCGATGCAGGAGAAGGTGAAGCTGCCAGAAACCACCACCGTTAAGGCGAGCATTGGCATCGGCCCGCGTGACGATGGCACCGGCTTTGGCATCAATGCGCATTTGACCATCACGATCCCTGGCATGGAGCACGAAGCCGCTAAGGCGCTGGTGCATAAGGCCGAAATTGTTTGCCCCTACGCCCATGCAACGCGGGGCAATATTGATAATCGTTTCACGGTCGCCTGAAAAAACGTGGATTTGTTGATCAAGCGTTAAGCTTTTTGTTGCATCGTTGCGGTCATGATGATCGTAATGATGCGGCAGAGAGTTCGGCGATGAGCGAGGGAGCGCTGCGCGACCGCAGCCCAACGCCGATGCGCCGGACCAAGCGCAGTGTCATGGGTTTCGCCGCGGATGCCGCGAGTGAGGCGGTATTGGAGGATGCGCTTCGCGATTTGGTGCAGGCGGAGTTGACGCGCAGCGGTGTTGAGGTGAGTCACGAGATTAAACGTGGCACGTTGAAAAGCGCGATTGCCGCGATGATGCGGGCACCGGCACCGGATATATTGATTGTCGATATTGGCGCGGACGCGGCACCAGGGCGCCTGCTTGCGGCATTGAGCGAGGTGATCGAACCATCGGTGGCCCTGTTCGTCCTCGGCGAGGTGGATGATATCGGACTATACCGGTTGATCACGCGCGACATTGGAGCGGTCGATTATTTATTTAAGCCGCTCACCCGCGAAACGGTGGCGCGATATTTTGGCCCTTTGATTTCACAGGATATTCAGGCGGTCGAATCGTCACGCGGTGGTCGTGTGATTGCGCTGACCGGCGCCCGCGGCGGGGTGGGGGCGAGTACGATTGCGGCGATGTTGGCGCTCTATCTTGGCGAGACCTCGAACCGACATACGTTGTTGCTTGATGCTGACCCCTTCATCGGGATTAGCCACGGGCTGTGCGGCGGCGCACCGGGTGAGGCGCTGGGTGCATTGCTGAGCGGGGAGAGCGCGATTGACGCTGCCGCGCTGGATGCGGCGATCCAGCCCGTGCGGGGGCGATTGAGCCTGTTGGCACTGCCGCCTGATTTGAATCGGCAATTCGTGCCCAAAGATGGCGCCGCAAAGGCGTTGATCGCTGCGTTGCGGCAGCGGTTCAATTTCATCATCGTCGATCTGCCGTTTTTGCCGCTGCAATCGCATCGGGAATTATTGGAAGCGGTGCATCATCGGGTGATTGTGCTTGACCCTTCGATTGCGGGTCTGCGTGATACGTTGCGTTTGCTTGCGTTGCCGAAAGGGCCGACGCAACCCCAACGACCAACGATTATGCTCAACCATGCGAATATCAAGGGAGGGTTTGATCGCCGACGGCTGGAGGATGCGCTTAAACGTAAGGTGGATATCGCGATGCCGGATTTACCCAAGCGGTTTCAGCCGGTGGCCAAGCTGGCCGATTTGATGCTCTCGCCGCGCGATCCGGCATTTCGGGCGGTCGCCGAGCTCGCCCGCGAGGCGGGGTTTGAGAGTGGGCGCGGGGCGCTCCGCGCGGACCCGCTGACGATTCAGGCAGCATGAGCCTCGCAGTCCAGATTTGGCACGGGTGAGGTCTGAGAGGGCGGTGAGAGTGACGAACGCTATGAGAGCGGGCGATTTTGACTGTTTAGCGGCGTTGCGATGGGGGAGTAGCGGTGACGGAGGGTTTCGGTTAAGGAGAGATTGTGTGCCAAGGGGGCACGCCGATAGGGGGAATGGTCCCCCGAGACGATCGGGACGGTGTTTGCCGCCCGTTGCACGTTCCGCCGGCAAGATTTACGGCGTTTCCGGCCACATGGCCCGTGGCTGTGACGAGTTCTGCTCCGCACAGCCCCGACCCATGCCGCCCGAGACGCCGTTCTGGTGGGGGCGCACGGCGCTTGCTGTTTCGGTCCTTGTTTGAGGATCTGCTGATGTTTGATAAATATTTCCGCAAAGAGCTGGACTGGGGTGGTCGAACCCTGATTTTGGAGACCGGCAAAGTAGCGCGCCAAGCGGATGGCGCGGTCATGGCGCGCTATGGCGACACGGTCGTGCTCGCGACAGCGGTCGGCGCAAAATCGGCCAAGCCAGGCCAGGATTTTTTCCCGCTAACCGTGAATTACCAAGAGAAGTTTTTCGCAGCGGGGCGGATTCCAGGTGGCTTTTTTAAGCGCGAAGGACGGCCCACCGAGAAAGAAACGCTGGTTTCGCGCCTGATCGACCGGCCGATACGCCCGCTATTTCCGGCGAATTTCCGCAATGAAGTGCAAGTTGTGGTCACGGTGCTAAGCCATGATTTGGAAAATGATCCGGACGTGCTGGCGATGGTTGCCGCATCGGCCGCGTTGACCCTATCCGGCATCCCGTTTTTCGGGCCGATAGGTGGGGCGCGCGTTGGACATATCGATGGCGCTTATGTGCTGAACCCAACCACCGCGCAGCGCGAAAAAAGCGCGCTGGATTTGGTGGTGGCGGGGACGCAGGAAGGCGTGCTGATGGTCGAGAGCGAAGCGCATGAATTGTCCGAAGAAATCATGCTCGGTGCGGTGACCTTCGGCCATGCCGCGTTCCAGCCGGTGATTGATGCAATTATCGCGCTGGCGGAACATGCCGCGAAAGACCCCTGGGCGCTGGTTGAGCCGTCTGAACAAGAGAAATCGCTGGCGACGCGGATTGACGCGCTAGCACGCGAGGGCATTCGCAGCGCGTATGACGAGCGTGAGAAGGCGTCGCGCCATGAGAAATTGAGCGCGGTGAAGAACGCCACGATGGCGGCTTTGACCGAGGAAGGTTTGGCGACCGATAAGGCGAAGGGCCTGTTCAAAGAGTTGGAAGCCGATATCGTGCGCAACGCCATTTTGGATCATGGCACCCGCATCGATGGGCGCGATACCAAAACCGTGCGTCCGATTTTGGCGGAAGTGGGTATTTTACCACGCACCCATGGCAGCGCGTTGTTCACCCGGGGCGAGACCCAAGCGATTGTGGTGGCAACGCTGGGCACGGCGCAGGACGAGCAATTGATCGACGCGATCGAAGGCGAGTTCCGCGAGCATTTCATGCTGCACTATAATTTTCCGCCCTTCTCGGTCGGTGAAACGGGGCGCATGGGTTCACCGGGCCGTCGTGAAATCGGCCATGGCAAGCTCGCATGGCGTGCCGTGCATCCGCTGCTGCCGGGCAAAGACAAATTCCCGTATACGATGCGGGTGGTGTCCGAAATTACCGAGAGCAACGGCTCATCCTCGATGGCGACGGTGTGTGGCACGTCGCTGGCACTGATGGATGCGGGCGTGCCGCTCACGCGGCCGGTCGCGGGCATCGCAATGGGCTTGATCAAGGAAGATCGTTGTTTTGCTGTGCTGTCCGATATTCTCGGCGACGAAGATCATTTGGGCGATATGGATTTCAAGGTGGCCGGCACCGAGACCGGGGTAACTGCCTTGCAAATGGATATCAAAATCACGTCGATCACGCCGGAAATCATGAAAATCGCGCTGGATCAGGCGCGCGATGGGAGGCTGCATATTTTGGGCGAGATGGCCAAGGCGCTGCAAGGCGCGCGGGCTGATGTGTCCTCCAATGCGCCGCGCATTACCGTGATTTCGGTGCCGAAGGACAAGATTCGCGACGTGATCGGCACGGGCGGCAAGGTGATCCGCGAAATCGTTGAACAAACCGGCTGCAAAATCGATATCGAAGATGACGGCACCATCAAAATTGCCGCCACCTCCGATGAGCAGGCGCAGAAAGCCATCGATAAAATCCGTGGCCTGACCTCTGAGGCGGAAGTCGGGGCGATCTATACGGGCAAGGTTGTCAAAATTGCCGATTTCGGCGCGTTCGTGAACTTCATGGGCGCGAAGGATGGGTTGGTGCATATCAGCGAACTGGCTCAGGGTCGGGTGGCGCGCACCGGCGACGTGGTCAAGGTTGGCGACGTGGTTAAGGTGAAAATGATCGGCGTCGATGATCGCGGCAAGGTTAAGCTGTCGATGCGCGTGGTCGATCAGGCGACCGGTACGGATATTTCCGAGCAGGTGGGCGCCAAAGGGGCCCGCCGCGACGATGCCGCTGAGTAAATCACGCATCCGCGCGTGACGCGAAATACCCCGTCCGGACCACCGGGCGGGGTTTTTTTTACGCCCTATTTGCACAAATTCGTTAACAGGATATCGTATAGGGAAGTGTACAAACGGGAGCGAAAATCATGTCGCAACGCCAGGCTCTGATCGCCCAAGCGGACGAATTGCCCCTCGCGGCGATTCATGTCGGTCAGCCACTACTATTTCAACATGATGCGTTCTGGCCTTATTTTGCCCGGCTGCGGCGTGAGGCGCCAGTGCATTACTGCAGTGACAGCGAATATGGCGCCTATTGGTCGATCACCAAATATCGTCACATTATGCAAATCGAGGCCAAGCCAGAGATTTTCTCATCGGATGTGAAATATGGCGGCATTGCGATTCGCGACCAACAGCTGGATTTCACCATGCCAATGTTCATCGCCATGGACCCGCCGCGCCATACCCAGCAGCGCGCAGCGGTGCAGCCCATTGTCGGCGCGCCCAGCTTGGCGGCGTTGGAAATCCTGATCCGCAAGCGCGCACAGGGAATTTTGGATGGCTTGCCGATTGGCGAGGATTTCAACTGGGTCAGCCGGGTCTCGATTGAACTCACCACCCAATTATTGGCGACGTTATTCGATTTTCCTTGGGCAGATCGCCATAAATTGACCCGCTGGTCTGACGTGGCGACAGCGGTGCCAGGTGGCGGCATTGTTGAGAGCGAGGAGCAAAGACGGGCGGAATTGCTGGAATGTTTGCAGTATTTCCTGCAGCTATGGCAGGAGCGCGCCGCAGCGCCGCCCCGTGGTGATTTGATCTCGATGATGGCGCATGCGGACGCGACGCGCCATCAAACGCCGATGGAGTATTTGGGCAATTTAATTTTGCTCATTGTCGGCGGCAACGACACCACCCGCAATTCAATCAGCGGCGGGCTGTTCGCACTGAACCAGTTTCCCGATCAATATACCAAATTGCTTGATAATCCAGGATTGGTTGCAAATATGGTGCCAGAAATCATTCGCTGGCAGACCCCGCTTGCGCATATGCGGCGGACGGCGGTGTGCGATACCGAATTTGAGGGACAAAAAATCAAGGAGGGTGATCGCGTGGTGCTCTGGTATGTTTCCGGTAATTATGACGAGGACGCCATCGAACAAGCGGACCAGTTGGTGATTGATCGGGCGCGGGCGCGCAAGCATCTATCGTTCGGCTTTGGGCTGCATCGGTGCCTCGGCGAGCGGCTCGCCGATATGCAGTTACGGATTATGTGGGAGGAAATCTTACGCCGATTCGGACGGATCGAGGTGGTGAGCGAACCGGAGCGGATTTTTTCCGCATTCGTTAAGGGCTATTCGCGGCTGATGGTGCGTATTCCAGCCGATCAGGTAAAGCCGGGATTTGGCCGCCATTAGGGTGTTTCGCTCTGCAATGGACGCGTTCAACTCATCATTTGTTCATAAATTTCATCGAATCACTCTGAAGGGCACCACTGAGGCGAAGGCTCGATTGCGCCGAAGCTGATGCGGCTCGGCCCGCGATCAAATTGATCATCATCGGGAGTTTGCGTCGTGCTGCACGTGCGAACCAATTGATATAGATCAATGCCCCCTGCCCGGCTCGGGCGCATGGATTACGGATCGAGATAGGGGAGATTTGGTTATGCGTAAGGTCGTTCAACAATCAGGTTTGCTCGCGATACTAGCCTTGAGCGCCTTGGCGCCGGGGCGGGCGTGGGCGATTCCGGCCTTTGCCGCGCAAACGGGCGAGCCATGTTCGGCCTGCCATATCGGCTTTCCACAGCTCACGCCGTACGGGCGGGATTTCAAGCTCGAAGGCTATATCGCTGGCGGGACGTTTCCGACCTGGAAGAATTTTGCGCTGATGTCGCAAATCGGGTTCACCCAAATGCATGACAAGGTTCCGGGTGGATTGGCGCCAGGTTTCAAGAGCAATGATGCCTGGGCGGCCCAGCAAACCAGCCTGTTTTACGGTGGGGCGCTCGATTCGAAGCTTGGCATCGGCGCTTTCGTGCAGGTTACCTATGATGGCATCGCCCACCAGCTCCACTGGGATAACATCGATATTCGTCTAGCGCGTCCTGGCCAGCTGTTCGGCAAGCCATTATTCTGGGGCCTTACATTCAATAATGCGCCGACAGTCACGGATTTATGGAATTCGCCGCCGAGTTGGGGCTATCCGTTCATCCCCTCAGGATTAGCGAACGGGCCGGCGGCGGAGCAACAAATACCGGCCTTGGCGCAGGGTGTTTATGGCGTCGGCGCCTATAGCGCGTTGAACCTGACGCCCGAAAACATGCTGTATACGGAAGTAGATTTTTACAAATCACTACCAAACCGGATGAGCTATGCACTTGGTGTCGGCCCGGCAACCCAAATTGATGGCTTGGTCCCGTATGTGCGGCTCGCGGTGCAACATCAATGGGGCAATTCATCGATTGAAGTGGGCAGCTACGCGCTGATGGATCGGCCTTATCCGCAGGGCATGATCAATGGTCCGACCGATCAGTTCCTGGATATCGCGGCGGACAGCCAGTTTCAATATATCACCGCCAAGCAAGCCTTCTCGGTGCAAGCGAACTTCATCCACGAATCGCAAAGCTGGCAGGGCAGCTATCCGCTTGGCCTCGTGAGCAATCCGGCGGACACGTTGAATACCGCAACCCTTACTGTCTCGGAATTATTGCTGCAAAAATACGGCATTACTGAATCATACAGCATAATCTATGGAAATAGTGATGTTTCACTCTACGGAAATGCCAATGGCAAGCCCAATACCACGAGCTGGACCACCGAGCTTGACTATTACCCGTTCAATAATGGCGGTCCGGCGTTCCTGCCCTGGTTAAATGCGAAGTTCTTTGTTGAAAATACCCTCTATCCGACGTTTAATGGCTTGGCCCGTAATTATGACGGTGCCGGCACGAACGCCCAGGCCAATGATACGCTGTTTGCCGGAATATGGCTCGCTTTCTAATCGTTTACCTTCTGAAAGGACTGACTATGCTCAACATGAAAAATTCACTTATCGCCGCCATCGCACTCGCAGGTGCCCTTGGCAGTTTGGGCGTGGCCCATGCCGCCAATGTGGCGAAGGGCAAGAGCGTCTTTGCCGCTCAATGCGCCGCCTGCCATAGTGTGGCGCCGGGGCAGAATGGTATCGGGCCGAGCCTTGCCGGGATTTATGGCAAGCCAGCGGCCAGCACCACGGGCTTCATGTTTTCCCCGGCGCTGAAATCTTCGCACATCGTCTGGACCAGCGCCGCACTCGATAAATTCTTGGCCAACCCGCAAGGCGACGTGGCCGGGACGAAAATGCCGTATATGGGCATGCCCAATGCGAAAAAACGCGCTGACGTGGTGGCCTATATCAAGACGCTCGGCGCCAAAGCGCCATAGCGCTTCATCAGAATTTCGTGATCAACGCGATGGCTTTGATGGGTCTCCGCATGGTTCCATCAAAGCCATCATTTTTGGGTGATTAATCGGCCTGATGAGGGTGCTGCGCACACGCGGCCAAGGACCAGCCGATGGTCATGAACACCCAACCCGCCGTGGACAGGGTAAAGAGGCTACTGGTCGAGGCAATTGGCCATAAAATCACGCAGCACGCGACCGTCAGCATCGCTTGGCGTGGGTCGCGCAGCGGCGCGACGCGGCGGATCATGCTGGTAACCCACCAGCCGACCATCGCGAAAAAAATCAGCAGGCCGGGAATGCCCGCCGAGGTGCCGATTTGCAAATAATAATTATGCGGATGGATATTGCAGCCGCGCAACCCGCCATTATCGGCATTGGGCAGGCCGAGCGCGGGAAACCCATGGAAATAGGCGGGATTGGCGCAAAAATCCCGAAACCCGTCAAAGCCAAAGCCGAGCCAGGGATGGGCTGCAACCATCACGGCTGCACGGGTATAAAGCTGGCCATAGGGGCTGCGGGGAAAGTGCGACATTTGTGACGTAAATTTGATAATCAACTTGGCATAGGTGGGCGGCGAGATCACCGGCAGGGCGATCAGCGCGATGATGCCGATGCTCACCGCAATGGCAAAGGGAACGCGAAACCGTTTGACCAGGAGCGCACTCAAGCAAAGACCAAATAGCATGAGCAAATTGGGCATGCGTTGGCCAATCAGGATCATGGTCAGCACCAGAAAAATCAGCAGCGCAGCGCCGCCAAGACGGGAGCGCCAGTCTGGCCGCTGGATCAGCGTAACCACCACGGGCATCAGACCCGTGAAAAACACCAGTAGGAATTGCGGCCCAGCACGCGGCTTGAAGAACGGGCCGGTGAGCGAGCCATCCGGCCAGCGTGCATCGCCGAGGATGTTATGGCCGAACAAATATTGCTGCCAGCATTGCACCAGCAGCCAAACGGCGGCGATCGCGACGCTGACCCCGAGCCACGAGCGCGATTGCGCGTCGGTCAACACCCAGGATTCCAGAGCAGCGGCAAAAATAAACAGCCGGATCAGGACCAGGGCCTCCAGGCTGGAATGGGTTTTACCGCTGGTGATCGAGCTGATTAGAATCAGCAGCCAAAGCAGGAGCGCAAGGCGCACCCAGGGCTTTTGGGTCCAACGCCAATCACGGGTGATGGCCGAATGGGCGAGAAATAGGATGGCAGTTATCGAGAGTAGCCCATCGGCAACAGCGCGCCCATAGAAAAAAAACGCCGGGAGCAGCAGGGTTGCGCCGAGTGCGGCTTGCCGGAGCCGGAGGGAGACAGATTTCATCGGGATCAATCAAGCCAAGCCAAATTAAAAGGTTGCGGAGGTAAGGTGGCCGGCTTGCAGGCGCCAGACCCGGTCGAGCTTTTCCACGCCGGTCAGCCGATGGGTGATCAGCAACACGCTGCGGCCTTGGGTGGTGAGGTTGAGCGTGGTCATGAAATCGCGCTCGGTCGCGGGATCCAGCCCGGCGCAGGGTTCATCGAGGATCAGGATAGGGGCGGGGCTGAGCAGGGTGCGAACCAAAGCGAGGCGACGCCCCTCCCCGCCAGAGAATTGCGCGCCTTGCTCACCCACCCAGGCATCGAGCTGATCGGGCAGGCCGCGCACCATATCGGCGATGCGCGCCGCATCCAGCGCGGCCCATAAT
>VFSW01003261.1_pt1 | contig 24374 bp, 20 predicted proteins | sample 5358111 | NCBI WGS metagenome assembly VFSW01 (sample SAMN11554181, study PRJNA540505) | mine drainage metagenome | isolation source: sediment from site ElyBrook_90M | place: USA: Ely Copper Mine, Vershire, VT | collected 2017
GCTTCGCCTACCCTTCGCTTCCTTCAGGCTCATCTTTGGATTGGAAAAGACTACCGGGGCATTCCGCCCCATGCAGGGCTGCACGTTCAAGAGAGGGATCCAGTTCTTTTGCAGACATACATCTATCATGGAATCAACATTTTGCCGAAATTTTGGTTTCGCAAGAACGGTTACTATGCAACTGCCTGGCGGCGAACTGTTTTTGGTGAAGCTGCAAACACGCCTTAAACCTGCTTCATCAAAATGCTCTACGTCTGTCTTGACCTCTGCCCATGCGATACGAAAACTACGCGCAGCCATGCGCGAAGCAAGCTGGATTCTGTATCCAGGGGTTACAGAAGTCCTCTAATTGGTGTATAGGGGAAGCAAGATCGCCAAGTGGAATTGTCCCTAAGAAAAACCACCATGAACGCCCCTATGAACTCCACAGAAATTGGAGAACTACTCTAGTGTTGTCCGTAAGTCGCATGAGGGCCGTGCTTCCGTTCATAATGTTTCTGAAGCAGGGCGGCAGACACCTCAGTCACATCGGGATTCAGCAACCGCGCGCGATAAGCCAGCCGCGCAACGTACTCCAGCACAACCGCGTTGTATGCGGCCGCGGCAGCAGTTTTGCCCCAGGTAAACGGCGCATGGCCGGCCACCAAAACCGCAGGAGTAGCCATGGGGTCAAGATCGCGGAAACGCTCGACGATGACTTTTCCAGTGTTCAGCTCATACTCTGACTCAATTTGTCCGTCACTTAGCTGCGGAGTTACCGGCACATCTCCGCGAAAGTAATCGGCGTGAGTGGTTCCATAACATGGAATCGGCAGTCCCGCCTGCGCCCATGAGGTAGCAAATTCCGAGTGAGTGTGTACTACTCCGCCAACGGCTGGAAACTGCTTGTAGAGCAGCAGATGCGTGTCTAGATCCGAGGAAGGATTCAGAGCGCCATCAACGACTTTCCCGTCGAGGTCGGTAATTACCAGGTCCGATGACTTCATACGGTCATAGGGCACGCCGCTTGGCTTGATGACCACCAACCCCTTCTCCCGGTCGATCCCGCTAGCATTGCCAAAAGTATAGAGAACCAGCCCCTGGCGCTGGAGTTCCAGGTTTGCATCCAGGACGGCATCTCGCAGTTCAACAAGCAACATAAGAACCTTTCTCTGTCTTTGCGAATCATCCAGGTAGGGTAATAGATCCAAAGCGAGGATACCGCAGAGATACGCAAATAGGCTACCGCTTCTTCAGGCAACTAAGCCCTTGGAGAATTCGCTTCAGCCTTATTCTCAACATACCATTCATAAGCTTTCTTCATGCCGTCTTCAAACCCGGTCTGTGCGCACCACCCAAGGGCCCGCAAGCGGCTCACATCCATCACCTTGCGCGGCATTCCGTCGGGTTTGGAGGTATTGAAGGTAAAGGTTCCCTCCCAGCCGGCAGTTTTCGCGATGGCTTGGGCCAATTCGAGAATCGTCATATCGTGCCCGGTACCCACATTCAGGAACATCTCACCTGAATAGTTTTTCATCACAAAGACACAAGCGTCGGCCAAATCCTCAGAGAACAAAAACTCTCTTTTCGGCGTGCCGCTTCCCCACAATTCAACCGTTGCTTTGTGCGCTGCCTTGGCTGCGTAAATCTTCATAATCAGCGCCGCAACAACATGCCCGCCCTCAGCGTCGTATCGGTCCCCTGGCCCATATAGATTGGTCGGCATGACGGAAACAAAATCGCAGCCGTACTGGCGGCGATAGGCCTGACACATCTTTATCCCAGCAATCTTTGCGATGGCATACCACTCATTTGTCGGTTCCAGAGCGCCTGTCAAAAGCGCTTCTTCCCGCATCGGCTGCTGCGCCATCCGAGGATAGATGCAGGACGATCCGAGGAATAACAACTTCTTGACCCCTGTTTTCCATGCCGCATGAATCACATTGCTTGCGATCATGATGTTTTCATACAAGAAATCCGCCGGGCGCGTCGAATTCGCCATGATTCCGCCAACGGTTGCGGCGGCTACAAAAACGGCATCGATCCTTTCATCCGCCATCCACGCGTGGACATCCGCCTGGCGCAGCAGATCAAGTCCGCTGTGCGTTACGGTGACGACTTCGCAATTCTCGCTCTGTAATCGTCGCGCAATCGCAGAACCCGCCATACCTAGATGTCCAGCGACCCAGACGCGACGTCCTGTCAATTCGAAGTTACTCATGACCAAGCTCTCTCACGGCGCATTCATGGGCTATAACTCTCAAATCTGAATCCACCATTTCCGTAACCAATTCGCGGAAAGTCACCGTATGCTTCCAGCCCAGGACTCGATTAGCCTTGGAACAGTCTCCCAGGAGCAGATCAACTTCAGTCGGGCGGAAATAGCGGCTGTCGATTCTGACTAAGATATCCCCACTGGCGGAGTCGATGCCAACCTCATCGATCCCCTTGCCCTTCCATTCGATTTTGCGACCGACTTGGGAAAACGCCAATTCGACAAACTCGCGCACGCTGTGCGCTTCGCCTGTCGCCAGAACATAATCATCCGGCGTTTCCTGCTGCAGAATCCTCCACATGCCTTCAACATAATCGCGAGCATGTCCCCAGTCACGCATGGAATCCAGGTTTCCTATATACAGAGTCTTCTGCACACCCAGATGGATGGCAGCCACCGCGCGAGTAATCTTGCGCGTCACAAAAGTCTCGCCGCGAATGGGGCTTTCGTGGTTGAACAGGATTCCATTGGAGGCATGCATGCCGTAAGCCTCCCTGTAGTTAACCGTGATCCAATATCCGTATAGCTTGGCCACGCCGTATGGGCTGCGCGGATAGAAGGGCGTAGTTTCCCTCTGAGGCGTTTCCTGAACCTTTCCAAAAAGCTCGGATGTAGATGCCTGATAGAATCGCGTCTTCCCGGTCAGGCCAAGGATCCTTATCGCCTCCAATAAGCGCAATGCGCCCGTAGCATCGGCATTCGCGGTATATTCTGGCGTCTCAAAACTCACCTGAACGTGACTTTGGGCTGCCAGGTTATAGATTTCGTCCGGCTGCGCCGCCTGGACGATCCGGAGCAAGTTGGTGGAGTCGGTCATGTCTCCATAATGAATCTGAAAATGGCTGTCCAGGACATGAGGGTCTTGGTAAATGTGATCAATGCGTGCTGTATTGAATGAAGAAGAGCGGCGCTTAATACCATGCACCAAATACCCCTTGCCCAGCAAAAGATCAGATAAGTAAGCGCCGTCTTGGCCGGTAACGCCTGTGACTAATGCGACTTTCTGCATGTGCGTATCCTCGTTGTATAGGCTTGGAAAGTGAAGAATCCACTTCCTGACTCTTTCGAGTCTTCACTCCGTTGAACATGCGTTCTTGCTGAGCAGGCTATGCGGGCATCCGAACCAAGGGCTCCCCGCGTTACGATGCAGATAGAGGAATTGTACCTTGCATTGGTTTCAAATCCAACACAACTGAATATCTCTCGCACCGGCAGAATGTTTGCACTGAATTGCGGCGGTAGATTCGCGCGGTTCAGCTCTTTTCAAAGACTTCTAGAAAGCGGTCCGCGATGCTGGCTATGTTATACGTGCGTTCAGCATATGCACGCGCATTGGCCGCGAAACGTGTGCGCAACTCCGGGCTATCGATCAATTTTCGAGCCGTCGCCACAAACTCCTCTGCGTCATCCGGGGAAACCACCACGCCAGCATCCGCTCTTTCCACGACTTCAGTCACATGATTCTCACGTGGAGCGGCAACCATGAGCGTGCGGCCTGCGCACAGATACGAGAGAATCTTCGATGGCACGGCAAAAGCGCCAGCTTCGGAATCGAGCAGCGCAATTAACACATCGGACGCGCCTAGCACCTCCGATATTCTCTTGTAAGGCTGGAATGGCAGCAGCATCAACACCTCTTTGCGCACAGACCTCGCATGCGCCTGAAGCCACTCCGCGCCCGCGCCGCCGGCTATCACCACAAGGCGCGCTTCACCATGAACTTCCAGATCGCGCGCCAGTGCCAGCAGCAGTTCCGGGCGGTGTTTCATGCCCAGCGTGCCACTGTACATGAAGCAAAAACCGTTGGACAAGCCCTGCTCGCGTGACCACGCATTGTCTTTGCCTGTCGGCAGCACCTCGTTCGGCGCAGCCCAGTTCTCAATGATAAATATACGAGACGGCAAAACCTTCCATTTGGTAGCCAGCTTCGCAAACTCCGGAGCTATGCATATAACTGCATCCGAGTTCTTGAGCAGCCTCCGCTCCATCCGTTCATAGTATGCGCCGGCAATTCCGGATAGAATGCCTAGTTTCTTCTTCAATACAAATCGCACAGCGAAACTATAGACATCCTGCAAAGAGAATATGAACTTGGCGTTACGATCTTTCACCGCCCGCTGAAGGATAGCCTGGGCATCAAGCGGCATATTCGCGGAGATTACCACATCCGGACTGAACGACACCACCTTTGACGCCACCTCCCTTCCGTAGGCTATGTCGGCGCTTCTCCGGGTAAGAATCGAATGTTTGGAGAATTTCATCGGTACATGCAAACCCTCAAGGGAAAAGTTGGCTAACCCGCCATGGCCAGATTCAACATCTCCCTTGGGGGTTGAAGTGTTGTCGGCAAAATAGGTATGCAACACACTATGGCCGCGCCGGGCAAACTCCCTGCTCAGTTCGATCTGCGAGGCATGGCCGCAAAAGTCGTTTATCAGAATACGCATGAAATACTCCCGGTTTTAATCATGAATAGGTAACCCGTGGGGTCTATCGGAACTCAGAAGTTACAAATATCTCATGCGCTTTGATCCGGTATAGGGCGCGGACGCAGCACCTTCAACGGATTTCCCGCGCACATCATACCGGCCGGCACATCTTTCAGCACGACACTGCATGCACCTACGATTGCCCCACGGCCAACGGTGACACCGGGACCGACAAAGACATTCGTCGCCAGCCATGCTTCAGACTCAATCTTGACAGGAACGGCGTAAAGATCAAATGTTGATCGCGTGTAGTCGTGCGAGCCCGTACAAAGATAACAGTGCTGTGAGACTACGGCATTGTCACCAATCGATACCTCTCCGAGTGTGTAGAGAGTGACATTGTCTCCAACCCAACTCCAATCGCCGATGCTTAATTTCCATGGGTAGGGCACACTGACGGATGGCCTGATGAGGACGCCGCGTCCAATACGAGCTCCGAACAAGCGCAACAGAAAGCGCCGCCATCCATAGAATACTTGCGGAGAGGTATGAAAGCACACTGCTTGCACAATCCACCAGATTTGAACGAACCAAGCAGGGCGCCCTCGAAACCCCTGCGGCACCGTCGGATTTGAGAGATCCTGTATGCGTGTCATCATCGTTCAGCCTCTTGTCGACCATCTTTAACTAGCAGGGACCATTTTCTGTGCGAGATCCACCAATCGGCAGATCAGAATCATGAAATTAGGAACCCACAGTTCGCATCTCTTCCAATTTATCCAATATTCGCGATAGTTGAGTGTCGTTATCGTATCCGTCCCGCTTTGCCCTTTCGCATCCTCTTCGCGCTATCTCTTCCCGCTCCACGGGATGATCAAGATAGTAGAGAATCTTTTCTGCACACTCTTCAATGGAAGAAAAGAACTCAGCCTCTTGACCTTCCTGGAAACATTTTTGATGCTCAGGCGACCGCACCGCGAGCAGAAAACCGCTGCAAGCCGAAATCTCGAACGCCTTGTGAACAACGTCTTCCTCGTTCATGCGCGTAATGAATGCCAGGTTGATTTTAGATCTCCAGATGCTCTCCCGATACTCGGCGTCCCTCAGCATCCCACCGCGCATGTAACGGCTTCTTTCATCCTTGCTTAGTACTCGATCCCATCGCGGCCCTGAGATAGACACAGGAAGATGGTAATTCTCAATCAGACTTCGAAGGAACTGAGGACGATACTCATAAGGACTGCCAATGTACGACACCTCTCTGCTCCGGTCCGCGTCGGACCAGCCTGGCGGGGGTGGAAAGTGTTCCTTCGGGTCGTAGCTTAGCTGAATCTTGATGAAACTCAGACCCCACTCCCGGTAACGCGGTATGTCGGCATTGCGAAAGAGGCAATGCAGGTTGAGCATACGATATATCTTATAAAACTGATGCCAGCACCCGTCGTTCCTAGGTCCGAAGGGATTGTCCTGATTGAAGCAGACCGTTTGTGTGCCCAAGTCTTTCACGCTACGTATCGTAGCCGGCGTGAATTGAATAGGCTTGTCGAACCAGACTATATCCGGTTTCTCTCTCCGAACAGCGGTTATCAGGTCTGCGTTCACCCTGGCGATCAACGGTCCGAGGGGAAATCTCCAAGTCAACGCATTCAACTTATCCAATTTGTATGAATACTTCGCCAGATCAAATGGAATTACGTCTTGCTGCAATCTTTGTAGGGCACGAAAACGGTAGAGGCTTGTCTGACCGCTGCTCAGAGTGCCAACGTAAAGAATTCGACGTACCATATTTCGCCCCTTCCCTTACAGTTCGATCACACCCGCATGCGTCCTAAGCGGACTGCCGTTCTATCCCTCTGCAACAATTTAGATTTTACTAGAACCTGGATACATACTCTATGCGGTTGTCACTGAAAAGCTAGTAAAACTGACTGCGCCGAAAGATAGTAGCCCTCTATTCACAAGAAACCAGGATTTCTTATCCCCAAGAATACTTTATGCTTACTGTAAGATATATTTCTCCGCCGGTACCATACTGACAATTTCCACAATCAAGCAGGAAAGAGCGGAATCTCAAGTGCAGTGCGAGTCACTAGAGCAGTTCTCCAATTCCTGTGGAGTTCATAGAGGTGTACAAGGTGGCTTTTTCTTAAGGAAAAAGACACTCGGCGGTCTTGCTTCCCCTATACACCTATTGGAGAACTGCTATAGCCTTGCCAGTTTACCCATATCCAAGTCCACCCCACCCAGCAAAGATAATCTCATTGCCGCTATTCCCATGGCTAACTCATATTGAACATGCTAGCGTATATGACTAATACGGCAAGATGAGTAATCGACGCACAGACATGAGACTCCCCACGTCCCAAAAGGGCCATAACTATTGTCGATCGCCGAATATGACGCATATCTTTTTTTGATATCGTCCAGGGCTACTTTCGTCATACGTTCAAGTTGCAGGTCGATTAGAAATCCGGCTTAGGAGCGATGAAGTTTGGTTGGGACTCAGCATTCTCATCTACAGCCAGGGAAACCTGTGGGGAAAACTGGCCTCTCCTATAAAACTATCACGTTAGTCTTGCATTTGCGCCAGCGTGCGTGCAATTGCGACGAACTTGTGTTCAAAATGGAGATTCCGGTTTCAGAATTACTGAGAACTGAGAATTGCGAGAATCCCAAGCGTGGCTGGTGGCTCAAGCACAGCGTCAGCCTGCGATGTCATGCGAATGAATCCCATTCCAAGCATTCATTTCTAACACTGGTTTCAAGCTCTGGCCTGAAACACAGCCACAAGCGCTTAGACTCTAAAATCTATAATGGCTGAGTTTCTCGTGAAAATCAACTCCCGGGTTCGTCTACGGAGGTTTCGAAATGAGTACCGAGATTCGTCGATTGCAGATTGCCAACTTGATTGCATGGGCTACTGCGGTTTGCTTGTTCGCTACGCGGTTTCTTTATCTGCGCGCGATTTTCCAAACTTCAGCAAGTGGATAGACGATTCAGCCAAGTACACAGATGAAGAGTGGTACTGTTCCGCCGCGATTCACAAGTCGTTAATCCGGTTGTCACCGCCCCAGTTTGGCCGGCGATGCTTTATCTCGTAAAAACAAACTTGACAATAGGAATAGTGTTCGGACGATTAAGGCTTCCAGCCAAAGTCTACGGCCGTTGATACGATGCCTGCGGCAATAAAGATCAATCGAGCATAGAGTTAAGCATGGCATAGTATCAGCAAATCATTCAAAGTCAACTTGCCGAACGGTCCGCTTTGCCCGGGATCATCCTGACAATCCCCACGACCAAATAGGAAAGAAACAGAATCTCCAGCGGGGTGCGAGTTACTAGCTCTACAAGACCACCCATGCTCGACCCCACCCCCTTCGATACAAGTAATCCCATTGCGATGATTCCCCAAGGCCGGCTCATATCAAACATACTCTCATACATGATAAATATCAGCGGAAAGGCAAGCAATCCAAATATAACCACTCCCCACCATCCAAATGCACCATAACTATCGCTAATCGCCGAATATGACACATAGCCATTTTCGATGTCGTCGGACGTTACTCCTGTCACATGTCCAAGAAAACCAGCAGAGTTGGACTCCGGTTTGTTTTTGTATAGAAAGTAGGGCACCTGCATCAATATGTCCGTCTTCAGGCCTGTAAAACCATAGTGATATCCTGCTGAACAGGTGCTGATCATAACACTGTCTACGCGAATCATGGAAACACGGCTTAGAACATATGTCCCCGGGCGGTCATAATAGCTGGCCCCCAGGTCGCCAGCCGACTGATTCGCTACCTCACTTGCCTGCTTTACAGTTGACCAGTCAGGGAGAGTGACAAAATGCTGAAGAATCACACTGTTTCTTTCGCGAAAAGATGATTCTTCTCGAAACTGCCGGAGGTACATCTCAACCGGCGAGATCACCACTACAAGAGCCACGATGGCCAGCACTGCGGCAATATAGTGCTTCCTCTGGAAGCGATAGCCACTTACATATGCGGTCACAAAGTATAAGAAGTTTGGAATAACTATCCCTGACCGCGATGTGCCTAAAAACCCAAGAACCATATAGACAACCCAAGGGAAGAACACCTTCAGGTCAAAGCTGTGCTGGCCTTCGGAGTCACGAACACGGCTCACTACTGCAAGTACAATCGAAAAGAGCAACAAGTTCGCAAAACCAAGCATAAAATTCCGGTCTGCCGAGTGCTGGGTACTGGCGCCTTGCAAAACGCCGGAAGAGGCGAGTAATCCAACAGAAACAGATACTGCGTACAACAGACCGATCTGTGAGCGTGTTTCAGTCTCCAGCGGCTTCGGCAAATTCAGCCGAATCCTCCCGAATAGAAAGATTCCCACCAAGACGCACAGGTAGAAAACCATGTAAATCGCAATCGTAAGTTGAGGAGCCTCAAGATCCTTGTCGGACGCTTCGAATAATAGAACTTTTGCGAACTGCGAGATTACCAGGGTAACAAGAGCATAGGCACTGAAGAATATGCCGCTGATAGTACTGACTCCACCCAGCATGTTATATGTAATGCCGATACAAATCATTGCGACGGCCATCATAGCCACAAATGAAGCACTCGTCCCTGCTACAAGCTCTCCAACGGACAGGAGCAAGACAACACTGAGAAGCGCGACACTCGGGATCTTATGTGGGGAAAGCATGACAGATACCGCCTAGACTCGATCTCGCTGCAATGCCATGAGCAGACATTCCACTTTGGTCTCACGGCACCTACGGGCGATTCAACACAAACTTAGTGCGTTGCAACGGCAAGAGTGTGCGTTCCGTGTCTCAGTTCATTATCATTTGAGAATGGTGGACGCGTACACCGACTCATAGAGCAGCGTAGATGCCGCAGTAGCTCCTCCGGCTGCCAAGGAAGCCTTGAAGGTATTGGATGGTATGAAGAGGACATCGTCCGAAGCCAAAGCAATGTCTTGCTGCTTGCCGTACATTACTTTCTTCAGGTCCAGCATGATTTCGATATGGCGGTTATCTGCTGTAGGCCGTATGATTCTGACCTTCGACAGCGCTGCTCCATAATTCACTCCTCCCGCCATGGAGATAGCGCGTATTACGGTGATTGGCGTATTGCTGGACAACGGAATCGCACCCTGCGTCTTAACCTGACCCACTACAAAGACGCTCCCCACCTTGGGAACAATCAGTGTATCGCCCACCATCAGCGGGATATTGCTGACATTTGCGGCTCTCGGATCCGCTCCCAAATTAACCATAATTGGATATGGCTCGCCAGGCCGGCGAACTGTAAGTGTGTGACTAGCCAGCGGAGTGAAACCGCCGCAGGCAGATATCACATCTAAAAGCCGTAGCTGACCGAAGGCGGGGACCGGAGCCGGTTTTTGCACCTCACCGATTACAGAGATAATGCGAGTGGGTGAATCAAGAAGTTGCACGCTAACTTGCGGATCAACAAGGAATCCCCTATCTTTTAGATCTTTGGCCAGATATTCGGAAGCCCGCGAGAGCGTCATGCCTGCGAGTGTTACCCTTCCTAGATACCCCAGCACGACTTCACCCTTTTGTCCGACCCTGATTCCCGAAGCTGAACCCGAGTTACTACCTGAAATCGTATCGGTGGGGGATTGTGTGTTGGTACTCAGTTCGGGGGCGCCCAAGACTGTGATCGAAATGAGATCTCCGGGCATAATGCCTATTTCCGGGTATTCGACTTTCATCGCACTCTCCGGTGTTGTAGCCGCTTTCGCAGGAGACGGGATAGCCGGCCCTGCATACTGAGCGATGGCAGCACCGGCACCAGAACCAAGTAACCCCGCCAAAAGAATCAGCCTAAAATAATCGCACTTCAACCGATTTCCCACATAGCCTCCTTGCCTGGATTCTTTCCTGTCTGGCCTAACTCTTATACTCGTATGAATAGTAGCCGAGGTAGCCATAATATTCGGGAAGGCTCGCATCTACACCGTTGAGTACGAAACCATAGACTTTAACCTCGACACCTCTAAAGACATCCGCTACTCGCGACAACATCGCGCGTGTGCAGTATCCCTGACGGATTACCAATACGAGCCCATCCGCTAATGAGGCGACTATAAGCGGATCAGTTACAGACAAAGCAGGCGGCGTGTCGAAAATTACATACTCGTACCGCTCGCGCAACAGTTGAACAAGCTGTTTCATCTGATCAGAACCAAGCAGGTCGGCAGGTAGAGGGGGGCTAAAGCCGGATGGAATCAAATCCAAACTCGTCAGGGTCTCATGAGTTTGTATCACCTCATCCAGGGAGATGTTGCCGGTAAGAAACTCCGATAGCCCTTTCTTGGAAGTAAGGCCGAGTCGCCAATATACGCTTGGGCGGCGCATATCAGTATCCACAAGAATAACCTTCTTGCCTCCCTGGGCAAGAGCAGCAGCCAAATTTGTAGAGACGGTTGACTTGCCCTCTCCGGGCTGGCAACTTGTGATGGCGATAACTCTTGATTGCCGTGCTGTACTCGACAACTGAATCGACGTACGGAAGACGCGTATTGCCTCAGAGAACGAGGACCGTGCATCCCAAAGTATCTCCGGCCCCACGCCCGACTCGCGGTCCGCATCCTTTCCTTTCCAGCTTGTCTGCGGGACAATAGCGAGCGCTGGCAAACCCAACAGTTCCTGAATATGCTTAGAGTCCCGCATTCGCGAGTCCAGTTTTTCCAAAATAAACGCAAACACGAGGCCGCTCAGGAGCCCAAAGAAGACACCAATCACGCCCATTTTTATCGGTGACATACTAGAGGGCTGCATCGGCAGGGCGGCCAAATCCACTATGCTTATATCGGCAGAATCCAGACCTGCATCCACCGCAGCCTCGCGGAGCCTAGCAAGGATGCTCTCATACATGTGGCGGTTCGATTCATATTCTTCTGTTAATAATGCATACCGCACAATATCGTCACGCTGACCATACAACTCGCGCACACGGTTATCCAGCAGATCCTTGGCTCGCGTTTCGGCTTCATGGGCCATATTAAGCGAGTCCTTCGCCTTATCGACTACAGACCTTTCTTCTCTCGCGATTTCTTGATCGAGTGCCTCAATCTGTGCGGTCAACTGTTTTACTTGCGGATAATTCGGTCCGTATACCGGCTGCAGTCGCGCCAACTCCGCTTTGACCTCAGCACGTTGCGAGCGGAGGGACATCAACCCACCCTGTGTACCCTCCATACCGTGAATTACCGAGCTGTCTTGAATCCGTCCTGCTGGAAGAGACTGCAAAATGTGGTAGCGTGCGTCATCAAGGACTCTCTCCTCCGTCGCGTCGGCCGCACTTTTCTCTAGCCCGCTAATCTCCTGCACAATCAAGCTATGAGTAGGATCGAGTGCGGAAATTCCCAACCTCTTCTGCAGATCCACCATCTGATCCTGGGAGGCCTGTACGACAGCCCGCAAATCGTCGATCTGGCCAGTCAGCCAATTCGTCACCTGTTGCGTGCTGCTGTAGTGGGCAATGAAATTATTCTTAATGAACTCAGTCTCAAGAGTGTTGACAACATCAGCAGATAACTGCGGCGAGGAGCTCGTATAGGAGATAGTGATCATCTGCGTCCGCGGCACACGCGCTACCACCAAGTGACTGCGTAAATTTCCCACGATGGAATCGTGCATACGAGGGTCGTCGAGATTACCGTGTAGAGTGTTCGAACCTTTGGCACCAGTCAGCCTTGCCCAGAGTGTAGGGTGTCCGCGCAAAAACACCTCGTTGTCCTGCAACTTCAAAGTACGTGCAACTGTTGTCAGCAATTTATCGCTGGTAAGAATCCGACTGTCGCTTCCAATCACGACATCAAGCGAGCTACTGCCGCCGCTGATCGCAGCAGATATTCCCTCTTTAAGCTCAGCCGCCGAACCAGGCTGAATTTGAAGCTCCCCACTCGCCGTATACAACCTGCCCCGGTTATATCCACTTGATGCGGCCAATAAGCCCATCCCGATGGCAATCAACGCTAAAAGCACTCGTCTCTTGCGGACAATGAGCCACAAGTCCGTCAGTGCAAGATCCTCCTTGGAGGAACTCACGGTGGCATTCGCAACGCGAGGGGGTTGTGGCAATCGAACCTCTCAATTTGGACTGTCAGAACTACCTGAAAATATACTTACTTGACGATACTTTTCTAAAGTGGAGAAACAAACTATCGGGGACAGCAGACAACCTAGCAGCTATTCAAGCCAAATCGGACGGCATCAAGCCTCACAATGGCGGCCAAGCAATATGCGCTGCCAACGAGCTATTAGTCCAAGCAAGCCTGCGCCAAGCGTCAACTTAATACTTCGGCAAAATACAGAAACAGATTTCCAAATACCGCCAAAGAATCCGTGCACCTTGTCCGCAGGGCCATCCCGCATCGCTATCCAAAACACACTGCCCCGGCGCCAACAAGCACCTATCCATCACATTCTTGCCTCAGCAAAAATGCGACTGCGCATTACCTGAAACTCAATTTCGACCACTTTCAAACCAAGTTCAGTCCGTCTAAGAATCATATCTTGCATCGATACACCGAGTCAACATATGTCACACTCTGCCATTATACGATTCACCACAGTGAAATACAGCGACACTTAAGCTGAAAAATCATCAGGGAGCATCTGCTTCCAATCCCGTAATGCGTCCTCAAGACTAAACCTCCATGTGTACCCAAGCTCGCGCAAACGTCTGGGATCGATATATGTCGAGCGAAACAGCTTGCGCACCCGTACCGGGCTCACAGGCTGCTTGATTCTAACTGTCTGCGCAATAGCCTCAATCACGTAAGAGGCCCCAAGAAGCAGCGTGCGCGGAATGGATAAAGATGCGCGGCGAATCCCAGAAACTTCTTTAATCACGCCTACAAATTCCTCCAGCGTCGCAGGTGGATTCATTGAAAAATTCAGCAGCGTAACAGGCTCTCCGCAGCTATCCTGGTATTCCATCCCGAATTGAGCCACGGAACACAACTCTTTCACATAGCCACCGGCCTTTCGGGTCTCGCGGTTGCCTACGTAAACAAAGTACCCCTTGACAACACTTCTTATCAGGCGAGTTACATTACCGTTCTCTCCGGGGCCGAATACAACGCCCGGCCGGAGGATAAGCAGCTTTCTCTCCTGGCTTGCAGCCCGCCACGCCATGTGAATATTCTCTGCTACCAACTTTGAACTACCGTATGGAGTCTCCGGAACCGGAAGAGATGTTTCGTCTTTTAGATCTTCCGATGGCCCGTAGGGGGAGATACTGCTGGTAAACACGATTCTTGAACACCCGGTTGCGGATGCATACTCGCAGACGTTCTTGGCTCCATTCAGGTTCGTATCGAAGTACTCTTTCGGCTTATGCCCGGGCTCTCTGTGAATTGCCGCCAGGTTGAAAATGATATCCGATCGAAGGGGCTGAAGTGACACGGGGATGGGATTGCGCACATCCCACCGAACATAAACTGCCTGACCGGACCGCAGGCTCTCTTGTAGGATTTTCGTATATGGCTCCTCCCTCGGAGGCTGTATATCTATCAGGGTGATTTTCTCTGCCAGGTTTTCCTCTATCAGATATTGGGCAAGATGGGTCCCAATAAAACCTGTCCCTCCGAAGATCGTTACGTGGCCTAGAGTGTCCATGCTCCTCCAATTTTCATATCTATACCACAACATAACGCTTACTTAGTTATCTCTGACAGACCGCACGTGTTCCAGATTACCCCAGCCGGCACGATCTGACACTAAACGATAGCCTGCTCTTTGCAATCACCATAACCCAGGCCACTTAGAGTAAGACTTAAGCAGCAAACGACTCTATCGTTCCGGCATATGGTACAGCAGGTCTTGGTGAAGTGACTTACGCTCACAAGCATTGACATTTCATGTACTGAGACTTGTAGATAACACTCTCTCAGCTTGTGCGGCACACTTAAATTGCAGACCGTGTATTGCCGCTTAAATCGAGAGCGCCGTTTGATGCGTTTCGTATATGAATTGCCGTTCCTCAATCGAAGGGGCTTTCAGAAAAAATCCCGCACATGTGAGCGCACAGCTCAAGCGGCGGCTGAGAAGCTCCTCTGGAGGATTCATCCAAATGTATTCAATGGCCCGCGAAGCACTAGAATTCCAATATACCAGCGGTCCTGTCAAAGACAAACCAATTTTCGCAGATTTCCGCACTTTTTCGCCTTATCCAAGCGCGGATCCCTGGACGCATTCGACGCAGGTTATTGCTTTTGTGCACTGCTGCCCTTCCGCCTTTTTCATTGACAGGCTTAAAGTTGTCCCTCTCCAGATTCCGATGTGATTTAGATGCTTAACACGCCTCCGTCCAGCCTGCTCTATCTCAGGCATAGACAATCTACGATTCGGCTTCATTTGTGGCCGGCCGTTGTTTTTGTTCAGTTGCATTCCTCCTGCGCTCCCTGGCTCATACTGTTGAGTTGGATAGGGCGTATACATAACACAATTCTTATAACTGGCGGAGCCGAGTTTATTGTCTAGAATTTCATTCTATGATGAGTGGAATCCAAGGGAACGCGGGTCACAAGCCTGGATCTGCCGACTAATGCTGGAAACGACGCAAATTTTTTCGCTGAGCGGAAATTCGCGCTATGTGTTTATCTGTAGCGACATCCGCGCCGTGCTTCGCGCAGTTCTCGGTCGTGGACAAGCCTGCGAGACGTATAACATTGGATAAACAGCGAGCGCGATAACATCGATATAGTTACCGGTGTTTGTGGCCTGTTGGACGAACTGCTTCCCTGTGCCGGCAGCAGCCCGCGCCGGAGTCTGATTACATTTGTTAAAGACCGCCCAGGGCATGATCGCCGCTACGCCATGGATATCTCAAAGATATCCCGCGAGCTTGGCTGGTATCTCAGAGAGAAATTTGGCAGCGGATTGCGCAAGACCGTTCGCTGGTATCTCGACTATCCCGAATGGCTGGAAAAACGCAGGCAGGGCCGCTGCTGGCCTCCGAGCCTGTACAACGGCGCGGAAGGTGAAGAACCGAAATCGCCATCGGCTTTAGTCCGCACAAGGGCAGCCCACAGGTTCCATTTGCGCCGCCGGCTCGCGGAGTATTCTAGTACCCGCTACAATCGATAAACAGGAGATGTACGCCATGAGCCGAGTGTATATGGACGCCAATGCCACTACCCCCCTGCTGCCTGAAGTGGTGGAGGCGATGCGACCGTATTGGATGGAGCAGTTTGGCAACTCCTCTTCGATCCACCAGGACGGACAACATGCGCGCACCGCCGTGGAACGGGCGCGGGAGACAATTGCAGCACTCTTCAACTGCCAGGAGGCCGAGGTGGTTTTCAACTCCGGCGGCACGGAGGGCGACAATCACGCTATTTTTGGACTGCTGCGTCCCGGCGACCACTTTATTACTACATCCATTGAGCACTCCGCAATTTTGCAACCCGCGCACCGCTTGGCCGAGCGCGGCGTTGAGGCCACTTTCATTGCACCCCAGCCCAGCGGTCTTATTGACCCGGCGGATATTCTTCGCGCCATCCGTCCCCATACACGGCTGATCAGCGTGATGCTGGCCAACAACGAGACCGGTGTACTGCAACCTGTTGAAGAGATCGGCAAGATCGCCGCCGAAGCCAGCGTCTTCTTCCATATCGACGCGGTGCAGGGCGTGGGCAAGGTCGCGTTCGATGTGCGCCGCTTCGGCTGTCACCTGCTCTCGATCAGCGCTCACAAGGTGCATGGTCCTAAAGGAGTGGGAGCGCTCTACATCCGGCGCGGCACGCCTGTAGAACCGCTGATTTTGGGCGGCACCCATGAGCGCAGGCAACGCGCAGGCACACTGAATACCCCTGGCATCGTGGGCCTTGGCAAGGCCGCAGAACTGGCCATGCACTCGCTGGCCGATGGAACCATGGACAGGCTGGGCGCGCTGCGCGACCGGATGGAGGCAGGACTTTTGCAGATTCCCGGATCGAGCGTCAACGGCGCATGGGACGGCAATAGGCCGGCGCCCCGCGTAGCTAACACAACCAATATTTCGTTTGAGCGGCTGGAGGGCGAGGCGCTGGTGATTGCCCTGGACTTGAAGGGCATTTCAGTCTCCGGCGGATCGGCCTGCCACTCCGGCGCGACAGAGCCAAGCCATGTATTAATGGCTATGGGGCTGAACCGAAATCGCGCCCTCGCCAGTTTGCGCTTCAGCATGCTGAAAACCGCGACCGAAACCGATGTGGATTATGTTTTGAAAGTAGTACCGGAGGCGGTTGCACACCTCAGAGAGCTTTCCCCAGTGGCTGCGGGATAATCGCAGCCACTAACAAAGACTTCCCCATGACCAAAAGTACAACCATCGCCGTAGCCATGTCCGGAGGGGTAGACTCCTCGACGGTGGCGGCGATGCTCGCGGATGAGGGCGGAGCGGTTGTGGGTCTGACGCTCCAGTTGTGGGACCAGACGCGGCTGGCCGGCAAGCACGGCATTCCGGAGGCTCCGAAGGCTGGCCGATGCTGCTCGCTGGACGATGTACACGATGCACGCCGCGTGGCCATGCAACTGGGCATTCCGTATTATGTGGTGAACCAGCAGGAGCGCTTTGAGCGTGATGTGGTGCGGCCCTTTGTGGACGAGTACCTGGCCGGACGGACGCCGATTCCCTGCTCGCTGTGCAACAACCACCTGAAGTTCGACCAGTTGCTGCAGACGGCACGCTCCATCGGCGCGAGCCAGATTGCCACCGGCCACTACGCTGTCAACGAGTTTGACCCCGAGCGCGGCCGCTGGATTCTCAAGCGCCCCGCCGACCGGGCCAAGGACCAGACATACTTTCTCTTCGGTCTGACCCAGGAGCAGCTCGCTCATACGCTCTTCCCGCTGGGCCGCCTGACCAAGCCCGAGGTGCGCGCAGTGGCCCGCCAGCACGGTCTGGCGCTGGCTGAAAAGCCCGACTCTCAGGAGATTTGCTTCATTCCTGGCGGCGACTACAAGCAGTTTCTTACGGCTTATCTTGAGGAGCAGGGCGAGCAGGTTCCGGAGACCGCAGGCGAACTGATCAACTCTGGCAGCGAGGTGCTGGGCCGTCACGAGGGCATTTTCAACTTTACCGTGGGCCAGCGCAAGGGACTGGGCGTTAGCTCGCCGTCGCCGCTCTACGTACTCAACATCGACCCGGCAAGCCACCGCGTGACCGTGGGCGCCGACGAGGAACTTGCCACGCAAACCCTGCGCGCGGGCCGGCTGAACTGGATCAGCATTCCCGAGCTGAACGGGCCGATGAGGGTCAAGGTCAAGATCCGCCATCGCCACGAACCCGCATGGGCCATGCTGGAACCGGCCGGAGCCGGTGAGGTGGTTGCTACATTCGACGAGGCGCAACGCGCTGTTACGCCGGGGCAGTCCGCAGTGTTTTATGACGGCGACGAAGTGGTGGGCGGGGGCTGGATTCGCTAGGCTTATTGCCGGACGGCCCAGGCCAGCCCGTCCGGTCCGGGGATGTCGATGCGGCCAACCATCTCCAGCGTCCGCAGGTCGATGACCGCGACATAGCCGTCGCGCCCGCAGGCTACATATGCCCGCTTCCCATCCGGCTGCATCTGGATGCCTCCAGAGCCGTGAACATTGGTCATCCGCTTCAATTCCTGATGGGTCGCCGCGTCCAGAACCACCAGCGCCGAGCCCGCCGTGATAAGAACCAGTTTGCCATCTGGCGTAAATTTGAGCCGGTTTGCGCCGGGCACATTTGCCGCCAGGGTTGCGGTTACTTTTTTCGCGGCCAGGTCGACGATCGAGACCGTTCCATCTCCGGCATTGGCCACCCAGGCCTCTTTGCCGCCCGGTGATACATCGAAACCCTCTGAGCCGCGGCCCACAGGAACGACCGTGAGCTGCCAAACGCCGCCCGGCGGGGTTGGCATGGGTTCTGGAAGCGGACCGCCTGCACCCGGCGGAGGACCGCCAGCGCGCCCCTCGGTCATATTCATAATTGTCACTGTGCCGGAGCTTACATTGGTGGTGACGATGCGCCTTGCGCCAGGGAAGACGTAGATCATGTGGGTGCGGTCCTGGCCGGTTCCCATGATCCAGTCGATTTTGCCGGTGGCGGGATTGTAGCTGCCGATGGCCTTGGCGGCCTCTGCTGTGAACCAGACTTTGCCCTGCTCGAAGAAGAGGCCATGAGGGCCGCGCAGTGCGCCCAAATCGATGGAATCAAGCCTTTTTTGGTCTACGAGGTCTATCACCGCCAGGGTATGAAAGGCTCCAAAGCCGTAGTTGGAGACGTAGGCGGTTTTGCCGACCGATGAGACTACCACTTCGTGCGGATCATCGCCCACGGAAATGCGCGCCACAATCCGCAGATTGGCCGGATTGACAATGAAAAGGGTGTGATCCTGCTTGGAGAGCGCCAGCAGCGCTGTTTTGGGTGTGGACTGTGCATAGACCCAACTACCCAGCATGACCATGGACACAAGGAAGACACACCAAGAGCGTTGTTTCATACTCCGACCTCCCGGAGCCTGTTTAGAAACTGTTTCATAAACAGGATTGATGCGCCGCAGGGCATTCCCTCAGGGGCAAACCCGCGATTCTCCTGTACCATAGCGGCACGGCTGAAGCCGTGCCGTTTCAAAACCTGGTTATGAAACAGCCGGCAATTAAACGAGCCGCTGAATTATTCGAATCGATCCTCGTCGCTGGAAATAGATTCGCCGGAAGGGCGCATCGGCTGGGGCGCCGATTCCGCGTTGCGCAGCGATTCAACGATCGCCCTGATAGAGGCCACCATGCCAGAAATCTGCCTGACTGGCTTGCTGACCGCCTCAGCCACAAAGCCGCCTGCCCGGTCCACGGCATCCAGAATACTGGAAAACATGATGTCTATCCGGCTCGTCTGTCGCTGTACTCGATCGAGAACCTGGACGGCCGTAGATTGAAACGCCTCGGTTTGCGCACGCAACCCATGCGCAATCTCCGAGAGATCCTCCACTGTTGCCTCAATCTTTGGAGCAATTCGGGAATAGAGATCCCGCGAATTGTAGATGATAGGCATCAGTGAGGAGCGCAGATCTTCGACCTCTTCCCGCACGGCGTGGGCAGCCTTGCGCACAGTTACGAAAATTGCGAGCAAAATGATGGCCTGCAGCAGCAAGGCAAGCGCTGCTACGGCCACAAAGGCGAGCAGAATGGTTTCGGGGTCCATTTTTGGCATCTGAATAGTCTCGCGCAGGGCATCTGCGGGCTTGCTTAAACCGTTTTCAAAGCGCATTCCCGGGAAATGAAAGCGCTCTATCTGAAACCTGGCCGAGAACTGCTCTCAACCCTCTCACGCTCTATTCCGGAGCGGATCATGGAACAGGCTCAGCCGGGCCGCGAAGCAGCCCGGCGAAGACTGCTGCTCACTTACTGCGAGTCGACGGTAGTGGTTTTGTAAGCCTGCCGCCCCGCATCCACGGCCGCTGAAACACGCTTGGACTGTTCGGTCACGACGTTCTTGCCGCGCTCCACAAACTCTTCCCACTGCGCCCGTCCGCGGTCCACGGCCTCGCGGCCGCGCTCCACGTACTCGCCCATCTGCTCCTTGCTCTTGTTTACCAGTGCGCTCACTTCTTCAGCGGCCTGGCGTGTACGGTTGCGCAGGTACTCGGTGCCATCTTGAGCGCCGCTTACCAGCTCCTCACGCATTTCGCGGCCGCTCTTGGGGGCATACAAAATCCCCACCAGCGCGCCAACGCCCAGTCCAGCCAAAAACCATCCCAAACCTTGAATCTTCTTATCTTCTGCCATGACGGATCCTTTCCTGACGCTCATCTGGAAGAATGCCTGAGCGTATCAAATTCCACTGTATGCCGCAAATAACATTCTAGATGCGCCTCTGGATGAATGAAACGAAGCGCGCTCCCGGCCAAAGTGAATCTCTGTTACTACCTCACCGCCTTGGACGCAGTTTAACCCGCTGGAGTTGTAAGCTGCGCGGCAAAGGCAGGCAGGGAGCGGGTTTCCAGTTCGCGGCGCGGCATAAGACGCAGCGTGAAGAGGCATAACACAATCAATCATCCCAATCGGATGGTTGCGCATCGATAAGGGAAACCTCCGCGGAAGATGGCTCTATTTCGACGGCCACTCTTCCACCACTATGCCCAGGTCGTTCAACTGCTGAATGGCTGCCTCAACATTGCGGCGGACGTTAGGGCGGTCTTTGCGGCTGGCCAAGGGCGACTCCGCAACGGCAATAACACGGCCATAGCGCCAGGCTCCGGGCGGCAGCGCGACGAGCGCCTGCGCCAGGTCGGCGGGGCGCAACTGAAGCTCCTGGCGGCGGGCGGCCTGGGGGCGCAGCATGGTTCCCTGCCCCATGGTGCTGGGGTTGGCGTCAGCCAGGGTAATGCGCAAGTCGAGCGTATCTGTGCCGACTGAGAGAAACGGGTTGGCCCACGCACCCGGCTCATGCACATCCACATACATGCTCTTGGTGGGCAGCGGAACAGCGGCAAGCTGGGCGCGCTGGCTGTCTTTCTTTTGGGCGGAAGCCTGTGCCGCCAGTTGGGCCTTTTGTTCGGCGCTGACGGCGCTCTGCGCCACCCCCACCACCGCCTGTTCTTCTTTGTGGCAGGCCACTATGGCCACGGCCAGCAGCAGGGCCATGGCGGCAAATCCTTTGAGCTTCGAGCGCAGTATCACTCATCAAGGATAGCAGTATCTCGTTCTTTCCATTCTCTGAAAACTAGCCTATTGGAGAAACTCCACGCCGCACCATGCCATTTGCCGATGGAATCCTCAGGCTGTACCTTTATTCGCATGGCACTTTATTTCTCTTCTCCGCGGCCTAGCGGCTTCTTTCCCTTGCGCTGGCCCGTGACTGCCGGTGCGAGATTGCCGGTCCTGCTTGCCGCATTGGTTCTTATCGGTTTCCCGGCTCAATCGCCGGCACGCAAGGCAAAAACGCTGCAAAAGGCAACCCTGGTCGAAGTGGCGAGTTACATTCCCTGCATCGACGGCTGTTCGCGGTTTACCGATCCGGCCAACGCCTTCTGTTTCCGCCTGGACGACGAGTATCTGGTTGGCGAGGGCAAAAGTTACCTGCACGACGCCAAGTTCGCGGGCATGGAGGATTTTGCCGGCAAGCAGCTCCCCATCCGCTTTGACAAGCGTCACCTCTGGATCTCGCCGCCCGATCGCTCCACATTCAAGATCGAGCGCGGCTCGCTCTTTGAGAACTTCAAAGACAGAGGCTGCGTGCGCGAGGTCCACAAGCCGATACTCGCCATGGCTCACGCTGCAAAACGGCCTGCCGGAGTGCCCGCCGGGGCGTTCCCAGTTCCCGGTTCAGGCATGGGAGACTTTCAGCCGCTGTTTCTGTGGTACAAGTGCTCCACAGACGCCGCCGCGGCGACCGTGGCCTGCAACCGCTGGTACCGGAACGGCGAGCCCGACGGCATGGACTGGTATTGCGCCAGAACAGCGGACGGCAAGCCGCTTGAGCCCGGCTTTCTGCTTGACCCGGTTTTGAGCCAGGTAGGAAGACTCGTAACCAAGTCCGGCGAGTTGCTGCAGCACGACAGCCGGGAGCGAATCGGCAACCAGCTTGCGCGCCCCAGCGAGGCTTGCCGGTAGAACTCGTCTTTCAGTTCGCTTTGGACTTGCCGAGACTGGCATTCGCCAAGAAAACCGGCCCGCTTCTCGTTGTGAGGAGCGGGCCGGTTTGGTTTGTGCAGCAGAGTTGCGTTACGCCTTGGCGGTGGTCAGCGCTCCCAGGTCGGCGGCCATCTTCTCCGTGGAGAAGGCTTCGATCAAGTCGCCTTCCTTGAGATCGTTGAAGCCGCCCAGGCCGATGCCGCACTCCATGCCGTTGGTGACTTCGCGGGCATCGTCCTTGAATCGCTTGAGGGAGCCGATCTTGCCCTTGAAGACCTGCTCTTCTCCGCGCATGACCTTGACTTCCGAGTCGCGACGGATGGAGCCATCCTGCACCCGGCAGCCGGCGATGGTGCCGACCTTGGGGATCTTGAAGACGTTGATGACCTCTGCCCGTCCCAGGTAGTTCTCCTTGAACGTGGGGTCGAGCAGGCCCATCATGGCCAGGCGGATTTCATCCTGCAACTCGTAAATGATGGAGTGAAGGCGGATTTCCACGTTCTCCTGCTGCGCCAGCTCGGCTGCCTTGCGCTCAGGGCGGACGTTGAAGCCGATGATGATGGTGTTGGAGGCGGTGGCCAGCAGCACGTCGCTCTCCGTGATGGAGCCTACGCCGGAGTGGATGACCTTGATGCGCACCTTCTCGGTAGACATGCGGACCAGCGAGTCGGCCAGCACCTCGACCGAACCGGTGACGTCACCCTTGATGATGAGGGGCAGATCCTTGACGCCGGCGGTGCGAATCTGCTCCGCCAGGCCCTCCAGAGAGACGCGGGAACTCTTGGCGAGCTGCGCGTCGCGCTCCTTCATCTTGCGGTACTGGGCAATGCCCTTGGCCTTGTCGCGATCGGCAACCACCAGGAAGGTATCGCCGGAGTCCGGCATACTTTCAAGTCCGAGTACCTCAACCGGCGTGGAAGGACCGGCTTCCTCAATGGCGCGTCCGCGGTCGTCAAACATGGCGCGGACCTTGCCGAAGGTGTTGCCGACGATGTAGCTGTCGTTGAGGTGCAGGGTGCCGTCCTGAACGAGGACGGTGGCCACTGCGCCGCGGCCGCGGTCGAGCTTGGCCTCAATGACCGAACCCACGGCCTTGCGGCCGGGAGTGGCTTTGGGGGCGCGAATATCGGAGACCAGGCAAATCATCTCCAGCAGCAAGTCAAGGTTGATGCGCTTTTTGGCTGAAACCTCGACAAAGACCGTTCCCTCGGCTCCGGCAGCCCACTCTTCAGGAATGAGTCCACGGTCGGCGAGCTGCTTCTTAACGCGGTCAGGGTTTGCCTCTGGCTTGTCGATCTTGTTGACGGCCACAATGATGGGCACGCCAGCGGCCTTGGCGTGATCGATAGCCTCAAGAGTCTGAGGCATGACGCCGTCGTCTGCGGCCACCACGATAACCACAATGTCAGTGACCTTGGCGCCGCGTGCTCTCATGCGGGTAAAGGCCTCGTGACCGGGGGTATCGAGGAAGACGATCTCGCGGCCCGAGGCCGGAGAGCCTTCCTTGGTGAAGCGGACCTTGTAAGCGCCGATGTGCTGGGTAATGCCACCGGCTTCGCCCTCCGCCACATGGGTTTCGCGGATGGCGTCGAGCAGCGAAGTCTTGCCGTGATCCACATGGCCCATGACGGTGACCACGGGCGAGCGGGAGACCTCAAGTTCGCCGGTATTTTCAGCTTCGAGAACTTCTTCGATAGCCTGGTTGGCGATCTCTTCTTCGTAGCTGATGACGGTGGCGGCAGCGCCAAACTTGGCGGCGACGTCCTTGACCATCTCGGCATCGAGAGACTGGTTGACGGTGACGAAGATACCGCTCATGAGCAGCGTGGCGATGAGATCCTTGGCGCGGACTTCGAGCTTCTCTGCCAGATCCTTAACGCTGATGCCCTCAGTAACGGTGATTTCGCGGGTAATGGGCAGCGGTTCTCCGCCATATTGCACCCCGCCATAACGTGGCGGCGGCACAAAGCCCTTCATTGGGCCTTCCTTGGTCTTGGGATACTGCGGACGTCCTCCGCGGCCTCTGCTTGGCGCGCGTTGTGGGCGCGTGGCCTCACCAGAGGGCGCAACGCCGCCTGGACGG
>VFSW01003262.1_pt1 | contig 24361 bp, 21 predicted proteins | sample 5358111 | NCBI WGS metagenome assembly VFSW01 (sample SAMN11554181, study PRJNA540505) | mine drainage metagenome | isolation source: sediment from site ElyBrook_90M | place: USA: Ely Copper Mine, Vershire, VT | collected 2017
ATAGGAAGTTTTACTTCGTTGATGATTTTGAATGCTGATTATGCATTTCTGGCACTTATATTGCCTTTGTGGCCTTTTGTCCCTGTTTGTACCTTTATGGGTGAGGGCGGAATGGACTCTTAGGTGAAGTACGCATAGGTTGAAGCAGGGTTACTCATGTTCAATAAGATCGCGTTTGTGTGTCTCGGTAATATCTGTCGTTCACCAACGGCCGAGGCCATTGCGAAAAGTAGGGTTGCCGATCGTGGATTGCCGATCGAAGTTGAGAGCTTTGGTACGGGTTCTTGGCACATCGGAGGTGATGCCGATGTACAAGCTTTGCAAGCGCTCAATCGCGCCGGCTTTAGTCATAAAGGCCATGGTGCTCGTCAGATAAGTAACAGACTTGTCGAATTCGGCGTGCTCTATGTAGCCCTGGATCACTCTAACTATAGAGATCTGTCGCACTTTGCTGCTCTTGTGGCAAGCCCAGAACAACTTACGATGTTACGGTTCTTTGACCCTGAGTTGAACCATCTTACCAAGGTTGCATCGAGCGACTTTGATGTTGCTGACCCTTACCATAGGAGCAATTCAGTCTACGATGAAACGCTTAGAACCATCGAACGGTGCATCGATCCCTTGTTGGACTTCGTAGTTAGATAAAGCTCTATCTCGGCTCGCTCTGCTTTGCGATTGGTAACGGGTTTACCTTAGAGATTGTGAACTTCTGCCACTGCTTGATTCCCTTACAACGAGATCGGGTGTGAAGCGAATCTCGTGGTGGCGGTGGTTGGAGTCGCCGAGCTCCTCTAGGAGCAATCTCGCAGCCGCATATCCGAGGTCATATTGTGGTTGGTGAACCGAGGTCAGGGCTGGTGAAACGAGCGAAGAAAAGGTGATGTCGTCATAGCCGACGAGAGCTACACGGGATAAAAGGTCCGCGCCGCTTCGCGCAAGTCCTCTCATGACGCCGATTGCCACGAGGTCGTTTGCGCACATGATCGCGGTGATCGTTGGATCGAGGTCGATCAGTTCGATTGAGATCTCTTCACCGGATGCAATCGAGAGAGAAGGAACTTCAAGATCGACAACCTCGATCCAATCGGCCTCCTCTACCTTCTTTAGACTCTTTAGGGCTACATCGACCCCGGCGCGTCGGTCGCGACACTGTCGAATCGTAGTTGGGCCATTGATGAAGAGAATCTTCGTGTGCCCCTCGTCGATGAGGTGTGAGACCGCTATTGATCCACCCCTGACGTCGTCGACGGTAACTGAGCAGAGTTCTCCTGAATGCGATTCGCGATCAACTAGCACAACAGGTGTGCCGCGGTCGTGAAAGTCGATTATCTGCTCCAAGTCGTCGTTGCTTGGGGTTATTAGAACGCCCTCTACTTGATGCTCTTCGAGGTGTCGAAGGTACATCGCCTCGCGGTCGTTACTTCCATCCGTGGAGCAAGCGATGAGGAGGTAGCCCTCTTGTCGAAGTGCGTCTTCGGCTCCTCGAATCATCTCGGTGAAGAAGGGGTTTGAGGAGTCTAATATTACGATCCCAACTGCTTTGGAGCCTCCGCCTCGCAGTTGACGTGCTGCGATATTGCGAACAAATCCAGTTGTTTCGATAGCCTTTAAGACTCTATTTCGCGTCGCCGGCGCAACTCGTTCTGGATCGTTTAGTACATTTGAGACCGTGCCGAGTGAGACCTTTGCCTTGTTCGCGACGTCCCGAATGGTAGCTTTTTTGGAATCTTTGGTTGGATGTGTGCCGTTACTGGAGAGATCTCCATGGGCGCCACTATCTCCAGCCATGTTTCCTCCGAAAGTTGAAACGTTTTTTATTGCCAAACCTACTTAGTACGATAGCAATGAATCTAGAACTAGCGCTTGGAGACATTGATTTTTTTCTTCGTCGCGGCTATTTTGCTATTCCTACTACTTTGACTTGGTTTTTCTGCGTCTCTATTTCGGCTCCGTTCGCTTTGAGTGACTAACGAAGGTGATGCTGGTTGAAAGAAATTTATCAGAAATTTAGATTCTGGCTTGATTCTCGTTAACATTGCCGTTACACTATCGATAAGTTTTTGAAACGTTTCAATAACCTATTTTTCCAATCTTGGTGTTGGCGAGTGGGGGTGAACCCCACAATTTACTTGGAAATCTTCGGGGGAACTTCTTTGAGTAATGATAAAGATTCTGTGATATCACTCACGGGCGCAAAAAAGTACTTCGGCGCTGTTCACGCCCTAGAGGATGGACAAATTGACCTCTTCGCCGGAGAAGCGCACGCATTGGTAGGGGAAAACGGCGCAGGAAAGTCAACCCTGGTCAAGATATTTGCCGGTCTCCATCGACCTGATTCGGGATCGCTAAAGTTCGATGGAAACGAAGTGTTTTTCAACTCACCTAGGGATGCAATCGAAGCCGGCGTCGCAGTGATCTACCAGGAACCGACTCTATTTCCCGACCTAACCGTTGCTGAGAATATATTTATGGAGCGACAGCCTCAACGAAGCTTTCGAAGGATCGACTACCGGAGTATGAATAAGGCCGCTCGCGTGATCTTTTCGCGCCTCGAAGTGGATTTAGATCCAACACGACTGGCCCTTGGATTGTCGATCGCTGAGCAACAGATAGTCGAGATAGCCAAGGCACTCTCATTGGAGGCTCGCGTCATAATAATGGATGAGCCGACCGCTGCACTCTCATCTGTCGAGGTCCATCGCCTCTTTCGCGTAGCTGAGACTTTGAAGAACTCGGGAGTAGCGATCCTCTTCATATCGCACCGCCTCGATGAGGTATTTACCCTATGCGAGCGGGTTACGGTGATGCGTGATGGCCGCTTCGTCCTGACCACGATGAGCAGCGAGACCAACGAAGATGCGCTGGTGAGAGCGATGGTGGGCAGAGACGTTGAGCGAAGGTCAGATCAAATTCGCGGTATCGACCTGAAGCCTCTGCTGGAAGTTGAGCATCTGACGCTAGAGGGTCTATTTGCCGATATCTCTTTCACCGTTGCGGCAGGAGAAGTAGTCGCCCTTTCAGGTTTAGTTGGTGCTGGTAGGAGTGAAGTCGCAACCGCCATCTTTGGGGTTAGACGCTACGACTATGGCTTAGTAAAGGTGGGCGGGAAGGCGTTGAAGCGCGGTTCGCCCTCTAGCGCTATGGCCGCTGGAATAGGTCTCGTCCCTGAGGATCGTCGCCTTCAGGGACTCGTTATGGAGCAGTCGATAGCTCGAAATATTGCTATGGGATCTTTCAAGAGCCTCAAGCGAAAGGGGCTCATTCGATCTTTGACCGAGACGCGTTTTGCCGCAGACTGGTCGGTGAAGCTTCAGATTAAATATGGCAACTTAGGCAACTCGGTATCAACCCTCTCCGGTGGCAACCAGCAGAAGGTCGTCTTGGCGAAGTGGATGTCGCGTTCGCCAAAGGTTTTGATTGTGGATGAACCTACACGAGGTATCGATATTGGAACCAAGGCTGAAGTCCATCGGTTGATTTTGGAGTTGGCTAAGAGCGGGGTAGCCGTACTCGTCATCTCATCGGAGCTTCCTGAGGTCTTGAACTTGGCCGACCGCATATTGGTGATGCGTGAGGGGCGACTAGTCGCCGAGTTTGACCATAAAGGGGCGACCGAAGAGGCAATTATTGCCGCAGCGACCCTCTCAAAGGAGGTAAAGGCAGCATGACGCTAATAGAACAAAACTCTCAGAGTAACCCATCGAATAGCGGATCTTCGGTTGAATTGGTTCCTAGCGGTGCCTCTAAGTTCACGTCACTGGTCTTTAGGGCGCGTGAATTTGGTATCTTTGGGATTCTGATCATCTTTGTCCTTCTTACTACTGCTATCAAGCCAAGGTTCTTAGCTGGGCAAAATATTAAGTTCATCCTGATTGACACCACTATCTTTGCCCTTTTGGCCCTTGGGGAGACGATGGTTGTAGTCTCTAAGAACGTTGATCTCTCAATTGGGTCTATCCTTGGACTGTCAGCCTTTGTATCGTCTAATCTCTACCAGCAATTTCACCACGTCTCAATCGTTTTTGTCTTTGCCGTAGGGATCGGAATTGGCTTAGTCCTAGGGGTTGTAAACGGCGTATTAATCGCGTTCGGAAGAGTGCCTAGTCTTGTCGTAACACTAGCTTCACTCTACATATTTAGGGGTTTAGACGTACTTATCGTCGGTGGTCGCCAAGTTGTAGCCTCTTCACTACCGTCTAATTTTCTATCGGTAACTTCGGCCTCTTTTGGCGCTATTCCAATTATCTCGATCGTTGTCGCGATAGTCGTATTTGGAGGTGCCTACTACCTCAAAAACTATCGGTCTGGACGGGACTTGTACGCCATCGGTTCTAGTGAGCAAGCCGCTGGCCTAGTCGGCATCCCTGTAGCTAAGAGAGTCTTTACTGCCTTTGCAATCTCGGGCGCAATCGCTGGACTAGCCGGTGTTATCTGGGCCTCGTACTACGGAACTATCGACTCGACGGCGGGGACCGGATACGAATTCACCGTTGTAACGGCTGTTGTCGTCGGAGGAGTTGCCATCTTTGGTGGTAGTGGGAGCGCGATCGGTGCCGCTATCGGAGCACTTCTTCTGAATACCATCAACTCGTCACTTTATGTCCTAGGGGTCTCAGCCTTTTGGGACCAAGCGATAAGTGGTCTACTGCTTATCTTGGCTATCGCTCTAGATCGCGGCCTTGGCCTTTATCTCGCAAAGTCACTACGCAAGAGGAGTTCTCGTGTTGCAAGCTGAAACGATCGAACTAAAAGATGATATCGATAGCAACCGTGGAGCCAAGGGTTCCTTTGATGTAAGAAGTCTCGTGCGGTGGGAGAGTGGCCTTGGGATCGTACTGATCGCATCGCTAATTATTGGTACCGTAGCATCGCCGCAATTTCTTACCTCGGCGAACTTCTTCAACATTGGCCTTTCGGTCGGTGATATTGCCATCATGGCACTTCCGCTGACGTTGATCGTAATCTCAGGCGAGATTGACCTCTCGGTTGCTTCAATCCTTGGCCTTTCATCCTCGTTGCTAGGTTTTCTTTGGATACACGGTTGGCCGATTCAACTAATTATCCCCGTCGTCTTGATAGACGGGGCCATCCTAGGGTTTATCAACGGATTTTTAGTAACCAAGTTGGGCCTTCCTTCCCTTGCCGTCACCATCGGGACCCTAACCTTGTATCGCGGCATCGCCCTAATTTTGCTCGGCTCGAATATCGTCTCCAACTTTCCGGCGAGCTATACGACTATTGGGGTCAACCCGATACCTGGGACGCCACTGCCGTGGTCAGTGGGGATCTTTTTAATCTTGGCATTGATCTTTGGAGTTGTTGCTCACTTTACCCCTCTTGGTCGGTCGATCTTTGCGATCGGATCCAATTCGGAGGCAGCCGCCTACTCCGGCATTAAGGTCAAGCAGATCAAGATGCGCCTCTATATCCTCTCCGGTGTTGTCTGTTCTTTGGCTGGAATTCTCTTTACCTTTCGCTTGGCGACTGCTGAGTACGATAACGCAACTGGCCTCGAGCTCAATGCAGTTTCGATCGTTCTGCTAGCAGGGGTCTCGATCTTTGGTGGTCGTGGAACTATCATTGGCGTTGTTTTGGCTGCGGCCACCGTTGGCGCTATCGGCAACGCCCTTCTTCTGGCGAACTTTCCACAACAGGCGATGGGCCTTATCAATGGGGGCCTGCTTTTGATAAGCGTCTTTGTTCCAAATGCGCGAGAGCTGTTCGGCAGGTTAAGGGGTCATTACGCGAGGCGACGTTTAGTCGGCCTCCGCAGAGGTTAGAGGGACCGCCGGCCTTTGTGCGGTTGATTGTCGGTGAGTCATCTCGAGATTTGCCGCTTCGAAAGTTTCAAGTCCAAGGCAATTGGATTAGCGAATTTACCTGAGGTGGCCATTTCCACCTAGCGGCGGGGCTGCGTGCTAGGGGAAAGTGGTCATCCTCACTCAGAAAAAGGAGGTGATGGGGGAGAAGATAGATGTTCGAGTCACAACCCATCGGGTGTGTGACATTGGGAAATTTTGGTGATTTCCTCATGTGATGGGGGAAAAGTATTATGCAAGGAAAATCAATGTTCTCAAAGAGAAAGACAACCACGGCACTTCTATTGGGTGCCTCATCGGTTGCCCTAGTGGCTTGTGGTACGACGGTATCGTCTTCAACTTCCACTACAGCAGCGTCCACGGCAACGACCCAGGCGGCTGCTTCAGGTGGATCGATCAAGACCGGCTTGAAGGTAGTAGTAATACCTAAGGTTATCGGTAACTCATACTTTACGACCGCCGATTCGGTTCAATCAGGTGGTGCACTAGCAGCGCTTCAATCACTGGGCGAGACTGGATCTGAGACTAGCGGTACCGCTGCTACACCATCGTCGCAGCTGCCGGTAATTCAGAGCGCGATCACTCAGGGCGCTAACGCCTTGGTAATTTCGGCGACCGACCCAACCGCCCTTTGTCCGACCCTAAATCAGGCGATGGCCAAAGGTATCACCGTTGTTACCTATGACAGCGATGCTCCCACCTGTCGTAACCTGTTCGTCAATCAAGCGAGCACTTCGCAGATTGGAACCAGCGAGGTCGATCTACTAGCCAAGCAGATCAATTCAACTGGTGACATCGCTATCGTCTCTGCTACCGCCTCTGCAACGAATCAGAATGCATGGATCGGCTACATGAAGCAGGAGCTTACCAAGTATCCGAATATGCACCTGGTTTCGATTGTCTACGGTAACGACGATCCCGCCACTGCTACTGCGGTTACTCAAGGCTTGCTTCAGCAGTACCCGAACTTGAAGGGCATCATATCGCCAACGACGGTAGGTATTGCAGCGGCTGCGGCACTTCTCGATACACCTCAATACCGTGGCAAGATCGCCTTAACTGGCCTTGCTACTCCAAATGAGATGAAGAAGTACGTAGCAGATGGCACTGTAACCTCCTTTGAGCTGTGGAACCCAGCCAATCTTGGTTACCTAGCTGGCTATGCAGCGGCAGAGTTGGCGAGTAAGGCGATCACTAATACACCTGGCCAGACCTTCACCGCTGGCAAGTTGGGTAAGTACACCATCGCCTCTGACCACTCGATCTTGTTGGGTGCCCCTTACGTCTTCGACAAGACGAATATCAACAACTTCAACTTCTAAATTCCCCATCGAGTGACGGGGCGCCACCCCTTAAATAGCGCCCCGCCACCCCAGGCGACGGAGGTCGTTTTGCAACGAGTCCTATTCCATCTGAGAATCAATCCTAAAAAGGTTGAAGAGTATAAGGCGCACCACCGAGAAGTTTGGCCCGACATGCAAACTGCGTTGAGTCAAGCCGGTTGGCGAAACTACTCACTATTTCTAACTAACGACGGCCTATTGACGGGGTACCTCGAATGTGAAGACTTTGCCACATGCCTAAGTGAGATGGCATCCACCGAAGTAAATGCTCGGTGGCAGGCGATGATGGCCCCGTACTTTATTGAGATCGACGGTGCTCCCGATGGAGCGATGGTGAGTGTGGAAGAGGTCTTTCACCTCGATTAAAAGATCGGCGGTGGAAAGTTATTGAAAGTGAGAGTATAAAGTGATCGATCTAAATTCAGTAAAAGCAACCTTAAAGAGGCAGCAAATCGAGACACCCTCGTGGGCCTATGGTAACTCCGGCACTCGGTTTAAGGTTTTTCCTCAACCTGGGGTAGCACGAGATCCATTTGAAAAGATTGAAGACGCGGCGACTGTTCACCGCTTCACCGGAGTTGCGCCGTCAGTCGCACTTCATATTCCGTGGGATAAGACCGACGACTACTCCAGACTTGCTAAGCACGCTAGTGAGTTAGGGATCAAGATTGGGGCGATCAACCCTAACGTCTTCCAAGATGTCGACTATCGCCTCGGTTCGGTATGTAACCCCGACCCCAAGATTCGAAGAAAGGCCATTGATCACCTACTCGAGTGTGTTGATATTGCACACGAGACAGATTCGTTCGCCCTCTCTCTTTGGTTCGCCGATGGGACGAATTATCCTGGCCAGGATTCGATTAGGGCGCGGCAGGAACGCCTAGGTGAGGCCCTTTCGACAACCTATAGTCACATGGGCAATGACCTTACCATGCTTATTGAATACAAGCTCTACGAGCCCTCTTTTTATACGATGGACCTTCCCGATTGGGGGACTTCCCTCATCCATTGCATGGCACTTGGTGAACAGGCCAAGGTTCTAGTAGATACCGGCCACCACGCACTTGCTACCAACATTGAATTTTTGGTTTCGTCATTGATTAGAGTTCAACGATTAGGTGGATTTCACTTTAACTCCCGCTTCTACGGCGATGATGACCTGATGGTTGGTAGCGCAGATCCCTATCAACTCTTTCGCATTATGTTCGAGATAGTGGACGCGGATGCGGTAACTCCAGAGGGCGGCGTAGCGTTCATGCTCGATCAGTGCCACAATATCGAGCCCAAAGTTCAGGCTGAGATCCGTTCTGTCATGAATGTACAGGAGGCGACCGCTAAAGCACTCCTAGTTGACCGAGCCGAACTTGCGAAGGCTCAACTTGCTGGTGAAGTACTCGAGGCAAACGCGATCTTTCAGGAGGCATTCAACACCGATGTTCGAGGCATCCTAGCTGAAGTTCGGGAAGAAATGGGTTTGGATCGCGACCCAATAGCCGCTTATAAGGCATCGGGCTATCAGAAGAAGATCGAGGAGAGTCGCATTGGCGGAACTCAAGCGGGATGGGGTGCTTAAGGTGGCGACATCTTTTTCATATACTCCTCCCAAGGCAGTCGAAGAACTTCTAGAGAGGGCGAACAGGCTCGGGAGCGATCCCAAGAATACAAACTATGCCGGGGGCAACGCCTCGGCGAAGGCTCTCGTTGTTGATCCTTCGAGTGGACGTGAAGTCGAAATAATGTGGGTCAAGGGCTCGGGAGGCGACCTTGGAACTCTTACGTTCGGTGGCCTTGCAGCTCTAAAGGTCGATCAGCTAAGGGCCTTAGAAGGCGTATATCGTGGCGTCGACTACGAAGATGAGATGGTGGCGGCCTTTGACTTTTGCGCCTTTGGTCGCGGTGGGGCAGCACCTTCGATCGATACTGCAATGCATGGGTTAGTCGAATGCTCACACGTCGATCACCTTCACCCTGATTCAGGAATTGCCATTGCGACTTCTGCAAATGGCCGAGAGCTCACCGAAAAGATCTTTGGGGACCGCGTAAAGTATGTCGATTGGCGTCGACCCGGATTTGAGTTGGGGCGTGAGATCGCCAAGGTGGCACGAGAGAATCCAGACGCCATCGGTGTCATCTTGGGTGGCCACGGCATCACCTCATGGGGTGCGACATCAAAGGAGTGCGAGGCTAACAGCATCGAGATCATCGAGGAGGCTGCGCGATACATACGTGAAAATGGTAGGTCGGAGGTCTTCGGAAAGGTAGCTCCTCAATTTGCGCCACTCGACGAGGGATCGAGGCGTATTCGAGCAGCGGCGTTAGCACCGATAATACGAGGCCTCGCCTCAACAGATGTTCGAGTCGTAGGTCACTTCAAAGACGACGATGTCGTCTTGGACTTTCTATCGCGCGAAGGCCACCACGAAGTAGCGATGCGTGGCACGAGCTGCCCGGATCACTTTTTACGTACAAAGGTACGACCGCTAATAGTTGATTCTCCCGCTGATGCCCCGCTTGAGGTGGTAGTTGCTCGATTGAAGGAACTGCACGAAGAGTATCGCGAGGAGTACACCGCCTACTATCAGCGCTACGCGACAGAGACATCCCCAGCGATGCGCGGTGCAGACCCAACAATCTTTTTGGTTCCTGGTATCGGGATGTTCTCTTTCGGCAAGGATAGTCAGACGGCGCGAGTGGCAGGAGAGTTTTACATCAACGCCATCAACGTAATGACCGGTGCGGAGTCGATATCCACATATCGACCCATCGATGAGTCTGAGAAGTTCCGCATCGAATATTGGCAGCTAGAAGAGGACAAACTAAAGCGGATGCCAAAGGCAAAGCCCCTTAGCGGCAAGATTGCCATGGTGACCGGTGGCGGTTCCGGAATTGGAGCAGCCACGGCGCGACGTCTTGCTAGCGAGGGTGCTCACGTGATCGTTAGTGATTTAGATGCCGCTAGCGCGCGTGAAGTTGCAGCATCGATAGGCGGAGCCGACAATGCGGTAGGCGTTGGTATGAATGTTGCTGAGAGTGCGAGTATCAATCACGCTATGGTCGATGCAGTCCTTGCATATCTTGGCTGTGACATCTTGGTAAACAACGCCGGCCTTTCGATCTCTAAGTCGCTCTTCGAGACTACGGAAGAGGATTGGGATCGTCAAAGCGACGTTATGGCTAAGGGATCTTTCCTGATGTCGAAGGCGATAGCTAAGGTTATGGTCGATCAGGGTATTGGCGGAGACATCGTCTATGTCGTCTCGAAAAACGCAGTATTTGCTGGTCCAAATAATGTCGCATACGGTGCCACTAAGGCGAATCAGGCCCACCAAGTTCGGCTACTAGCCGCCGAGCTCGGGCAATTTGGAATTCGGGTAAACGGTGTCAATCCTGATGGTGTCGTTCGAGGTTCAAAGATCTTCTCTAGTGGTTGGGGTGCTAAGAGGGCTGCGGTCTACGGAGTTGATGAGGCAGAACTTGGAAAGTACTACGCATCCCGCACCCTTCTTGGAACAGAGGTAGTTCCAGAGAGCATTGCCTCTGCGATCTTTGTTCTTGTTGGTGGTGACTTAGCACAGACAACTGGAGTGCACATTCCTGTGGATTCAGGAGTGGCGAATGCCTTTTTGAGGTAGGAATTGCCTTCCTGTTGCGTTCGCTAATTACTGTTCGTTGATAGGACGTGGTAGCTACGACTGTAGACGTCCGCATCGAGCGCAATTGACTGTCTGCATACTTGCTCGGTAAATAGCAGGTTTTGGGGATCCTCAGTTGACGGTCATTAGTGATTTCGATGCGATATTCCCCCCCCAAAAAAAGCCCTCCGTTGCGCACCCACAAGGCGGAGGGCTCCCCTTTTTATTTATGTTTGCGAGGTAGAGTTTGAAGGTGAAAAGGTACGCTGCCGCGGTCGATCTCGGAGCATCAAGTGGAAGAGTTTCGGCGGTCAGCTTCGATGGAGACAAGGTCAACCTTGAGTTGGCAAATAGATTCAGCAATGGCGCTGTCTCCATTGCGGGTCACCTCTACTGGGATATTGGCCACTTAGTTGGCGGATTGAAAGAGGGTATCGCACTTGCCAATCGAATCGCTACCAGTGAAACATCGAAGCTTTCGTCGATAGCGGTGGACTCTTGGGCGGTCGACTACGGCTTTGTGATTCCCGATGGCCCCCTCCTTAGTCTCCCGCATCACCACCGTGACGATCGAACTATAAAGACGCAGAGAGAGTTATTTGGGCGGTGGAATCCATTTGAGCTTTATCAACGCTCTGGGATCGCATTGCACCGCTTCAACACCCTTTACCAGCTAATGGCTGAGGATAGATCTATCTTTGATCTCACCTCCCTTAGGGCACTCTTGATTCCTGACCTGCTCAACTACTTCATGACCAATGAAATTGCTACAGAGGCGACGAACTTCTCGACAACACAGTTGATGATGACCAATGGCCATCTCGATAGTGTTCTGTTCGAAGAGCTAGGTATCGGCGATGGCATTTTTGGTGAGATCGTTGAGGCGGGAAGCCTTAGAGGATATTTAACTGAGGACCTTTCAAGTGAGCTAAACCTCGCGTCACTTCCAGTGCATACTGTCGCGTCGCATGACACGGCCTCAGCGGTTCTAGCGGTCCCTTTTGCGCGTCGCGTCCCAACTACGGGGGCCAATTCAGCGGCCGATAAAAGTTCGCTGTCTGTCTACATATCATCTGGTACTTGGTCATTGGTGGGCGTGGAGGTTGATTCGCCGATCGTGACAATGGAGGCATTTGAGGGTGGCTATACCAATGAGCTCGGAGCATTTGGCCGCTATCGCTTTTTAAAGAATGTGATGGGGCTTTGGCTCCTCTCTGAGACGCTTCGTGACTTTGAAATCGATCCAACTGGGCTTGATTTAGATGTATTAATTTCTAGCGCAAGCAGTGTCGAGGCCTTTGCTTCACTCGTCGATGCTGCATCTGATGAATTTATTGGCATCGGTTCAATGGCTAGGCGAATCACAACCCAGTCAGAGCGGCTTGGATATAAGGCCCCGAGATCGATCTCTGAGTTTGCGCGATGTATCTTCGATTCGCTTGCGATTGCATACGCCAACACCATTGCAGAGATCGAGGAGTTGACTCAACGATCGATCGATGTCGTACATATTGTTGGCGGCGGTTCGCAGAATCGACTTTTGTGTCAACTTACGGCGGATGCGACTGGAAAGGTAGTGGTGGCAGGCCCAGTTGAAGCCGCTGCCCTTGGCAACGGTTTGATGCAACTTATCGCTCTTGGAGATGTACCAAGAGATATCGAGGTGGTGCGATCGATAGTGGCAGACTCATTTGACGTAGTTTCTTACGATCCGGATCCATATAATCATGAACGCTTTGCCGAGTACGTGGGTAGATTTAGTACTCCTAAGGACTAGCGAACCCGTGGCTGACCGTCGGTATTTAGCTTCTCTATAGTTGCCCTTTGCTGCCTGAATATCTTGTGTTAGCAATCGATATCCTTTTTTGGATGTTGTCCGAGTTTTCGAGGTTCAACGTTCAAGACTTTGACCTACCCACGGCGAATCGCGATGAGGCCTCCTCTTCGCAATGATAATTAGCTAGGGTGGTCTTGTTGAGAGGGGAGTCGGCGGTGCAAAGTAACGAGCCGTTGTTTTTGTTGACTTCTGAGTCGATTGCCATCAATTTAGTAATCTCTCTCAAGGAAGGCAATCTAAGTGCTATTGCCTCGATCCTCGCCGAAGATCCATCGCTTGCAAATGTTCGCCTGATCGAAACGGACGATTCGAGAGATAGCTGGCGTACTCCGTTGCATGTAATTACCGATTGGCCTGGATATTTTGATAATGCACCCAGCATTGCAAAGCTACTAATTGAAGCCGGAGGCGACCCCAATGTCGATTGTGGAGGATCTATGCCAGAGACGGCGCTCCATTATGCGGCGAGTAGCGATGACGTCGACGTAGCTCGTGTTTTGATTGATGGTGGGGCTGATATCGAACGAGGAGGAGGTTCGATAGGAACTCCTCTCGCAAATGCGATTGGGTATGGATGTTGGAGTGTTGCGTCGCTTCTAGTTGCTCGAGGCGCGCTGGTTAGTAGTCTGTGGGAGGCTAGTGCGCTCGGCATGACAGACCTGTTGGAGGAGTTGCTCGAGGCGCGAAGTGCCGCAGTAAATGTTCACGGCATTTCCCCCAAGGAAGCCCATATCCAGGAAGAGTTGGACCAAGCTCTATGGCATGGATGCCAGGGAGGGCACGTTAGGGCTGTAAAGCTTCTCCTCGCAAGGGGTGCCTCATTGCGAGGAAAGCCAGAGTATGCAGGTGGGTAAAGCCACGTAGATGTTGCGAAGTCGCTTGGAACTCAGCGCGAACTTCTAGTTGGACTTCTCGAATCTCTACTTTGATACCTTTTACCGACCACCATTGGTTCAACGGTTACGAATCGTGTGGGCAAATCGTACTGCGTGGGACGAATTATCGAGGACTCCTGATCTTGGTGAAGTGATCTCAATTGCTAAGAGGACCCGTTGGTCGTTTTTCGTCACGTCTTTGGATGTCAACGCGGTATGGAGCCGATTTTTTAGCGATTGAACATCTCGTCTCCGAAGTTGAAACCCTTTTCGTCGTTCACTCTGTTCAAAAGGAAGGATCAGTTAACAATTCAATTTATAATCCTGAACATTGAGCTTGGGGGCGGGATCCGAATCTTCTAGTCTGCTCACGAACGTGGTTCGAAATCCTCCAACCTCTCCTAGTGTATCGCGTCTAAAAATTGCAATTCGTATCGCCGTAGCATTCGTGGGACAACTACATTGTGCCAACGGGCAGCGCTCAGTATTGATTGGCAATTCGACGATGGATTATTGACGTTACAGTGGGTGGATCTTTACGACAGTTCTTTATTTTTCGTGCTTCGTTATCCCCGACGCGGTAAGTCTTAGACGATGTAAAGCTCTAATTAATTTCCCCTCCAGGGCGCCGCAGTTAGCGCGTTCACCGTTGAAGAGGCGGCGTTGAGTTCGAAGAATCGGAAGGCGGATTCTAGAGTGCCCGGGAATCTTTTGGCGCTTGCATCCAAAACATCGCAAAGGATCTCGTCACCCTCGGTACGTTTTCTGGCTAACCGTAAAGTTCGCTATTAGTACCAATGAGGGCAAAGATTACAATTTCATCATTTTCAAAAAAATATAGAGCGCGTATATCACCGTTGATGTTCATACTCCAATATCCCGAAAAGGCTCCTTTGAGGGGATGAATTCTCAAACGACGATCTGTTGGATCAACCACGAATAAGCGTAAACGCTCATCAAACTGGGCTTGAATGGGATTTGGCAGTCTCTCGTATTGCTTTTTGAACTGCGGAAGATACTTGATGACCATTTGTGCGGACTACTTCTTTAGATCATCCAAAAACTCATCTACGTCTTCGAATGCCCTACTGGCCTTGCCTCCTAAAAGATCTTTTTCGACCTCCGCTATCAGGCTCTCTAGATGTGGTGACATTGGTTCGGCAACATAGAATTCAATTCTGCGAGTTGCTACGACCTGTCGTAAGTATGCGTTCACCAACGCGCTCAGAGTCAGCCCCGCACTTTTAGCGACTTCCTGAGCAGCCTCTTTTATTTCAGAGTCGATCTTGACACTTATAACTGTCTTCATACTACAAAGTATATACAGCGTAAATTATGCCATCACCATACGATAGCTACTGCCGTATCCACCAAAGCTTAAACATGCAGCACTAATCGATGGCAAGTTAGCAATCGTTCCAATCATTGCTCGAAAGGTGAAAGCGAATTATCGTTTGTAAATTCTGCAATTTTTTATAAAATTGTGGGGAACGGAGCAAAAAAATCTTCTTGACGAAGTTCACATGACGAAGATTGAATGGGAAATCTTGGGTCTCTTCCAAGCCGAGATCTCTAATCGATCCAATACGCCTCGAGTATCATCCAGGAGGGCCTTATGATAAATGGCGACCGTACGATTTGATATTTTGTGAGTCGCAAGAGAGTTCTATTTTCTTTTGCGGATGGGGCGGAGGAGTGGCGCCGAATCGAACATCCGTACGCGCAGTTTCTGGTAAATATGCGGCGTCATAGGTCAGGGGTCGAGCGCTCGCTGTGTGGAAAGTTCGCCACCAGAAATACGTGGTTGTACTCACAATACGAAGACTATAGGTTCGAACCTTTTCCTTTTCAGCAATGGAACTGCAGTTTGGTGCCGATGCGACGTTACCGGTTTTTCTGAGGTAGTAACGATTGTTGTCATTCGAATGCTGCCTGTTTGGTTAGTCACGGTACACAGCCTCAGTCGTCGGTGATTAAGAGTTCCAAAAACGCGGCGGAGGAGTGCGACGGTATGAATAGCTAGATCAATGGATCCCTAATTATCTAACGAGGGATCCATTTTGAACTGCTCTTTGCGCCCGCAATTGCCTAGCCTCTTTTAACCACCACTACATCTAGTTTGCGTGGGCCGTGTACCCCTTCTACTCGTTCAAGTTCAATGTCCGATGTAGCAGAAGGTCCAGAGATCCAAGTCTGTGGTGCGTAACGGTCTATACGCTTCGTTGCTTCAGGTAGGACTTCTACGATCTGATCTTCAAAAACTACGGCTATATGGTGGTCGACAATCAGTGAAATCGCCCTCCTACCTTGGCCTTGGCTGCCATCAAGGATGATTGTTCCGCTCGTCGCAACGGCAACGGCAGACGAAGTCACAACAGAATCGATCTCGTCGAGCCGAGCGTGGCTGATTTTATCGTCGAAAGTTACGATCTTTAGAGTCTCTCTGCTCAACCATGAAGGGTTGAGGTCTTGGGCTGCCACTAGAGATGACGTCCCATTCTTGGTCAAAAGCTCTTCGATCACCGTCGGTAGATCCCCTTCGCCACACCGAGTAATGGTCGCCTTGTAGTCGATAGTGCGATCGATAAACAGCTCAATAGACTCTTCGTGCGAGAGTGATCCGGAGCGACGATAGTCAGTGGTTGGCTCAGTTGGTTTTGTAAAGTTCGAGCCTACTATCGCTTCGATAGGGGCGATAAAAGAATCGATTGCCTCTCCGCCGGTTCGGCGATCTGAAAGTGGCGCAACCGATTGATTCTCGTTGCTGTGGTTAGTTGCAACAAACTTGCGACTTTGTTTAGCAATGTCTCTTTCAAGGTGAAGTCCAAATTTTGCAATTTGACGAAGACCATTTACCGCGCTCTTAGCTGACAGCGCACTATTTTTCTTTTTGGTAGCTTTGACGATTTGCTCTGGGTGGTACTCCTTCATCCAATCACGAAAAGAAACCCCATTTGGTATCGGCAGTGAACGTGCTTTGGTCCATGCTGAAAGGGGTGGTGGGGCAATATTGATCCGTCGCTTACCAACGAGAGAGGCACCTTTTCTGGCTAGATCTAAGGAGGCGACAAATAAGCGGGGATTATTGAAGGCGGTATAAACGCCCTCCATTAGGAGTTTTTCTCCCGATACATCTCCATCGTTTCGGGCGCTGTCGACGTTTTGAGATCGAAGCTCTACTAGAAGTTTTGGAATATCGATCTTTACGGGACATACTTCGTAGCATGCACCGCATAGCGAGGATGCATATGGGAGGGACTTTTCCAGTTTACCAAGTGCCCCCCGCCTTATCTGAGGAACTAAAACAGCTCCAATGGGTCCTGGATATGTTGAACCATATGAGTGGCCACCTGCGCGCTCATAGACGGGGCACACGTTTAGACAAGCTGAACAGCGAATGCACCTGAGTACTTCACGACCAACCGGATCTTTTAGAGCGTCGCTTCGTCCATTGTCGAGAAGTATGAGGTGAAAGTTTTTAGGTCCATCCCCAGGGGTAACTCCGGTGAAGACAGATGTGTAGGGGTTCATCCGCTCGCCGGTGGAAGATCGAGGAAGTAGTTGGAGAAACACATCCAAAGAGTCCCAATCGGGTACGATCTTGTCGATCCCAACCACTGAGATCAAGGTATCGGGAAGGGTTAGACACATTCGTCCATTCCCCTCAGATTCAACGATCACAATCGATCCAGTCTCAGCTATCAGGAAGTTTCCGCCCGAAACCGCAACCTTGCTCTCTAGAAAGCGTGCCCGAAGGTGGCTCCTAGCTGCTGCCGCTAACTCCTTAGGGCTATCGGTCAATCCCTCTGGGGCCGGGACTCCCGATTTACCCATATTTTCGATGAAGATTTCGCGGATCTGTGCGCGATTCTTGTGAATTGCAGGCACCAATATATGCGATGGAAGGTCGTCGCCGAGTTGTACGATCAGCTCTGCCAAGTCGGTCTCGTATGCCTCAAGGCCAGCCTCTTCAAAGGCTTTGTTTAGTTCGATCTCTTGAGTGGCCATCGATTTGATCTTTACAACTGACTTGGCACCATAGGACTTGGTAAGCGATATCGCAATTGCGTTGGCCTCAGCGCCATCTTTGGCGTAGTGAACGTGACCTCCTGCTTTGGTAACGTTTGTTTCGACCATTCGGATGAGTTCAGGGAGTTGCGATTGCGCGAGGTCTTTGATGTATGCTCCGTGGTCTCTTAGTGCCTCCCAATCGTCGAGTTCAGCTACTACTTTCGCACGTTTATTTCGAATCGTCGAGGTCGCATGACCTAGATTTGCCCTTAGTTGTGAGTCGTTTAGCGCTGCAATTACCTGCTTTTGAAATGGACGTGGGTCGTCAAATGTCCTAGATGTCACTTTTCATCTCCAGTTTGTGCGAGTATCTCGGCCAGATGCATGACTTTTAGACCGCTCTTCATTCGATCTGCAATACCTCCAATATGGGTAAGGCAGGAGTTGTCAAGCGAACAGAGAACCTCGGCGCCACTTTTCTTGACCGATGCGAACTTGTCGCTTCCCATAGCAATTGAGGTATCAGAGTTTTTAAGGGCAAAGACACCGCCAAAGCCACAACAGGAGTCTTCTTTTTCCATCTCAACCAACTTGAGGTTTCGTACCGCCTCAAGAAGGCGCCTTGGCCGATCACCAGCCTTTGTTACTCGAAGTGAGTGGCAAGTGGGGTGGTAGGCGACCTTATGCGGAAAGGATGCCCCGACATCTTCTACTTTGAGAACATCGATTAGAAATTCGCTAAATTCAAAGACCTTAGGGGCAAATTGTGATGCACTTTCTTCAAAGCTATGGTCACCGGTGGCTACCGCAGCGTTATGGTAGACCTCTCGAATTGTGCCAACGCAACTTGCCGATGGGGAAACGATATAGTCAAACGATTCAAATACGTCGATCGACCTCTTTGCTAATTCAATCCCCTCGACTCGGTAACCCGAGTTGAGATGCATCTGTCCGCAGCAACTCTGTCCTTCAGGAAAGTAGACCGCATGTCCGAGGCGTTCTAAAACCTTGACTACAGAGATCGCAGCGTCAGGGTACAGAGCGTCGTTGATACAAGTGATCATCAAGCCAATCTTCATTGGTTTCCTCAAATTCTAGATAATGTCGTCTTTGAGCGGATCGTGCACATCTACGTGCAGAAAGAGACGGCCCATAAAAAGATAACACCGTAACGGGACGTAAATGGGGCTGCGCTGATATGTAATCATACCCAAGTCAACGTTGATTTGCGACATCTACCCGGGTGAATTTGTGGGCAATTTCAATAACTCCCTTGGAAGCGAGCGATCATTTGGTAGCTTAGGGCTACGGCCGTAGTCGTATGGGGTTGCGGTCTTGGATTGAAAGCGGTTTGAAGTGGCGAAGTTAAAGTTAGGGCTGCAACTTGGATACTGGGGATCTAGGCCTCCTGCGGGTGCAATGGAGATGGTTCACGCTGCCGAAGACGCTGGTTTTGACTCTATGTGGACCGCTGAAGCTTACGGCTCCGATGCGCTAACGCCCCTTGCGTGGTGGGGTTCCCAAACCACGAAATTGCGTATTGGCACCGCTATTATGCAGGTGAGTGCTAGGACGCCAACGGCGGCCGCGATGGCCGCTATGTCGCTCGACTACCTTAGCAATGGCCGATTTATCATGGGAATTGGAGCATCTGGCCCTCAAGTGGTTGAAGGGTGGTACGGTCAGCCCTACCCAAAGCCATTGTTGAGAACCAGAGAGTACGTCGAGATTGCGCGAAAGGTCATCGAGCGAGAGGGCCCAGTTCAATATTCAGGCTCCTTCTATTCGCTGCCGTATGAGGGTGGCGCCGGGTTAGGTAAGGCGTTGAAGTCGACCATACATCCACTTCGTACCAATATCCCGATTGCAATAGCCGCTGAGGGTCCAAAGAACGTAGCACTTGCCGCAGAGGTTGCGGATGGATGGTTCCCCTTCTGGTTTTCGCCCCGATCGAATGACTTCTACTCAAAGGCGCTCGCCGAAGGCTTTGCCAAGCGAAGTGCTCCTAGTCCGATCGAGAATTTCGAGGTCTTTTGTCCCGTGCCCGTCATCATCGATGACGATCTGGAGGCGGCAGCTAACAAGATACGTCCCATGATTGGCCTTTACGTTGGAGGAATGGGGGCGAAAGATACGAACTTTCACGCTGACGTCTTTATTCGAATGGGATACGAAAAGGAGTGTGAAGAGATTCAAGGTCTCTACTTAGCAGGGCGCAAGGATGAGGCGTTAGCCGCGGTCACCATGGAGATGGTTGAAGATGTAGCTCTCATTGGACCCAAAGAGCGAATTCGTGATTCACTTGAGCGATGGAGTGAAACTGTGGTGACCACCGTGATCGTTGGAGGAGACTTATCTACTATCCGAACTATGGCAGAGTTGACTGCATAGGATTTGGAACCTGCGTTGTTTGCTGGCAGTGACAATTGCGTCTTAGCTTGATAAGGATTGCACCCCCAAAGTTGCAGCGCACTTCGAATTCGCTCCAAAAATACCTTGCGATATTTAGTTTGTGGATTCGAAATTTTGCTATGTTATCCATTTGAAGGGATGTTCAATCAGCGTTACTTGGTTTGTGACCTCTCATGGCGTCACACCAGAGTGAAACTTATGTGCGAGGATTTTTGAAAGGGGAGTGATGATCGACCCGGCATTTGCAGCGCACTTTGCAGCAAACTGGGCTGAGGCGTGGAATGACCATGACCTAGATGCGATCCTTGCCTTTCTCCATGACGACTTTGAAATGGTGTCGCCGGCGATTGTTAGGATCGCCGGCGTGGATAGCGGGAGATTGGCAGGGCGAGAAGCAGTCAGCGCCTACTGGGCTAAGGCGCTTTCTCAATTTCCGAATCTCAACATCGAAATCGTTCAGGTGCTTTCTGGTATCGATTCGATCGTGGTCTACTCGAGAATCGGACAAGGTCGCAATCTAGCCGAGACCTTCTACTTCGACGATGCCTCTTCAAGCACCCCTATGGTGACAAGGTCGATCTCGCACTACACCCAGTAATTCGTGCCAGCAAGCCCTTAGATTGCTGGATACGAGGCTCGGTATTCGCGCTTTTTACGGTCGCCTGTGGCTTAACTATGGTCGGCTAGCCCGGGTCGACGTGTTACACCTGACCGGATCTCATTTGGGGATTGGCATCGAGGTGAAAGGTTTCGCTGATAAGTGAGGCCGAATCGACTAGCGAATTCAGTTGGACACAAGGTTTCCGCCTCGAGGGATGTAATCTATGCGGGACTAATGTTTTACCTGTTCCTCAAGAGGCAGATATCCAACAACGTGATATGCAAAGCGTGCCGTAGCCCTAGGTTTCGAACTGTTAGCGATGTCTTCTGGGGCTAAGTCCAATGTTCTATTCGAATTAGTTGTGGGTGGTGCAAGATTCATAATGTCCTCATTGATTACTCGGGCGTCGGGGCCGGTCGAAGTAGTTGCGGGGCGTGTTGTAATGGCGCTGCTTAGATCGGTGGGGAGTGTCGCCTTTACTGAGAAGCTGCTATCGGGTGGAAGTTGCATGATTGTTACGAGATCGCTTTTGGAAAAGTAACCGATCACTGGATAGCCACCTGATACAGGGTGGTCGCGGCCAATGACAAAGCCATTTCCGTCCGGGTTGATCTGTAGCGCCCCTGCGGCAATTGGATGTGACTTAGCGAGGGCTCGTGAAAATTGGATCTTTGGCGTGATTTCGAGGTGCACCCCGCTTCGCGACTTTCTACCGGTGACGGAAAAGGTAGTGCTACTTAGCCGAGCTATATCTTTGCTTGTGAACAGCTCGTCATCTGGTCCAAGCGTCAATTGAATTAGCTCCGGTTCTACTTTCACCTTGCTGGCGCTAAACGAATTTGTGAAGTCAGTAACTTCGGAAAGTTGGGTGGAGTATGCGGTTTCCCCAATCGTGCGATTGAAGACGATATTGGATCTAAGTGGTCCCTCTCGCGGCTTGCGATAAAGAACAGTGGTCTTTCCAATCCTTTGACCAATCGTAGATAGGGTGTCAAAGGATTGGACTTCTCCTAAATTTGCCTCTTGGGAGGAGATGCCACCTCCGAAGGCTAGATATTCATACGACCTATCTCCACCGAAAGGGTTTGATACCCGAACCGACTCTCCCACGTTGACCGGGACTACACACATAGGCGATAGCTGATGGCCCTCTACGAACACTCCGATTGACTCGCGCGTGTAGGCGATGTGAGAGTCGACGAGCACCCGAAATTCGATTGATGAGCCAAGAGCGATTTCGATCCCGGCTAACTCTGCAGAATTTCCAACTGCGAGATTCGCGATCTGCAAAAGCGCGGCATCTACAGGACCGGATCGGGAGATTGCGACTGGTCCAAGGTGGTCGCGAAAACCGCCTTGGACTGTCACCTGTCCAGTAATTTCCGTAATCTCAGCGAGGGTTTTCAACCCGTGTAAATGCTCAGTGCCAGACCGACTAGCCAACTGTATACCTTCTACCTGCGCAGCCTCGGTAGTTTCGTACGTATTGCCTCTCGTTGCATCAGATTTGAAAGCAGATAGGGATACACCGTTATTATCTTTGTCGTCAGAACGATCTTGGCGAATGAATCTGATCTTGTCGCCCCGCTTGATGGTGCCGCCAATAACTAGCTCTTCTATTGGGTCAATGATGGTGCCGACGATATTCCAGCCCCCGGGCGATGCAAGCGAGTAGATTCCCACGTACGGACCACCCAAAGCCAGAGATCTTGGTGGCACAAGGGGGCGTGGGGTCGCTCGACGTGGAAGATGACAGCTGTCGGGTAGGCCGCTTAAATAGAGAAACCCTGGAGCGAAGGCGATCTCTTCTACTTGGTACTCTGTCTCCTCTAATGCTCTCGTTAGCGCATCGATAGTTATGCCTTGAACGATTGCGTCATTGAGGTCCTCTCCATCGAGTTGGAATCTGATCGAATGCTCTTGTCGCCTGTTATTCGCTTCGTGGTTATTGAGAACGTTGGCGGAGTTGGATTTATTTTCATCGACGTTCCATGGACTGCTTAAGATTGATCGTGATACGACATCTACCATCAGTTCCAACGCGACGTTGGTGTCGAACTCTATGAGAACCTGGTCGCCGAAGGCGTAGTAGTTGAGTACATACGGCGTAATCCGGTGGTTTAGCACATTGGCTATCTGCTCTTTAGTTAGTCCGTCAACTTGTATTAGTTCTGGGCTAACTTGTCGAGCTCTAAGCATTGTCAGGTTCAATCGTACCCAATGATCGGATGATCTTGAAGTGCCGATTCAGGTGAGGGCAGTTTTTCTTAGATTGGTGCGGTACGTTGGGCCAATACACCACCGCTATTGGAACTCACTTCGCATCTCAAATAGTTTGGCAAGCGCTTCGATCGATGGTCGGTGATCACCGTGAAAGCAGATGACATCAACGAAGAGACTTACCGCGTTTCCCGATGCCGCTATCACTGTCGAAGAATTAGCGATTGATTGCACTTGTTCTAGGATCTCTTCGATGTCGATTAGCAGTGATCCGACGCGAGAACGAGGAGCGAGAGACCCATCGTCTAAGTACCGTCTGTCAGAAAAGCCCTCCTTCATAAAGGCGATGTTATTTTCTATACATAAGCCTTCAAGTGAGCTCCGCGGCGCACCGATGAAGGTTGTTTCGTCCGCAACTTCTTCGAAGGCTTCTAGGAAAGTTTGAGCGATCTTTCTGTTGCTGAACATATCGTTATAAAGAGCACCGTGGGCTTTTATCAGCTTTGGCTCTTCACCGGTTAGTTCGCACAAGTAGCTGAACTGATCTTTGAGCTGTTTTTTCAGCACTTTGGATTCGATATCGATCGATCGTCGGCCGAAGTGTTCGGGGTCGACATAAGAGGGGTGGGCAGCGATTTTGACGCCATTTTCTCGTGTGAGTTCGATCGCCGTCGTGATGCTTTCGTAAGTGCCACCATGACCACCGCAGGCAATGTTGGCGATGTCAACGAAGGGTATGACTTCAGAGTCGAATCCCACTGACTTATCCTCGAACGTTTCACCTACGTCGGCGCAAAGAATCATTGAATATTGAGGATAATGCGAATTGGTGAGAGTCTTCAACTCATTGATTTGTAAAACTATGGATTACTTTGAGGCAAATTACATTAGTATGTTTTCGGGCCTGTAGCTCAGTCGGTTAGAGCAGGGGACTCATAATCCCTTGGTCCCGGGTTCGAGTCCCGGTGGGCCCACCAGTTCAGAGGTTATATGCCTTACTTGTGATACGATAAACCCAACAGAAAACCCATCAAGGGGTTTGAAGTTGGGGGAATCGATGGCAGGAAGCATGCGGCTTGTGGCCCAGCCGGACACCTGGGAATTGCGTGTGTTCATGGGTCGAGACAGCCTCGGAAAAATCAAGCATCGCTATGTTCGATTCCGCGGTACGAAGCGCCAGGCCGAACGAGAGCTTGCCAGATTGGTGTCTGAGCACGAGGCAAAACCAGCGCCAATCGTTGAGACCGAATTTAAGTGGAACTCGACGACCACCATCAACGACGCGATCGTTGCTTGGCGCAACAATGGCTGGGCAGATCTCTCTCCGTCCACGACGCGCAGGTACGAGAGTCTATGGAAGGTGAAGATCAAGGACTCCATTGATCGAAGGCGCATCTCGTCGCTGTCATCGTATGACGTTGAGAAGTACTTGCGAAGTCTGAAAGATGAAGGACTCGCTGAGGCAAGTGTACGCCAAGTCAGGGCAGTACTCGGAAGAGCGTGCCGATTGGCTCGCAAGTGGAGCGGTGGGGCTTTGCCCAACCCAATTGCAGATACTGGAAACAACGGACCAAACTGGCCCCAGTTAGCTTGACCAAGTGGCCCCACTCT
>VFSW01003263.1_pt1 | contig 24355 bp, 31 predicted proteins | sample 5358111 | NCBI WGS metagenome assembly VFSW01 (sample SAMN11554181, study PRJNA540505) | mine drainage metagenome | isolation source: sediment from site ElyBrook_90M | place: USA: Ely Copper Mine, Vershire, VT | collected 2017
CAATGGTACTGCACCAGAACGGAGCAAGCGCCTACTTGATGTGCTACAACTTCATTATAGATGCCAGAGCTACCCTTACGCTCCAGAATGTGAAGCTGCTCAGGAAGGAGCACAGCGCCAAGAGGGTGATCAGCTTCGGGGAGCTCAACTACCAGTACGGCCTCATAGTCAGGAACAACAGCATCCGCGACAAGGCGGTTGATATTGTGGAGGAGGGGGTGTTCGACAGGCATCCGCTGAACTTCACCTATGCTGACAGGGTAAACCTGGTGATGAACCACAGGAACATCCTGAACGTCAAGAGGCACGGGATGCGCGCCGTGCTGGATGATAGGGGCTACGAGCTGGAGGTAGAAGCCGTTGCAGCGGAGGGCCTGATGGCCATGGAGCGGGCATGGCAGGCCTGACCAAGGGCGCCATGCAAACATTCTTATATCATATACGCCGTTATATAAGTGCAGCAGGAATGAAGGCGAAAGCTCTAGTTCTGAAGCAAAAAGAAAATAAAGTGAAATACATGGATCAATACGAAGGAAATGACAGCTATTCGGAAGGAGGCTACAGGGGCGGCCGCAGGGGCGGCTTCGGTGGCGGAGCACCAAAGCCGGTCAGCGTCGGAGACGAAGTTGAAGTCAAGATCGAGGCGGTCGCGTCGAAGGGCGACGGCATAGCCAAGAAGGACGGCTTCGTGATCTTCATCAAGGGCGCGAAGGAAGGCGACCAGGTGAAGGCCAGGATAACTGAAGTGAAGGAAAGGTTCGCTGTCGGAGAGATAATCTCCTGATAGGGAAACAATCCCAAGCGCGCAGTTTTGTTTATTTTTTCCTCTTTCTTTAGTTTGAAAGGAAGGGCCGCAGGCATCGCCTGCGGCCCTGTTTATTGCCTGATTGCTACAATGGAGCGGGCGGCTCCCATTATCATCGTTTCGCCGCAGGTTTCGGAAAACGGCGTGCCTGGAAGATTTGGCGGCAAAGGGATTCGCGCTGCTGCAAGCGGCGGGACTACGACTGGTTCATCAGAGAGTAGACCGACAGCTGGTCGTTCGTAAAGGCGGTGTATACCGTCAATGGGAGGAAGGTGCCGTCCGACAGGCAGAAGTCGAACACTCCGGTGCCGTTCTGGTCCGGCTGGTTCATCGTGCCGGCCACGTAGGTGCAGTTCTGACCCTCGTAAGTGCTCTGGTAGACGCTCGTGTAGTTGATATAGACGCCGTGCTGAGCCGCCTTCTGCCGCATTAGGGTGGCGTTGTAGTACTCCAGCTGGCCGATGCTTATGCCATACTTGGAGAGCGGGCTACATTCCAGCGAGCTTTCGTGGACACCTAGGTAGTTCTTGTACTGTACGGCGGTGAAGTTTATGTTGGAGCATAGGTCCGCGCCGTTGGTGCTGTTTTTAATCCGGAGCTCCACTGGCCCGATCAGCGGAAGCCCGGTGACATTCGCGGCCATGGACACGTTGCCGCCGCGCCTTGAGTAGTAGAGCAGCATGTGCGCGGTTACAGGTAAGACGGAGCCTGCACCGGCAAGGTGCACGTCGAGGTCGCCCTGATACAGCGCAGACTGCTGCTGCAATCCTGACGTCTGGGTGAGCGCTGCAGTGGTTAGCGTCTCTGCGGTCTGCGTCTGATTCGATAGGTTTACAGACGACAATGCAGCGGGGAGCGGCTGCCCCGTATCAGGCATTATGGGCCGGCTTATGCTTTTCGGCCCGCCCACGGCGAGGATCGCCGCAACTATGGCTATCACAACCGCTGCTGCGGCAACGGCCTTCGCCGCGCGGTGCCTTTTACGCAACGCCTTCTGCGCCATGCAATCATCTTGATGTGGGGCCGCCGAGATTTGAACTCGGGTATCCAGCGCCCGAGGCTGGAAGTCTGCCAGGTTAGCGTACGGCCCCGTACTAAGGTGTAAGCTTTTTGTATTTACTAGACGCAAGTATTTAATATGCAGGGCACGGATGAGCTGGATTTCGCTTACAGGTACCCGTTCTCGACAGAGGCAAGGGCGGTGATAGCTGCCGCGAAGCAGTCGCGCATAGAGTACAGGTACCTCGAACTGGGAAGGGAGCGCATAGATGGCGCCATCGCCTACGAAGGCGCTAGGAGGCGCAGGTCCCTGTACTTCGACATCGCGCTTGAGAACGTGAAGCTCAGCTACGTGCTCAGCTATGTCTACGCGCGCATGCTGGCGAGCACAGTGGCGGACAGGTCCGTGATGGAGAGCTTCGTGGCATACGAGGCGCGCAGGTCGGAGGAGGCGCTTCTCTTGGAGAGCGCACAGAACGTCGTTAGGGTCGCCACGGAAGTAGGCGTTGCAATGCAGACGAACGCGGCTTCGGAGTTCCTCGTGAGGTTCGACGACTTCCTGAAGAACGTGTCCGACAGGCCCGAGGACTCGCTGGTGAACCGGCGCCTCAGCATGGGCTATGTTATGATGGGGCGTGATGAGGTAGTCGCACTGATAGGAGAGGCTATGAGGCGCGCGGTGCGGGCAGGCATGCCGATACCGAGGAACGAGCTGCCGAAGGAGGTTGTCGAGTTCTCTAAGGAGGTGCACTTCAAGGTACGTGAAGTGAATGCGCCCGTGGGAGGCAGCGGCATATCATGGATAGAGAGGCTCATAGCTACGCCGATACCAGACGTCAGGCACAGGACCGTAAACCTCATACTGGCGCCGTACATGACAAACATAAAGGGCATGGATCCAGAGCAGGCGACGAAGGCGATAATGGAGTACATAGAGCGCTGCAAGCTCGTCAACCCTGACACGCGCGTAAGCGAGAAGTACGTGCGCTACCAGTGCGAGTACGCGAAGAAGAAAGGCATGAAGCCCCTCAAGCTCGAGAACGCGAGGGAGCTGCTCGTAGGGCTGGTTGACCTCGGAACTGGCGGCAGGGCGGAGCGCAAGAGCAGCGTTCCGCCAAAAAGGGGCGGGGGCGCATAGATGCCGGAGATTGCCACTTTGTGCGACGTGTGCGGAAAGAGGTTAGCCGGGCATACCTGCGCGCTGTGCGGCAGGCGCATCTGCGATGAGCACTTCGACACGAAATCCGGGCTTTGCACCCCTTGCCTCAGGGGGAGGGCCGTGCGCCCGGGACGCTGATTTCACTTCCTGTAGTAGTAGAACGAAAGCGCGGCGGTCACTATTGCAAAGACCAGCATCAGCGTGAATGCGGCCGATACGCCGAACGTGGAGCCGTTCGCTCCGAAGCCGAACAGGTAGGACCACGCGGAGCCGGGGTGGTGCGCGGCGCTAAGGGGCAGTCCCAGTGCGCCGTCGGCGAGCATCGCCACGAACATCAGTGCGGCAAACACGCCGACGACAAGCAGGGACTTCCTGCTTCCGGAAAGGATGTACCCCAGAGAGAAGAATGAAAGTATTACGGTGTATGCCAGGAGTATGACCCAGTGGAGCGGACCTAGGCTCTTCATGAGCGGGTCGAAAAGCAGCAGATACACGCTCGCTACGAATTCTATTGCGAACGAGATGCCGAACAGGTATGGTTTGCTCTTGACTATTGCCGTGGCCATATTGATTCATCTCTTTCTGAATGCCATGAACGCGACCACTATGGCTATGACCACCACGATAACAGCGGAGGCGTCATAAGCGCCGTAGTTGGGAGCGCCTGAAGGAGCCACGTGGCTCGTCGTTGTCGGGCTTTTTGGCGCGACTGTGGGACCGACAGACACCGTAGGCTGTGTCGTGACGTTTGCAGAGTTATGCGTTTGCGTGGAATTGGATGGAGCGCTCGGGGAAGGCACTAGGACTGTCAGGGACGCGGTGTTCGACGACGGATCGTCGCCCGTGGCGTTCATGCTTACGGTATAAGTGCCCGGAGCGGTCGAGCTTGACACAGTTATTGTGACAGCGCCGGAGTAGGTCGGGTCTCCGTATGACGGCTTTGCCGAAACCGCTATCCCTTCGGAGCTCAGCTGCGCCGCGTTGGCTATGTTGGCCGTCGTGCCCCATGGGCTGCCCGTCGCGAGCGCTATGGTGAAATCGACGCTCGCGCTGGTGCCTGGGGCTATGCTCACGCTGCTGTTGGCGAACGAGACCGAAGAGGTCCCGTAGCCGTATTGAGAGAAGGAAAGAGGTATTGTCGCCAACAGAACGATAAAGGCTGCGAGCACTGATTGTCTTCTCATACACCCACTATACCTGCATATAGCAGCAACCACTATTCGGATGAAACTAATAAATATGTATGCCACGCGCGGAGTTTATCGCGGTCGAATAGTGCAGCGGCTGGGTAGTGAATATAATGCCAAACAGCAATATGATTTCCCGGCCGAGGCCAGTACACAACATATCGTGGGCAGGCTTAGCTTCCAAGTTCGGAATGGGTTTGGGCGTTTCCCTGCCCCTGTTGCCGTTTGACAGTAGAGCATTGGAGTTGAAAATATATAAAGCTTGCCCTGGGACACTGGATGTGGCATAGGCTGCCGGCTACGTCAGACGTAGCGGGCCGCCATGTCTGTTATGACGGGTATTACGACGTCGTTCCCTATCGAGGCCTCGTAGCCTATGTAGAGGCCGAAGAGCCAGATGAAAAGGCTGAGCGCCCACATGAAGGGTATGAAGGACAGGAGGCCCGCCACGATGGCGATGACCCCCAGCATTATGGCCTGCAGGGAGTGCTTCTTCATGCGCTTGTCAGCACCGCCCCTCGTGAAGAAGTATATTATGCCAGTAAGCCATTCCAGCAGGTAAACGATGAGGTAGTTGAAGTCGTTCTTTTGGCTCTGCTTGCTCTTGACCATGGTCCCACTCTTACAGCAGATTGGGAAGACTAGTCTTTAAAAGCGTGGTAGCTAGGAGCAATGCTCCATGTAAATGGCTGCCATCACTTGTACGAGAACTTGCCATACGCCTTGAGCGCCTCGAACGTGCTCTTGACGGCGCGGAGGCTTATCAGGTTCTCCTTGCCTGTCTTCATGTCGCGGAGCTTCACCATCCCGTCGTCGAGCTCCTCCTTGCCCAGTATCATGGCATAGGGTATGGCCTCCTTGTTGGCGTACTCCATGGCCTTCGACAGGTTCTTGTCGGGAAGGAGATCGACGCTCACTCCCTCGGCCCTTGCCTGCTGCAGCAGCTTCAGGCTCTCGCCCATCGTGCTTATGGGTATTATGAGCAGCATTGGGACGTGCATCGCGCCGTCCCCTGGGGAGGAGGCCATCCCAGCATCCTTCAACGCGGCGAATATGGCGTCGAGGCCGAAGGCTATGCCCGTGGCTGGATACTCCCTGTCCGAGCCAAGGAACTCCTTTATCATATCGTCCCAGCGGCCCCCGCCGGCGAGCGTGCTCTTCATGGCGCCCTTCGCGGCGTATACCTCGTACATGACTCCGGTGTAGTAGCCGAGGCCCCTTGCCAGCGTGGGCGTTATGCGGAGGTCGCCCTTCACGCCCATGGATTCGAGGAAGCCGAGGAACTCCTTCAGCTCCTTTGCGCCCTTCGCGGTGACTTCGTTGGGTGCGACCTCCTCGATATATTCAACCTTCTGCGGATTGGACGTGCGCATTGCAGCGGACTTTACGATCTCGAACATACCCTCTATCGCTTCCTTGCCGAAACCCTTGTCCATAAGCTCCCTGAGCACGCCGTCCTCGCCCACCTTGAGCAGCTTGTCCATGCTCAGGGCTGCGTCAACGTACTTCGATTCCTGTATGCCCACATGCTTGAATATGCCGAAAAGCAGGTTCCTGCTGTTGACCTCTATGTAGATGCTGACACCGAGGTCCCTGAAGACGTCGAACGCTAGCGCCGCGAGCTCCGCGTCGGCGAGTACGCTCTTCACTCCGACGACGTCGACGTCGCACTGGGTGAACTCCCTGAGCCTGCCGGTGCTCACGGGGCCGTCGCGGAAGACCTTGCCTATCTCATAGCGCTTGAACGGCATGCGCACGTTGGGGTTCATGGCGATGAGCTTCGCCAGCTTGAAAGTAAGCTCGTACCTGAGGCATAGGTTGCGGTTTCCCTGGTCCTTCAGCCTGTACGTCTCCTTGAGTATCTCGGCGCCGCCGCCGTACTTGCTCGCAGCTATGTCGTAGAACTCAAGTATGGAGGTCTCGACAGGCCTGTAGCCGTACGTCTTGAAGTGCCTCTTCAGCGTGTCAGCGATGTACTCCCTTGTTATCTGTTCTGCTGGCAGGAACGACTGCGTGCCCTTTAGGTCGCGCAGCTCCCCCTCGGCCTTCCCCTCATCGTCTTTTTCCTTCGCAGGCACGCAATCACTTGACAGTAGGTATGTGGATGCGCCATTTATTTAGGTTTTGTGCATGCGAGGATGGCTGGAGACGCGGGCCTGAAACCGCAGCGCAAGTTTTTATATCATGATTGCTCTAGCTGTTACTACAGGTGGAACGTCATGTGCCGTATAGGGGCTACCTGCTTTTGAATTGCAGTGTGTAATTGTTTCGCTGGCTGATTTACTTGGGTGGATTGACTGACTTCAGGAAAATAAGCTTCGTGCACAACGCTCTCCCAGACCTGAACCTGGGAGAGGTAGACACATCGCTAAGCCTTGGCGATGGAACCACTACGCTGAAATTCCCGATTCTTGTGACGGTGGAAAGCGCTGACGACGCAGTGCGGCTGTCGTCATCGAACTCCGACGTGCCGTTCGTCGTGGATGGGAGGGATGAGATTTATCTCAATGGGGTAGTGCAGAAGGGCAGCGCCAGGGTAGTAGGGATGGAGGAGGCAGGGGACGGTATAGAGGCCGCCAAGATAATAAGGGTGGGAGGTGTTCCCATGATTGCCAAGGAACGGCTTGACGACTACAAGCTCTACGTGCAGCAGCTCAGGATAGCCATGTTCCTTACAGAGTCGAAGGACATAAAAAGGCTGAGAAAGGCACCGATATACATCACCAGCTGATACTTTGCCAGACGAACCGCTTGAGACGCAGAAGCGCAAGATTGAGCACATAGAGATAGTGCTGAACAGGGACACGCAGTACCACGACAAGACGACGATGCTTGAGCATGTGGAGGTGATTCCCTTTGGCGGCGCGATAGGCGCTAAAGACGTGGACATATCCACTGAGCTTGTGGATAGGAGCATATCGGCGCCGGTGTTCATATCTGGAATGACCGGCGGGCCGGCCGCCACATTCGAGATAAACAAGAGCATAGCTATCGGAGCGGCGAAGGCCAGCATACCGATGGGTGTGGGAAGCCAGAGAGCGATGGTGGAGAACCGCGACCTTACGTTTACGTATGATGTGAAGAAGCTTGCCGGCGACATGGTGCTGCTTGGTAACATAGGCGCGTCGAAGCTGCTGAAGTATAGCCCACAGGTTGTGCAGGAGGCGCTGGACGCAATAAGCGCAGACATGCTCGCGATACACACCAACCCAGGTCAGGAGAGCGTGCAACCTGAAGGCGACATAGACTTCAGGGGAGCATATGACAAGGTGTGTGAGGTAGCGAAGAGCATCAGGCAGCCTGCCGTGCTGAAGGAGGTCGGCAACGGCATATCAAAGGAGGTCGCCGCCAAGTTCGAAGGCAGGATATACGGCATAGACGTGCAGGGTGCCGGAGGCACCACTTGGATCGGCGTTGAGACTTACAGGAGCAAGGGTTCCTACGGCAAGGCGTTCTGGGACTGGGGAGTGCCTACTGCGCTATCTGTGCTGGAGGTGAAGTCAGTGTTTTCAGGCCACGTCTGGGCGAGTGGCGGGATAAGGAGCCCGGTCGACGTGCTCAAGTCCATCGCGATAGGCGCCGAGATGTGCGGCGTGGCCAAGCCTGTGCTGGTGAGCCAGAACAGGGGAGGGGCAGAGGAGGTGTACAGGTTCATAAGCACGATGAAGGACGGTCTCAAGCAGGAGATGGCTAGGCTTGGTTTCTCCTCGTTGAAGGAACTCAGGACCGCCAAGGTGAGGCTCGGCGGCCGGCTGGGCGACCTTGCAGAACAGAGGGGGCTGGAAATACGCAATCTTGCTGACTGATTGCTAGCCGCTAGCCAATTTAAATATCTTTACAGGGAAATGCTACTTGCTAAATGGCTCTAGTGGTGTAGCGGCCGCACGTAAGACTGTGGATCTTAAAGGCCGGGTCCGACACTCCATCGCGGAAATCCCGGCTAGAGCCCTTTTTATTTACTTAGGTGGCTCGCTCAGGCGCAGCAGTCCGTGGTTCTCTAGAGGTTATTATACTTTCCCGTCCTTCCTGAAGCACAGACAGGGCGCCTTATCTGGAGTAGCTGCGCTTCTGCTTCGAACCGCACAGCCGGAGCCCGTCCGTAGCCATCAGGCCTCACCCCTGTAGACCTACCCCTTGTACTGATCGCTCACCGTGCTTATCAGCAGTGCCATGTATGGGTTGCCCTCGCCCTCGATCAGGGGTGCGCTCTCCTTTATGCGCGCCCTCGCCACTCTTTCAAAGCCATCTCGCATTTGTATCGCGAAGTCTAGGGAGTCGTACTTTGTTATCAGACCATGCATATATTCTATGTCCTCCTTGGTCTTCTCTGCTTTATCCTTCCGGTATATAGCAGCTAGGAGCTCTCGCTCTTCGGGGGATGCTTTCCTGTAGGCGTGCAGCATTATCAGCGTTGCCTCGCTGTTGTATAGGTCCTCGAACGTGCCCTTCTTTACGTCGTCCATGTCGTTGATCAGCTGGAAGGCGACGCCTGCAGGCTTCCCTATGCGCTCTAGGGCAGCGACTACGTCGCCGTTCTTCCCCGCGAAGCACGCACCAAGTTGCATCGGACCCGCGAGCGTGTATTCCGAGGTCTTGTTTACCGCTACATTGTAGTAGAACCTGTAATCCTTGGCGGACAGGTCGCGTATCGAGGTGGAGAACGTTACTGCGTCGGTCTGACCATTATACGTCGAGTGGCCTATCTTGTGAAACATCTCCCATATATAGTCTGCGCGACTGGAGTCGAGACGCTTCAGAGCGTCGCGCAGCATGTCCCACATTATAGACTGGAGCATCGCGGCGGTGTTCACCGTGTGCTCCTCGCCGTATATTGCATGGAACGGAGGCTTGCCACGCCTGAGCACTGGCTTGTCCTGCATGTCGTCGAGCATCAGTATCCAGTCTTCAGATAGCTGCAGCGCTGCCGCAAGCTTGTATAGCTCCGGGCTGGGCCGCGCCCCGAATGCCATTGCGGTAAGCACGCACAGTATTGGCCGCCTGTAGTGGCCCAGCCTGTCAGGGTACTCGAACAGCATCTTACGCTTTTCAGTATCGTCCTCCGCATTAGTTATGTATTCGGTGATTACGCCGTGCACTGACGACCTGATGCCCTCCATAAGGCCCTGTTTCTCCTTTTCCGTCAAGGTTTCGGCTGTTCGGAGGATGCTTTGCTGTGCGCCCTGCGCCTTTGTTGAGAGCATGCGTATAACCAGCACTTGGATTCCGCTTTTCAGATATATAATACTGCCAGTGGGCGTTTGTGCATTCACAGAATGGACTCCTTCCTGAACGTCTTCGCGCTCGCGTACGCTATCGCAATGTCTGCCACAGCGAGCCACACTATCAGGTATGCGAAGAACCGCACGGACAGGTTGGCTATGCCCAGTATCGATATGAACGGCATGAGCAGTATCGGCAGCACCAGTAGCGTGCTTATCTGCTGCGCCTCCTTTATGCCCTTCACGTGCGACGACACGAAGACCACTATGGCTATCGTGGCAACAGCAAGGAACGGCGACGTAGCTAGCATCATGAGCCACGTCTGCGTGGGTAGTATGTGCGCGCTGAACGCGCTCATCGCCAGCACGTTGACTATGGACCCGTATATCGCGAACATCGCAAGCGTGAGCAGCATGGTTGGTACGAACGACGCGAGGAGCTTGCCGAACAGCAGCTCTCCGTTGCTTACAGGCATGGACAAAAGCACCTCCGAGGTCTTGCGCTCCTTCTCGCCGGCGAAGCTGTCCGCAGCTATTACTGACGCAGTGAATATAGGTATCGTGAGGAACACTGGGCCGAGGACGTTTATCGCAAAGAAATACATGAAGGCGAGGCTCTTTATGTTGGCCATGCTTATGGTGCTGACCGGCAGCGTCGTTATCCTCTAGACTACTGACGGCGCAGCGTATACAGCTACGTAGAACGTCAGTATTGGCAGCACCACGGCGAAGAAGAGCGGCACACCTATCATCGGACCGTATATTGAGATGCTGCTGAACACCTCGCGCATATCCTTGACGGCTATGACGTAAGACTTGTAGATGCTCATCATCGGTCACCGAACGACAGCTCCTCTATGAAGGGCTCGACGTAGTCGACGCTTACTATGTAGGCCCTGGCGTCCATCAGGCGCTTCAGCGCAGCGTTTATGTCCTTGTAGGAGTGTATACGCAGGCTGAACATGGTCGGCTTCGGCGAGTTGGAACGCATATAGCCCTTTAACCCTTGCAGCAGCCTGGGGTCGGCCGGCCTCGCGAGCCTTATGTTCACGTAGGAGTTCTTCAGCACGTCACTGTATAGGCCCTCCGAATCGGTGTCCTTGACAATACTGCCATTCCGCATCACAAGTATGCGCGAGTTGAAGCGCGTCACCTCGTCTATGCGCTGCGTCACGAACACGACCGTCTTGCCGTCCTTTTCGTAGCCGCGTACCACGTCCCTGACGTAATCTGATGACCGGCTGTCGAGGAATGCCGTGGGCTCGTCCATGAGCAGCACGTCAGGCTCGTTGAGCACCGCCCTGCAGAAGGCTATCTTCTGCTTGGTGCCTCTGCTCAGGGTGCCGACTTTCGCGTTAACGTACTCCATGGCGTTCATCTCGCGCAGCACGGAATTTGCCCTGTAGGATATGTCTCGCTCAGGCATGCCCAGGAGGCGGCCGAAGAGCTTTATATTGTCGTACACGGACAGGAAGTCGTAGAGGCCGTATACGTCGCTTATGAGCGAGAGCCTGGACTTGAGCGCTGCGCTCCTGTACGGATCGGCGCCTAGGACCGACACTTTTCCGGCGTCTGGTCTGTAGAGCCCGTCAATGCACCTCAGAAGCGTGCTCTTGCCTGCGCCGTTCGGCCCAAGTATTATGTTGACGCCCCTCGCCGACTTCAGGTCTATGCCGGAAAGGGCGGTGACGCTGCCGAAGTGTTTCGTGAGCCCGTCAACTACTATGTCGCTGTCCATGCTACCTGCCTCAGGAGCAGGGGGACCCATCCGCTCGCATTACATGGAAACCTGCCTTAATATCCCTTTTGGCGCATATGAGGAGAAACCCTCTCAGATACGTTTTTAATTATTTAGAGGGCATTATGAATGCTGCTTGTAGTGTAGGTGTATCATATGTTTGAGATAAAGATAGATGACGCCAGGTACTGGAAGAACTGCGTTGACTCAATAGTCAGCTTGGTGGACGAAGGCTCATTCGTCCTCTCGAAGGAAGGCATACGGCTGAAGGCGATGGACCCTTCAGGCATAAGCATGATCTCGTTTTTCATGCCCAACAAAGCCTTCTCCAAGTACGAGGTGGAGAAGGACGCCACTGTCGGGCTGAATCTGGACAACCTGAGCAAGATACTCGCCAGCGCGCGCAGTGGGGAGCAGCTGGTCATGAAGGATTCGAGCAACAAGCTCGCGATGGAGTTTATAGGGGAGAACAGCAGGAGGCGCTACAAGCTCCCTTTGATAGACGTGAAGAAGGACGTCGAGAAGGAGCCGAAGGTGGAGTTCGAGTCTAAGGTGAGCGTGAAGAGCGACTCGCTGAAGGAGGTTCTCAAGGACGCGAACCTGCTCTCCACGTACATAGGCTTCAGGACCGCGAAGGAGTCGTTCATGGTGGTCGCGAAGGGCGACGCTGGCGAGCTCGAGGAGGAGCACATGAACGAGGCGGACATGATAAAGAAGCTCGACGTGACGAAGCCGTCATCGGCTACGTTCAACCTGGAGTACCTGGAGCGCATAGTGAGTGCCTGCCCGTCCAACTCGCCGATAGACATGTCGCTGAAGAGCGACGAGCCGGTGCGCGTGACCTACAAGATAGGCGACGCCGAGCTGGCGTATTACCTGGCGCCATACATGGAGAGCTGACCGCTCCGGTGGGTGTACGCGCTTCATGTGCTGGCACGTGGAAAGGTTCAGGGCCACGCCCGCGGAGCGCGGCAGGTCAACGCTCGTAGAGCACCCAGAGCCAGTGGAGTCTGGAGAGGCGCTGCTTCTTTTCGTGAGCTTCGAGAAAAGCGATGAGCCGAAGCTAGTTGATGTCGTCGACAGGGCGGTGAACGAGATAATCTCGATATCTGGGCAGGTCGGTGTGCGCGCAATGGTGCTGAATCCGTACGCACACATGTTCGGAGAGCTCTCGAGCCCGCAGACCGCCATCAGTGGCATGGACATGCTGTACACCAGGCTGAAGGACCACGGTTTCACTGTGCAGAAGCTGTCCTTCGGGATGTTCTACGAACTGGAGCTCAAGGCCAAGGGGCACAGGCTCGCTCGCATATCTCGCACAGTATCGTAGCCGCATACTGCACATCATTTATACTTTTCCCGAGAACTTATGCTGATGGCATGAGGTTCCTCATATTCCTTGCGCCGAAGGACTTCCACGATGAGACGCTCTCGATGCTGAGACTGTTCTTCGACAGGTGGAACGTGCAGTACCAGATAACCAGCTACAGCAAGCACGACTGCACGGGAAGGCACGGCGCTGTTGTGAAGCCCGACATAAACGCCGGCATGGTCCTTGCGTCGGAATACGACGGGATAATACTTGTCGATGGCAGCGGCATAGACGCGTACAAGCTCTTCGACTTCAGGCCGCTGCTCGATCTGCTGATGCAGTTCAACTTGGCCCACAAGAACATAATAGCCGTAGACAACGCGATAAAGGTCGTTGCGCGCGCCAACATAATAAAGGACAAGAAGGTCTCTACTCCTGAGAACGAGGAGACGAAGAGGCTAGTCCTCCTATTCCACGGCGTGCCAACGCAGAACAGCGTGGAGTTCTCCGACAACATCGTTACGATACGGGGGACCGACGGCATGGACCAGAGCCTGGACGAGATGGTATCCAGGCTCGGGGTCAAGTGAAGCGGTGGTGAAGTGGCGTCGAAGGCCCTGGCGAAGCAGATCGCCGGGCAGCGCATCGAGATACTGCTCCACCACGCGAGGCACGATGCGGTGGCCGAGCCGGAGCAGTCACGCTCATACGTCAGGCTCGCACGCAGGATAGGCGCGCACTACAGGGTAAAGCTCTCGCGCAAGGAGAAGGACTCTTTCTGCGGCAGGTGCAACACCATGCTGGTGCCCGGGGCCACAGCGACGGTAGTGGTTGCAAGCAGCAAGGGCTTCGTGGCGTACAGGTGCGCTACGTGCGGCGCGGAGAAGCACGTTTTTTACAGGAAACGTAACGCCTCTGCATAGCGCTTTTAATCGTGCGCATCCATGCGCTATGGGTGTTTTGATGAACTATCAGATCGTCGGGGGGAGCATGCAGGCCGTGCGCTTCGACTTGGTTCCGGGGGAGAAGATATACGCCGATTCCGGCAAGCTCGTGAGCAAGAGTTCCAACATAAAGATGACGCCAAGGCTCGCGGGCGGGCTGATAAAGGCCATAGAGAGGAAGGTGACCGGCGCGTCGGCGCTGCTCACCGAGTTCGAGGCAGAGGGCGGCAACGGCTACGTCACCGTGGCAGGGGTTATACCAGGCAAGGTCTACCAGGTAAAGCTGGAAAAGGGCGAGATGCTCGTCGCGGAGGACTACGCCTTCATAGCCGCCGAGGAGTCGGTGCAGTTCAGCATAGCCACTGTAGGGATAGGCCCGGCCTTCTTCGGCGGGGCGGGGCTTGTGCTGCAGAAGCTTGTTGGACCGGGAAACGTCTTCCTGCTCGGCGTCGGAGACATAGTCGAGTACAACGTTACTGAAGACAACCCCCTTGAGATAGACCCGGGGCACATCGCTGCGTTCGACGACTCGCTCAAGTACAAGATAACCTTCGTGGACAACATACGCACCGCGATGTTCGGAGGCGTAGGCTTATTCCTGGCCAAGTTTGAGGGCACGGGCAAGGTCATCGCGCATTCCGTTTCAAGGTACAAGCTCTCGAGCGAACTCTACCTGCAGGGGTTCCAGCAGACTAGGAAGTAGAGCTTGGGGCTACCTGAGCACGGATATGACGGCCGCTATAATCAGGAGAGCGACTGAGATGTACAGCGCAATGTGCAGGCCCACCACGAACGGCTGCGCGATGACGTGCGGTATGAACATGTCGGAGGTGACGTGTGCGAGCGTGGTGGCGTTTACGCCACTCAGAGCGCTGCTGTTGTAGCCGCTCAGGTACTGGTCGATCGGATTTATGCCGATTAGCGAGGAGAACAGCATAGAAGACGCCGGTATGGAGGCGAGCTGCGAGCTTATGCCGGCCGGCAGCCCTGCGGCGATGGCGTCTGACTTCATAACGCTGGGGAAAGTACCGGAGAACGCCGTTATTGTTATGGCAAAGAAGAGCGCCATGCTTATCATGGTGCCTATGTTTGCGAACGTGACTCTCACCCCGTTCCCTGCCCCGCGCTCCTGCATCGGCAGCGAATCCATTACGCTCTTTGTGTTGGGCGCGGAGAACAGTCCGCCCCCTATCCCTATCACAAACAGCACGGCAAGGAAGTTGACTAGACCGAAATACGGCTTGAGGGAGATGAGCAGCAGTATCCCTACCGCGTTTATGACGAGCCCGAGAGTGCTGAAGAGCCTGGGGCCGTTCTTGGGCCCCATCTTGTCCGTCAGGTAGCCGCTTACAGGACCGGTGACCACGAAACCAAGGGTCAACGGCAGCATGTATATTCCTGCCCAGAACGGAGTGTCGGCTATAGGTATGCCGTTTAGGGGCAGGTATATGCCCTGCAGCCATATTACCGTTAGGAACATTATGGCGCCTCTCGCCATCGTGTTGAGGAGGAGAGCCATGTTGCCGTAGGAGAACAGGTGTATTCTGAACAGCTTGAGATTGAGCATCGGCTCCCTGTGCCTCGCCTCTACCAGCACGAAGAGGGCCGCAAGAACGATGCCGGACGCGAGGGCGCCAATGACGAACGGATCACTCCAGCCAGTTGCACTGCTGCCGTATGGGACCAGCGCGTATGTGAGCGCAAGCGTGACTAGTATGAGGCTTGCCGACAGCGTTATGTTGCCCGTGAGGTCTATATGGGCAATATGGGGCGTTGGTTCCTCCTTCAGGCGGTAGATCGACCACAGCGCCCCCGCCACTGCGACCGGGACGTTGACCAGGAATATCAGGTGCCAGTCTATCGATGCGAGAAGGCCCCCTACGACGAGCCCCAGGAACGAGCCGGCCACGAAGGATACCTGGTTTATCCCGAGGGCGGTGCCGCGCTGGTTGTCCGGAAAGGCATCGGTGAGCAGCGCCACCCCGCTGACCATTATGAAGCCACCCCCCACTGCCTGGAAGAGCCTCAGCACTATTATCGCGAGGGCGCCGGTATACCCTGAGCCGGACGGCACCAGCGAGAGCGCCAGAGACGTTATGGCGAATATGACAAACCCGATTGAGTAGAACCGCTTGCGCCCGTACATGTCGGACAGCCTCCCGAACGAGACTAGCAGCGCGGCCGTCACTATCATGTAGCCCATCAGGATCCAGAGCAGGGAAACGAAGCCGTAGCTAGAGAGCGCTGACACCTTCAGGCCGTCGAATATTGCAGGGAGCGATATGATTACGATGGTCATGTTTATCGATGCCATCAGTCCTCCCATGCTGGTGTTTGCCAGGACGGTCCACTTGTAGTCCATGAAACGGCCTCTATGGTCCGGTCACCTTGCGCCGAGAAGCGCAACCAACCGCTCATTGTCCTTCACTGAGAGTTCCGCTCCACGCGAAAAGCTCCTCCGCTTCCCGGAATGACGCGGTATGACGTGCACGTGGGCATGCATTATGAACTGGCCGGCTGACGCGCCGATGTTGGTGGCTACGTTGATGCCGTCCGCGCCGAGCTTTTCCCTGAGGTCGACGGCGAGCGCCTTCGCCGTAAGGAACATGTCTGCGACCACCTCGTCGGGAGCTGACAGGATGTCGTCGTAGTGTTCCTTCGGTATCACGAGCATGTGCCCCTCTTCTATCGGGTGCTTGTCGAGCACCGCGTAGCAGAGCCCGCTCTCCTTGACGATTATTCCCCTCTCGTTCTTCAGCTTGCAGAACAAACAGTCCACTCGACCACAAATCCATATAGCGCAGCAAACTATATAGCAACTGCGGTAACACCGTCAGTAGTCCTTGGCGAACATGCTGTCGTACATCTCCTGCAGCCTGTCCTTCACGCCCAGCTCCCGCGCGTACAACTCGTGGAACCTCTCTTCCAGGAGCGTGCCGGGATACTCGTGGCATACCATATCGAACTTCACAAGGAAGCTGGCGGAATCGCTTATCAGCGACCTCAGCACGTCGGCAGGCGCAGACTCCGAGCTTATCTGGCCGATGCTTGCAAGGGTATGGTCGAAGAGCTCAGAATCCCCAAGGTGGAAGTGGGTAGTCCCTCCGGTGTGATGGCGCGCGCTTGCAGCGAGCAGCCCGGCGATGAACTCTATGTCGGACGACGTCTGCGCGGCCATGTCTTCCAGCATCTCCCTGACGTCGTTTCTTAGAGCTTCCCCGATGAGCCGCGAGTACGACTCGAGCTTCGCCGCCTTGAGGGCCTTCACCTTGCCGAGCATGTCGGCAGTTATCTCGGCAGGGTCCCTGTCGGATATGAATCTTGCAGCTTCACGCCTGCGGTTCTTCGTCGCCATCTCACCACCTAGATGCATAGGTGCACTTGGGAATATATGCTTATTGTGCAGCTCCGGCAGGAAGGCAGGATGGGCCTGGTGAGATTTGAACTCACGACCTACGGCTTATAAGACCGCCGCTCTGACCAGGCTGAGCTACAAGCCCATCGGTACGTAGTCTTGGTTATGCAGAAAACCTATTTATGCGCTAACTTCACGGCATCGTATAGTTGTTGTGCACCCACTGCGGCTTCGCCGGTACCGCGGGCAGGGAACCTGTGAAGTTGTTGAGCGCGAATATGCGTATCGGGTAGGTGCCGTTGACGAAGTTTATGCCTGGAGCGTTAGCGGGATACACCTGCGTGAACCCAGGCAGCGAGCCCAGGTAGAACGCCCTGTAGAAGTTCGAGCTGTAGAACTACGTCGGCGCGTCGGTTATTGTGCCGTTGGGGCCGTTGGGCAGATATATCGCCAGGTATTCGACGAACTCCTGCCCGGAAACCGCCGTCACGCCGAGATAGTTGCTGAGCTGGATCACGGCGTTTGTCTTTGCCCCGGCCGGGCTATACAGCCGAAGCACTCCGCCGCTGGTGGGTTTCGTGCTTATGCACACCGAGCTGTTGAGCAGCGACTGCCCAGCCACCTCGTAGCCCTTGACGTACGTTGTGGTGCTGTTTGATATAGAGGAGTAGTAACTGAGGGAGGTGTAGTTCTGTTCCGTGAGCACCTACAGCGGTATCAGCACGAACACTGGGTCGTGGCGTGTCTCGCACTGCGACGTGCCGAGCACGAACGGCTGCGGCACGCTCTGGGCCGCGCCCTGGCTTATCGCGAAGGCGCGCGATGTCGCGTTGACGTCGACGCACGCCAGGAAGTCGAGCGCCTGCCACTTCTGGGTAAGCCCCTGGTCGAACAGAACGTACTTCGTCTGGTTGGTGTTCATCATGTTGGCGAGCACGTTAGGTCCGAAGCTGTCGTTGCTGCCGAGCACGAATGAGGCTGCGGCTGCATAGTCCTCCGTCGGTCTTGCGTTGTCGCCCCTCAGCACCGCGTTGGTGTTCCCGAACCAGTTTATCCAGTCGCCATAGTCCCACCACGCCAGTACCCTCGGGGCGTACGGCCCGAGGTTCTGTCGCATCCACGCCGTGGCGTCGAGCCAGTACGTCGGCACGACGTTGCAGTAAAGGTCGTAGCCCAGGCTGCTTGTGGATGAAAGGACGGAGCAGGCGGTGGCCGGGCTTGACGCCGTGAGCGACGCGGCGGATAGCACGGTGAATATTGAGGAGCTCTCACCCATTATCGGTGCTCCGTTGACAAGCACGGCTATTATCTCGAGCGCCAGCAGCGCGATTATTATAGCCCAGACGCGCTTCCTCTGGCTGTCCAGCTTGTGCATGCCGAGGATGGCGAACAGGAATACGAACGCCAGTACGCTCGATACCATGAAAATGCCGGTTGTGAGCGCCAGCACCACGAGTAGGTTGTTCGTCTCGTGCCCAGGCACCGGAGCGTCTGACGGATGCCTTATGCGCTTCAGGCTGAGGTCGATGCCGTTCCTGGCGATGTAGACCACCTCGCCTATCAATATGCCGAAGAGCATTATGTAGGTGACGCCGAAGTGCGGCAGGTACTTTACCTCGGAGAACCCGGCGAACATGAGGGGCAGCGCTATGGACAGGTAGAATATGCCAGTCTTGCTGTTCCTGTAGACAACCATTATGAATATGAGCAGTATTGCGGCCAAGCTGACCAGCCAAAGCACGACCGGAAGGCCTCCCAGGCTGGCGCCCACTATGCCTATGCCCTGCGCGGCGAAGTTGTACGCCAGGCCAGTGGGTATGTACTCTTCGACGGTCATGAAGAGCGGCGACGAAGGCGTGGTGAACTTCGCGCTCAGGTTCAGGTAGGCGGCTATCGGCTTGCCAAGAGGCGTGGCGATGACCAGCACCGCCATTATGACGGCGAGCACTATGAACCATTCGAGGTAGGCTGTGAAATCGGTCCTCTTGAATATTATGCCCCGGCCCTTGAGCAGCTTTGGCACGTACTCGAATACGGCAACGGTGAGCAGCGCGACGATAGGCAGCCCTATCGTCAGGGGCATACCTAGTATGTTAGGTATGCGCCCGGTGAGCGTCGCGTGGTAGGGGTGGTACATTACCAGGAAGACTGTTATGACCGCTATGACTATTATGTTCATGCGGAAGAAGTCCCAGTGCAGGTCGCGCCTGAAGACGCTAACCACGCCCTGAATCAGTATGTAGACGCCTAGGACGCCAGCATCCACGGTGTAGTAGTGCGCGCCCAGGAAGGTACTGGCGAAGGCTATGCCGGCGAGTATCGCCAGCCTAGTGTTCTTCATGTCCTTTATGGCAAGCATGTACGCGGCGAAGAAGAAGAACAGGGAGAATATGCCCCACGGCTCGAGCAACTGCTCACCGCTTATGAACGTGCTGAAGAGAACTGGCATCGTCGCTGCGAGCGCCGCGCCTATCAGGCCTATGTACTTGTCGTATTCATAGTACAGGAGCATGAAGACGACGAACACCAGCAGCGCTGCGGTTATCGGCGGATAGACGCCTCCGACGTAGCTCATCAGGCTGGTGCTGAACGTCGTCATGTGCGGGCCGATGCTGTTTGCCAGCGAGTACCAGTACGCCTCCAGGTAAGGCACGAGGGGCTGCATGCGCATTATGGTGCCCCCCGGCACCACCGGCCACGCGCTGGGGGAGTAGAGCACCTGATAGCCGAACGTGATTATGGATTCCGCGCTCAGCATGTCAAAGTAAGGATCGAACTCGAAAAACCTCGGGGTTATGCCGACGCTGAGCATGCGCGTCCCGAAAGCGAGCAGCATTATCGCGAACAGCGCGACCCATACCCAGTTTATCGTGAATCCCCTGTGCGGCTGCGACGGCGCAGCGGGGCCCGCTTTCACCGCGCTCCTCATCCTGTCCAGCAGTATGCGCTCCTCTTGCTCGTGGTCGCGCTCCAGGCGCGTCTCCTCGTCCCTGTGAAGCTCAGATATCCTGTGCCTGTCGGCGGCGTCTAGGCTGATGCCGGATATCTCGTGTTCGTGCCTGCGGTGCAGCTCTTCCTCCTCCTTCGTGTGCTTGGCTACGATGGCCTTCGCTGCCTCGAACTGCGAGAGTTCATCGCGTATCTGGCTCAGGGTTGCTTCCGCTTCCTTCTCTATGGATGAGAGTTCGGCGCGCTCCGTCTTCTCCACGGCCTTTCTGCCGGGTGCAGTGAGCCTCAGCCTCATCCCGGAGAATACACCCTGCTGGAAGCAGAGCGCGGCTCCGACTATCGTGAGCAGTAGAGCGTTGGCCTCGAAAAGGCCTAGCGAGAACGTGAACGCGTGCACCGCATCCATTGCGTAGGATTCGAGCCACGTTAGCGTCGCGGGGGCTATGAGCCCGAAGATGAACCCAGTGACAGATATCTCGAAAAGCGATAGCTTCGTCTTCTTCAGAAGGGCCAGGGCGAGCAGCTCGCCTGGCACGAACATGGTTAGGAACGCGATTATAGCGGTAAGTATTATGTAGCCCACGTTGCTCCGCCCTGATGCTTCTCCCTGCCCCTGCTGATTGCAAGGGCCTCAATAAAGGCCTTGCCTTCAACCGTTGAGTATCGACTTAGGTACCTCGACAGCCTTGATCTCCCTGTCAGGGAACTTGGTGCCGGGGGGCACTATCCTTACGCGCACCCCTATTGCGCCGTACTTCGGGTATGCTGTCGCGTCCCCCTGACGCACAAGGAATGTAACGTCTCCGGCTTTCGGTATGTAGCCAACGCTCTTCCTTATCGTCTTGGCGCGTGCGCCCTTCGCGGCGAGCTTGCCACTCATGATTATCTCCGCTCCGAGCGCCCCGTTCTCCATGATGGCGCGCAGCGTCTGCTGGAGTATCTTCCTGGGGTTTATCGAGCGTTCAAGTTTTCCGGTTATGTCCTTGGCAACCAGGAGAGGCTCTAGCATCTTGTTGCCAACCTCTACCACGCTGATCTGCGGATTGGTGACGGTGAACTTTGAGCGTATCGTCTCGGTGAGTTCGTCTATCGTCTTGCCCTGCCTGCCAATAACACGTCCTGGGTTGAGGACGTACACCGTTATACGCGTCAGCACGGGCGTCTTCTGTATCTCTACTCGCGAGAAGCCCGCCCTCGTGAGGTTCTTCATCAGGAACTTCGAGACGCTGAGCTTTATTAGGGCGTCGTCTATGAACTTTCTCTCTATTGCCATGAACATCACACTGCTTCGGTCTTGGGCTGCTCGCCCTTCTGCGGCTGCGCAGGCATCGGCGAGGGCGCTGCCTTCGCTTCTGCCGCGGGCTTGGCCTGCGGCTTCGGCGGCTCCGCCTTCTTCTTTGGCGCGGGCTTCTGTGAAGGTTTAGCGGATGCCTTCTTCGGCTGGATCTTCTCCGCCGCACGTTGCTCCCTCTTCATAGTGAGCCTCGCCCTCGGCCCGAGCTTCGCTTCGTCGGGCTCCGCCACGCCTATCTCGACCTTCGAGAGCACGAGGTCGCTGTGCCTGATAGTGGCGAAGCCGTAGCTGTCCGAATGGTAGAGCATACCCTTCGACGGGCCCCTCCTCATTACCTGCGTCTTGTTCGCCGCCGCGTGTACAACGAAAAGCGTCGACTCGTCGAAGCCCCTGCTGCGCGCGTTCGCGACGGCGTTGAGCAGCACCTTCCTGACCATGGCTGCGCATTTCTTTGGGTAACGGCCCTTCTTGCCGCCCAGTTCATGCCTTGAGCCCATGCCTTTGTTGTGGCGCCTGAATAGCACGGGTGTCTCCTCGGCCGCGGCACTCTCTAGGAAGGAGAGAGCGCTCTCAACGGGCTTGTAGCGTATGGAGTCGCAGACCGCGCCGAGGTCCTTGTAGCTTGCGTTGAGGTCGGTTGCTCCCGCGAGCACGAGCCTTGCTTCCTTTGCGTTGAATGAATACTTCAGAACATCACCGTCACTTCTGCGACAGGAACTTACTGCCGCGCGTAGCCTTTATTCCAGGAGCAGAGTGCTGCACGCGCTTCGTGCTCGGAGAGAACTCACCGAGCATGTGGCCCAGCATGTTCGGCTCGATCTTGAAGCGCATGAACTCCTTTCCGTTGTAGACCTCGAAGTCCATGCCGATCCAGGAAGGCAGTATCAGGGCGTCACGTACGTGCGTCCTGAGCGCCTTTCCAGTGCCCTTCGCCTTCCTGTCGGCTATCTTTTCAGCGAGCTTCCTGTTCTGAACAGAGTTGCGTGTGAGCCAACGCCTCTGCCTGGACTTGATGAGCCCCTTGTATTCGTCGAGGCTCATCGCCGCTAGGTCAGCAGCCATCCTGCCCTTGAATGCAACTCTTTCAGCCATTTACTTCAACTTTCGGTCGTTTTTACTTGCTGCGCCTTCCGCGGGCCTGCTTCGCCCTCGAGACGTAGCCGCTCTTGTCTATGAAGTACAGGAAGCCGTCCTCGCGCGAGACCTTCTCGTTGGAGATGCGCTCCTTCCTTCCCTGCTTGCCCCTCATCGGCGTGCGCCAGACGAAGCCGTCCTTCCCGAGATAGTACAGGTATCCCGACTCCCTGCTAACAGCCGTGTTGGATATTCTCTCTGCCATGATTACACCCTTCTATTCTATCGTTGCACGCCTATTTATTCCTTACCTTTTCCTTCGTCCAGTGCGCTTTGCCGCTATGTGCCCGACCTTCCTGCCAGGAGGCGCGTGCCTTGAAGTCATGCTGCTCTTGCCCTTGTGGTGCTGCTTGCCTCCGAACGGGTGGTCCACGGGGTTCATCTTCACGCCGCGGTTCCTCGGCCACGTCCTGTTGAGCGTGCGGAGCATGTAGTGGCTCTTGCCTGCCTTGACCAGGGGCTGGTCGTCCATGCCCCCTCCGGCAACTACGCCAAGCTGCGCCCTGCAGTCGCCGGAAAGCGTGACAACGTTCTTCGAAGGCATTAGCACCGAGGCGTTGCCGCTTATGTGCGATGCTATGTACGCCGCAGCGCCGGCGGCGCGCACGAACTTGCCGCCGTCTCCGGGCACTGATTCTATGTTGAATATAGGTATGCCTTCAGGTATGTCGGAGAGCCTCATCACACTGCCGATGTGGAACGCCTTGCCGTAGTAGACGCGGTCCCCTATGCTTATGCCTTCTGGCGCGATCATGAAGCCGTGGCTGAAATCGTCATATATGACCTCCATCAGCGGCGAGGTGTGCCCGGTGTGGTTGAAGAGCTTCACTACTTCTGCTGCACCCTCGAACTCCGGGCCGCGGCCGTAGCTAGCTGTGATGTCGAACGTGCCAGGCAGCTTTGTGTACAGGTTGCTGCCCTTTCCGCGCCTCTGCTGTCTCAGCTTCTTTCCCATTAGTCACACCAGCTTCAGCTTCATGGCCACGTCGCTCGCGTTGAAGCCCTTGGCCAGCTTTATGAACGCCTTCTTCGAGTTGTTGGGCATGTTCGCCATGCGCACTGCGGATACCTTAACGCTGAAGACGCGCTCGAACTCCTTCTTTACATCGGGGCTCGTGGAGCGCGTGTCCACCATGTAGACTATGGTGTTGCTCCTCGTTATCAGGCTTATGGCCTTTTCTGTCGCGAGCGGGTATCTTAGGATCGCCATGAACATCACTTCACTGATCAACGCTTATTGATTTTATCGCTTCGGCAACGCCCTTCGCGGCGGACTCACTCCATATGGTTATTATGTGGGGGGAGCCTCCCGGCGCCAGCTTCTCGACCCTGAGGGACGAGAGCGTGCTCACTTCAACGCCGGGTATGTTCCTTGCAGCCCGCGATATTCCGTTGTCTTCCTTAACAATTATGAGTATGCTGTGGGCGGGGCGCCTCTGCCTCGATGAGCGCCTGACGCCCTTCCTGCGCCTTGCCTCCCTGCTTGCGGATGCGATTATGCCGATGCCCGCGAACACCTTGAGCGCCTCCCTCGTCTTGCTGATCGATTCTATCCCATTAGCCACCACGAGCGGGAGCTGTGTCGCTTTCGCGAGCGTGCCCGGAGCGTACTCCCTGCTTGCTGTCGATGCCACCGCGCTCGCGAGGGCGCCCTGGTACTCCTTGGCGTTCATGTGCTCCCATATGCGCTTCTCGATCATGTGCGGATGGGCGCGTTTTCCAGTAGTGGCCGACGGTATGCGCCTGACCTTGCCCTGGGAGCCGCCTCCCAGCTTCTCCCTGGGCCTTATCGCCTTTCCGACGTGTCTGCCAGACCTGTACGACATCATGGCGCCGTAGTACGCTGCAGTGGTCTGCATGCCCGCGAGCACGAAGTGCCCCTGCGGCTGCATGCGCCTGGACTGCTCGACGACTACAGCCCTGCCTATGAGCCATGGCTTGATCGGCGTTGCGAACACGCTCGGAAGCTCGAGGCTGCCGGAGGGCTTGCCGTCAATCGAATAAACGCTAGCGCTTGCCATCTAATCACTCGCCCTTCTCCAGGTATGACAGTTTGGGTTCTTTTATGCCGGCTGCGTTCCTGCCAGAAATGGACTTCCTTACGCGAACCAGCCTCTTCGCCGGCCCAGGAATTGATCCCTCGACCAGAACGTAGTCGTTCGCGACGACCCCGTAGTTCTGGAAGCCGCTCTTTGGAGTTATATCGCCCGAGCCCTTCTGGCCCAGCTTGAGTATGCGCTTGTTGTGCTCAGTCCTATAG
>VFSW01003264.1_pt1 | contig 24354 bp, 20 predicted proteins | sample 5358111 | NCBI WGS metagenome assembly VFSW01 (sample SAMN11554181, study PRJNA540505) | mine drainage metagenome | isolation source: sediment from site ElyBrook_90M | place: USA: Ely Copper Mine, Vershire, VT | collected 2017
CTTGCGGTATGATTACGCAAGATGCGTAACGCATCGTGCGTAATATGGAAAATCCTTTTCAGTACGGCGGCCTCGTGAACGGGCCGGCTTTCTGCAATCGCAAGAAGGAACTGGCCGACCTGGTGGCCGCGGCCGGCAACGGCGAAAAACTCTTTCTCTACTCCGAGAGGCGGCTGGGCAAGACCTCGCTGGTGCGCACCGCGCTCCGGCAATTGCCCAAGGCCCGCTATGCCGCGGCGTACATCGACCTCTGGCCCACCGACGGCGAAGGGGCCTTCGTCACGGCGACGGCCTCGGCCATCGCCGAGTCCATGAGCGGCACGGTAAGTCAGATTCTGGAACTCGCCACGGCGTTCTTCAGCCGGTTGACCCCCAGCGTGTCCGTGGACGCCGATGGCAAGCCCAGGGTGACTTTCGGGATCAACATGAGCCTGTTTCCGGGTCCGGCGCTGGAAGAGGTGCTGGCCGCGCCGGCCAGGATCGCGGCGCGCGGGAAGCGCAAGGTCGTGGTGGTCTTCGACGAATTCCAGCAGGTGCTGGAGTACGCGACGGATGCCGTGGAACGCCGCCTTCGCAGCATCGTTCAGAGGCATTCGGACGTGTCTTATATGTTCCTCGGGAGCAGGAAGCACCTCATCCGGAATATGTTCCTGGACCGTTCACGGCCGCTGTACCGCGCTGCCGGGCACTACCCCCTGGGCGCGATCGGAGTGGCCCATTGGATTCCCTTTATCGGCCGCAAGTTCCGCGAGGGAGATAAAACGATTACGGATGATACGATCCGGACTGTGTGCCAACTGACCGAAGGGCACCCCTTCTACACCCAGCACGTGTGCCATGCCATGTGGGAGATTTGCGCGCCGGGAAAAGCTGTCACGGAAAGCACCATCCAGGGCGCCCTGAAAATCCTGCTCGACCGCGAAACCTACGCCTATAGCGAACTGTGGGAATCGCTGGCCGTGAACCAGAGGCGGCTGTTGAGGGGCCTGGCCTCCGAGCCGAACGCCAAGCCTTTCTCGGGCGGTTTCGTCGCACGCTACGCGCTGGGATCTCCTTCCACTTCGCAGCGGGCGGCCGAGAGCCTGCTCCAGCGGGACCTGATCGACCGGGACAGCGGGTCGTATCTGATTACCGACCGGTTCTTTCGTATCTGGATCAGCCAACGGCAAGCGCAATAAGCCCGAGGCCGTTAGCCGGACTCGGCAGGCGGCTCTTCCGGCACGTCCGCGCGGATTTGCACCAGTTCCCGCGGCGGCGCCGCTCCCGCCGCCGGCGGACGCAGCCACCGGCCCGGCAGCCTGGAAAAATAGACCAGCCGCTCGATGGCGGGCAGCAGCCGGCGCACGGTCTTCCCGTGAAACAGCAGGCTGCCGGCCACCAGCGCCGGATGCGGAATGGTGGTGCAACAGCGCGCGCAAACATCGATCTCGCCCGCGCGTCCGCCGGCGTGCGCGCGGCGCATGCGGAGCATCTGGTCCGAGTTCCAGATCCGCTCCAGCGGCTGCCGGGAAAGGTTGCCCAGCGGCGCGCCATCCAGCATGTAGCTCTGGCAGCACGGGTACACATCGCCGTTCTGCTTCACGTACATGGGCCCGCGCCAAAGGTAGTGGCACGGATGCTTCCAGTCGGCCGCGGCGTGGCCCGCGTCCGGACGCATCAGGTTGGTTTCGTCTTCCTTGACGCGCACCTGGTCCACGCCCGGCACCGCCCGCCAGAAACGCGCGAACTCCGCCGCCTCCCCCGCGTTGCGCTCCATGCGCACCATCTGCACCACCACTTGCAGCTTCGAATGGCGGGCGTGTTTCATCCTGGCGAAGCGCACGAAGTTGTCGCGCACTTTCTCGAACTTGGCGCCCTTGCGGTAGAACTCGAAGCTTTCCTTGGACGAGCCGTCAAAGCTCAGCGTGATCTGTTCGAGCGGCGAATCGAGCACGCGCGCGGCCAGGCGCTCGTCGAGGAACGTGCCGTTGGTCGAAAGCAGCGTGGAAATGCTGTGGCGATGGCAGAACTCGATGCGCTCGAAGATGCGCGGGTCCATGAACGGCTCGCCCAGTCCGATCAGCATCATGTGCTCGGCGCTGCGGCCGGCTTCGCGCACCAGGCGCTCGTAGACGGCGTCCGCCATGTCCGCCTTGGGTTGCGGGTGCGTCTCGCGCGGGCACATGGGGCAGTACAGATTGCACTTGGCGGTGGTTTCGACGATGTACTCCACCGGCAGCGCCGCCAGTTCGGGGCGGCGCGCCAGGTAGCCCCACAGCAATTTCGCCCGGTTCCAGGCTCGCATGGCGTCCTTTCATTGTACCCGCGGGGCGCGGCCTGCTATCACTGAGGGGTGGCCAACGAGCGCGCACGGCAACTGAACGGGGCCGGCATCCGGTCCGGCGGCGACTATATCCTCTACTGGTCGCAAATGAACCGGCGGGCGGACGCCAACCAGGCGCTGGACTTCGCCGTTGAATTGGCCAACGAGCGGCGGCTGCCGGTGCTTTTTTATGAAGGGCTGACCTATGGCTATCCGTACTCGAGCGATCGCTTTCACACCTTCATCCTGGAAGGCGTGCCGGAAACGGAGAAGCGCCTGAAGGCGCGCGGCATCGGATACACCTTCTATCTGCGGCGCGGCCCGTCCGATGCGAACGACGTGCTCTACCGCCTGGCCGCGCGCGCCGCCGCCGTGGTGACGGACGACTATCCCACCTTCATCGCGGCCCGTCACAATGCCGGCGTCGCGCCCAAGCTGGACGTGGCGTTCTTCGCCGTAGACGCGAGTTGCATCGTGCCCATGGCTCATTTCCAAAAGCGCGAATATGCGGCGTACACCATCCGGCCCAAGATCCACAAGCTGCTGCCGCGCTACCTGTGGCCGCTCCCGCCGGTCGAGGTGCGCAGGCCGTTTCCGCGGCGCGCAAACGAGTTTCACACCCACGTCACCGGCGCGGGCATCGGCGCTCTGGTGGCTTCCTGCGCAATCGACCACACCGTGCGGCCCTCGGCATCGATTCCCGGCGGACGCCTGGCCGCCGAAGCGAGGCTGGCGGACTTCGTGCGGCACGGCCTGGCCCGTTACGCCGGGGAACACAACGAACCGTCGGCGCGGGCCACGTCCGGCCTCAGCCCCTACCTGCACTTCGGCCGGATTTCGGCGCTCGAAGCGGCGCTGGCGGCGCGCGCCTGCGGCGAGTTTCTGGAGCAATTGATCGTGCGGCGCGAACTGGCCTTCAACTTCGCGCGCTTCACCCCGCGCCTGGATTCGCTGGAGGCGCTGCCCGATTGGGCGCGCGAAACCATGCGCCGCCACCGCCGCGACCGCCGCAGCCCGGTGTACACCGGCGAGCAGTTCGAACACGCCGCCACCCACGACCAGTTGTGGAACGCCGCGCAGCGGGAACTGCTCTCGAGCGGCGTCATTCACGGTTATTACCGCATGTATTGGGGCAAGAAGATCATCGAATGGTCGCCGGATTACGAACAGGCATTGCGCACCATGATCTACCTGCACGAGCGTTACGCGCTGGATGGGCGCGATCCCAACACCTACACGAACATCCTGTGGTGTTTCGGATTGCACGACCGCCCCTGGCCGGAGCGGCCCGTCTTCGGCACGCTGCGCTGGATGTCGCTCGAAGGCATGCGCCGCAAGACCGATACCGAAGCCTACATCGCGCAATGGCGATCCGCACCTTAAGGCGGCGCGGCGCGGTAACCTTGCCCCGGTTTTCAGGTAACCTAACTTTATGACCATCGCGATTACCGGGGCTTCCGGATTTATCGGGCGGCGCCTGATGAAGGCGCTTGCCGGCGGCGATCACGCGATTCGCGTGCTGAGCCGCCATGCCGGGACCAACCTGCCCGCCGGCGTGCAACTGCACGTCTGGGACGCGATGAAGGGCGCCCCGCCGGAGGAGAGCCTGGAAGATGTGGACGCGGTGGTGCACCTGGCCGGCGAGCCCATCGCGCAACGGTGGAGCGACGAAGTGAAGCACAAGATCCTGGAAAGCCGCGCCGCCGGCACCCGCAACCTCGTTCAGGCGCTTTCCATCGTGCGCCGGCGGCCATCGGTGCTGGTGTGCGGCTCGGCCATCGGTTACTACGGGTCGCGCGGCGAGGAGGTCCTCACCGAGGCGTCCGCTCCCGGCAGCGGTTTCATGGCGGATGTTTGCGTGGCGTGGGAAAAGGAGGCCGGCCTGGCCGAATCGCTGGGCATTCGCCTGGTGAAGCTGCGCACCGGCATGGTGCTGGGAGCGCATGGCGGCGCGCTGGCCAAGATGCTCCCGCCGTTCAAAGCCGGAATGGGCGGAAAGCTGGGGCACGGCGATCAGTGGATGTCCTGGATTCACCTGGACGACCTGGTGGGCATCATTCAGCACGCCATCGCGAATCCCATGAGCGGGCCGGTGAACGGAGCCGCGCCCAATCCCGTGGTGAACGCCGATTTCACCAAGGCGCTGGGACACGCGCTGGGGAGGCCCGCCGTGGTCCCCATGCCGGCCTTCACCCTGAAGTTCATGTTCGGCGAGATGTCGGAGGTCATGCTGGCCAGCCAACGCGTGTTGCCCAAGGCCGCCGAAGCCGCGGGCTACCAGTTCCGCTATCCGCAGTTGGATGCGGCGCTGGCGAATATCGTGGCGGCCCCTTAGGGGGGCGCTTATATGGCATCCAAAAGATTGCGGCAGGTGGGGCTGGCGGTGGGGCTGGCCTGGGCCTGTTGGTGGGTGTTCTTCGAAACCGCCGAAGCCATCGGTACGCGCGAGTTCGGGCAGGCGGTCATCTTCGGCGTGCTGATGTTGGGCGGCATCGCGCTGGCCTGGAAGTGGCCGGCGGCTGGCGCCGGACTGCTGCTCGCCGAAGGCGTGGCGGCCATCGTCACCTTCGCGCCCATGTGGTGGCGCCGCTTTCATTTTGCGGGCACGCTGCTCATGTTTGCCTGGATGCCGCTGCCACCGCTGGCCGCTGGAATCCTGCTGTTGCTCTCGCGCCGCCACCGCGCGATGCCACCGGCTCGCCAATGAAGATCACGCGCGTGGAGGCGATCTATCTCCGCCAGCCCGAGGTCCGCTTCCTTTGCGACAGCGGCCAGGACGCCCTCATCGTGCGCGTCGAAACCGACGCGGGCATTACCGGCATCGGCGAAGTGGATTCCAACCCCATGGCCGCGAAGGGCGCCATCGAAGGCCCTTTTTCCCACACCACGGCCACCGGCCTGGCACAGGTGGTCGTGGGCGAAGATCCTTTCGAGACCGAGCGGCTGTGGCACAAAATGTACCGCGCCAATATCTATGGCGGGCGTCGTGGCGTGGGCCTGCATGCCATGAGCGGCATCGACATAGCCCTGTGGGACATCAAGGGTAAAGCGCTGGGACTGCCGGTATGGAAGCTGCTCGGGGGCGGTTTTCACCAGCGCATCCGCTGTTATGCCAGCTCGCTGTTCGGCGCCACGCCCGAAAAAACCGGCGAACTGGCGCGGCGCTACCGCGGCCAGGGGTTCACCGCCGTGAAGTTCGGCTGGGATCCCATGGGGCAGGATGAGAATACGGATATCGCCCTGGTGCGGGAGGCCCGCCGCGGCCTGGGCGGCGGCGCCGATCTGCTCATCGACGCCGGCCTGGCGTGGGACGCGAAGACCGCCTTGCAGCGCGCCCGCGCCTTCTCCGAACACGGCATCTATTGGCTGGAGGAACCTCTGCGGCCCGACGATTACGACGGCTACCGCAAGCTGGCCGAGGCCACCGATGTGCGCATCGCGGCGGGCGAGGAGGAGAGCGGCCGCCTCTCGTTCATCGAACTGATGGACCGCGGCCGCATCGACGTGGTGCAAGTGGACCTGACCCGCTGCGGTGGATTTACGGAAGCCATGAAGATCGCGGCGCTGGCGTGGGACCGCGGCTTGCCGGTGGCCAATCACGGCTTCACCACCTATATCAACGTCGCCGCCGCGCTGCACTGGCTGAACTCCATTCCCAACGCGCTCATCTGCGAGTTCGTGGCCGAGGAGGAGACCAACCTGCGCGAGTCCGTCACCCGCCAGAAACTGCGCGCCCACGACGGCTACCTGGAGATTCCTCAGGCGCCCGGGCTGGGCCTCGAGGTGGATTGGGACGCCGTCGCGCGCTACCGCATATAATCGTAGTCTCATGCGAGCTCGCGTATACGTTTCGCTCAAGACCACGGTTCTCGATCCGCAGGGCCAGGCCGTGCGCGCCGCGCTGGCGGGCCTGGGGCACCACGCCATCGCCAGCGTGCGGCAGGGCAAGTTCTTCGATATCGCCATCGCGGACGGCGTGAGCCGGGAGCAGGCCATGAAAGACGTGGAAAGCATTGCCCACGAGGTGCTCGCCAACCCCGTGATCGAAGAGTATCGCGTGGAGTTCGTGGAGTAAAGGGCGGCATGACCCGCCGCGATCTCCTCGCCCTGATGCCCGCCGGCGCCCTCGCCCAGATGGCCTCCCGCGGCGTGAAGCCCATGCCCCGCGGCAAGCCTTCCGGCCTGCCTTTTCACGCGCGCTTCACCGACGTGGCGGCGCACGCCGGCCTGCGCGATCCCGAGATTTACGGCGGCGTCGACATCAACCTGTACATCATCGAGCCCATGGGCAGCGGCATCGCCTTCTTCGATTACGACAACGACGGCTGGCTGGATATCTTCATGCTGAGCGGCTCGCGGCTGGAGGGCGCGCCCCAGGGCGCCACCAACCGGCTGTACAAAAACAACCGCGACGGCACCTTCACCGACGTCACCTCCAGCGCCGGCCTCACTCGCGCCGGCTGGGCCTACGGCGTCACCATCGGCGACTATAACAACGACGGCTTCGAGGACCTCTTTATCACCTACTGGGGCCACAACGTGCTGTACCGCAACAACGGGAACGGCACCTTCACCGACGTGACCCGGGAAGCGGGCCTGCTGGCGGCGGATGTGCGCTGGGGCGCCGGCTGCACCTGGGTGGATTACGACCGCGACGGCCACCTGGACCTGTTCATCGCCAATTATTTGAAGTTCGATTTCAAGACCGTGCCGCCGGCCGGCCAGTTGGCGAGTTGCAATTGGAAAGGCATCCGGGTGAACTGCGGGCCGCGCGGCCTGCCGCCGGAAACCCACCTGCTGTATCACAACAACGGCGATGGCACGTTCCGGGACGTCTCGGCCGCTTCCGGCATCGCCTCCGCCACCGGCAGCTACGGCCTGACCACGGTGTCCGCCGACTTCGACAACGACGGCTGGCCCGATATCTACGTGGCCTGCGACTCGACGCCCAGCCTGTTCTTCCACAACAACCACAACGGCACGTTCACCGAAGAAGGCCTGGAGCGCGGCGTAGCCTTGAACGAAGACGGGCTGGAACAGGCGGGCATGGGATTGGGCATCGGCGATTTCGCCTGCGATGGCCGGCTGGATGTCTTCAAAACCCACTTCACCGAAGACACTCCGGCGCTCTACCACAACGACGGCAAGGGCAACTTCCAGGACATCACCCTGCGCGCGGGCCTGGGCGTCGAGACGCGCTACATCAGTTGGGGCGCGGGCATCGTGGATCTCGACAACGACGGCCTGCCGGACCTGTTCTGGGTGACCGGCAGCGTCTATCCGGAAGTGGAAAAAAAGTACCCCGAGTTTCCCCACCGCACCCCGCGCGTGATCTTCCGCAACCTGGGCCAGAGCAAGTTCGAAGAGCTGATCGGCGAGGGCGGCCCGGGCATCGAGGCGCTGCACGCCAGCCGCGGCGTGGCCTTCGGCGACTTCGACAACGACGGCGATATCGACATTCTGATCATGAACCAGAACGAGCCGCCCTCCCTGCTGCGCAACGACGTCACCGGCAACAATCATTGGCTGAAGGTGAAGCTGCTGGGCACGAAATCCAACCGCAGCGCTATCGGCGCGACGGTGGTCGCCAGCTATGGCGGCAAGCAGCAGGCGCAGGCCGTGCTGGCGCAGTCGGCTTACCTGTCGGTGAGCGACCGGCGCCTGCACTTTGGCCTGGGCCAGGCGGACCAGGCGGACCTGGAGATCCGCTGGCCCAGCGGCGCGCGGGAAAGCCTCCCCCACGTGGCCGCCGATCAACTGGTCACGGTCAAGGAAGGCGCCGGCATCGTCAAGCGCGACCGCTGGCGCTGACGACGCGTCGCGCCGCTCGACCAAAAAAGGATTCGCCGGGAGAATTCATGGGTGGCCTCCGGCCAGGGTAACTTGCCAAGCGGTGGATAGATAGTGAGTTCCACCATACAAAAGGCGCGGAAGCCGTGCGATCTTCTCACGGTTACCTTGACTCTTTCGGGTGGATTGACCCGGCGGCCCGGCGGCGGCGATTAAGCGCCCCGCGCGCGGGTCCATGCTATCCTATTTCCACAGCACTCAGGGAGGTAGAGTCGTGGCGAAAACAAGCCGCCGGCTTTTCATGCTCGCGTACGCCCTGGCCATCACCAGCGGCGCGCGGGCGCAAACCTATTCCGTGCTGCATACGTTTCAGTACTTCCCGCACGGAGCCTCGCCCTACGCGCCGCTGTATCGGGACGCCAGCGGCAATCTTTACGGCGCCACCAGCGGCGGGGGCCAGTACAACGCCGGTGTGGTGTTTAAACTCGACAGTACCGGCAGCGAGACGGTGATGCATACGTTCACCGGCGGGACGGATGGAGGCAGCCCCTGCGCGGGCGTGGTCATGGACTCGGCGGGCAATCTTTACGGCGCCGCCTACCAGGGGGGCATTGCGGGCGCCGGGGTGAACCAGCGGGGCGCGGGCGTGGTTTTCAAAATCGACACGGCGGGCCGGTACACGGTTTTGTACAGCTTTACGGGAGGAGCGGATGGCAGCGGGCCGTTTGCGGGCGTGATTGTGGATGCGGCCGGCACGCTGTACGGGACCACCTATTATGGCGGGCTGGAGCCAGGCTCGTATGGCGTGGTGTACAAGCTCAGCCTATTGGGCCAGGAGACCGTGCTCTATAGCTTCAAGGGACCGCCGGATGGCGCCAACCCTTACGCAGGCGTGACCGCGGACGCCGCGGGGAACCTTTATGGCACGACGTACAATGGCGGCGGGTATGCTCTGGGAGTGGTGTATAAGCTGAGCGCGGCAGGCCAGGAGACGGTGCTCTTCTCGTTCGGCAGCACACGCGGCTCGGGAAACCATCCCACCGGTGGCGTCATCCTGGATTCGGCGGGCGACATCTTCGGCGGGGCGGCAGAAATCGTTTACAAGCTGGACCCGGCGGGGCATTTCACGGCGATTGGGGATTTGGGCGCCAAAGCGGCGGGGCTGTCCACGTTGGCGCGGGATCAGTCCGGCAATTTCTACCTCACGGCGAACCAGGACTCCCAGGGTAGGTGGCCCAACGGCGCGGTGCTCAAGCTGGATACCAGCGGCACGGTGAGCTTGCTATACCAGTTCAAGGGAGCCGTGGTTTCGTCGGGCCTTTCATTGCCGGTGGGCACTGGATCGGGCCTGACCGCGGGTGTGATCCTGGATTCGGCCGCGAACCTTTACGGGACCACGCCGTTTCAGGGCACGGCGGGGATCGTTTACGGGATTGAGGCGGGGGGCAAGGTCAAGTCGCTATACGACTTCCAACCCTATTACGGCGGTACGACGCCGCGGTCTGGCCTGACCCTCGACGCTTCGGGCAACCTGTATGGAACCACATATGACGGCGGTGGTCACGCAAACGCGGGCGCTGTTTATAAGCTGGGTCCGGCCGGGCACGAAACCGTGCTCTACACCTTTAGGGGTGGGAGTACCGACGGGGCTAACCCTGGGCATAATGTCGTGCTGGACCCGGCAGGCAACTTGTACGGGGTTACATGCCATGGCGGCGTTGCCAATCAAGGCGTGGTCTACAAGCTGACCCCGTCGGGCGCGGAGAGCATCCTACACAGCTTCACGGGAGGCGCCGATGGCGGCTTTCCGACCGGCTTGGCGCTGGACTCCGCGGGCAATCTTTACGGGACTACTGCATTCGGCGGGGTGGGAAGCTTGACGGGCCTGCAGGAAGGGGTCGTGTTCAAGCTGGACGCGACTGGCAACTTCTCTGTACTATACAGTTTTACGGGACTTTCGGACGGGGGCGTGCCTGAAGGCGGCGTGATCCGGGATGCGGCCGGCAACCTCTACGGAACAGCCAACTCCGGCGGCCTGGGTGCCGGGGTGGTCTTCAAAGTTGATACCAGCAACACCTACAGCGTGCTGCACGCCTTTCTGGCCTCCACCGACGGCGCCTACCCGTGGGCAGGGGTGACGCTGGACGGCAGCGGGAATCTTTACGGCACATGCGAGACCTATGGCCCGCGGGGCGGGGGTACGGTGTTCAAGCTGGACGCTACCGGCAGATTCAGCGTCCTCTACGGCTTTGTGCAGGGCCTGTCCGGGCCGATGGCCGGGGTGGTGCGCGATGGGGCCGGCAACTTTTACGGGACCCTCCCCAGCTCGAACTGCCCGGGCGGCCCTTCCGGCTCCTGTGGCGAGGTTTACAGGATAGACGCTTCCGGTACCGAGGCCGTGCTTTACGCCTTCACAGGGGGTACCGACGGGGCGGACCCGGAAACCCCAGTTACGCTGGACGGTGCTGGCCATCTGTACGGTACCGCCGACGGCATCTTCTTCACTCCAGTAGGCGGCGGCGTGGCGTTCAAGATCACGCTTCCCTAAGCATAGCCAAGGGCCTTCCAAATCGTGGGAAGGCAAACTGGCCCGGAAAGAAAACCGCTACGAAAAACCAGAGCTCTGCCGTCGTCTTCGACCGCCCGACTGCCGCTCGCATGAGAACGCACCAGTTGCCCACAGATTCCCAACACGAGGCCAAAAAAGTAGCCTGCCTTGGATTAAGATGATTCCTATGGCCATGAAAACGTTTACCAGCCGCGTTGCCCTGGGGATCGCGGCGCTCGGTTTCTTTACCGCCGCCGGTGAGCTGCGGGCGCTCGACAACGGACTGGCGCGCACGCCGCCCATGGGCTGGAACAGTTGGAACAAGTTCGCCTGCAATGTCAGCGAAGACCTGATCCGGCAGGCTGCGGACGCCATGGTCTCCAGCGGCATGAAAGACGCCGGATACCAGTACGTGGTGATCGACGATTGCTGGCAGGTGTCGCGCGACGCCCAAGGCAATGTCGTCCCCGACGCCAAGCGCTTTCCCTCCGGCATCAAAGCCCTGGCCGATTACGTGCACGCCAAGGGCTTGAAGTTCGGCATGTACTCCGACGCGGGCACCGCGACCTGCCAGAATCGCCCCGGCGGGCGCGGCTACGAATTTCAGGATGCGCGCCAGTACGCCGCGTGGGGCGTCGACTACCTCAAGTACGACTGGTGCAACCACAGCACCCAGGATTCGGCGGCGTCCTATTCCATCATGCGCGACGCGCTGAAGAAATCGGGCCGCCCCATCGTCTTCAGCCTGTGCGAATGGGGATCCACCAAGCCGTGGCTGTGGGCCAAAGACGTCGGGAACCTGTGGCGCAGCACGGGCGACATCGTCGACAAGTGGGAAGGCCATGCCAAGTTTGATGGACTGGGCGTGGTGCAGATCCTGGATTTGCAGGACGGCCTTCAGTCCTATGCGGGGCCGGGACATTGGAACGATCCCGATATGCTGGAAGTGGGCAACGGCGGCATGACCGGCGCCGAGTACCGCGCGCACTTCGGCATGTGGTGCCTGCTGGCCGCGCCCCTGATGGCCGGCAACGACATCCGCCACATGACCCCCGAAATCCATGACATCCTCACCAACCGGGAAGTCATCGCCATCGATCAGGACCCGGCCGGCATCGAGGGTCACCGCGTGAAGCGCTCCGGCGGTCTGGAAGTGTGGGCCAGGCCGCTGGCCGACGGTTCCCGCGCCGTCGCCCTGCTGAACCGGACCGGCGCCGAAGCCAACATCGCGGTGGACTGGCCGGACATCGGGTACCCCGCCCACCTCGCCGCCAAAGTGCGCGACCTGTGGGAGAAGAAGGACCTGGGTGAAATGACCGGCACGTTCTCGGCGTCCGTTCCGAGCCACGGCGTGGTGATGGTTACCATCAAGCCGTAAGGCCTCGCGGACGGGTGGGCGCCAAAAGGAGCGCGCGATCTGATAGCATGATGCCGAATGCATCCGCGCACCATATACCAGGTCCTCGAAGAGGCTGCGGCGCAGTACGGGGACGCGCCGGCCCTGCGGCAGCCCGTCTCGGGTAAGGACGGGACCCGCGAATATCTCACCTACTCGTGGAACCAGTACCGGGACGCGGCGCGGGAGATCGCCGCCGGCCTGCGCTCCCTCGGCATCCGCAAAGGCGATGTGGTGGCGCTCGATTCCGAGACGCGCCTGGAGTTCTACCTCGCCGATCTCGGCATCCTGGCCGCCGGCGGTATCGCGGCGGCGCTCTATCCCAGCTATCCGCCCAAGGACCTGGTTCGCACCATTCAGAAGTGCGGCGCCAGGGCGCTGTTCGTGGAAGACCCCAAGACCCTGGAGGCTCTGCGCGCGGCGCCGGACATGCCCCGCATCCTGCTCACCGGAGAAGCCGAGGGCGCCGTGTCCCTCGGTCAATTGCGCGCCAGCGGGCGGCTGGCGCTCGACCAGAACCCGGACTACATGGCCCGCCTGAAGGCCGAGGTCACGCCCGCCGACCACGCCGTTTTGTACCTCACCTCCGGCGCCACCGGCGAGCCGAAGATGGCCCTGGTGACGCACGCCGCGGTGGTCGCGAACCTGGACATGGGTCCCTATGTGCTGCCCCTCGGGCCGGAAGATTCCACGGTCGCGTTCCTGCCGTCGGCGCACATCGCCCAGCGCGTAGTCATCGAGTTTCTGCCCATTCGCGGCGGCATGCCGGTGACCTTTGCCGAGAGCCTGCTGAAGCTGCCGCAGGATATCAAGGCCGTGCGGCCAACCCTGCTGCTGGCCCCTCCGCGCATGTGGGAGCGCATCTATTCCACCGTCTGCGCCGAGTTGCGCAAACGGCCCGCCGTGTTGCGCAAGGCCTTCTACGGCGGTTTGGGCCTGGCCCTGGCGGCGGCCAATTACAGGCGCCAGGGCAAGCCCGTGCCGGCGCGCATCCGGGCGCCCCTGAAGATCGCCGACCGCCTGTTCTTCCAGAAAGTGCGCGACCGCTTTGGGGGACGGCTGAACAAGGCCTGCTCCGGGGCGGCGCCCCTCGGCAAGGAACTCGCGGAATTCTACGAAGCCATCGGCATGCCGCTCATCGAGGGTTACGGGCTCACCGAGGGCGGCGTGGCGGCGCTGAATCCCATCGACCACCCCAAGCCCGGCAGCATCGGTAAAGCCCTGCCCGGCGTTCAGGTGCGCATCGCCGAATCCGACAGCGAGTTGCTGCTCAGCGGTCCCTGCATCTTCTCGGAGTATTTTGGCGATCCGGAGACGACCGCCGAAGTCCTGCGCGACGGCTGGCTGCACACCGGCGACATCGCCTTCGTCGACGACGAGGGCTTCATCTTCATCACCGGCCGGAAGAAGGAGCTGATCGTCTCTTCGACCGGCAAGAAAATCCATCCGTCGCGCGTGGAGAGCCTGTTCAAATTCGAGCCGCTGATCAGCCAGATCATGCTGGTGGGCGACCGCCTGCCGTACCTGACCGCGCTGTTCACCATCAATCCCGCGGTGGCCGAAACGCTGAAGGGCATGGAGGCGTTGAAGGGCGCCACCACCGTCGAAATGGCGGCGGCTGAACCGGTCCTGAAGGAGATCCAGAAGGTGGTGGGGCGCATCAACAAGCAACTCGCGCCCTTCGAGCAGATCCGCAAATACCGCGTGCTGAGGCGCGACTTCAGCATCGAAGACGGAGAACTGACCGCCACCATGAAAGTGCGCCGCGCGCGCGTGATGGAGAACTTCCGCGAGAGCATCGACCAGTTGTACGCGGGCAAGGAATCGTAGCGCGGCCCGTCCGCGCGCCGTAGAATCGGGTATTCAGGTATTAACCCTATTATCTACTAATGTTAGAATAGCGCCTGGTAGCTCCTATATGAAAAAACTCCTCATCGCTTTTGCTGGACTCGCGCTTTCGGTCGTTAGCGCCGAGACCTACGGCATCACGCTGAACGACCCCTCTGTCATCAAGGGTACGCAGCTCGCACCGGGCGATTACAAGCTGGAACTCAAGGACAACTCCGTCGTCCTCGCGCGCGGCAAGACCAGAATCGAACTGCCGGTGACGGTACAGACCGCCGAGAAGAAAATCAGCGGCACCAGTATCGTCTACGGCTACCAGGATGGAAAGCGCGTCGTGCGCGCCATCCGTCTGGGCGGCACCAAGACCACGCTGGTGTTTGAAAGCGACACGCAGTCCGGCGGCAGCGGCGACAAGTAAGCGCCGGGTTCGGAGTAAGCTGAAAGGATCGCCAACGCAACCGGTCCTTTCGCCGTACTGTATCTAGCCGCGCACGGTTTTGACGACGACGCTTTGCCGCTGGGCGGCGGGGCGGCGGTCTGTTCCCACCTGATGCGGGAATGGTCGCGCACCCGGCCGTTCGCGGTGCGGCTGATCGGCCCCGGGATTCTCGGCCCGCGGGCGCCCGCGGGCCGCGGCCTGGCCGCTTGCGGCGAGCGTCAATACGCGGACTTCTGCCGGCGCTTCGAGAACGCCGCCACCGCCGCCGTGCTGCGTCACGATGCCGCCTGCACGCGCGTGCTGGTGAATGACATCTCCGAAGGTCCGGACTTCCGGCGCCTGGCCGGCGCGGGCTACCGTCTGGTCACCATCTACCACGTGGATGTGGTCGCCTACGTGGCGGCCATCTATGGCCGGAACCTGGTGGCTCCCGAAACTTTGGCGCGCTGGTATGAACGCTTCCCGGTGGGAGGCATGGCCCGCCTGGTTTTCGCCAAGCAGCGCGACAGCTTGCGCTACTCGCACGCGGTGGTGGTCCCGTCGCGCAACATGCGCGACGTCCTGCTGCGTTGTTATCCCGACACCGCGCCCGGCAAGATTCACGTGCTGCCCTGGGGCGCGCCCGATGACCGCCACGATGGCGCCGCGGTTGCCGCGGCGGAGGCCGGCCTGCGCCGCGAGTACGGCGTCACCGGCGATGCCCTGGTGCTGCTGACGCTCAGCCGCATCTCGCCCGAAAAGGGCCAGGACCTGCTGCTGCGCGCGCTCATGGAATTCGAGCGCCAGCCGGATTTCCCGTCGCGCCCGTTGTGGCTCTTCATCTGCGGCGAGGCCGCCTATATGCAGGGCCGGCGCTTCCGGCGCCGTCTGGAAACCCTCGCCGGGCGCCTGCGCCGGACGCGGGTGGTGTTCCCCGGACACGTCACCGGCATCCGCAAACAGGCCTTCTTCGCGCTGGCGGATCTCTACGTTTTTCCCTCCCGCCACGAAAGCTACGGGCTGACGCTGGTGGAGGCGCTGCGCGCGGGCTTGCCGGCGGTCTGCCTGGATCATCACGGCGCGCGCGAGGTCCTGCGGCCGGATTGCGGCTTGCTCGTGCCGGAAGGACAGCTTCGCCAGGCCATCGCGCGCCTGCTGGCCGGCGAAGACCTGCGCGGCCGCATGAGCCGGGCCGCGCGCGCCTACGGCGCCACTCTGCGGTTCTCCGATGCCGCCGCCAGGCTGGCCGCCCTACTCGGCGCTGAAAGCCAGTAGCGCGTTCCCGGGCATGCCGCCCAGCGACCCATAACCTGAATTCACGAACAGCATGCCGCCGGCCGCCACCGCGCCCGAAGCGCTCATGGATCCGCCGTGGGCCTTCACTCCGTTGACGGTGGTGAATTCGCGGCCGGTATCGAAGTCCCAGATCACCGCGCCGTCCGCCGTGTCGTAAGCGCGCAGATGGCCGTCCATCGAGCCGCTGAAGACCACCCCCGGAATCAGCGTGGCGGGGGCCATTTGCGCGGGTGTGCATCCCGTCGTCCCCACGCATTTCGGCTTTTCGGGTGGCGCATACCAGGCCTTCTCGCCGGTGGCGATGCGCAGGGCGAACAGCCCGCCGCCCAGGTTCGGATCGCCGCCCTCGGTGGGTCCCCGCATGGCGAAGTCGGAAAGCGGCACGTACACTTTCTCCGCGCCGGCCGCCGGTCCCCACATGATGCCGCCCAGCACGCCGCCCTTGCCGATGCGCATTTGCCAGACTACGGCGCCTTTGGCATCCGGGTCGAGCGCCCACATCACCCCGGATTTCTGCCCCACCAGCAGCAGCCGCTTGCCGCCTTTGAGGGAAACCAGGATAGGGGACGATCCGATATCGGTATCCTCGCCCGGCTTCTCCGGACAATTGGCCGGGTTGGGAAGAACGCAGGCCACGTTCCAGTGGTCCGCCGGCGTCAGTTGCTTCGACCACAGCACCTTGCCGGTTTCCATGTCCAGAGCCAGCACCGCGTCGCTGGCCGTGGTTTCCGGTCCGGAGTGCTCGTTGCCGGTGCCCACATAGAGCACTTTGCGGCGCTCGTCGACGGTGGGCGTGGACCACACCGAGACGCCCGAGGGACCCATCAGTTGCGTCCCGGCGGAATTGACGCGCGTGGGTTTCGGCTCGGGAATGGTGTAGGTCTTCCACAGGCGCTCCCCGTTCCGCGCATCCAGCGCCACCACGCTGCCGCGCGCCGTGCAGCACGCGTATTTCGGATCGCCGGCCGCCACGAATTCCTCCGCGCCCGTCGAAACCGGCACGTACAGCCGCCCCTGATACAGCATGGGGCTGCCGGTGATGTGCGAAAACGGATGCTCGTCCACGCGCGTCTTCCACAGCAGCGCGCCTGTATCGGCATCCAGGGCGTAGGCGGTGGAGTGGGCGTCGCCGAAATACACCGCGTGGCGGCCGCCGCCGTAGGGCGCCACGCCGATGGCGGTGCGCACGGTCTGGGACGCCTGGAAGCTCCAGTAGGTGCACCCGCTGCGCGCGTCCAGCGCGTACACCGTCCCGCTGGCGCTGCCCACGAAGAGCCGGCCGCCGGCGATCGAGGGCTGCCCGTAGGCCGAGGTCGCGCCTGGAAATCCAAAGGCCCACTGGAGCCGCAGCTTGGGAACCCGCGCGCGATCCAAACCGGCCTCCGCCGCGCTCTCCGAGCGGCTGTTCCCGGGGTCCATGCTCCACCCGTGCCAGCCGCGCAGGTCCTTGAGCGGCGCGGCAGCGGCCGCGCATCGCCCGCCGCTCGCCTGCTCGGGCTCCCTGCTCCCCACGTAATTGGCGATGGCCATGCGCTGCATCACCGGCAGCGGCGCGGCGACCAGGATCATCTTGCCGGTCGTGAGCGCATCGAAAATCCGGGCGCGCGACATCTGCCGCAGCGCCTCCGGGACCGGCGCGTGCGACGGATTTCCCGCCCGGTGGCACTCCGCGCAGTGCTTTTCGAAGAGCTCCGCGCCCGTCTGTCCCCAGGCCAGCGACCCGGCCAGCAGAATCCCCGCAAAATTTTTCATCGTTCGATCCTACGTTTGCGGTAACATTTTTGTCAAATGGAGTCAATTCTGGAACTGCGCGGCCTGGTGAAGCAATTCGCCAACCACCGCGCCGTGGACGGCATCTCGCTGAGCATCCCGCAGGGCGGGTTTTACTCGCTGCTGGGGCCGTCCGGCTGCGGCAAGACCACCACCCTGCGGCTGATCGCCGGCTTTGAACAGCCCACCGCCGGCGAGGTGCTGCTGCATGGCGCGGTAGTCAACGCGCAGAAGCCTTATCAGCGAAACGTGAGCACGGTCTTCCAGAACTACGCGCTGTTTCCGCACTTGACGGCCGCCGAAAACATCGCCTTCGGGCTGAGACGCAGGAATCGGCCGGATATTCCGCGGCGCGTGCGGGAGGCCCTGGAACTGGTGCGGCTGCCGGGCAAGGAGTCGCGCTACCCGGCCCAACTCTCCGGCGGCGAGCGGCAGCGCGTGGCCCTGGCGCGCTCCCTGGTGCTCGAACCCGATGTCCTGCTGCTCGACGAACCGCTGGCCGCCCTCGATCCCAAGCTGCGCAAACAAATGCGCCTGGAGCTGAAAGAGATGCAGCGGCGCGTGGGCATCACCTTTCTGCTGGTCACCCACGACCAGGAGGAGGCCCTTTCCATGTCGGACCAGTTGGCGGTGATGAACGCCGGCGCCATCGAGCAGGTGGGCACGCCGCAGGACGTGTACCTGCGGCCGCGCACGCGCTTCGTGGCCGGCTTTCTGGGCGCGGTGAACTGGATCGGCGGCGTCGGCTTGCGCCCGGAGGTGACCCGCCTCTCCCGCACGCCGCCCTCCAACGGCGGCCGCTTCCGGCCCGCCACGGTGACCGGCTCGGTGTTCCTGGGCAATTGCGTGCACGTGCTGGCGCGCCTGGAATCCGGCGAAGAGACCGTCGCCGAAATCCCCCGCAATAACGGCGCCTATCGCTCCGGCGAAGCCATCCACGTCTGCTGGAATCCGTCCGACGAGATGATCTTCCCGTGAACCCGCCCTCCGGCTGGGAACGTCTGCGCGCCTGGTTCCTGCTGCCCGCCTGGATCTGGCTGGCGGCGCTCTTCGCCGCGCCGTTCGCCATCGTCCTCGCTTACAGCCTGCTCACGCGCGGCGCGTATGGCGGCCTGGGCCTGCCCTGGACCCTCGAAAATTACCGGCGCCTGCTCGATCCGCTCTACCTGGTGATCGTTCTGAAATCGTTCCTGATGGCCGCCGAAACCACCGCCCTGTGCCTGCTGCTGGGCTTTCCGCTGGCGCTGTTCATCTCGCAAGCGGGCCGCCGCAGGAACATCTACCTCCAGCTTGTGATCCTGCCCTTCTGGACCAGTTTCCTGGTGCGCATCTATGCCTGGCTGTTCCTGCTCCGCGACACCGGATTGATCAACATGGCGCTCCAGCGCCTGGGCCTGATTCACGATCCCCTGCCGCTGCTCTATAACGACGGCGCGGTGCTGCTGGGCCTGGTGTACGGTTACCTGCCCTTCATGGTGCTGCCCGTCTACGCCACCCTGGAGCGCCTGGATCCCGCGCTGGTGGAGGCCGCCGCCGACCTGGGCGCACGGCCCTGGCCGTCGCTCCTGCATGTCACTCTGCCGCTCTCCGCGCCCGGAATCCGCGCGGGCAGCATCCTGGTGTTCATCCCGGCGCTGGGCGCTTACCTGACTCCCGACCTGCTCGGCGGCGGCCGCACCGTCCTCATCGGCAACGTGATCCAGAACCAGTTCACCAACGCCCGCGACTGGCCGTTCGGCGCGGCCATCTCCGTGGCGCTCATGGCCCTGGTGGGCCTGCTCATCCTGCTGATGCTGCGCCGCGAGCCGGAGGGCCTGGTATGAAGCGCTGGCTCGGTTTGTACGCCGCCGCGGTCTATCTGTTTCTGCATCTGCCGGTGGCCATCCTGGCGGTCTTCAGCTTCAATTCGTCGCGCTTTACGGTGTGGCAGGCGTTCTCCCTGAACTGGTACCGCGCCATCTTCCAGGACCGCCAACTCGGCGAGGCCGCCTGGAACAGCGTCGTCATCGCCCTGGTGGCCACCGTGGTATCCACTATCGCCGGCGCCCTGTGCGCCTACGGCCTGTGGAAGCGCGGCTCGACCCTGCTGTCCGGGTCGCTCTATCTTTCGCTGGTCACGCCTGAGATTGTGATGGGCATCTCGCTGCTGGCCCTGTTCCAGTGGTCGTTCCGCTGGCTGCACTGGCGGCTGGGATTGCACACCGTGATCCTGGCGCACGTGGCCTTCTCCATCGCCTACGTGGTGGTGGTGGTCGCGGCGCGCCTCCGCACCTTCAGTCCGGCCATGGAGGAAGCCGCCCTGGATCTGGGCGCCACCGAATGGCAGGCATTCCGCTTCGTGACATTGCCGGCCCTGCTGCCCGGCATCGTGGCCGCGGCGCTCCTGGCGCTCACGGTTTCCTTCGACGATTACGTCATCACCAGCATGGTGGCGGGCGTGGACTCCGAGACCCTGCCCATGGTGATCTACGCCATGGCGCGCCGCGGCGCCAGCCCCGTGATCAACGCCATTTCCGCTTTGATTGTGGTGGTGTTCGGCACGCTGGTGCTGCTTTCCGAACGGGTGCGCGAATCGTGAACCGCCGCGTCTTCCTGATGGGATTGTCCGGACTGGCCGGCTGCGCGCGCGGCCGTCCGCGCCTGAATGTCTATAATTGGTCGAACTACGTGGCGCCCGATACCATCGCCAATTTCGAGCGGGAGTCCGGCGTGCGCGTGCGCTACGCCACCTACGAGAGCAACGAGGAGATGCTGGCCAAGGTGCTGAGCGGCAACTCGGGGTGGGACGTGGTGTTCCCGACGCATAACCGCATCCTCCCCATGCGCTCCTACGGGCTGCTCGCGCCGCTCGACCATGCGCGGCTGCCGGGCCTGCCCAACCTCGAGCCGCGCTTCCAAAGCCCGCCGTGGGACCCGCGTCTGGAGTATTGCGTCCCGTATATGTGGGGCGCCACCGGCATTGCCTACAACCGCTCCGTGGCCCCCGCGCCGGCCGCATGGGCGGACTTGTGGGACCCGCGCATGAAGGGCCGCATGACCATGCTGGACGATCCCGAAGAGGTGCTGGGCGCCTGCCTGCTGAAGTTGCGGCTCTCTTATAACTCCACGGACCAGGACAGCCTGCGCCGCGCCGAACGCCAGGCTATCGCGCAGAAGCCCCTGCTGCGCGCCTATCTGAATGCCGAGTTCCGCGATCAGCTCGTGGCGGGCGATCTGCTGGTGGCGCACTCCTGGGCCACCACCGCGCAGCAGGCCATCGACGCCGCCCCGCAACTGGCCTTTGCCTATCCCGCCGAAGGCTTCCCGCTGTATGCCGACAACGCCGTGGTGCTGCGCGAGAGCGGCCGCGCGGAGTTGGCCCATGAGTTCATCGGTTATTTGCTGCGAGCGCCGGTGGCTGCCGCCATTGTCACGGCCTCGCGCACCGCCACCGCCAATGCCGCGGCGCAGGCCCTGCTGCCGGAGGCCCTGCGGCGCAACACCACCCTGTTCCCCGCGGCCGAAACCCTGGCGCGCGGCCAATGGATCGCCACCATGCCGGCCGCTACCCAGAAACTGCGGGACCGCATGTGGACCGAGATCAAGTCGGCGTAATCGCGCCGGCTCGGACCGTGGCTACCTGCCGAAAGCCCGGAACAGGAAATCCACCAGTTCCCCGCGCTCTTCCGGCTTTACCGGAGCGCCCCAGCGCGCCATCTTGTCGATCTCGCCTTCCCACTGGGCGCGCGTAAGGTGCTGGCCGGCGATCATATCCTGGCCGTGGCAGCCCACACAGGTCTGCTTCACCCTGTCCGGGAATGGCGGGACCCCCGCGGCAGGCTGCCCCGGCAATACAGGGCGCCCGCCCCCGGCCACCCCGCGGCCACCCGGCACTACGATACAGGGCGACGCGGGGGGATTCCAGTCTTCCACAAACGGCTGCGCCTCGCCTTTTTCATCGGTGGTCTTGGACATCAGCACGTAGGAGCCTTCGCCCGGCGGCGTCCAGGTGGCCTCCCACAGGCGCCAGGCGTAGCGCGCGCGATCGGCGCCCAGCTTGGCTGCGCGCCAGGTGCGGCCGCCATCGGAAGAGACGTCCACGCGCGCTACCGGCGATTCGCCGGCCCAGGCCGCCCCGCGTATGGTGACCGGGCCCAGCCCCACGCGCTGGCCGGCCACCGGGCTCGAGATTACGGACTTCGGTCGAATGGCCGTCACCGGCGTCGTGGCCGAGGGATCTACCGCCGATCCCGGCGCCACCGTGTGCACCGGGCGGCGATAAGCCGTCTTCATGAAGAAGCCTTCGTATTCCTTATCCAGCAAAGTGATGTTGGTGACCCATTTCACCCAGGAATCGCCGGCCCATCCGCAGGGCGCCAGGCGCAAAGGAAAACCGTGCGAGGCGGGCAGCGGCGCGCCGTTCATGTCGAAAGCCAACAGCGTGTCGGGGTGCAGGGCTTTTTCCAGCGGCGCCGAGCGAATGAAATCCGGCACGTTGACCATGGGAACGTCTGCTCCGTTGAACATCGCGTGGCGGGCGCCGGCCTTCACCCCCGCGCGCTTCAGAACGTCCGCCAGGCGCACTCCGGTCCAGCGGGCATTGCCCACCGCTCCCACGCGCCATTGCATCCCGGCCACGCCCGGCTCGAACAAGCCGCGGCCGTTGCCGGCGCATTCCAGCACGGCCGTCCGCTCCACGCGCGGCAGCTTTTTCAACTCCGCCATGTCCAGCGTGATTTCGCGTTCCACCAGGCCGTCCACTTTCAGGCGCCATGCCGCCAGGTCTATCTTTGGCTTGTAAATGTGGGTGCGCACGAAGAAGTTTTCGGCCGGCGTGAGCCAGGTGTCGAACCCGGAGAGGGACATCTCGAAGTCTTCGGGGTTCGCCGAACGGATCGTCAGGCCTGGTCCCGGCGGACCGTCACCGCGGAGGCCCAGACCGGGCGCCAGGGATAACAGATACAAAAGCCGTCTGCGCGAGAGCGGCATGGTCACCTCTCCATGAGAATCTTTTCGTAGCGGGTGATTCCGTTTTGAATTTCCACGTCTTTGGACGATTGCTTGCCGTCCTTCTCTATGGTAATCGTGTACTTGCCCGGCGGCAGCGGCAACTTGGCGGGAGTGACCTGGCCGGAGGCCGTGCCGTTCACCAGAATCTTAGCTCCGGCAGGGACGCTGGCAAGCATCAGGACGCCGCCGGGGACGCGCAGGGCCACCGGCGGCAACTCCACCGCGGCGTTCGCTACCGTGACCGGGCGGTGCTCGGTCTGGTAACCCTGCCGGCTGATGCTGACCATGTGTTGTCCCGGCGTCGCGTCCAGGGCGCATGGCGTGGTGCAGGCGCTGTCGGGACGGTCGTCCAGCATGGCCGTGGCGTCGGGAGGCACCGTGGAGACGGAGACTTTGACGTACGGGGACGCGAGGTCCTGCGCGGCTTGCCGCTGGGTGGGCCGCGCATGCTCCGTCACCGGAGGCGCAGGAACGGGGCCGCGCTCGGGTGCGCTGCCCGCGGCTTCCTGTGGGGCGGAGGCCCGCTTGTCCACCGGCGGCGTGGATAGCGGACTGGGTTTCTTCTCGGCGGCCTCAGGCGCCGCGGGCGCCGGCGGCTGGGCTTGCGTGATGGGCGCCTTGGAGCCGGACGATCCGGTCAGCCATGGCGCGGCCTGCCACGCGATCAATACCACCAGCCCGGCCGCCACGAGAATGGCCAGAAGCACCGGCAGGACTCCGACTTTGCGCCGCGCGCTGGGCTTGGTCTCTTCCGTGGTGCGCGCCGGCGAGATGCTTCCGGGACGGGGCGCCTCCACCGCCGTGGGCAGGTTCAGACTGCCGCCGCGGGGCAGCGGTTGCCATCCCTTGGCTGCCGCGCAGGCGGCTTCCAGGGCGTCCACGAACTTCTGGCAGTTGGGGTAGCGCGCATCGGGCTTCTTCGAGAGCGCGCGGCGCAGCACGTTGGTGATCTGCTGGTTGAGCGTGGAGTTCAGCCGGTGCGGAGGCACCGGCTCCTCGGCTACGATCTTGTAAACCACCGTGGTAAGCTGCTCGCCCGTGAAGGGCTTCTCCCCGGTGAGCATTTCGAAGACAATCACCGCCAGCGAGAACTGATCCGCGCGCCCGTCCACGGCCATCCCCTGCACCTGCTCCGGCGCCATGTAGTGCGGCGTGCCCACGATGGAGCCGGTCATGGTGAACTGCTCGGAGGTGTTGATCTTGGCGATTCCGAAATCCGCGATCTTGGCCGAGCCGTCCTCGGTGACCATGATGTTGGCGGGCTTGATGTCGCGATGCACGATGCCCTTTTGGTGGGCGTAATCCAGAGCCACGGCGGTCTGGCCCAGAATGCTGAACAGGCGGGTGGCCGGCAGCGGCTGGCCGGTAAGAAGCTGTTCGAGCGTGGAACCGTTCACGTATTCCATGGCGATGAAGGCGATGTCGTCCTGCGCCTCCATGTCGTAGATGGTGACGATGCCCGGATGCGAGAGCACCCCGGCCGAGCGGGCTTCGCGGAAGAGGCGCTCGCGGAGCCGGGCACGCTCCTCGGCGTTGACCTCGCCCAGGCGGATGGTCTTGATGGCCACCGGACGGCCGATGGTGGGATCGGTCGCCAGGTACACCACCCCCATGGCCCCGCGGCCCAGTTCGCGCACGATCTTATACCGTCCTATGCGGTCCATCAGACTTTCAGTGTACTGTGCCGGACGGGAAAACGGAGATCCGGACGGGCGGGCGCCTGGGCATACGGCAGGCGGTGCGCCCGCGCCGTGCGGATGGTCCCCACGACGTTCACCCCTGTGTCCCACGTCGCCATGCCGCGCAACACGGCCAACGGCATGGTGATCTATACTTGCAAACCGGGACGGTGCCTTGGCCTGCAAGACGGACAGCTTCACCTGGGACACTTGCCCGGCCAACGCCACCGGCTGCGTGACGGCGAGCTACAGGAAACCATCACCTGCCAATACGACGCGCTGAAGCGGCTGGCGCAGGCCAACGGGTCGAACTGGGGCGAG